>Ga0137377_10003624_pt1 | contig 12020 bp, 13 predicted proteins | sample SagtaG_22_FD_104815 | JGI IMG/M metagenome (GOLD analysis project Ga0137377, IMG submission 104815) | Vadose zone soil microbial communities from Sagehorn Ranch, Mendocino, California, USA - Sage2_L_40_16 metaG | ecosystem: Environmental > Terrestrial > Soil > Vadose zone | place: USA... | reverse complement strand
GCGGCGAGGAGCGCGGCCGCGACGGCCCACCAGCTCGAGATCCCGCTCTGGCGCATCGCGAACGTCACGACCAGCGGGACGAAGCCGTACGCGACGACCGTCGCGGCGACAGCCGTGATGGTGGCGATACCGGTGGGCTCGGTGATCCCGCCGGCCACGGCGGCGGCGAGCGCGGCGAGCGCACCGGCGAACGCGGCGAACGAACCAACTCGCAGCCAGCGACGCTTCGCGGTCGGGGGTCCGGCAGCACCGGCCGGGATCGTCGAGGTCGCTGTCACATGACAACGCTACCCGCGAAGCCGGGGGCTATGCTCCGTCGCTGCCGCGACCGCTCGCGGAGCGCGATTCATTGAGGAGGGTGTGATGAGGTTCGTCCTGGCTCGCACGCTGTCGTTTTCCGCCCGCAAGCTGCTCGTTAGCCGGTTCGCCCTGGCCATGACTCTGGTCGCCGCGATGATCGGCGCAGGCACGGTAGGCCTGGCGGCGGCGGTCACGACCGGTGTGGTCTACGCCTGCGTCAACAACAGCAGCGGCACGCTCAAGATCATCGGATCAAATGACACGTGTCCCAACAACTGGACGCTGCTTACGTGGAGTCAGCAGGGTGGCGCGCAAGGTCCAACAGGTCCGACCGGTCCGACCGGTCCGACCGGGGCGACGGGCCCGACCGGTGCAACGGGCACGAACGGCACGAACGGCACGAACGGCGCGGACGGCGCCAGCGGCGCGACTGGACCCACCGGACCCACCGGACCCACTGGCGCGACGGGTCCGACTGGCGCGACCGGACCGACGGGCGCCAGCGGCCCGGCCGGCACTGCGACGGGCTTCGGCACGAATACGAACTGGGCGGCGGCAGGTCACGGTCGGGAATGCACGCTCGGCGAGATCATCCTGACCGCCGGCTCCGTCGCGAACGGCACACCGGCGAACGGTCAGCTGCTGGCGATCAATCAGAACACCGCATTGTTCGCGCTGCTCGGCACGACCTATGGGGGTAACGGCCAGACCACCTTCGCGCTGCCCGATCTTCGTGCAGTCGCGCCGAACGGCCTCACGTATTCGATCTGCATGGAGGGCATCTTCCCGTCGCGAAGCTAGACGGCGACGACTACCTACGCATCAACCGCGACGTCTGGACGAAGTCAAACGCGCGCTACACCGATGGTCGCGCCGAGCAGGCGTGGGCGCAGGCGGAGATCGCCTGGGGCGTCTGGCAAACGCCCGAGTCCACAACGAAGGTCCTGCCCGACGTCAGGGGCAAAGACGTCGTCGAGCTCGGCTGCGGCACGGCGTACGTGGGCGCTTGGATCAAACGCGCCGGCGCACGGCGCGTCGTTGGTATCGACATCACGCCGGCGCAGCTGGCGACGGCGCAGCGGCTCAACCGCAAGACTGGCCTGGGCCTCGAGCTCGTCGAAGCGAACGCGGAGGTCGTGCCGCTCCGCGACGAAAGCTTCGACGTCGCGATCTCCGAATACGGCGCCTCGATCTGGTGCGATCCGTACAAGTGGATCCCGGAGGCCGGGCGGTTGCTACGGAGCGGGGGAGAGCTCGTCTTCCTCCGGAATTCGACCCTCTCGATGCTCTGCATGCCCGACACCGGGAGGGTGCAGGAGAGCTTGCAGCGCGCCCAGCGCGGCATGAACCGGCTCGAGTGGACCGATGACGATCCGGGCGTCGAGTTTCATCCCAGCGCAGGCGATCTCATTCGCCTGCTTCGCGCGAATGGCTTCGAGATCATCGATCTCGTCGAGCTCTTCGCGCCAGAGGGCGCGACGGATCACGTCGAGTACTCGTACGTGACCGCGGCCTGGGCGCGGCGCTGGCCGTCAGAGGAGATCTGGCGAGCGCGAAAACGCGACTAGGGCTCTGATAGCGTCCCGTCCCGCCAATGGATGATCGCTGGCCGCGCTTGCTCGTCCCGCTCCGGCATCGCGACTTCCGCCTCCTATGGACAGGTCAGACGGTCTCAAGCTTTGGCGACAACGTGCAGAACGTCGCCATGCCGTTCCAACTTCTCGCCTTAGGGGCAACGCCACTGCAGCTCGGTATCGCCGTAGCGATCGACACGGCAGCGAGCATTGCCTTCCTGCTCGTCGGCGGCGCGATCGCCGATCGGGTCCCGCGTCGCACGCTCATCATCGCGAGTGACGTGTTGGGCGGATGCGTCGTCGGGATCGTGGCGCTCTTATCAGCCACCGGTCAGCTGCGCATCGAGCACGTCTATGTTGCGGCCGTTGCGCTCGGCGCCGCGGATGCCTTTCTGCGGCCGGCGTACACGGCGATCATCGCCGACCTCGTACCCGGCGACGTACTTCGTGCAGGGAACGCCGCGCGGCTGCTCGGCCGTAGCCTCGCGCGCATCGCTGGGCCGACGGTGGGTGGTCTCGCTGTTGCGTTCGGCGGTCCGGCGCTCGCGTTCGGGATCAACACGCTCACGTTCGTCTTCAGCTTCGCGACCCTGATGCTCGCCACTCCCGTCCGCCGGATCCTGGCGTCAACGACCTCGCTCATCCGCGACATCCGGGAAGGGTTCGGATACGTGTTCTCTGTTCGGTGGATCTGGACGACCATCACCTATTTCATGCTCGTAAACGTGGCCTACGTCGGACAGTCCGGGGTCATGACCCCGCTGCTCGTGCGGGACGTCTTATCAGGCAACGCGGAGACATTTGGCGTGCTGATCAGCGCGTACGGCGTGGGCACGATCGTAGCCAGCGTCGTGGTCGCGCAGCTCACAATCCGCCGTCCCGGCAGACTGCTCTTCGCGTTCGAGCTGCTGGCCGCAATCTGCGTACTGGCGATCGGCTTGGTGCCGATCCTCCCAGCGGTCGTCGTCTTCATGGCCCTGACCGGTGTAGGACTCGCGTCTTCCACTGTCATCTGGGAAGCCATGCTCCAGCGGCACGTGCCCGAGAATCTGCTGGGCCGCGTCGCGAGCATCGACCTACTCGGCAACTCGCTGATCAATCCGATCGGGCCGCTCGCGGCAGCGGCGCTCGTAGGATCGATCGGCGCGGCTGGGGCGTTCGCGGTCGCAGGGGCCTATGCGGTGGCATTCGCTTCGATCGGCCTGGTCGTTTCGCCGGTCCGGCGGATGGAAGAGGCGCGTCCGTAGCCCGTGATCCGGCCCAACCCTCAGAGGAGATCTGGCGAGCGCGAAAACGCGACTGAGGACTTCGCCGGCGCGGCACGTCGGGTCGCGAGCACGGAACCGAGCACGATCAGCACGAAGCCGAGGACGATCCCGATCGTGAGCGGCTCGCCGAGGAACGCGACGCCGAGCGCCAGCGCCACGGCGGGATTGACGTAGGTGATGACCGTGGCCCGCGCGGCGCCGACTTCCGCGACCAGCGGAAAGAAGACCAGGAACGCGACCGCGGTGCAGATCACACCGAGGACCGTGACCGCCGCGATGGCCTGTGGAGAGGGCAGCGCGCGTGGGAGCTGCGCGATACCGACGGGCGCGTAGACGAGCATCGTCAGCGCGAGAGAGGACGCCACGACCCCGAACAACGGCAGACCCGATAGCCTCCGTCCGATGATCAGCGCCCCGAGCGCGTAGCCGAGCGCGACGAGCGCGACCTCGCCGACCGCGCCGAGGTCACCGGCGCCCACGTCCAGACCGACGAGCGCCGCGACGCCGAGGAAACCGAGTCCGAGGCCGGCGACGCGGCGCAGATCGAGTCGGTCGTCGGCGCCCGTGGCCCACGCCAGGATCGCGCCGATCGACGGGACCAGCGCGATGAGGAGTCCCGAGAGCGAGCTGGAGATGCGTCGCTCGGCGTCGGACAGGAAGAACCACGGCGCGGCGACCTCGACGAAGGTGTACGCGACGATCCATCTCCAGTGGGGAAGCAGCGGGCCGAGATCCTTCCGGACAAAGGCGATCGGCAGGAGGAGTCCCGCGCCGATCGCGGTGCGGAGGAGGACGAGACTCGCGGGCGACAGCTCGCTGACCGCGATCTTGATGAAGAGATATGGGATGCCCCAGATGACGCCCATCGCCGCGAACAGGATCCAGCCCCGTCGTGTCACCGCGTCACGTTAACGCGGCGACATCAGTGTTGCCCGCGCTACACAGGCCTCATCGCAGCGTGCAGGTCTGCGGCTCCGCGAGCAATGATCCGACGTTCGCGCTGATCTGGTAATCGCCGGGGAGTACGCCCGACGGCGGCGTGAATGAAGCGGTGAAGGTGCCGTCGCCCCCGACCGTCCCGGATAGCGGCGTCGCGAGCAGCGAAGATCGGAGCGCGTAGCGCGCGAGAGGTGGCCAGCCGTTGCCGGCGACCGTGACCGCGCTGCTCGCGGCGCCGCAGGTCACGGTGAGGGTCGGTGCGTACACGCCGACCTGCCCGCTCGCGGTCTGCCGGCCGTCGCTCGCGGTGATGCGGTACGTCGCGCCGACATTCGCGTCGATCGGCACGGTCACCGCGACCGCGAAGTCACCGGAGGCGTCCGCGGTGACCTGAACGAGCGGTCGCCCGTCCTCCCAGCTGATCGTGACGAGCGCCGTCGACCATCCGTGCCCGGTCACGTTCATCGGGCTTCCCGGTGAGGCGATGCCTCCGATCAACGCTGGGCCCGCCGGCGTCGGCGATGGCGAGGGCGTCGGACTTGGCGTTGGCTGGGGCGTCGGCGTCGGTTCCGGCGTTGGCGCGGGCGTCGACGGCCGGGGCGGTGTCGGCGTCCGGACCGGCGGCGCGGTCGGTGCGGGTGTGGGCGCTTGCGTCGGCTCGGGCACCACCGCCGCGGTCGGCGTTGGCGATGGCGTTGGGCTCGTCGTCGAGCTCGGCGGTGACGTTTGGCCTGACGGTGGTGGCGTCACCTCGATCCCCGCGGTGAAGCCGAAGCGCGGAAGCGGCACGAAGAGCAATGCGTTCGGCGCGCCGCTCGCCGTCGCTCGCGGGAAAGCGGGCACGACGACGTGCGTCGGCGCGCGCTCGACCAGCGTCAGCTTGGCCAGGCCCTTCGCGCTCAAAGCGCCGTTCGGTCCGCGTTCGACCGCCAGGCTCGAGCCGAACTTCGTGCCGGGTGGGCCGCCTCCGGCGACGGAATAGTTGAAGGACAGGTTGCCCGCGGCGTCGACGGCCGATGCGGTCGCGACGAAGTCGCCGCCCGGCGCGATCGACTCGATGAGCACGGCGTACGTGCCGGTGATCGGGTTCGGCAGATCGATGAGCTCCGGGTCGATACCAGGTTCGGTCGCGAGGCATCCCGGGATCTGTCGCACCAGCGTCGGTCCGGCGGGCACGGTGCCGCACGTGCGGCCGACCGGATCCAGGACGACGAGATAGGCCGGCGAATGCAGACCGAAACGCAGTGTGCTCAGCGCACTCGGCGTCGGCGAGGGTGGGGCAGGGGCCGCGCCGGGCTGGACGGTCGTGAGCGATCCTGCGGGGACGACGACGGTCCGGGTCTGTGCGGTCACCTCGACATTACCGTCGGCGGTAGTCACCGTCGTCGCGCCACTGGCCGAGACGTCCGTCACGAATCCCGTGCCACGCACCACAGCCGTCGCGGCGGGCGTCCGCAGCTCGAACTGCGAGTCGGTGCGCAGTAGCCGTTGGACGCTCGACCAGGTGCGGCCGATGGCCTGCTGGAGCTGGATCGTGACCGCGCCACTTTGCGTCGCGGTCGCCTGTACGACGGTGACGATCGTCCCGGGCTCGAGCTCGATGGTCGATGCGTCAAGAAACGTCACGACGGCATGGCTCTGGTCGGCGGTCCGCACGCGATCGCCCGCGTTCAGGACCTGGCCGTCGGCGACACGCGCAAAAGCCGCGGTGCCGTGAGCGACGTCGACGGTGCCATCGATGATGGTCACAACCATCGCCGCTGCCGACGCGCGCTGCTGCGTAAGGATCAGGGTCGCGGGTATGAGTACGCCGAGAGCGATGAGCGCGACGATCAGGATCCGGATGCGCAGGCTTTAGGAGAACCTCATCTGTTTCGCGGGCGCGCGCGTCGCTCGAGGCTGCCGAAGGTCGCCGGCGCGCCCAGCATCTTGGAGAGTCCATCGAAGACGGCGCCCTTGTCGATGGCGAGAGTCGGGGTCGAGATGTCGCCCTTCACGTGGGCGCCTTTGTGCAGCTCGACGGAGCCGTCCGCCGTGATGTTCCCGGTGACCTCACCGCTGACGAGCGCCGATCCGCAGTTGATGTCCGCCGCGATCTTGGCGTGCTCGCCGATGACGAGCAGGTCGTTGGTGCTGATGCTCCCGGTGAAGGTGCCATCGATCTGGACCGCTCCCTCGAAGTGGAGCTTGCCGTTGACCTGTGAGTCCGCGCCGAAGAGCGCATTCAGCATCTCGCCCATGAATGCCCCCTCGACCTCCACTGTGCCTTCGAACTGGAGCTTGCGGGTGGCGTCTGAGGTGTGCGCGAGCTCGTCGGGCGTGGCGCCCATCGAGCCTGGCTTCTCGTCGGTGCGAACCTGGGTGTTGAACATCTGATCGACCCCCTTCGCGCGGGTGGGCGCTCTATGAGAACGCGGAGGGACGACGGCTGCTATGGGTCCTGCCTGCCAGCCTGTCTGGCCAGAGAAAGCCCCGGTGCCGTACAACCTCCAGTACGAAGATCCATCTAGAGATAACGATCGATCGTCCGCTGGCGGAGATCTCCGCCGCGGTCGAGCGGACATTGGGGCGCCCCGCTGAAGGTGGCCCCCAGCTTGACTTCGTGATCCTCGAGCGCGTCACGGGAGTAAGCGTCAGCGTTCAGGCGCGGGAACGCGTCGACGGGCCGCTGCTCAGCGCCTTTTACAAACTCGTCTCCGATGCGGGAGGCGGCTCGCGCTGCGAGGCGCTCTACGCGTACGCGGATTCCCCAGGACGCGGGCTGCTTGGAAAGCTCACCGCCTCGACCGCGGACAACAGGCCGCTGCTGGAGTGGGCCAAGGCCGACGTGCGCGCGGTGGGAACGGCGATCGGAGAGGCCGAGCGCGAGCGTCTCGCGCAGGAGCGCAGCTCAGCGGCTGCGGATGCGCCCGACACGCGCCTGAAGGTGAAGGTCGAGGCGAAGATCACCTCGGCCTGACACGACCATTTCGGCAGCAACGATCACCGCTCTGAGTGCGCTCTCAGGGGAGTCCCGGGAGTGTGGGCAGCGGCGGCAAGGTGGGGAGGAGCGACGTTGCCGTTGGCGTCGGCGCGGCGGTCGGTGTCGGCGGGGGAGTCGCGGGGATCGGTGTTGCGGTTTGCGTTGGCGGTGGAGCTGCCGTCGCGGCGGCGGAGGGCGTGGGAACGTTGCGCGCCGGTGGTGGGGGCGAGGAGGTCGCCGGTGGCGCCGACTGCGGTCGCTCCGACGTTGGCGCCACAGCCGGTGCGACCGGACCGGCCGGTGCGCCCGAACCGGGGGGTGGGCCCGGATCGGTCGGCGTGACCGGTGCGGCCACATGCGCGGTCGCGGTCGGAGTGGGTCTGACGGGTGTGGGCTGGTTACCTTGTGGCGTGGACGTGCCCCGGGCTTGTGGACCGACCAGCACGGTGAAGGCGAAGACGACAGCTGCCAGTCCGGCGAACGCGACAATGAGCCGAGCGAAAGGGAGCGTGTACGCGCCGGCGACGCTCGGCACACGTGTCAGCGGAAGCGAGCCGGCGGCAAAGGTCAGGGCGAGCAGGGCGATGCCGGCGACCGCGGCGATGGCCACTGGTCTGAGGTCGTCTCTCGGCAGGAGCACGAGGCTGCCGACGATCGTGCCGATCGTCGCCGCCAAAATGATCAGTCGCAGCTGTCCGAGCGTGCTGATCACGATCGTCTCGACGGATGCACCATCGTCGCTCCCGACCCAACCCGCTCGACCCTTCCAATTCGATGCTATTTCCAGCCAGGGAAGTGGACGCTTGACGCTGGAAGCACCGGATGCGTCCTTCCAAACCTTGCATCCTTCGTCCATTTTACGTATGGTTAGGTGAGTGGTCACGCTGCGGCAGCTGGTCGACGACTACTTCCGCAAGTTGTCCTTGGCCGGCCGCTCCGACAGGACGATCGGCCACTACCACGACTATCTCAACGACTTCATCGCGTTCGCGGCGCGGCACGGTGTCACAGAGACGACCGCGGCGACCAAGATCACACGTGAGCTGATCACGTCGTACCAGTTGCACTTGGCGGAGCGCCCCAGTTCTCGAGACCCAAAGGAAAAGTTGGCCCTCGCCACTCGGAACCTATTCGCGGTCGGCCTACGCGGCCTCCTGAGGCACGGCGTGACCGAACTGAAGCTTCCAATACCCGCCCCCGACACTGTGATCATCGCCAAGGTCGGCGAAAAGACGATGCGCCGCATGGAGGTCTCCGACTTCGAAGCCCTCCTCCAAGCCCTTGCAAAGACCGGCAAGGCAGCGCTCCGGGACCGTGCGCTCCTTGAGGTGCTCTTTGCGACAGGGTGCCGGCTCAGCGAGTTGTGCACACTCACGCGCCGCCGCGTGAACCTAAAAACCCGCGAGGTCGAGGTGCTCGGGAAAGGCAGGAAGGTGCGCGGAACCTATCTGACCGAAGAGGCAGCTCGCCACCTTGAGCGGTACCTCGCTGCGCGGAAGGACAGCTCGCCGTACGTATTCATCTCGGGCCAGAGCGTACGCCGTGTAGTCGACCGGAAGACCGGCCTCAAGCGAGCCCAGAAGGCCGCTTATCCGCTCACGCCGCGCAGCGTACAAGCGCTGGTCGAACGTCTGGCGATGAAGGCAGGCCTACCCAACGACTTTTCGCCTCACTGGTTCAGGCATGGTCGTCTCACGATCGTCGCCCGACATGCGGGCCTTCTCGCAGCACAGGAACTCGCTGGCCATGCGAGTCCGAACACGACACGGCGATACACGCGCATCACTTCAGCAGAACTGAAGCGCCACTTCGACGACGCTGAGCGGAAGGAGCGGGCACTGAGTGAATGACTACGAGCAAGAGCTCTTCAACGGCCTGCCATCCGCGCAGCGCCTCGCTGGTCGTGCCAGATCTCGACGACGCAGAGATGTCTCGGCACGAGTGACGCCGAGCTGAAGGACTTTCGACAAGCAGCACGTGGGCTGATGTGGCATCACGTCGGGCTGCGTGATTGATAGCATTGGCACAATAGTGCTATCATCGCGGACGCATGCGTCAATTGATCACGCGGATCGACGACGATCTCCATCACCGTCTGAAGCGTCGCGCCGCGGTCGAGGGCAGGTCGTTGAACGCGATGGTCAGCGACATCCTGCGTGGGGCGGTTGTAGCCCACGACCAACGTGAGCTCGTGCGCGCTCGACTTCGTGCCCTGGGTCGTCTGGCGTTCGTGCCGCGCCCGCGAAAGGCTCCGTCCCGTCGCGCTGCGCTGCGACTCGCGCGAGGCACGGGCTCGTCGGTGAGCGAAGCGCTCGAGGCGGATCGCGACCGACGGTGAGCCTCATCTATGCGGACAGCAGCGCTCTCGTCGGAGCCTACTTTCCCGACGAGCCTGACCATGCCGACCTGCGGACGCTATTACTCGAGGGTCACGAGGCGGTCGTCACGAGCGAGATCGCGCGCCTTGAGCTCGCGAGCGCCGCGCGCGCGGCATCGAGCGGCGGCCGTTTGTCTCGATGGAGCGAGCTGCTGGCACGGATCGATGCGGATCTTGCTGAGGGTGGACCGATCGGCGCGATCGGCCTTCGGCCGGATCTGATCTTTCCCGCGGCATATCGTCTGGTCGTCGAGCATCGCTTGCGGACGCTCGACGCGATCCATCTGGCCGTGTGCGTCGAGGAGTGCCCCGCGTTCGCGGGCGACGACACGATCATCTTCGTGACGCGCGACCAAGAGCAGGCCGCGGCGGCGCGGGCGCTCGGCCTCGCGACGGGCTGAACCGCGGCCGCCGTGCGGCATTCCGGTAGCCTGAGCGCATAGCCCTTACGAGCGCGACCGCACCGACCGGGACGTCCTTCGCGGCGATGCGGCACGGCCCATTCCGCGCGTACTTCACGACGGGTCTCCTCTCGATGATGGGCGACAACGTGGAACACGTGATCTCGTACTGGGTCATCTTCCAGGCGTTCCACTCCCCCACGCTCGCGGGCTTCGCCGTCATCAGTCACTGGACACCATTTTTGGTGCTGGGCGTGTGGTTCGGCGGACTCGCCGATCGCTTCGACTGCCGCAAGATCATCGTCGCGTCGCAGCTCGCGTTCGTCGCGGCGTCACTCGCGTGGGCGCTGCTGTTCCTCACCGGCACGCTGCAGACCTGGCACGCCGTGGTCCTGCTCATCGTTCATGGTCTCGCCGGGGCGCTGTGGTCGCCAGCGGGTCAGCTGATCATCCACGACATCGTCGGCCACGAGCAGCTGCAAAGCGGCGTGCGCCTCGCGGCCACCGGTCGCAGCATCGGCATCCTGTTCGGCCCCGCCGTCGGCGGGGCGCTCCTCCTCGGGCTGGGCCCGGCGTACGGCCTGATCGCGAACGCGTTCCTGTACCTGCCGATGACGCTCTGGCTGCTCCGCACGCCGTACACCGGCCACCGCCGGACGGGCGCGAGCGACGAGAGCGCGCGGCTTTCGCTCGCCGACGCGGTGCGAACACTGCGCGAGATCTCGGGCAACCGCGGCATCCTGGTCATGACCGCGCTCGCCGGGCTGAGCTCGCTGTTCGTCGGCAACGCCTACCAGGCGCAGATGCCGGAGTTCGCCGCGTGGTTCGGTTCCGCAAAGGACGAGATCACGTACAGCGTGCTGCTCACCGCGAACGCCGCGGGCTCCGTGCTCGGCGGCTTCGGTCTCGAGGCGCTCGCGTTCTTTCGCCAACCGCGCATCCGCACCGCGGTGCTTCTCGCGCTCGCGTGGGGCGTGTCGATCCTCGTGTTCGCGCTCACGCCGATCTACGGGGTCGCGGTGCTGGCGTTGCTCGTCGGCGGCGTGCTCAACATCGGCTTCACCTCGATGGCCCAGGCTTACGTCCAGCTCGAGGCGCCGCCGGCGCGTCGCGGCCGCGTCGTCGGTCTGTTCAGCATGTCGTGGAACGGGCTGCGAGTCGGTAGCGGGGTGACGGTCGGGATCCTCGGCGCGGCCATCGGCATCCACTACTCTCTCGCGCTGAGCGCCATCGCGTTCCTCGTTGCCGGGGTGGCGCTGTTCGTCTACGCGAATGGGCGCGCGCGGCAGGCGGTCACCGCCTAGAGAATCACGCCTCTGGAGTTGGCATGCCGATCAAGAGTCAGGCGCAGCGTCGCAAGTTCGCCGAGCTCCTGGTGGAGGGCAAGATCTCTCCCGAGGTCTACGAACGCTGGAACCGTGGCGCCGGGTACAAGACGCTTCCCGAGCACGTGAAGCCGAAGGCGAAATCCAAGACCAAGCGCACCTCGAAGGCGACGCCCAAGAGAAAGACGACCTCGAAGACCAGGGCCAAGGGGAAGACCTCGGCCCGCAAGACCACCAAGCGCTCGCGTCGCTGATCCGGCGACCCGACCTCGCTGAATGCGAACGCTCGAGACCGACCGGCTGATCATCCGCGCCTTCACGCTCGAGGACGGCGACACGTACGCGCGATTGCTCGACGCGGCGTTCGGCGCGGACTCGTACGGATCCCCAGAGGCGAAGCGCGTGATGTTCGAGTACCAGGTCGCCGCCGACGCCGGCCTCGCGCTCCTGCATCAGCCGCCGTACGGTGATCGCGCGATCGTGCTGCGCAGCAGCGGTGAGATCGTTGGCTCGGTCGGTTACGCGCCGTGTCTCATGCCCTTCGGCCAGCTGCCATCGTTCGAACCGACCACGAAGTTCACGTCGGAGATCGGTCTCTTCTGGGCGCTCTTTCCCGAGCACTGGCGCAAGGGCTATGCGACCGAGGCCGCGGCTGCGATGGTCTCGTACGCCTTCGGTCAGCTCCGGTTACGGCGCATCGTTGCGACCACCGAGAACGACAACGCCAGATCGATCGGCGTCATGCGCCGCCTCGGCATGCGGCTCGAGCGGAATCCGCGCCCTGAGCCGGCATGGTTTCAGACGGTCGGGATACTCGACAACGCGACCTAGGGCAGACAGTGCGCGCGATCGTCACTCGCTTTACAGCATCTCG
>Ga0137377_10003620_pt1 | contig 12023 bp, 8 predicted proteins | sample SagtaG_22_FD_104815 | JGI IMG/M metagenome (GOLD analysis project Ga0137377, IMG submission 104815) | Vadose zone soil microbial communities from Sagehorn Ranch, Mendocino, California, USA - Sage2_L_40_16 metaG | ecosystem: Environmental > Terrestrial > Soil > Vadose zone | place: USA... | reverse complement strand
CTGCTGCTCTCCGCCTTCTTCGGGCTCGCCGCGGCCGGCCCCGAGGGGACGCTGACCTGGGGGGTCCACGTCACCCTGGCCACGCGCTGGCTCGACCCGAGCGACACCGAGGCGTTCATCAATCCGTTCATGGTGCTGTACGCCATCCACGACGCGCTGGTGAAGCCGATGCCGGCGGGGGACAACACGCCGAGCCTGGCCGAGTCGTGGGCGGCGTCGAAGGACGGGCTGAGCTACGAATTCGTCCTTCGCAAGGGCGTCAAGTTTCACAACGGCGACCCGGTGACGGCGGAGGACGTGAAGTTCTCGTTCGATCGATACCACGGCGCCGCGGCCAAGCTCCTCAAAGACCGGGTGCGAGAGGTCCAGATCGTCGATCCCGGCCGCGTGCGCTTCCACCTGAGGGAGCCGTGGCCGGACTTCATGACCTTCTATGGCACATCCGCCACCGGGGCGGCATGGATCGTGCCGAAGCGCTACGTCGAAAAGGTGGGCGACGACGGCTTCAAGAAGGCGCCGGTGGGGGCCGGGCCGTACCGCGTGGTGAGCTTCACGCCGGGCGTGGATCTGGTCATGGAGGCTTTCGAGGGCTACTGGCGCAAGACCCCCGCCGTCAAGCGGCTGGTGTTCCGCAGCATGCCCGACGAGACCACGCGCGCCGCCGCCCTCAAGGCGGGCGACGTGGACATCGTCTATCTCCTGAGCGGGCCGGTGGCCGAGGAGATCCAGCGCACGCCGGGGCTACGCCTGGCCGCCGCCACGCCTCCCGGCGTCGTCTTCCTCGACTTGCCTGAGCAGTGGGACCCGAAGTCCCCGTGGCACGACCGTCGCGTGCGGCTGGCGGCCAGCCATGCCCTCGACCGTAACGCCCTCAATCAGGCGGAGACCCTCGGCCTCTCGCGCCCGACCGGAGGCCTCATCCCGCGCGTCCTGGAGTTCGCGCGGGCCTACGACCCGCCGGCCTACGACCCGGCACGAGCCAAACAGCTCCTCGCCGAAGCCGGGTATCCCTCGGGCTTCGACGCCGGAGACCTCACGCCGTTTCCCCCCTTCTTCTCGCTGGCCGAGGCGCTGGGCGGCTACCTCCAGGCGGTGGGCATCCGGACCCGGGTGCGCACGATGGAGCGCGCCGCCTTCCTCACCGCATGGCGCGAGCACAAGATCAAGGGCGTGATCATGGGCCTGGGCGCCCCCGCCGGCAACGCGGCGACGCGCGTCGAAGTCTACGTGACCCGGAACGGTATCTACGCGTCGGGAGTGGTGCCGGAGATCGAGGACCTCTTTCAGCGCCAGGCCCGGGAGCTGGACCGGAAGAAGCGCGAGGCCGTGCTGCACCAGATCCAGCAGATCATGCACGACCGCGTGCTGCACGTGCCGATCTACGAGCTCGCCTTCCTCTGGGGCGTCGGGCCGCGGGTCGAGGAGGCGTGCGTCGACTGGAGCAAAGGCTTCGCCTACTCCGCGCCCTACGAGGATCTGAGGCTCAAGCCGGGCCGATAGCAGGCGACCGCAAGGAATTATAATCAGCGTCTCTCACACATCGACGACGCAGAGGGCATGGCCAATGACGACCCGAGCGATCGAACCGAGGATGGAGCTGGAAGCGAACCTCCACATGTACCGCCAGATGGCGAAGATTCGCGCCTTCGACGAGCAGGTGAACGAGCTCTACAAGAGCGCGAAGATGCCAGGCCTGGCCCACCTGTATATCGGCGAGGAGGCCGTGGCGGTCGGCGTCTGTGAAGCCCTGCGCCGCGACGACTTGATCACGAGCACGCATCGCGGGCACGGCCACTGCCTGGCCAAGGGGGCGGCGGTCAACCGGATGTTCGCGGAGCTCCTCGGCAAGGAGCCGGGCTACTGTCGCGGCAAGGGCGGCTCGATGCACATCGCCGATCCCGAGACGGGCAACCTCGGCGCCAACGCCATCGTGGGCGGCTCCGCCGGCATCGCGACGGGCGCCGCGCTGTCGGCGAAGATGCGGGGCACCGACCAGGTCGCCGTGTGCTTCTTCGGCGACGGCGCGCTCGGGCAGGGCCTGCTCTACGAGGTGATGAACATGGCGGCGCTCTGGGGGCTCCCCGTCATCTACCTCTGCGAGAACAACCTCTACGGCGAGTACACGCCGTGCGGCGAGACCATCGCCGGCGACATCCTGGCGCGCCCCCAGGCGCTGGGGGTCCACGCCGAGAGCGTCGACGGCCAGGACGTCCAGGCCGTCCACGCGACGATGCGGCGCCTCGTCGAGCGGGCGCGGCGCGGCGAGGGGCCGGCCTTCCTCGAGTGCAAGACCTACCGGTACTACGGCCACCACGTCGGCGACGTCAACCGCGAGTACCGCACGCGGGAGGAAGAGCGGGAGTGGATGTCGAAGCACGACCCGCTCGAGACGCTGGCCTCACGGCTCACGACGCAAGGGCTCGCCGACGCGGGCGTGTTCGAGCGGATCCTGACCGACGTGAAAGCGGAGATCGACGGCGGCGTGCAGTTCGCGCTGTCGGCGCCATACCCCGAGCCGAACGAGGTGGATCAAGATGTCTACGCCTGAGGTCGCGGCGCGAGAGCTGACGTACGGAGAGGCGGTCCGCGAGGCGATCGCGGAGGAGATGCGGCGCGACCCTCGCGTGTTCCTCATCGGGGAGGACGTGGCGGAGGCCGGCCATCCCTTCAAGGTGCTGACCGGGCTCGTGCAGGAGTTCGGGACCAAGCGGATCATCGACACACCGATCTCCGAGCCCGGCTATGCCGGTATCGGCGTCGGAGCGGCGATGACCGGCATGCGCCCGATCGTCGACGTGATGTTCGGCGACTTCATCACGCTGGCCATGGACCAGATCGTGAACCAGGCCGCCAAGGTGCACTACATGTCGGGCGGCAAGCTGAAGGTGCCCATCGTCTTCCGCACCACGCTGGGGGCGACGCGCCGGTCGGCCGCGCAACACTCGCAGTCGCTCCACGCCTGGGTGAGCCACATTCCCGGCCTCAAGGTCGCCCTGCCCTCCGGCCCGTACGAGGCCAAGGGGCTCATGAAGACGGCCATCCGCGACGACAGCCCGGTCGTCATCTTCGAGGACAAGATGATGTATCGGACCAAGGGCCCGGTGCCCGCCGAGGACTACACGATCCCCTTCGGCGTGGCGGAGGTGAAGCGCGCGGGCACGGACATCACCATCGTCGCCACCAGCAGCATGGTGGGGGTGGCGCTCGGCGCCGCCAAGCTGCTCGAGGAGATCGGCATCGGCGCCGAGGTGATCGACCCCCGCACCACCTACCCGCTCGACAAGCAGGCGCTGATCGACTCGGCCAAGAAGACCTCGCGCGCCCTCGTGGTGGACGAGGGCTACGAACGCTACGGCGTCACCGCCGAGATCGCGTCGGCGATCGCCGAGGGGGCCTTCTATCACCTCGACGCGCCCGTCAAGCGCATCGGGGCCATGGACGTGCCGGTGCCGTTCTCGCCGGTGCTCGAGGACCTCACCGTGCCGTCGGAGCGGACGGTCTTCGAGACGGCGAAGGCGCTCTGCCGGAAGGCCTGAGGCTCGCAGGCGATGCCGACCGACGTGATCATGCCGGCCCTCGAGATGGCGCAGGAGACCGGCAAAGTTTTGAAGTGGCTCAAGGCGCCGGGACATGCCGTCAGGAAGGGCGAGCCGATCGTCGAGATCGAGACCGACAAGGTCACCGTCGAGATCGAGGCGCCGGCCTCGGGGGTCTTGCGCGACGTGACGGCGCGCGCGGGGGACGTGGTGCCGGTGGGCAAGACGATCGCGCTGATCTTCGCTCCCGGGGAAGCGGGCGCGGCGGGTCCCGCCGCGCCTGTCGGGCCGGCGGCGGGCGGGGTCCCGACCGGCGCCGTCGCGTCGCCGCCCCCCGCGGCTCCAGCGGTCAAGGCATCGCCCGCCGGCGACGGGACGGCGGCGCGTCTCACCGCCGCGTCGCCGAAGGCGCGCCGACTGGCGGGCGAGCGCGGGCTCGACGTCAGCGCGCTCCGCGGCTCGGGCCCCGGCGGCGCCGTCCTCGCGGGGGACGTTGTCGCGGCGAAGGTCCCCGTGGCCGAGGGCGTCGGCACCGTCTGGCGCATCATGGCCGAGCGCCTGACGGCGAGCTGGACCACCGCGCCCCACTTCTATCTGGTCCGCGAGGTCAACGTGAGCCGCCTGGTCTCCTGGCGCGAGCGGGCGAGCAAGCACACCGGCGCCCGGATCACCTACACGGATCTCCTGGTGAAGCTCGTCGCGGCGACCCTGTCACAGCACCCGGGCGTGAACGCCTCGTGGCAGGACGGCGCGATCGTGCGGAACGCCGACATCAATATCGGCCTGGCCGTGGCCATCGACGACGGCCTCGTCGTCCCCGTCCTGCACCGCGCCGACACGCTGCGCCTCGTGGACATCGCCGCCCGCCGCGAGGACGTGGTGAGCCGGGCCCAGGCTGGCAAGCTACGCGCCGCCGACATCCAGGGCGGCGGCTTCACGATCAGCAACCTCGGGATGTACGGCGTCGACGCCTTCACCGCCATCGTCAATCCGCCCCAGGCCGCCATCCTTGCCGTCGGCCGCATCGCCGACCGGGTCGTCGCCGTCAACGGCCAGCCGATCGTCCAGCCCACCATGATGCTGACCCTGTCCTGCGACCACCGTGCCCTCGACGGCGCGCGCGGCGCCCAGTTTCTGGGCGCCCTCGCGGAGCTCATCGAGGAGCCCCTGGCGTTGCTCGTGTGAGGCCAGAAAGGAGCCCGTGATGCCGCGCGTCGCCCCGATCACCGGCAAGTCCGACGTGTCCGCCGAGCACCACGCTGTCGTCGACGCGGTCGTGAACGTGTTCGGAAGCGTGCGTGGGCCGTTCAGCATGCTGCTCCACAGCCCGAAGCTGGCGGAGCGGGTGCTCCCCCTGGTCACCTTCTTCCGCGACGAGAGCATCGTCGCGCCGAAGCTCCGTTCCCTCGCCATCCTGACCGCCGTGCGCGAGCGCGAGGCGGCGTACGTGTGGGCGGCCCAGGTCGCCGCGGCACGCAAGAACGGCGTGCGCGAGGAGGCCATCGATCTCCTCCGGGCGAAGGGCGACGCGGGCAAGCTTCCCGCGGACGAGCGGGATATCGTGACCTACACGCGGCAGCTCATGCGCACGAACCGCGTCGACCAGGGGATCTTCGACGCGCTCAAGAGCCGCTACGGTGTGCAATGGCTGGTCGAGCTGACGGCGGCCGCGAACTACTTCGCGCTCCTGTCGGGGGTCGTCAACGCCTTCGAGGTCGCGGCCCCGCCAGACGGAGACAAGCTGCCGGTGTAGCCCACACGGGAGGGAGTCATGGCTCCAGTCATCTTGCCGCTGCTCGTCGCCGTCGTCGTCCTCGGCGCAACGCCGAGCGCCGCCGCGCAGGCGCCGGCGGGTCAGGCCACCATGGCCTGGCACGTGACGATCGCGCCGAGCTGGTTCGACCCCTCCACCGCTCCGCCACAGATCACCCCGTTCGGCATCCTCTACGCGCTCCACGACGCGCTCGTCCGCCCGTATCCCGGCCAGAAGATGGGCCCGAGCCTCGCGGAGTCGTGGCGGGAGAGCCCCGACGGCAAGACCTACGAGTTCAGGCTGCGCGCCGGGCTCAGGTTCCACAACGGCGACCCCGTGACCGCCGAAGACGTGAGGTTCAGCTTCGAGCGGTACAAGGGTGCCGGGGCGAAGATTCTGCAAGAGCGCGTCCGGCAGGTGGAGGTCGTCAGTCCCTTGGTGGTGCGCTTCCAGCTCAAGGAGCCGTGGCCGGACTTCATGACGTTCTACGGCACCACGGCCACCGCCGCCGGAATCGTCGTGCCCAAGAAGTACCTCACCGAGGTGGGAGACGACGCCTTCAAGAAGCATCCGATCGGCGCCGGCCCGTACAGGTTCGTGAGCCACAAGCCCGGCGTGGAGGTGGTGCTCGAGGCGTACCCCGGGTACTGGCGCCGCGTCCCCAACGTGAAGACGCTCGTCATGAAGAGCGTCCCCGAGTCCACCACGCGCGCCGTGATGCTCAAGAGCGGAGAGGCCGATATCGGGTACGTGCTCGACGGCCCCGACGCCGAGGGTCTCAAGCGCGACCCGCGGATGCAGGTGGTGTCCTCGAAGCACGCGTCGATCTTCTGGGTCGAGTTCGCCGACCAGTGGGATCCGAAGTCGCCGTGGCACGACAAGCGGATGCGGCTCGCGGTGAACTTCGCGCTGAACCGCCAGCAGATCAACGAGGCGGCGTGCCTCGGCTTGTGTCCGCCGGCGGGCGTGATCGTGCCCCGCGTCATGGACTTCGCGCTGCAGGTCGAGCCGCCACCGTACGATCTCACCAAGGCGAAGCAACTGCTCGCCGACGCCGGCTATCCGAACGGGCTCGACGCGGGGGAGTTCGTGGGGATTCCCGGGTTCCCGACCGTGGCCGAGTCGGTGCTGAACTATCTGACCGCGGCCGGCATCCGCATGAAGATGCGCGCGACCGAGCGCGCGGCCTTCTACTCCGACTGGAAGGAGAAGAAGCTCCGCGGGCTCTTCCTCACGGCGGTGGGGAACTCCGGCAACGCCGCGAGCCGGGTGGAGGCGTTCATCCAGTCCAAGGGCGCCTACGCCTACGGGGGCTATCCCGACATCGACGATCTGTTCCTGCAGCAGGCGCGCGAGCGCGACCTCAAGAAGCGCGAAGGGCTCCTGCACAAGATTCAGCAGCTCACGATCGACCGGGCGATGTTTGCGCCGGTCATGGACCTCCGCGTCTTGATGGGCGTCGGCCCCCGCATCGCCAGGCACACGATCACGGACATCTGGATGAGCCCCTTCCCCTCCTACGAGGACATGGAGCTCAAGGACTAGGACTTCCTGCGCGCTTGTCCGAGAGCCGCTCGGGGATGGGTTGCGCGCACTCGAAGCGCCGGCTCGTGTCGAGTGCTCCCTTCGAGCCCCTACTCTAGCCGATGCGCCTGGTATAGTGCTGCGCGACAACGACGTCCGACAGGGGGGAGACCATGCGCAAGACCATCACCGGCACCGGCGGAATGCTGCTCCTCCAGACCCTGAAGGACGCGGGCGTCGAGTACCTCTTCACGAACCCGGGTTCCGCGGAGACCGGGATCTTCGCGGCGCTCGCCGAGGACGGCGACCAGCGGCTCGTGGTCGGCAAGCACGAAGGGCTCGTCGCCGCGATGGCGGACGGGTACCACCGGATCAGCGGCAAGGTCGGCGTCGTCATCGCGCACGTGATGGGCGGCTCGTACCAGCTCGCCGGACAGCTCTTCAACGCCCAGGTCGCCGGCTCCTCTGTGGTCGTGATCGCCGGGGACTGGACGTCCGAGCTCCAGGATTATCGCGGGCTCGCGCCCTTTCCCGGCCTGAGCCAGGCCGAGTCCATGCGCCCGATCACCAAGGAGGCGCGCTGCGCGTACCAGGTGCACACGAACCCGGCGGCCATCACCGTCGCCACCACGCGCGCGTTCCGCGAGGCCACCACCCCACCCACCGGCCCGGTCTACCTCTCCATCAGCGCGGAGCTCCTCAATCGAGAAGGGCTGGAGGCACAAATCGGAGAGGCCGCGGAGTACCGGATCGAACGCCCGGCCCCCGCGCGCGCGCAGACGGTCGAGGCGATCGCCCGGCGGCTCGGTGAGGCGCACTGCCCGGTGGTGATGTTCGGCGACGACGTCTGGCGTGACGGCGCGCAAGCCGAGGCCGTGCGGCTGGCCGAGGTGCTCGAGGCGCCGGTGTTCAGCACCCGACAGATCTTCGCGAATTTTCCGACCCGGCATCCGCTCTACTGCGGCATGTATCCGGTCTCCAACGAGTTCGAGAAGGTCAGCGGCCTGACGCCGGACGTCCTCTTCCTCGTCGGGTGTCAGGGCGTGCACGGCAGCGTCGCCGAGCCGAGCGTGATGCAGATCGGGCCGAACCCCCTGCTCATGGGCCGCCACTATCCGCTCGACGTCGCGGTGCAGTGCGAGCTGCGCGAGACGTTGCGCCACCTCGGCGAGGCGCTGACGCGTCTCCACGCCTCCGATCGGGTCGCGAGCTGGGCCCGCCAGCGCGCGAAGGTGCGCGCGTACGCCAGGCTCCTGATCGAGCGCGAGGAGACCCTCGTGCGCGAGCATCAGCACGACCCGATCGTGCATCCCGCCGTGCTCGAGGCGCAGCTCGCGGAGCTCCTGCCCCGGAACTCCATCATGGTCCAGGAAAGCTCGACCGCCCGGACGGCCCTGCTCCCGTTCGGGTATCGAGAGATGGGCTGGACGCGCAGCGGCGGCGGCTCGCTCGGATGGGGCGTGGGCGGCGCGATCGGCGCCAAGATCGCCGTCGGCGGCGAGCGACCCGTCGTGCTCAGCTTGGGCGATGGCGCCCTCACCTATAGCGCGGTGGGGTTCTGGACGATGGCCCGGTACAACGCGGCGGTCCTCACCATCGTCTCGAACAACGAGAGCTATCAGATCGTGCGACACAACTGGGCGCGCGAGGTCCCGGACAGCAAGATGGTGCGGGACGGCACCTACCCCGGCCTCTATCTCAGCGCCCCCGCGACCGACTACGTCGCGCTCGCCCGCGCTCAGGGCGTGGACGGCGAGTGCGTCACCACCGCGAAGGAGCTCGAGCCGGCGCTCCGGCGCGGCGTGGACCGGATCACGCGCGACAACCGCCCGTACCTGCTCGAGGTGGCGGTCGCCCGCGAGGGGGTGGGCGCCGAGTCGACCTGGTATCAAGACTGGCAACTCTAGCCGCGGGAGGCTAGCGAGCGTTCGCGCGCTGAGGCATAGTGAACGCATCCCCTCCATGTCACATTCGCGCGCCGGCAGAGCCCCTTCCCGCGCCTCCGTCCGGCCACTCGCTCGGTGGAGCCGGCGCGCCCTCTCGGCGATGCGGGCGGCGCCGCCGGCGATCCGAGTGGTCGCGGGTGTGGTCGTCATCCTGGCGGTCTGGTCGGCGGTGAACTGGGGGTACCAGGTGATCCGCAAGCCGACCGAGCTGTTCTTTCCGGTGAGCGCCGCGCTCGGAAAGACGCCGCCCGAGACCTGGCGGAAGTACGAGCCGCTCTTCCGTGAGCATGCCACGGCCGTCATCACGCCCGAGCTGCTGGCCGCGCTGGCCCAGGTCGAAGGCGCGGGCAACCCGGTGGCCCGGACGTACTGGCGCTGGCGTCTGACGTGGAAGCCCTTCGAGCTCTACCGGCCGGCGTCGAGCGCGGTCGGGATGTACCAGATCACCGACGCGACGTTCCGCGAGGCCAGGCGCTACTGCATCCACGACCACGTGGTGGTCGAGGAGGGCCCCTGGTACGACGTGACGTCGTGCTGGTTCAACGGCCTCTACACGCGCATCGTGCCGAGCCACGCCGTCGAGCTGACCGCCGCCCTCCTGGATCGTGGCGTCGCGGACACGGTGGGGCACCAGCGGAGCGCCACTGCCACGCTCCAGCAGAAGCAGGATCTGGCCGCCGTCATCCACCTGTGCGGAGCCGGGCCGGGCGACGACTACGCACGGCGTGGCTTCCGCCTGACGGCCGGCCAGCGGTGCGGCGACCACGACGTCAGCGGCTATCTCGCGCGCGTCAACGAGCTGAAGCGGCTGTTCCTCCGGCTGGCGGCCGCCGGGTAGCGACGCGCCTCGGGCCGGTTCACGGGCGCGGACGGCGAGGGCGCGCGAGCCGGAAGCACACCGCGCCCAGCACGCAAAACCCGACCGCGATCAGGAAGGCGATGCGATAGCTGCCGGTCAGGTCGTGCACGACGCCGCCGAACCACGGCGCGATGCCACCGCCGATGCCGTTGCCCACGCTCAGCATGCCGTAGATGACGCCGAAGCGTCGCCCCGGAAAGAGCTGCGACGCCATCGCGGTGATGATGGGGCCACGAGCGCCGAAGCCGAGGCCGAAGAAAAGCGCGTAGGCGTAGAGGGCGGCCGCGTGCGGCCACACCTCGAGTCCGAGCAGGCAGAGCGTTCCCACCGCCGTGCAGCCGTAGGAGATGGTCGCCGAGGTCGTGCGCCCGATCCGGTCGGCCGCGACGCCGAACACGATCCGGCCGACGGTCGAGAGCAAACCGGTGAGCCCGAAGATGCCGGCCACGAACAGGCGTGGGAAGCCATGGTCCACGGCGAAGGCCACCTGATGGGTGACGACCGAGAAGACGGCCAGCGGCGTGCACAGGTAGGCGAAGAAGAGCGCCCAAAACACCCGCGTCCGCAGGGCGTCGCCGACCTCCCGGCCCGCGTCGGTGGGTCGGGGGGTGGGTCCCGACACGTCGCCTCGACCCGGCGCCGCCACCATCGGCGCCTCCCGCACTCCGAGGGAGACGAGCGGAACGAGCACGAGGAGCGTGCCCAGGCCGAGGACGAGATAGGCGGCGCGCCAGCCATACCCGATGATCAGCCACTGCGCGAGCGGGCCGATCACCAGCACACCCGCCCCCATGCCCGAGAAGGCCAGACCCATCATGCTGCCGCGCCGCTCGGTGAACCACCGCGCGATCAGCGCCCCGCTCGGTATCCAGCTCACCGCGCACACCCCGGCTGCGGCCAGTACCCCCGTCACCAGGTAGAGCGACCAGAGCGAATCGATCCGGCTCGCCAGAACACACGCGCCGCCGAGCAGGCACGCCCCGCCGAGCATGACCCGGCGCGGTCCTATGCGGTCCACGAGGATCCCCACCATGGGCGAGAACGCCCCCTGCACGATCGACGAGATCGAGAACGCCGCTGCGGTGGCCCCGCGGGGCCAGCCGAACTCCTCCAGCAGCGCCACGAAGAAGACCGGGAACGAGAAATAGAGGCCGGAGGCGATCGCCAGCGTGACCCACACCGCGCCGACCACCATCCACGGAAGGAGGGCCCCGCGGCGCAGCGCGGCGCCCTAGTCGGCGGACAGAAGTGCGTCGATCACCGGCCGGCCTCCATCGCCTTCGCCACGGCCACGAGCACTGTATCGCTGCCGCGCGCCCCGAGGATGGACAGGCCCACCGGCAGGCCGTCGACGGCCGCCCCCGGCAGACTCACCTGCGGCACTCCCGTCAGGCCGCCCTGCGAGGCCAGGCAACCGATGCGCGCGCGCAGCGGCTCGAGCGTCGCGAGGGGCAGCCCCTTCGGGGGCGCCGGGAACGGCGTCGTCGGCATGCAGAGGATGGTCCCAGGCGGGAGCAGCCACGCCAGGCGGGCGCACGCTTCGGCGCGCATCATCGCCGCCCACTGTCGCTCGCTCTCGGGGATCGTGCTGGCGAGAACCAGCGTGCGGGCCACGCTGAAGGCGAAGCGCGGGTTGTCACGATCGATCCAGTCCTTGAAGGTGAGCCAGGCCTCGTAGGGCTGGAGCGTGCGCTGCGCCCGCGCCCAGACCGACAGCCCGGGTGGAGCCAGGAGGTCCTCACGCACCTCCTTCACCAGCGCCGAGAGCTTGCGCACCATCGGCCCGAGCGCCGCGGCGGTCTCGGCGTCCGCGAAGCCGAACGCGTCGACCGCCACGACGAGCCGGGTCGGCAGGCTCGCCGGGATCGGCTCGCCGAGCATGACCTCCGACACGCGGGCGAATGTCTTCGCGTCGCGCGCGAACCATCCTGTGGTGTCGGAGCTCGGCGCCTGCGCCATCATACCGGTGAGGTCGAGCCGGCCGTGGGTCGGCCGGATGCCGTAGAGCCCGCAGAAGCTCGCCGGCACGCGCACCGATCCGCCGGTGTCGGTGCCGAGTGCTATGTCGCACAGCCCCTGCGCCACGGCCGAGGCCGAACCCGACGAAGAGCCGCCGGGCACGCGGTCGGGCGCCTTCGGGTTGAGCGGCGTGCCGTCGAAGGGGTTTTCGCCGAGGATGCCAAGCGAGACTTCGTCGGTGACGGTCTTACCGATCAGCGTCGCGCCGGCGTCGAGCAAGCGCTGCACCGCCCACGCGTGGCGCGTCGGCACCGGATGCTGCCGCGCCCAGTCCGGGTTGCCGCCGCCGGTCGGATGCCCGGCGACGTCGAAGAGATCCTTGGCGGCGAACGTCAGGCCGGTCAGCGGACCGCGGGGTGCGCCGGCGATGCGCACCGGCGGGCCGG
>Ga0137377_10003612_pt1 | contig 12032 bp, 5 predicted proteins | sample SagtaG_22_FD_104815 | JGI IMG/M metagenome (GOLD analysis project Ga0137377, IMG submission 104815) | Vadose zone soil microbial communities from Sagehorn Ranch, Mendocino, California, USA - Sage2_L_40_16 metaG | ecosystem: Environmental > Terrestrial > Soil > Vadose zone | place: USA... | reverse complement strand
TCAACATGATGCACTGGGTAATGCCGGCGAGAATCGTCGGCGCCGCGCTCGGCAGCTCCACCTTCCACAGCAGTTGCATGGGCGTGGCGCCAAACGCCTGGCCGGCTTCCAGCAGCGCGGTCGGCACGGAGCTGATGCCGAGCTGTGTCAGGCGGATGGGGGCGGGCAGGGCGAAGATCACGGTCGAGATGAGCCCCGGCACTACCCCTAAGCCGAACAGCACCAGGGTTGGAATGAGGTACACGAAGGTCGGCAGCGTCTGCATCAGATCGAGCACTGGCCGCAGTGCCGCGTACAGCCGCGGCCGGTGTGCCGCGGCGATCCCGACCGGCACGCCGATGGCGGTGCAAACCAATGCGGCCACGATCACCAGCGACAGGGTCTCCAGCGTGGGCTCCCAGTAGCCCTGGTTCATGATGAAGAGGAGCGCGGCGACGACGAACGTAGCGAGCGGCAGGGAACGCCGCAGTACCCAGCTCAAGGCGGCGGCGCCCAGGATCAAAAGCGGCGAGGGAATGACGCGCAGCAGCGCCGTCAGTCCGTCGACGCCGCCGCGGATGACGGCGGAGACGCCATCGAACAGCGCGCGGAAATGGGTCTTCACGTACTCGATCATGACCGCGACGCTGTCGCCGACCGGAATCTTGTGATCACTCACCCAGCGCTCGAGGCTCCAGCCGCCGATGAGCTTCGCCGTGCCCGTCATGGCCGTGACTGCCGGCCGTCCGTCGAAGGTGGTGACACCCTCCAGCCACCCGCCGACCACGGCGGGGTTTGCCTTGAGCCAGGCTTCGGCGGCGACGGCCGCGGGCTGGTGGCGCTCGAGGATGTCGGCCATTACCCGGCTCTCCTGTTGGGTCGTGAACGAGAGGTTTCGGAGCAGCCGCCCGATGTTGGGGCACTGCGCCGAGTAGCCGGCGCGCGTGTTGGTGTAGACCCGGGCCTCGCCGTAGTTCGGTCCGAAGACCGCGTCCCCGCCCGAGAGATAACGCAGATCGAAGCGCATGTTCATCGGGTGAGGATCCCAGGCGAGAAACACGACGGGCGCGCGGACGCGGAAGGCGCGTTCGACCTGCGCCAGCATTCCCTGCTCGCTCGACTCGACCAGTTTGAAGCCGCCCAGGCCAAAGAGGTTCTGCCGCAGCATGCCGAGCACCAGGCGGTTGCCGTCGTTGCCGGGCTCGATGCCGTAGATCGAGTTGTTGAGCTGCGCGGCGAAGCGCTGGATGTCCGCAAAGCTGCGCAGTCCCGCGGCATAGGTGTAGGCGGGGACCGCGAGGGTGTATTTGGCGCCAATGAGGTTCGCGCGGATGACTTCCACCGAGCCCTCATCGAGGTAGCTCTTGCGGTCGCCTTCCTCCGCGGGCATCCAGTTGCCGAGGAACACGTCGATGTCCTTGTTCTTCATCGACGCGAAGGTGACCGGCACCGACAGCACGGTGATCTCGGGCCGGTATCCCAGGTGCCGCAGCAGTGCGCCGAATACCGCCGTCGTGGTCGTCACATCGGTCCAGCCGATATCCGACAGCCGCACGGTCCGGCACGCCGCGGGGTCGGCGACCGGCGCCGGCGCTGCCGGGGCGTCCGGGGATGCGAGCGTGCGCGGGGAGGCGAGCACGGCCAGCGCAGCGCACGCAGCCCCGCGCAGCAGGTACTCGAACCAGCCGCCCGCCCCGACCGCCCTCATGCCCGCCGACTCAAGTCGCGCCATATGAGCTCCACTTGACCCGTGAGGCCGCCGACTCCATCATTTCCGTCTGGTGCTGAATAGCCGTTTAACAGACGGTCTGTCAAGTGCCTGTAGATCGGATAAGTCACTGAGTAATCAAGCGGTATCGACTGGCTAAACGGGGCGCCTCGAGGCGCCACGCAGCCGCTCCCGGACGAGTCTTCGGAGCACGTCGTTGAACAGGCAATCAACCACACTCAAAGACCTCGTGCATCGCAGCGGCTCCTCCCCCCGGGATGAAGGTGAGGAGGCGCGGCGGGTGCAGCTGGTCGAGGTCACGATCGACAGTCTCGCCGAAGTCGGCTACGTCGGCACGACTCTCGCGGAGATCGCGCGGCGCGCCGGGGTCTCGCCGGGACTCGTGGCGCATTACTTCGACGACAAGGACGGGCTGCTCGAAGCCGCCTTTCGCACCCTGGCGCGCACACTCGCGGCGCGGGTGCGGGCGAGGCTCGCGCTGGCGCGCACGCCGCGCGGCAGAGTGCAGGCGGTCATCGACACCAATCTCGCGCCGGAGGAATTCGACAAGCGTACCGGAACCGCATGGCTGGCGTTCTTGGGCCAGGTACTGCACGTGCGAGGTCTGAAGCGGGTGCAGACCGCCTACCAGCGCCGCATGTTGTCGAACCTGCGCAACGATCTGCGCCGTTTGATACCGGGTGAGGACGCGCGCAGCCTCGCGGCGATGATCGCCGCCATGATCGATGGGGTGTGGTTGCGCGCCGCGCTCTCGGAATGGCAGGAAGCCGACAGCGAGAGCGCGCGGGCGCTGCTCACAGCCTTCGTCGAAGGAAGGCTCAAGGAGCTGGCGCAGGCACAGTCGCTGCGCGTGACGGCTGAGCCTGCGCCGCGCGGCGTGAGCGGTGCCGGCGGCTCCTTCAGGGTGATCAACCCCGCCAGCGGTGCGGTGCTTGCAGAGTTGAGCGCCGACGGCGCGGCGCAGATCGATGCCGCGGTCATCAGAGCGCAGGCGGCGCAAAAGAAGTGGGCCGCCCTGAGTGGTGCGGAGCGCGGGCGCGTGCTGCATCGCGCGGCGCGCATGCTGCGCGAGCGCAACGAGGAGCTCGCCGTGCTCGAGACCCGCAACACCGGCAAGCCGATCCAGGAGACACGCGCGGTCGATGTGCTCTCGGGTGCGCAGTGTCTGGAATATTACGCCGGGCTCGCCGCCGGACTCGCCGGCGAGCACATTGATCTGGGGCCACTGGCATTCGGCTACACGCGCCGCGAGCCGCTCGGGGTGGTCGCCGGCATCGGCGCCTGGAACTACCCGCTGCAGATCGCCTGCTGGAAATCCGCTCCGGCGCTCGCGTGCGGCAACGCCATGATCTTCAAGCCCGCCGAGCTCACGCCGCTCACCGCCGTGAAGCTTCAGGAGGTGTTTGCGGCGGCGGGACTGCCCGAGGGGGTGTTCCAGGTCGTGCAAGGACAGGCGGACACCGGGCGGCTCCTCTCGCGTCATCCCGACATCCGCAAGATCTCGCTCACCGGCGAGGTCGGTACCGGCAAGGCCGTCATGGCCGATGCCGCCGCGTCTCTGAAGCAGGTGACCCTCGAGCTCGGCGGCAAGTCGCCGCTCATCGTATTTGACGATGCGAAACTGGATAACGCCGTGGCGGGCGCGCTGCTCGGAAATTTCTACTCGGCCGGGGAGGTATGTTCGAACGGCACGCGCGTGTTCGTGCACCACAGCGTGCGCGCCGCGTTCGTGGAGCGCCTGCGGACGCGCGCCGCCGCGATGCGCGTCGGAGATCCGATGGATCCGGCTACCCAGGTGGGAGCGCTCATTTCCGCGGAGCACATGGAGAAGGTGCTGGGGTTCATCGCCCGCGGCCGGGCGCAGGGCGCGCGGCTGCTCACGGGCGGCGTGCGGGTGACGACCGGGGATCTGGCGAATGGCTACTTCGTCGCGCCCACCGTATTCGACGACTGTCATGACGACATGGACATCGTGCGCCGGGAGATCTTCGGCCCGGTGATGTCGGTGCTGGAGTTCGCAGACGAGGACGAGGTGATCGCGCGGGCCAACGCCACCGAGTTCGGCCTGGCCGCCGGCGTGTTCACCAACGATCTGACACGCGCACACCGCGTGATCGCGCAGCTGCAGGCCGGCACCTGCTGGATCAATCACTACAACATCACCCCGGTCGAGTTGCCGTTCGGCGGCGTCAAGATGTCGGGTCTCGGGCGCGAGAATGGCCGCGCCGCCATCGAGCATTACACGCAGCTGAAGAGCGTGTATGTCGCCATGGGCGACGTCGACGCGCCCTACTAGGGCCGTGGAGACTGTCGACTACCTGATCGTCGGCGCCGGCTCCGCGGGCTGCGTGCTGGCGGATCGTCTCACCGAGGACGGCGAGCACAGCGTACTGGTGCTCGAGTACGGCGGCTCGGATCGCTCGCCGTGGATCCAGATGCCCAGCGCGTTTTCGATCCCCATGAACATGGCGCGCTACGACTGGCGCTACTACACCGAACCGGAGCCGCACCTCAATGGCCGCCGGCTGCACACCCCGCGCGGCAAGGTGCTCGGCGGTTCCTCCTCGATCAACGGGCTCGTGTACGTGCGCGGCAACCCGCTCGACTTCGAGCGCTGGGAGGCTGAAGGCGCCACCGGCTGGAGCTACCACGACGTGTTGCCGTACTTCAAGCGCGCGGAGCGGCGCGCCGGGGGGGGCGATGACTACCGCGGCGCCGACGGTCCGCTCGAGACACGCCGCGGGCTCCTCACCAATCCGCTGCACGCGGCCTGGCTGGAGGCGGGGCGGCAGGCCGGCTACGCACTGACCCCCGACATGAATGGCTTTCAGCAGGAAGGATTCGGTCAGATGGACATGACCGTGGGGGGTGGCCGGCGCTGCAGCGCTGCGAATGCCTACCTGCGACCAGCGATGCGCCGGGGCAATCTGACGGTGCGCACGCACGCGCTTGCCACGCGCGTACTGTTCGAGGGACGACGGGCGGTCGGAGTTCGTTATCGGCGCGGCGGTGTCTTTCACGAAGTGCGGGCACGGCGCGAGGTCATCCTGTGCGCCGGTCCGATCAACTCGCCCCAGTTGCTGTTGCTGTCGGGCATCGGCCCGCAACACGAGCTCGCCGCCCACGGCATCGGGGTGGTGCGCGAGCTGCCGGGTGTGGGCGAGAACCTGCAGGATCATCTTGAGTTCTACTTCCAGGTCGCCTGCCGCGAGCCCATCACCCTTTATTCGCAGTTATCGCTGGTGCGCCGCGCGCTCATCGGCGCGCGCTGGCTCCTCAGCAGCGACGGCCTCGGCGCCAGCAATCACTTCGAGACCGGCGGCTTCATCCGCAGCCGCGCCGGGGTGCGCTACCCGGACATCCAGTTTCATTTTCTGCCGCTGGCGGTGAACTACGACGGTTCATCGCTGGCGCGCGAGCACGGCTTTCAGGCGCACGTGGGGCCGATGCGCTCGCAAAGCCAGGGGTGGGTGCGCTTGCGGTCCGCCGAGGCGCTCGACAAGCCGCGGATCTGCTTCAACTACATGTCCCGATCCGAGGACTGGGAGGAGATGCGCGCGTGCGTGCGCCTCACGCGCGAGATCTTCGCGCAGCCGGCGTTCGACCGCTACCGCGGCCGCGAGATCCAGCCGGGAGCGGGCGTCGAGACCGATGAGCAGATCGACGCCTTCATCCGCGAGAAGGCCGAGAGCGCCTTCCACCCCTCCTGCACCTGCCGGATGGGTGGCGTCACCGACCCGCAAGCGGTGGTCGATCCGCACACCCGCGTCATCGGCGTCGAGGCGCTACGGGTGGTCGACTCCTCCATCATGCCCTCCATCACCACCGGCAACCTCAACGCGCCCACCATCATGCTGGCGGAGAAGGCGGCCGATCACATCCGCGGCGCAGCGCTCCTGCCCAGGGCGTCGGTTCCGTACTACGGCGCTGCGCGCTGGGAGAGTGCGCAGCGATGATCGGGTGGCTGAGGCCTGCGGCCTTTGCCGCTCCCTTGCCTGTCGATGAGGTGGACCCGACCTATCGGCGGCTGCGCCGGCGGGTATTCGCCGGGATCTTCATCGGCTACGCGGGCTACTACCTGGTCCGCAACAACCTCGCCCTCGCCATTCCCGACATCCTCCGCGAGCACCCGCAGTACAACAAGGCGGCGCTCGGCAGTGCGCTCACCGGGCTGTCGATCGCCTACGGCCTGTCGAAGTTCCTGATGGGGTCGGTCTCGGACCGCAGCAACCCGCGCTACTTCATGCCCCTCGGCCTGCTGCTGTCGAGCGCGATCATGGCCGCGTTCGGCCTCACCGAGGCGGCCTACACGTCGCTCGGCGCGATCGTCGCGATCCAGGTGGTGAACGGCTGGGTTCAGGGCATGGGCTGGCCGCCGTGCGGCAAGACCATGGTGCACTGGTTCAGCACCCGGGAGCGCGGGCGCATCGTTTCCGTATGGAATACCGCGCACAACGTCGGCGGAGCGTTGGTTGCGAACCTCGCCCTGGCCGGTGTCGTGTTGTTACACGACTGGCGGGCGAAGTTCTACTTCAATGCCCTGATCGCCGCGGCGGTGGCGGTGGGCGTGTACTTCCTGCTGCAGGACACGCCGCAGTCGCGAGGTTTGCCGCCGGTGGAGCAGTTCAGGAACGACTACCCGCCCGGCTACGGCGACGCGCACGAGCGTACCCTCGGGTTCCGCGAGATCTTCCTTGGCTACGTTCTGCCGAATCGCTACCTGTGGGCGATCGCGGTGGCCAATGCGTTCTGCTACTTCGTGCGCTACGGCGTGGTGAACTGGATCCCGACGTACCTCGAGACCGCCAAGGGCTTCTCGTTCCAACAGTCGAGCATCGGCTGGTCGCTGTACGAGTGGGCGGCGATTCCCGGGACGATCGCGTGCGGCTGGATCTCGGACAAGTGGTTCCAGGGCAAGCGTGCACCGGCCACCATGTTATTCATGGCCCTGACACTCGTCGCGGTCCTGGTCTACTGGCTCAACGGCAAGGGTCCGCTATGGATCGATTATGCCGCGCTGGTTGCGATCGGCTTCCTCATCTACGGTCCGATCATGATCATCGGCCTGCACTCGCTGGATCTGGTGCCGAAGAAAGCCGCCGGCACCGCGGCGGGCTTCACCGGTTTCTTCGGCTACGTGTTCGGCTCGGCCATCTCCGGGACCGGCGTCGGCTGGATCGCCGACCGCTGGGGCTGGGGCGGCGTGTTCACGACCATGGTGGCCTGCTGCCTGCTGACGATCTTCTTCAGCGCTCTCACCCTCGGCCACCAGGCGCGGAGCGAAGGCCGCCTCCCTAGTCTCGGTAGCGCGTGAGGGCATCGCCGAGGGCCTCGCGCAGGCTCCCCAGCCACCGTTCGTAGTGACGCCATTGGTCCAGACCCTCGCGATAGATCGGCTGGCGGACCTGCTCCGAACTCGCGGTACGCACGCTGCGTTCGGTTTTGTGGAACTCCATGCAGGCGGGCTCGAACTCGAGCCCGCAATAGTCGAGTAAGCGACGAACGTTGCCTTCCAGGTCATCCACCACGTCCTCGTGCTGCATGCGCAGCACGCGCCCAGGCAGGACGGCATCCCAGTGGCGCATGAGCTCCAGGTAGGTACGGTAGTAGCGCGCGATGTCTTCGATGCTGTAGGTAAATTCCTGGCCCTGCGCGAACAGCTGCTTGAGGTTACCGAAACAACAGGCCATCGGCTCGCGCCGTGCGTCGATGATCTTCGCGTTGGGCAACATCAGATGGATGAGTCCGACGTGCCGGAAGTTGTTCGGCATCTTGTCGATGAAGCGCGCCTTGCCGGTGCGGTAGACACGCGTATCGCTCAAGTACTTCTCGGCGAGGCGGTGAAAATCCTCGGCACTCATCTGCGCCAGCACCGCCGGATAGCGCGGGTTGTCGAAGCTCCAGTCACGGCCCTGCAGGTCCACGACGATGCGCGGGAGATCGGCGAGCTCCTGGGTGCCTTCGACCGCGGAGTGTGACGCCAGGATCTGCTCGATCAGTGTCGAGCCGGAGCGCGGCAGACCCACGATGAATATCGGATCAGCGGCGTGCGCGCCGCCATCCTTATTACGGGCGAACAGCTCCGCGGTACAGACTTCGATCTGCAGGCAGGTGTTGAGTTCGAAGACCTGCGGTCGATAGCGGCTTTCGGAGCGCTTGAGGGCGTTGCCGCGGGCGTAGTACTCAAAGGATTTCTCGTACTGCTGCCGGTCCTCGAGCGCTTTACCGAGGGCAAAGCACAGGTGGTATCGATCAACCACGGACGTCGCCGCCGCCGATTCCGCAGCCCGCATCCGCTCCAGCTCCCCGTCTGCGAATCGGTAGGTCTTGAGATTCGCGAGACTCCACCAGGCGTCGCCATAGCCGGTGCGCGCGGCCGCCGCGGCGCGGTACGCGGCGATGGCTTCCTCGCGACGCCCGAGCGTCTTGAGCGAGTGAGCGATCGACAGATGCAGGTCCGCCGGCTGCGTGGCGCCGGCCAACAGCTCCCGGTACAGCTCGATGGCGCGTTCGTGCAGGCCAAGACCCACGCTGGTCATCGCATGGAGCGTGCGGTAGTTGCGATTGGCACGATCCACGGCAAGCAGCTTCTCGGCTTGCTCGTGCGCCTGTGGGTACATGTGGCGCTTGATGAGGACCTGGGCATAATCAAACCGAGCTGCGTGATAATCAGGCGCCAGATCGAGCACCGCCTCCAGCAACAGTTGCGCATCGTCGAGTATGTCCCGCTCGAGGCCGATGCGCGCGAGTAGACGCATGGCCTCGAGGTGATGGCCATGCTTGATCAGGAAGGCGCGAGTGAGCTGTTCCGCCTCCGCCAGTTCGCCGTCCGCGAACAGCGCCGTCGCCGTAACGATCTCCGCAGGCAGTTTCTTCAGCGTCGCGACATGCGCGGCCGCCTGCGCGGCGTTCACAGCCTGCCCGGTCATCCGGTATAAGCCCTCCAGCATGCTCCAGCTGACCGGCAGGGCGTGATTGATGTGCACCGCGCGCAGGAAAGCGTCGATCGCCTCTGGCGCTTGCTTCAGCGCGACATAGCAATGGCCGCGTTCCTGGTACAGGCGACTGAAGCGAGAGTGCAGCTGTTCAAGTCCGGCGAGCGTGGCGAGCGCCGCGGTGATGTCGCCGAGCAGACGTTGTGCATGCGCGCGCAGATACAAGACATCGCGATTCTCAGGCACCGTGACCAGCAGGGCGTCAGCGGCCCTTAAGCCTTCCGCGAACCGTCGCTCGTTTACGAGTTCGTGTATCCGCCGAACCTCAAGTTCCACCGCCGAGGGATGGCTCAAAACTTGTAGCCGACCGAGGCGCCGATAACCCGCGGCCGAAGCGGCGTCTGCGCGATGATGAATTGATCGGTGCTGACGAAGACGCTGGCGTTCGAATTGCTGATGTTCTCACCGTACACGTTCACGTACCAGGCATCCTTCGCTACGCCAATTGATGCGTCGTAGGTCGTGTAAGCGGGATTCTCGAACCGCAACCTGCCGGTAGAGACGGCTCCGGCTTGCGCGAACGTAGGATTCGAACCCGCCTGCGTGAATGAATGGCCGTTGTGGGTTGCCGCGACTTGAATGAAAGGGGTGTATCCGCCGGCGATCGACCAGTCATAGCGGGCGCGCAGGCTGAACTGAATCGGCGGCGCATCGGCGCTCGGGGCGTCGATCGGACCGAACGGGTTGACGACCGGCGCGCAATTGGCACCAAAGGCGTTGCAGGCAGTCGTGATCGGCTGGCCGAAGTTCGGGCTGTTTGGAACGTTGTTAAGCAAGATCGGCGAGTTTGTCTGCCTGCTCTGGTTCCAGGACGCCGCACCTTGCAGCGTCAGCCCTGTCACGACCCGGGCCAGCAGTGAGGTCTCGAGACCCTTGATGAGGAAGTTCTGGCCGTTGGTGTTGAAGAAAATGTTGCCGACCACACCCGGATCGAAGAAGGCGACCTGGACGTCGTCCCAGGTCTCCCGATAGACGGCCCCGTTCCATTGCAGGCGATGGTCGAGGAATTCCGTCTTCCAGCCGATTTCATTGTTCGTCAGCTTGTCCGACGAGTAGGACTTGGGAATGATGAACTGCGGTACCAGGCCCGGGGTGAAGGCATGGTGAGAGCCGCCGTTCTGATTGAAGCCGCCCGGGCGAAAGCCCTGCGAGAACGTGTAGTACACCATGGTGTCCGGTGTGACATGCCAGGTGAGGTTCGCACGGCTCTTGAAGCCGGACTCGGTGTCGGTGAGATTCGCTGTGTTGAGGTCGTAAGAGTAAAGTGGATTGTGGCAGCCACCGGCTGGCACGCCGCCCTCGAAGCAGCCGAAACTGGCGAGCACGCTGCCCGCCGAGGAGTTGTCGAAGCGGAAATGACGCGTGCCGGCCGTTACCGTCAACACACGCGGAATCAGGTCATAGTCGAGGGATGCGAAGAAAGCGGTCTGTTTGGTTTCACGCACGGTGTCCTGATAGAAGGAGGTGGGGGCGGGATGAACACCGGGGTTCACGACGGTCGTCCCGGGGAACGTGCCCACGTCCGCGAAGCAGCCGGTATTGCCATTACCCGGCGTTCCCGGCGGGGCGTTCGAAGTACACGAAGGAACGTTCTTGTAACCCCAGCCGGTCTGGTCTAACAGCTCATTGTCTTCCCAAAACGCGCCGGCGATCGCGCGGAAACGCCACTCGTCCGGCGTGCTCAGGCGCAATTCATGCTGCTGGTGCGTGTTGCGTTCGACCGAGTGCCAGGTGGCGCTCGGCGAGAAGCAGGTTGAGGTGAGGCTGTTGTCGTAGCCCGTTCCTGGACCGAAGCACTGGTAGTAATCGGCATAGACGCCGCGCGCGTAATTGGTGTAGTCGCCGACCTGCTCGACGTTGCGCACGAGGTAGCCGCCGGTGTAGACAGCCTTCAAACTGCCGAACTTGCCATTCACCGTCCAGGCAGTGCTCTCGAACTTGTCCTTGTCGTGGGTGCTGTTGAACAGCGTGACTTCGAGCGCGGACAGAGCCGCGCCATCCGAGGCATTGGGCTGCTGGTAGAACACGCCGCGCGAGTCCATGCTCTGGTATGACTGCGTGATCAGCGCGTCCCAGTCATCGTTGAACTTGTACAGTACCTCGGCGCGTATTCCCTGATAGGTCACCGGGTTGATGGCTCTTGCAGCCACGCTGAAGTTATTGATGGTGGGGCTGCCGGGCGGGACGCAAGAGCCACTGTTCGGCTGGCCGTCCGGGCATTGCCCGCCGACCGCCGGAAAGTTCGCATAGTGGATGCCGATATCGGTGTTCCTGCGCGTGAACGTCGCGGGCACGTTGTCGATGTAGCCGCCGCGCGTGTCGTTATAGATCACCGCGCGCACGGCCATGGTGTTGGCGATCAGCGGCAGGTTCACCACCGCCGTCAAGTCGGTATTCGGATCGCCGTGAGCGGTAACTCCGTAGCCGGCTTTGACGTTCGCCTCGGTCACGTCGAGCTTCGGCTCGTTCGTGATGTAGCGGATCACGCCCGCCTCGGCGCCGGCGCCGAACAGCGTGCCCTGCGGACCTTCCAGAACCTCGATGCGATTGAGGTCCGCGGCGTAGATGTCGAGGTTGCGATTCGGGAGCTGACCGGACTGGTTGTCGAGGTAAATGGCGACGTTCGGCCACAAGCCCGTCGAAGCGCTGCCCTGGCTGGGCTGCGAGCCGGCGCTCAGGCCGCGCATGAAAACCTCGTTCTGGCCCGGCCCGTTGTTCGCCGTCGTGACGTTCGGCAGATACTTGATGTAGTCGTCGAAGGTCGAGATGTTGAGTTGCTGCAGCGTCTGCTCGGTCAGGGCCTGCATCGAGATCGGCACGTCCTGTATGTTCTGCGTGCGGCGCTGCGCGGTGACGGTGATCTCTTCGAGCGCTCCGGTACCCGCTTCGGTACCGCCGGTCGCCGGCTCGGCAGCATACGCTGCGCACGACGAGCCCCCCAGGATGGCCGCTACCGCATATGAGATCTTAGAGTTCATTGCGTGATCCCTTTGGATTTGATGTGCACCACGGCTGCGCCGGCGTCGCCGGCCTTGAGACCTGAGGGCGCAGCGCGCCCTGCGGCTACTCGAAAACCCGTGCCCGCGCGGCATCGCCGTTGACGGCACGCTGCGGCTGCAGGCGCCGCGTCGAAGGCGACAGGCCGTAGGCGTCCTTGAACTGGCGGGAAAAGTGTGCGCAGTCTGCGAAGCCCGCCTCGTTGGCGATGTCGGTGACCGAGCGGTCGGTGTTCTCGATAAGCCAGTTGGCGTAGCGCATGCGCAGCTGGCGGTAGAGCGAGGCCGGCCCCATGCCGACGTGCTGGCGGCACAGGCGCTCGAGTTGACGCG
>Ga0137377_10003601_pt1 | contig 12046 bp, 6 predicted proteins | sample SagtaG_22_FD_104815 | JGI IMG/M metagenome (GOLD analysis project Ga0137377, IMG submission 104815) | Vadose zone soil microbial communities from Sagehorn Ranch, Mendocino, California, USA - Sage2_L_40_16 metaG | ecosystem: Environmental > Terrestrial > Soil > Vadose zone | place: USA... | reverse complement strand
TTGCGCGCCTCGCCGGGATTGCGCTGACGCAGCGAGACGCGCACGTTGTACATGCCGCCTGACGATGCAGTGCAGCAGACCGCGACCGGCTCGCGAACGGCGTGCTGCAGCACGTTCCAGATCGCGGCCTCTGCCTTGGCGGCGCCGAGTTGCGCCGTGTCGGTGAAGGTAAGCCGCGCGCCGCCGATGGTCACGGTCTGGAACAGCGCATCGCGCCGTTTGGTGACGGCGGTGAGATGGAATACCGGATTGCTTTTGAGCAGGCCGTAATAGCCGATATATTCGCCGTAAGGTCCCTCGGGTTCGACCAGCCCGCGCTCGTCGATGTAGCCCTCGAGCACCAGTTCGGAGTCGGCCGGAACGCGAACATCGACGGTGACGCATTTCACGACCGGCACCGGCGCGCCTCGCAACGCACCGACCACGTCGAGCTCGTCCATCGGCGCCGTCGCGGCGACGGCGGCGAGAAAATCGGTAGGATGGCTGCCGACCGCAAAGGCGACCGGCATGCGCTCGCCCCTGGCAACCGCGGCCTGATAGAGCGCGCGCAAATCGCTGGGGGCGTTGAGGTCGATGCCGGCGGCGCGCGGGCCGCGCAGCATCAGGCGCCGGCAACCAATATTGGTGAAACCCGATTTCGCATCGTATGTGTAGTCGATGCTCGCCGAGATGTACGGCGCGCCGTCGAGCCCGTGCTGCAGGTGCACGGGCAATGTCGTCAGATCGGCATCTTCGCCGGTGAGCACGACCTCGTGTACCGGCGCTTGCGCGGAGGGCACCTCGATCGGAGCAAACGGATGCCGCAGGCGCTCGCGCAGAGCGGCAGGAAAGCCGGGCTCGTCGGTATCGAGGGCGGCGGCAAGTCGCCGCCGAGTGCCCATCACGTTACCGACCAGTTCGGCCCTTTCCGGCCCGACCGCGCGGAACCAGACCGCGCGGGGATTGCAGTCCAGCACCGCGGCCACGTCGATGAGGTCGATCGGATCGTCGTGGACGACGCATTCGCCCTGCTGCACCAGCTTTTCGACGAAATGGCGCAGGCGAAATTTTTCGGTATCGGTCATGAAGATGCTTTCCAGTCGATCACGTGCAGCGTGTCGGACAATCTTAGCGGGGTGATCCCGAGGGGTCCAGAAAGGCGCGCCGTTACGACGAATGCGATGCGGCAGTCGTCGGCTGCAGATTTTCGGGGCGACCATAGACATTGTCGATGCGGTCCCAGCGGTCGTAGTGGACCAGCGCTTTGAACTCCTCGAAGCCCATGCCCTGGTCGCGCAGCGCGAAGGTGCCCGCGCGCATGTCCTCGAGCACCATTTTCATCGCCTTGGCAGCGTGCATGATGGTTTCGAGGCCGAAGCAGATCGCGTTGAATCCGAGCTGCTCGAATTCCTTGGGCGAAAGGATCGGAGTGCGCCCGCCCACCAGTGGATTGGCGAATTGCGGTACGTCGAAACTGCGCGCGAGGCGTTCGAGTTCGTCGATGCTCTCCGGTGCCTCGACGAAGATCGCCTCCGCGCCGGCGTTGATATAGCGCTCGGCGCGCCGCAGCGCCTCGTCGAAGCCGAGCACCGCGCGCGCATCGGTGCGCACGCAGATGAGCGTCTCGGCATCGAGCCGCTCCGCCATAGTGGCCCTGATCTTGGCCTCCATGATTTCCGCCGGAACGACTTTCTTGCCGGCCATATGACCACAGCGCTTGGGCCAAGCTTGGTCCTCTAGAAAGACCGCGCTCGCACCCATGCGCTCGTAGCTTTGAACGGTGTGCACGGCGTTCTTGACGTCGCCGTAACCATCGTCGATATCGACTAGAACCGGCACGTCGCAGGCAGCGAGGATGTCGCGTACCGCTGCCGCGATGTCGGCAAAGCCCTTGAGGCCGATGTCGGGCACGCCATATCGCGCACCGGCGACCGGGAAGCCGCCGACGAACATTGTGTCGAATCCGGTCCGCTCGATCAGCAGCGCGCTCAGGGCATCGTAGGCGCCGGGAACGACGAGCAATCGCCGCTCCGCGACGGCTCGCTTGAGCGCCTGGCGGAAACTTCTTCGACGGCTCATGGCGATCTCCTGATGGCCCGGCAGCGCTGGCCTTACCGTCGGCTGCCGGCTTGGTATGATAGGCCGACATGGTGCGCCTGCGCAGCTCATGATTACCACGGCCGGATCGCTCACGGATCGGCTGCTATGGGCGCTCGGTGAAGTACCGAGCACCCGCCTCACGCGTTGCGTCGGAAGCCGCTATACTCGATCGTTATGCCGTGACCGCGCCGCCTGGGGAATGGTATGTCGGCGAAATCGCGTTCAATCGGCTAGTCTGCCAATCGGCAGCGACCATCAGAGTGACCGGGACCATGAAGCTCTTCGAGTGCCAGAATTGCGGTCAGCCGCTCTATTTCGAGAATACGAAGTGCGAAAGCTGTGGCCTGCGGCTGGGCTATCTGCCGAAGCAGGAAGTCGTCACTGCATTGGAAGCGGTCGATGGCGTCTGGAGCGCGCTCGCGACGCAGGGGGAGCGCTATCGCCTTTGCGGCAACGCCGAGCACGACGTCTGCAATTGGCTCGTGCCTGCCGAAGATGCCGAAATTTTCTGTGCGGCCTGCCGCCATAACCGCACCATCCCCGATCTCGCAAATCCCGAGAACCTCGCGCATTGGCGCAAGATCGAATTCGCCAAGCACCGGCTCTTTTATACGCTGCTGCGGCTGCGGCTGCCGCTTGCAACCAGATCGGAAGATCCCAACGGTCTCGCATTCGATTTTTTGTCGGACCCGGTCGGCGGTGCGCAAGGCCAAGCGCCGGTCATGACTGGGCACAGTGGCGGCCTCATCACCCTCAACGTGGCGGAGGCCGACGCCCCCGAACGAGAACGCCAGCGCAAATCGATGGGCGAACCCTACCGCACGCTGCTCGGTCATTTCCGGCACGAGATCGCACATTATTACTGGGATCGTCTAGTTGCGGACTCCCCCGCGATCGAGGAGTTCCGGCAGCTGTTCGGAGACGAGCGCGAGGACTATGGAGCAGCGCTGCAGCGCCACTATGCCGACGGTCCGGCTCCGGATTGGGCGGAGCGCTTCGTCACCGCCTATGCCAGCTCGCATCCGTGGGAGGATTTCGCCGAAACGTGGGCGCACTATTTTCATATGGTCGATACGCTCGAAACCGCGTTCGCGTTCGGGCTGCGGTTGCGGCCCAAGGTGGCCAAAGGCGCCGGCCTGGCCGCCGCGATCGACTTTGACCCGTATGCCGCCGAGATGGACCGGATCATCGACGCCTGGCTGCCGCTGACGTTTGCGGTCAATTCCATCAACCGCAGCATGGGCCAGCTGGATCTCTATCCATTCCTGCTGGCCCCGGCGGTGATCTGGAAGCTGACTTTCATCCACGATCAGATTCACGCGGTGAGCGCGGATCGGGCGCGCGATTCAGAGCACAACGCGATACGCGCCATCGTCGCCGGGCTCAAACGCGCAGTCGGCTCGCCGCAATCCACGAACTGAGGCGATATTGACGGGAGAGTCATCGAGATTTTGCGATCTGTTGGTCGGGGGCTCTATCGGCTCGCTCATGCAGAAGCAGAAGTGGTTGCGCGGGCGCTTCGCCGGCCCAAAATTTGCATCAAATTGCATAATGTTCAGGTGGCCTTAGCGCAGCAGAGCAACGTATGTCGATCCTCGCCAGCCTCCACCACGTCACACGGTACCGCTACGACCGGCCGGTCAGCCTCGCGCCGCAGGTCATTAGGCTGCGCCCGGCCCCCCATTGTCGCACGCGGATCGAAAGTTACTCGCTCAAGGTGACGCCGACGCAGCACTTCGTGAACTGGCAGCAGGATCCGAATGGAAACTGGCTCGCGCGCTTCGTCTTTCCGGAGAAGACTCGCGAATTCACCATCACGGTCGATCTCATCGCCGACATGGCGGTGATAAATCCGTTCGATTTCTTCGTTGAGCCCTTCGCGGAAACTTTCCCGTTCGCCTACCCCGCCGAGTTCGCCGAGGAGCTTGCGCCTTATCTCGATGTCGAGCCGGCCGGCCCGCGACTGGCCGCGTTCCTCGCCTCGATCCACCGCAATCGTAAAAATACCGTCGATTTCCTGGTCGAACTCAATCAACGTCTGCAACGCGAAATCCGGTATCTCGTCCGCATGGAAACCGGCGTGCAGACGCCGGAGCAAACGCTCGCAGAACACGCGGGCTCGTGTCGCGACAGCGCATGGTTGCTGGTGCAAATCTTGCGACACTTGGGGCTCGCGGCCCGGTTCGTGTCGGGCTACCTCATTCAGTTGCGACCCGACATGCCCCCGCTTGATGGGCCGGTCGGCGCGGCACAGGACTTCACCGATTTGCACGCCTGGGCCGAGGTCTACGTGCCGGGCGCAGGCTGGATCGGACTCGACGCCACGTCCGGTCTGTTATGCGCCGAGGGTCATCTGCCGCTCGCCGCCACACCGCATTTTCGCGCCGCGGCCCCCATCAGCGGTGGGGTCGAGCCTTCGGAAGTGGCCTTCTCGGTCGACATGACGGTCACGCGCATCGCGGAAAAGCCGCGCGTGACCTATCCATTCTCCGACGAAGCTTGGGCGGCGCTCGACGCGCTGGGCGAAAAGGTCGACCGGGATCTCGCGATCAACGACGTCCGCCTGACCATGGGCGGCGAGCCGACTTTCGTCTCCATCGACGACTATCAATCGGCGGAATGGAACATCGCCGCGCTCGGCCCGACCAAGCGCATCCTTGCCGACGAACTGATCCGCCGGTTGCGCCGGCGCTTTGCGCCGGGTGGCCTTCTGCACTACGGCCAGGGCAAATGGTATCCGGGCGAGCCGCTGCCGCGCTGGGCGTTCGCGCTCTATTGGCGGCGCGACGGCAAGCCGATTTGGCACGACGCCGCGCTCGTTGCGCCCGAGACCACCGCCGATCGGCCGCTCGCCGATGACGCGCAGCGATTCACGCAAGCGGTCGCCGCCCGCCTCGGGCTCGGCACCGACTACGTGCAGCCCGCCTTCGAAGACCCCGCCGCGCGCATGCTCAAGCAGGGCGAGCTGCCCGAGAATGTCGATCCTGGCGATCCCAAGATCGATGATCCGCTCGAGCGCGACCGCATCAGGCGCGCGTTCGAACGGCATCTCGGGGTGCCGGCGGGTTACGTGCTGCCGCTGCAGCGTTGGACAGCGCAAGCGTCACCCGGCTGGGTCAGCGAGATGTGGCAGACGCGGCGGCGACGCCTGTTTCTGGTACCGGGGGATTCGCCGATCGGATTTCGCCTGCCGCTCAGCGCTTTGCCGCATCTGCGGCCGGTCGATTACCCGCACCTCGTGCCCGCCGACCCAATGGAGTCGCGCGGCGAGTTGCCTGATCCAGACCCGCTGACACAGACCATTGCCCATGGCAGCGAAGACGCCGTCGCTCGCGCCAAGCTGCTCGATGTCCCCCCCGGTCAAGGCGCGCCCGCGCCTGCGGTCGCGCCCGCGTCTGGATCGGACATCCCAGTCCGTACCGCGCTGACCGTCGAGCCGCGCGATGGACGGCTTTGCGTGTTCATGCCGCCCCTCGAACGGCTGGAAGACTATCTCGAGCTCCTTGCAGTCGTTGAAGCGACCGCCGCCGAGCTCCATATGCCGGTCCATGTGGAAGGCTATGAGCCGCCGGCCGACCCGCGCCTGAACGTCATCAAGGTGACGCCCGATCCAGGCGTCATCGAGGTCAATGTCCAGCCCACCGCGACTTGGCGCGAGGCCGTCGAACTTACGCACACGCTCTACGAGGAAGCGCGTCTCTGCCGGCTCGGCACCGACAAGTTTATGATCGACGGTCGCCACGTCGGTACGGGCGGGGGCAATCACGTTGCGTTGGGAGGACCGAGCGCGGCTGACAGCCCCTTCCTGCGCCGACCCGACCTGCTCAAGAGCCTGATTCTGTACTGGCAGCGGCATCCCTCGCTGTCCTACCTGTTCTCCGGCTTGTTCATCGGCCCGACCAGCCAAACCCCGCGCGTCGACGAGGCGCGGCACGACCAGCTCTACGAGCTCGAGATCGCGCTGGCGATGGTGCCGGCGCCGGGCGAGGGCGAGCCGCCGCGACCGTGGCTGGTCGATCGCCTGTTTCGCAATCTTCTCGTCGACGTCACCGGCAATACTCACCGCGCCGAGCTCTGCATCGACAAACTGTTTTCGCCCGACGGTCCAACCGGACGGTTGGGCCTGGTGGAGTTCCGCTCGTTCGAAATGCCGCCGCACGCGCGCATTAGCTTGGCGCAGCAGCTGCTCTTGCGTGCGCTGATCGCCTGGTTCTGGCGCGAGCCGCAGCGTGGTTCGCCGGTACGTTGGGGTACGGCGCTGCACGACCGATTCATGCTGGAACACTTCGTTTGGCGGGACTTTCTCGACGTTTTGGAAGATCTCCTCGGCGCCGGCTATCACTTCGACTCGGAGTGGTTTCATGCCCAGCGTGAGTTTCGTTTTCCGCTCTATGGCGCAGTCACCCACGGCGGCGTCAGGCTTGAATTGCGACACGCGCTGGAGCCGTGGCACGTGCTGGGCGAAGATGCGACCGCCGGCGTCACCGCGCGCTTCGTCGACTCCTCGGTCGAGCGGCTGCAAGTGAAGGTCGAGGGTTTCAATGCCGGCCGCCATGCCGTTGCCTGCAACGGGCGGCTCGTTCCGCTGACGTCAACCGGCCGGTCCGGCGAATACGTCGCCGGCGTGCGTTTCAAGGCGTGGAAGTTGCCGGCGGCGCTGCATCCGACCATCGACGTCCACGCCCCGCTCACCTTCGACATTTTCGATCGCTGGAGCGGCCGCTCGCTCGGGGGCTGCGTCTACCACATTGCCCATCCGGGGGGACGCAACTACGAGACCTTGCCGGTCAACTCGTATGAAGCGCAGGCGCGGCGTCTGGCGCGCTTCCAAGATCTCGGCCATACGCCGGGATTGTTCGGCTTGCCCGGCGAAGAGCGGGCGCTCGAATATCCGATGACTCTCGACCTGCGGCGTCCGACTCATGTCTCATAGCCGCATGGCTGGCCAACGCGACAGCGCGTCCGAGCAGGGGGACATCGAGCCGCTGCTATCGGGCTATCGTCCGCCGCCGGGCACCTTCGACGAGATGGTGGACCGCGAGGGGCGCGTGCGGGCCCATTGGCAGCCGCTGCTGGCCATGCTGGCGCGGCTAGGTCCAAACGAGCTCAGCCGGCGCTTCGCCGCCGCCGATCGGCACCTGCGCGATTCCGGGGTCTTCTATCGCGTCTACGAGGATGCATCAGGGGCCGAACGGCCCTGGCCGCTGAGCCATATGCCGCTCCTGATCGACGGGGTGGAATGGCAGGCGCTCAAGGCCGGACTCGTCCAACGCGCGGAACTGCTCGAGGCGGTGCTTGCCGATGCCTATGGCCCGGCCAATCTCGTGCGCGAGGGCAGACTGCCGGCGGTCGTTATTGCGGGCAATCCGGAGTTCCTACGGCCGCTGGTCGGGGTCGCGCCGGCAGGCGGCGCGCATCTGCGGTTTTATGCCGTCGATGTCGGGCGTTCGCCCGGTGGCCATTGGTGGGTGCTCGGCGACCGCACCCAAGCACCCTCGGGCGCCGGCTATGCGCTCGAGAACCGCCTCGCGCTGTCGCGCGTCATGCCCGAGGTCTATCGCGGGCTCAAGGTCGAGCGGCTGGCGCCGTTCTTCCAAGCTTTTCAGGCCGAGCTTTCCGCGCTCAATCGCCAGGATGATTCGCGGGTCTGCGTGCTCACCCCGGGGCCCATGAATGAGACCTATTTCGAGCACGCCTATCTCGCGCGCTATCTGGGCTTCCTGCTGGTCGAAGGCGAGGATCTGACCGTCCGCGAGGATGGCGTCTTCATCCGCACGGTGTCCGGCCTCAAGCGTGCCGAAGTGCTGGTGCGGCGGCTCGACGCCGACTTCGCCGATCCGCTCGAGCTGAATGCGCGTTCGCGGCTTGGCGTGCCCGGCTTGGTGCAGGCCGTGCGCGACGGCACGGTGGTGATCGCCAATGCGCTCGGCTCGGGCGTGGCCGAGGCGCGGGCGTTGTTGAGTTTTCTGCCGGCGCTGGCGCCGACCGTGCTCCGCAGCGACCTCACGTTGCCCAACGTTGCGACCTGGTGGCTCGGGCAGACGCGCGCGCGCGACGAGATCATCGATCGGCTCGACGAGATGGTGATCGCATCGGCCTTTCTCGGCGAGCTACCGGGCCATGGCGAACGACGCGAAGTTCTCGGCGCGATGCTCGAGCCGGAGGAGCGAACGCGCATCCTGGAGCAGATTGCTCACCGCGGTATCGACTTCGTCGCCAAGGAGGCCGTCACGCTTTCGACCACGCCGGTCTGGCACAACGGCCGGCTGGAGCCGCGCCCGTTCACGCTGCGGCTGTTCCTGGCGCGGACCAGCGACGGCTGGCGAGTAATGCCCGGCGGCTTCGTGCGGGTTGCGGATGACATCGACGCGCGCGCGGTGAGCCTGCAGCGGGGCGGGAGCACGGGCGATGCGTGGGTCCTCTCGGACAAGCCGGTTGCCGAGACCACGTTGTTGCCCGCGCCGGATCGAATCAGCATTACGCGCGGCACGGGACCATTGCCCAGCCGCGCGGCCGCCAATCTATTTTGGGTCGCTCGTTACGTGGAGCGCGCCGAGGCGACGCTGCGGCTTGTGCGCGCATTGGTCAGCCGAGTCAGCGACAGCGACGAGGCCACCACGCGAGTGGTCGTGCAAATCTGCTCGCTACTCCGAGCGTGGGATGCAGTGCCGAACGACCTGCCGCATGTCAGGCCGGTGCTCGTCGCCTCTGCCACATTGCAAGGCAGCGACCTCGAAGGCGCGCTTCCTTATCTTGTCGGCGCCGCGCAATCCGCCGCATCAGTGATCCGTGATCGCTTTTCTCCAGATGCCTGGCGGGCGCTGACCGACCTTTTCGAGCTGATCAATGCGCCCATCGATCATCCGCCAACGGAAAGCATGATCTTCGAGCGGACCAATGGCGCGTTGCGCATCATCGCGTCGTTTTCGGGATTGGCTCAGGAGAATATGAGCCAGCTGGCCGGCTGGCGCTTCCTCGAGCTTGGCCGGCGCATCGAGCGGGCCATTGCTACATGCCGATTCGTGCGCGAATTCGCGTTCGCCAAGCTTGACGGCGCGCTCGATGTCCTGCTGGAGCTCGCCGACAGCCAGATCACCTACCGACTGCGCTACGTCATGGTGCCGGCAGCGGCTCCCGTCATCGACCTCGTGGTACTCGATCCCAACAATCCGCGCTCGCTCGCCTACCAGTTGTCCCGTATCGAGGCCCATCTCGCCGCCCTGCCGCAGCGAAGCGGCGACGGCCGCTTGTCGCCGCCCGAGCAGATCGCCACCGCGTTGGCGGCGCAAATCCGCACGGCCAATGCCACGGCGCTCGATAAGCCGGCATTCCTCGCTCTGGAAGAGGCGCTGATGAAGCTCGCGGACCTCATCGCGTCGACCTACTTCACCACGCATGAGCGGGCGGAGGTTCGCTGGGAGGCGCTCGGATGATCTACGATATCCGGCAAACCACGACCTACCACTACGCATCATCGGTCGCCTATGCGCGCCACGTGTTGCGGCTGACGCCGATCGACCGCCTGGGACAGCGCGTTCATGCCGCGGCGCTCGACATCGAGCCCGCGCCGATCGAAAGGCGCGAAGGGCACGATTTCTTCGGCAACCGGATGACCTGGATCGAACTCGATCAGCCGCACGATACGTTGAGTGTTCGGGTCGCGGCGCGGGTCGCGGTCAAGCGCGATGTGGCGCCGGAAGCGACCCCCCCTTGGGAGGCGATTCGCGAGGCGGCGTTCGCCTCCACCGATCTCTCGCCCAACTCTCCCGCGCATTACCTGTTCCCGAGCCGCCAAGTCTCGCTCGATCCAGAGATTCGCGCCTATGCCGCCGACAGCTTTTCGGCAGGGCGTCCGGTCCTCGACGCCGCCGTCGATCTGATGCGACGGATCAAGGCTGACTTCGTTTACGAAATCGGCGCAACTACGGCCTCGACCACGCCGCCCATGTCGTTCGCGCTGCGCCGGGGTGTCTGCCAGGACTTCGCCCATATCATGATCTCCGGCATGCGAGGTCTCGGTTTGCCTGCTGCCTATGTCAGCGGCTATCTGCGGACCGCGCAGTCTGCCGGAGAAGAACAGCTCGAGGGCGCCGGCGCGATGCATGCCTGGGTATTGGTGGGGTGCGGCGAGGATGTTGGCTGGCGCGGGCTTGACCCGACCAACGGCATTTTCGCCGGCGATGACCACGTCGTGCTCGCCATCGGCCGCGACTACGCCGATGTCGCGCCGATTGACGGCGTCATTTTTGCATCCGGGGGTCAGCGCCTCGAAGTGTCCGTGAGCGTGACGCCGGTGGAGTAGGGCGAAGCGGACGAACGAACTGCCGTCACAGCCAGCGAGCCATCGGCTCCGGCGTCGCCGCGCTCGCTACTCCGCAGCCTGCTGGAAAGTGAGCGCCTCGTCGGGTCGGTCGAGGTCGACGATCTTGCCGTCCTTGATCACCCACGTGAGGTGCTTGCCCCCCTGTAGCACGGTGATGTCGGCAATGGGATCCTTGTTGAGCACGATGATGTCGGCGAGCTTGCCGGGCGCGAGTTCGCCGACCTGCCCTTCGAGGCCGACGGCGTAGGCGTTGTCGCGGGTCGCCGCGACGATCGCCTCCATCGGCGTGTAGCCGCCGTGCTTGACGAAGATCTCGAGCTCCTTGGCGTGCAGCTCGCCATAGGGCGTGAACGAATTGTTGCCGGTGTCGGTGCCGACCAGCAGCTTGATGCCGAGCTTGCGCGCCCTGTGCATCAGCTCGCAAAGCAGGTCGAAGTGGCGTTTCATGCGATTGATGTCGAGCTGCACCTGCTCGGCTTTGACCGTTTGACCGAGCTCGACCACGACCGCCAAGAACGTTGCGGTGGGAATGATCGGCATGCCGCCCTTGGCCACCGCCTCGAGGTCGCGCTCGGTGGCGAGATCGGCATGAATGATCCAGTCGACGCCGGCCTCGGCGGCGGCGCGGGTAGAGCCGGCGCCACGCGAATGAATGCCGACGCGCAGGTTGCGCCGGTGCGCCTCGCCTACCACGGCTGCGATCTCGTCTTTCGCCAGCATCTGCGACTCGCCGGAGCGGCTGTCCGCCATCTTGATGAAGTTGACGCCGTGTTTGCTTTGCCGCCGGACCTCGGTGACCATCTCATCCGCGGTGTTGCAGAGCTTGCCGATGGAGTGATCGGGCGTTCCCTCCCATGACGGCTCATCGTCCTCGATGCAGCCGTAGGTGACGATCATGCGGCCCGCGACGTACATGCGCGGCCCCTCCATCAGCCCGAGCTTGATGGCATCGCGCACGCCGACGTCGGTGAACCAGGTGCCGCCCGGCACCGAGATGCCGGTGACGCCGGAGCGCAGCACCTTCTGCACGCTGCGGGCGGACTTGAGCGTGGAGAATTCCGGCCGCGTGGTGCCCTTGCCTTTGCCCTCGCCCTTGATCACCGGATACCCGTAGGAGACGTGGCAATGCGCGTCGATCAGGCCGGGCATGATCCACTGCCCGCCCGCGTCGATCACCTCGACGCTCCTGCGGTCCTCGATCTCCACGTCGGGCGGCAGCGCGCCCACGCTTCTGACCCGGTTGCCTTCGATGACGATGGCGTCGTTGCGCGCCGCCGGCCGGCCGGAGCCGTCGATCAGTGTGCCGTTGCGGACCACCAGGGTCTTCTTGCTCGCGGCGGTCATGATGATCCTCCCTGTCGCTGATCGGACGATGGACGTTACCTCCAAACGGGCGGCTTCCTCAACCGCAATCGGCTCGTCATGCGAGACTCTCGCCGCGCGCGCGCCAGCCGTTGTGAGCTCGCGCCAGATGGGCTTAATATTCTCCGCAGGAGAGGAATGGCGCCATGGCAGACAAGCAATTCGACCGCTCGACGCAGGATCTCGGCAACATCGTCAATCTCGGGCACGTCAATGTCTGCATCAGCGATCAGCGCCTGGCGACCTATTACTACATTACCGGCCTCGGCCTCACCCGCGATC
>Ga0137377_10003597_pt1 | contig 12052 bp, 11 predicted proteins | sample SagtaG_22_FD_104815 | JGI IMG/M metagenome (GOLD analysis project Ga0137377, IMG submission 104815) | Vadose zone soil microbial communities from Sagehorn Ranch, Mendocino, California, USA - Sage2_L_40_16 metaG | ecosystem: Environmental > Terrestrial > Soil > Vadose zone | place: USA... | reverse complement strand
TACCGGTTCGAACAATCGGTAGCCAGGTCAGCCTATTTGGGGGAAAGGTGTGTCAACAAATCCCTGACCTTCTCCATATCTGCGTAGGCCCTCGCGTCGTTCATCGATGACTCAGGTCGCAGCGTGCGCGGCCGGACGCTCAAAAACATCCGTTTGTGGGCAACGATATCCGTAAATCCTCCACCTGTAGAATCAGCTATATAAACGTGAAGGCCAGAGGCCGAAGTTGGTCGAGAGGGATAACGACGAGCCAAAGGAAATCCTAACCGATTCCTGAAACCACTGTTTCTGACGCGGCCTCACTTGGCATCGGCCAACAAGCCCTTCGAAAACACTTGGTACAACTCAATACCTAGATTCATGTGCGTCCAGGATGGATTCAGGTCTGCGCAGTGGCTAGCGCATTTTTTCCAAAAAGTCTCGAGTGGCTGAGACGTTGTCATCCCAACGGCATGCCTCTTTTATGTATTTCGCAGCGGCGATACCAATCCTCTCTGCTTCCAATCTATCGTCGGCGATTCTTCGAATCAGCTCAGTCAGTTCGAGGTCGTTCAAAGGATCTCGCAAGAGATATCCAGTTTCCCCATCAACAATGTTTTCGCTGGCGCCTGCTTGGACGCTCGCAATCACTTCAATCACTGGTAAGCCGCAAGCCATGGCTTCCATAATTGGGAGGCCGAAGGACTCTTCGAGAGACGGCGCAACGTAAGCGTCGGCTGCAGCGTAGAAAAAGAGTACGTCAGCAGAGGGGGCCAGGAAACGCACACACTGCTGTAGTCGCAGTTCTCGAAGGGCAGCACGGTAGAGTCCTGGATCATCCTTTCCCACGACCAAAAGCTGAATCGGAATGTCGGTTATGGCAGCCAATGAACAGAGTAATTGGCCGAGTCCTTTATTCTTCCGATCGTTGCCGATCAACAAAAGGACCAAATCACGATCGTCTAGCTTTAGGCTTTGGCGCGAAACTGACCTGCGAGCAATTCGAATGTCGGAGTTAAACCTAGCTGCATCAACGGCGTTGGAAATGACGGCAACATCCGTCCGCCCAAAGTGCCTCTGCAGTTGAGTAGCTACGCGCCTCGATACGGCGGCCAAACGGACTTTGGGGTCTGTGTAGATGCGGCGCTCCAGAGCCATAATTAATTTGTAATACAGCCTCCGGTGAAGCGTGATCGGCCATGAACTCACCGGGACTTTGAACAGTGCGAGTTCCTTGCGGACGCGGGCATAGAATTCGTGGAAAACAATGTGGACGGTAATGGCATTTGCATCGAGGCAATTGATTCGGGGGAGTAGACGAGCAAGGGCCGGTCTCTGTAACGTTTTAGCACACGCTTCCGTAAGATTTGATTGGCAAACAACCACCACAAGAATTTGAGAAGATGGGGACCGGGAATGTCAGGGACCCTGTACCAGCGGATAAACCCGCTTGACGTGCTCTTCGAATCTTCTGTCAGCAGTCCATTCACGCTTTCAACCTGTTGGGAAAAAAGATGGACACCCCAACCGTGGTTCGACGATAAGCTTTCGATCAGTTCGACGATGCAAAGTTCAGTACCATGGCAACGATCCCGAAATGGCGATACAACAACAATGTCCAATGAAGCCTCCGCCTCCCGATTGGTTTTGCGGTCTTGGTTGTGCGGCCTGCGACTTCTTTAAGAATCTCCACAAGGTTAACCGAAACTTAGCGTCGATTTCAAAATGCTCTTTCGTCCTTTTCATTTATCCTTTCACAGGCTAGTCAAGACCATTTTGAAAGAGCAGTTTCCTCCGGAAACTAGTTCGACAAAGCAGCTAGATCAGTTTTTCAGTAGAATGCCAGGGTGTCGTCGCAAATGGGAGGTGGTCCTAATCAGCATAGTTCCTCACACATGCGCTATGACGGCTGATCTGCTCAAGTCTGTGATAAGAGCTACGGTGCCGAGACCCCTTAGGAACTGGCTTCGATCGCCATCCCGATCGACCAGGTGGCTGTGGGACGCGACCCGATTCTATCTCGGGACCACTGAAACTCTACAATTCCCACCAAACTGGACGCTTATTTGCCATCCTTATGCGCATAGAGTCGCGTATCAAGCGCAGATTGCTGACCCAGAGCAAAGCGACGAATTTAAGAACTTTTTGCTTCAGTGCAACGATAGGATGTTCCTCTTTGACGTTGGTGCACACTTTGGCATGTTCAGTCTTGCCGCTGCACATTTTGGCGGGAAGGCTATCGCTGTTGATCCCTCTCCCATTGCCACACGCATGATTGCGAGGCAGGCCGCCTTGAATGGGCTTACAAAGAGCATTCGCATTATTCAAGCCGCAGTTAGCGATGAGAGTGGTGTAGTGGACTTGCTAAGTTCAGGAGTATTTTCGGATGGCTATTTCAAAATGAGCCACGGAAGAGCGAAGAGTGAATTGACGCGCACGCAGGCCATGACCATCGATGAGTTAGTCGGTCAGCACGGCGTCCCAACTCACATCAAAATTGACGTCGAAGGACAAGAAGCAGCTGTGCTTCGCGGTGGGCGAAAGACATTAGAGAAGTTTTCACCGATTTTGTTCCTTGAACTGCACAACGAAATGACCACTGCTGAAGGCGGCGACCCCAATCTCGCATTGAATGAGCTCGCGCAACTGAAATATGAAACTTTCGCAATCAACGGAAACTCACTAGGGAGAGATGGCATCTTGCAGCGGCCCCTTTTACGCATAGTAGCCGCGCGAGTTCTCGGAAGGTGAGTGCCTCTCATCTTGCTCGAAGCCTTTTCCCCCAGCTCCCGTCTGACGGATCAAGAGACGCGTCAATAGAACCAGGAACCAGAAGCCTTTCCCCTTTTCTCATTTATGCTTTCTAAGCATAATCGAGGCGGTTATGAGAAAGCACGTTCTTTCGAAAAGCAGTCTGACGAAGCAGTTGGTGATCTCCGCGTGGGGTATCGCAGTCCTCATTTGGTATTTCCACGAATTCTCCCCGGCTTTCAGTCCCATTATTCATGGGCTTTTGCAAAAGTTATGGCGATAGCAGAAGGCCTGCTGACGTTGGTCGCTCTCTGTGGCTTTTGCCTAGCTTTTGCGTGTTCGGGCAACACCATCCTCCGTTTGCTGCGCTTCGAGATGGAGAGAGAGGGTGAGCATCTTCTGGTAACCATCGGAGTCGGACTGGTCGGCACGGAAATTCTTCTCTTCCTGATTCAATTCACTCAACACATCCGGCAGGGTGGTGTGGCGATCATTGGTTTGCTTTGTGTGCCGCTTTTCTCAGAATCACGCTCAATGCTGCACAGAGTTTGGGCCGTGTTCCAAGTTCTGGGCTCGCGGTCGACTGCCGGACTTGTTTTGCTGTTTGTAACGGGAATCGTACTCTGCGTGGAGCTTCTTACGTCGTTAGCGCCACTCACTGGGTCGGACGCGATGCACTACCATTTCACGGTACAAAAACTGATTCTCGAGGACGGTTTCCATCCTATATTCTCGAATACACACAGTTTTCTTTGCGGCCAACATCATCTACTTATTCTGCTTGGATTGGCACTCGGAAGCGAAAAGCTGGCGCTCGGCTTCATTTTTCTGGGTGGTGTCCTCAGCGCGGCCATTCTAGCAAGCCTCGCCGCTCGCTGGGCCTCCGAACATGTGGTTCTTGGAATCACGCTGCTGTTTCTTCTGACGCCAGTTGTCTTCTGGCAGATGTCTACTTCCGGGGCTCCTGACGTCTACATGGCATTCTTGGCAGGTACGGTGTTGATCGTGCTGTACCAGAGCGCCAACGCGGGAACCTGGCGGCAAGCCTTGGTCGCGGGATTGCTAACTGGTGGTATAGCCGGCGCCAAATATACTGGCTGCTTTATCGCGGCTGCCGTGGGACTATCCTTTATCATCGAGTCCAGGAGATTCAGTAGGTGGTTGATATTTATGGCAGGGAGCCTGATCGGCGGAATTTGGCCGTATTTGAGGAATACAATTTGGACGGGAAACCCGGTCTTTCCATTTCTGTCGGAGAAACTTTCGCCCCACCTTATTACGGCGTACGGGCTGACGACCCTAGCGAGCGATACAGGCGCCACTGCGAACCACAACCCGGCACAATTTCTCCCCTTCCTTTTCTTCGCTGCCACACGGGCGAAAAACCCGGGCCTTTGGGATTTTTTCGGGCCTACGGTGTTCGTGCTCGCTCCCCTGGTATTCCTTGCGTACAGGAACACAAGAGAATGGAGGATCCCGGTTCTGGTGTGGTTCCTGGCGAGTCTCGGTATATTTTTTGCGTCGGGACTGCCGCGGTTTCTCTTACCCCTTTTTCCGGTTGCGCTTCTCTGTGTTGCCGCGGCAATCGAGTGGTCGATCGGGAAAGATTGGAAAATCGCGAACGCCGTTTCCGTAGCTACCATTGCACTCATGATTCTTGCAGGCGCAGCGGGACTGGCAGTTTACTGCCGGAAACCAGTCCTTGCCGCGGTCGGGTTTACCAGCCGTGAGGCGTATCTGGAAGACAGGGCGCCGGACTATCAGATAGCGCAAGCAATAAATCAGCTGTTGGGCACACCCAAGAACGCGGGAACGGCCCTGATATTTCTGCGGCATCAATATTACCTGCACATTCCTTACCTGAATGCTGATCCCGGCACCAGTTTTGAGGCCGATCCGGAGCGGCTGAAGACGCCCGAACAGTGGAAAGAATTCTTAAAAGTGAAGGCCATTGTTTACGTGGTTCGAGCGCCCAGTTATCCAATGGTGATCGCCGCTCCACTGGAAGAATTGGAGAAACGAGGTGAGTTGGTCCGTTTTGCTCAGAGGGAAGTCGGGAACCTGAAAGGCATGCGCATCGAGCAAGGGCACATCACGGTTCCTGTGATCATTTTGAAGACTAACTTCTAACGGGAAGGGGGAAATGGGAAAGTAGGTTGTAGATTTCGCGCCGGTGCGTTTCGCGGGTTCACCAGAAAAATCTGTGCGTCGGAAGTGCGAACGCTTCTCGATGTTTGCAATCTACCAAGGAATTTCGCCGTGAAGCTCCTGATCTATTCACACTATTTCGCACCCAGCGTCGGTGGCGTCGAGACAGCTGTTCTTTCTCTCGCCAGCGGCCTCGCTGGACTACGCCTGGCCAGCAGAGATCTGCAGTTTGATGTTACGGTCGTTACGCAAATCCCTGCCGCAGAACTCGACGAGCATGCATTCCCATTTCGCGTCATCCGCCGGCCTAGCTACTTCCAGCTCTGGCGCCTTATTCGTCAGTCTGATGCGATGCACCTAGCTGGTCCTTCCATTGTGCCCCTTTTTCTTGCATGGCTGATGCGCAAACGTGTGGTCCTCGAACACCACGGTTACCAAGCAGCGTGCCTCAATGGGCTCCTTCTTCATCAGCCGGATGGAACTCCTTGTCTCGGCCATTTTCTCGCCCGGAACTATGCCGAGTGTCTACGCTGCAACGCTCGGGAGTCCTCTTGGTTGCGAAGTCTTGTCGCTTTGCTGCTGATGTTTCCCCGCCGCTTTTTCGCTCGGCACGTATCCGCAAACCTCGCCATCTCTCAACATGTTCTCAACCGGCACGCTCTGCCTCGCTCGTCGGTCGTCTACTACGGGATAGAAGACTGCCGGCCCGGCGACAATCAGCAGCAGGACACTGATGTCCTCCCCGACAAAATCTGCTTTGCGTTTGTAGGTCGTCTGGTCCGCGAGAAAGGAATCGATGTACTTCTCGAAGCCGCGCATATCTTGCGGGAGAAAGGAAAGAGTTTTGAAGTATTCCTGATTGGTGACGGGCCTGAGCGCCCTAAACTGCAGGAAATCATCACCCGCTATCGATTGGAGTCGTTAGTTCAGGTCACGGGCTTCCTGACAGGCCCGGCGCTGGCACAAGCCCTTCAGAAAGTTCGCGTTGTGGTCATGCCGTCCGTGTGGGAGGAAACAGCAGGTCTTGCGGCCATCGAGCAAATGATGCGCGGAAAGCTTGTAATCGTCTCGGACATCGGAGGCCTCGCAGAAATCGTCAGCGACGGCGGTCTCAAGTTCCGCCCAGGCGACGCGCAAGGGCTGGCTCAAGTCATGTGCAGTGTTCTTGAACAGCCTACGGTAATTGATACATTCGGCGCGAAAGCGCGCGACCGTGCACTTCGCTTATTCAAGCGGCAGCGTATGGTAGAAGAGCACGCTAGAATGTATTGGTCCTTGGTTAGCGGTCAGAAAACTCGATGATCAAAAACTGCTATCGGTTCATGGTTGAATGAAGTCGTTGGAGAGAAAATTCTTGTGCCCATCCTGCAAATACGTTTCCTGTGACCAACGCCGAAGAGTCTCGGAATCACTATCTGCGCTTGGCGCCGTGCCCGAAAAAGGTAACAAAGGCACTTGAAACAAGACCCGGAAAAAAGGGTACCAATTTCAACGCACTCGAGCCTCAACCCAGAAGCTATCTGCCAGGCCAGTGACGATGGGGAACATAGCCGCTAATTTGCGTCCTGCATTGGAGACCAAGACAATCATTTTTCCTTTCGGTGAGAGTAGATCTAAATCTGAAAGCTGAGGATTTTGGGTAAAAAAGCCTTCAGGACGAATTGCCATGTCTTTCAGGCCGGCCATTTCTACGGCTTGTCGGATCGCCTTTGTGGACCAATACCTCATTTCGAAAGTCCCTGAGCGGCCTTCGCGGAAACCTCGTTTGGCCTGTTGCAACATATTATGAAGGCCGAGCACATTCGGCAGCTGGACGAGACAGACACCCTTGGGTTTCAACACGCGGGATACTTCGCTGAAAAATCGCATAACTGCTGACTTTTCGAGGTGTTGTAGAAGGCTGTAGGAAAACACAAAATCGACGCTCGCAGACGGGAACGGTAATCGGTCCGCCTCACGGCAGACATAGTCAGCTCTGACATCCAATTGTCTTAACACGCGAACACCTGGAGCCAGAGCGTCGATATGAACATCCAACCCGATGGGCCTGAATCCGGCGCGCGCCGCAGCGATGGTCCAGCGGCCCCAACCACATCCTACGTCCACAAGCCCGGCCAAAAGGGAATTGGATAGCGCCGGAGTCTGCCTCTTACACGCCAGTAAAGATTCCCATTTGTGTTGATCAGCCAATCGTTCACGAAAGGATCCACCGATGCGCCAGGTTCTATATGAAATGACAAGGCTCCATGTTCCTAGGAGTCGCTTCACGCCGCGGATTATCGATAAGTATGGGAATCCCCTCTTCGACATTGAATCGGTGACGGTGTTCGCAGACTAGGTTGTCATCGTCTGCCCGTAGACGAGAGTGGTCCTGGGGACAAGCAAGGAGCTGCAGGAAAGAAGATCGGACATTAAGCATGCTTGATCGATAGGCGGGACGCACTGCAATCAATGTGCCCCCATTTGATCCTAGAGCAACATAGCTCCCCAATTGATGGGCGGTCAAGCTGACACAATTTATCAGGCCGATCGGTTCTGGCTTCTGCGAGGCAAGTATAGAGTTTCGGCCGAAGACCGGGCAAGGCGCTGGAATTCGATTTTCCTTTCGGAACGTACCGGACTCGGTAATAATCATGAGGCTTCGCGCTCGGGCAAAGTATGAGAACTCTCTTCACGCTATCATCAAGCCGCTTTCGGAGAGGCCCGTTAACCAGCGTTGGTATTCTCGTCGCCGGTGCCCTTGCCGCTTACCAGCTCGCCCAATACGTGATCAGTGGCGATTTTGCAGGCCTGGCCTATGTGGGTCTGGCTACTTTGGGAGGCCTGATTGTCATTGGAACCGTCAACAACTGGCGCGGTGGGGTCTATCTTTTCCTGACCTGGCTGTTGTTTGAAGACTTCGCGCGGAAATTTCTTGGCAATAACATGGCAATCTACTTTGCCAAGGATTTTCTCGCCCTCGTTGTGTTCATTTGTTTCCTGGCCGCCTACCGGCGAAGGAAAATGACAACCTTTCGACCTCCGTTTCTTGTGCCTTTGTTGATATTTATTTGGTTCGGTGCCCTCCAGGTATTCAATCCGGCCTCGACAAGCATCTGGTACGGCCTTATGGGTTTCAAAATGTTTTTCTATTACGTCCCCCTAGTTTTCATCGGCTACGCACTCCTCAACTCCGAGGTTGAATTGCGCCGCTTCTTTACCGTCAACCTGGTTCTTGCTCTCATAATTGTTTCACTCGGCGTCGCTCAGTCCATTCTTGGTCCGTCTTTTCTGAATCCCGCCGTTCAAGCGGAAGACCTGCGCGCGCTCAGCAATCTCTATCGGGTGGCTCCCGTCAGCGGCACTTTCGCTTACCGCCCCACTTCGATATTTGTCAGCGCCGGCAGGTACGCGAATTTCATAGCCGTGGCCTGGCCGCTAGTCCTTGGATTCAGTGGCTACCTCCTCCTTCACCACAAGAGAGGGAGAGCGCTCGCCTTTATCGTTGTAACGGTGACGGCGGGCGGAGCATTCCTGACCGCATCCAGGGGCTCGTTCATGTGGGGGATGATCAATGCGTTGGCAACCAGCGTTGCCTTTATATGGGGTGCGCCGTGGCGCCAGGGCGAGGCGTTGCGTGCTCTTCGCGCCATGCAAAGGGTAGGGGTGGGCATCGGTCTCGCGATTGCCTTGCTCTTCATAACGTACCCTGATGCTCTGCTTTCACGTCTTGCTATTTATCAAGAAACACTTACACCGAATAGCCCCTACAGCGAGTTGACGTATCGTGGCTGGGATTATCCCGTGCAAAACTTCCTCGCAGCATTCAACTACGAACGTTGGCCCTACGGTTATGGCATCGGAACCACATCTCTGGGTACTCAATACGTTGCTCGCATCTTTGGTGCTCAGCGCCTGGGAGTCGGCGTGGAGAGCGGTTATGGCGCCCTTGTTGTCGAAATGGGGATTGGCGGCCTGGTTCTGTGGATCGTAATGAGCCTGTCGATTTTGGTCTCCGCTTGGAGGGTCGTCAAAAGACTGAAAGGCTCTCCCTTGTTTCCCGTGGGCTTCGTCATTTTTTGGTACGCCTTCTTCTTGCTCTTCCCTGCCACCTTCGGAGGCATTATGGCCTATGAAGATTTCTTGCTGAATGCCTATCTCTGGCTCTTACTCGGCATCCTCTTCCGCCTACCAACTATTCTGCTCTCCGAACAATCTGCAGCTAACACTCCGGCTGCACAACCTCAGCGCCAGTGGGTTGGTTGACTTGCGACTCGTGTCGTTTCGCCCTTTGTCGACCGCCGCAATGACACTGCGTACGTGTTGAGCAGAACCATACTGGCTCCAGTCTCGATCAGAGAACGCGGAGCGAAGATGGCGCAGTCTGATCTGAATGATTCGAATCCTATCAATGAATTCGTCGGCTTATTCGGTTTATTTAGGGTGCCCCGCCACCATTCGCATGTGCAGGTTTATTCCTCCGAATTGGCATAAGCACGCTTTCCTGCAGTTGCGTTGTTCAGAAGTCCCCACATTACAACGGCGCTCTGGTCCAAGCTACTTTGTCTCGCAGTATTGACTGCGTTTCCAACAAGCTTTTCCCTGAGAGAAGCATCGCCAACCAGTCTCCGAATTAAACTCGCGAGCTCCGCAACATTGGTAGGCTCCCGTAACAAAAGGCCGTTCACACCATCGTTTATGATTTCACTCACGCCAGCACTTACGCTGGCGATGACCGGCAGTCCGCTGGCCATGGCTTCAATTACTGGCAGACCATAGGCATCTTCAAGAGATGGACCAACGTAAGCATCCGCAGCGGCGTAAAACTTAATGACGTCCTCCGAAGGGGCCAAAAACCTCACCCGATCGAGAAGACCGAGCCGTTGGATTTTTGCCTCGAAAGGTTTCTCGTCATCTTTCCCAACCACGAAAAGCCGTATCGGCAAATCCCGGCATTCATTTAATGACTCGATCAAGGTGTGCAACCCCTTGTTCCGCCAGTCGTTGCCGATGAGCAGGAGTACAAATGTCTCAGGATCGACGTTCAACTCAGCCCGCGCCGCTGAACGTCGCTGCAAGCGGTCCTGAGGCTCGAAACGCTTGACATCAACGCCATTGGGAATCGAGACCGCATCCTTACGGCCAAAATGCGCGCCAAGTTGTGTGACAACCATTCCAGAAACACCCGCCAAATGGACATGCTTCCGCCGGTATATGCGCCTTTCAAGCCAACGGATCAATCCGTAATAGAGGCGGCGATGGAAGAGCCGGGGCCAGCTAGTGGGGGGCGCGTGCCGGAAGAGCAGCTGCGGCTTTAACCGCTGGTAGAATTCTTGAAACACAATATGAACATGAATCACATCGGCGTCCCAGGCATTGATCCCAGGTGAAAAGACTAAGTCTGGAGAGAGTTTTCCAGATCGGACATCCCACCACCTTTGGAGAGTATTTGCAACGAACCACCACGAGTACTGAATTAAGTGCGGTCCTGGGATGGACACAACACGATGCCAACGGACACACCCTTGCCCGGTCTGCGGCGCTTGATCCAGTGGCGTGAGGAGGAGGTCCTCAACGTGCTGGGAATAGAGATGAATTTCGCAGTTGTAATTCCGTGCAAGGCGCTCGATGAGTTCTGAAACGGCGCGCTCAGTTCCGTGCCTCCTGTCAAGGAACGGCGAAATGATGGCAAGTTGCACCTCAGGGCCTCCAGCCGTCGACCACAGTTTCCGCTAAGCCGGCTCAGTAAAGCGCCCACTGTGGCAGACGGAAGAGCATACCAACGAGCAGCGACAAGCATGCATTCGTGACGAAATTGTGGTAGACAGACAAACTAGTATGGAGCATCGGGCTGAGCGAGTGATGCACCGTCATCGTGACTTCCTCTCGAAGTCTGTGTAGCCAAAGTAATTTCGAATTGGGCCACCGTCGAAAGCATGATGGTTTCGAAGCAACGATGCTCGGACGAAGGAATGAGAAATAGATCGGCAGCCTCACGGCTGATCCTTCCGTAGGAAGCCGACTCCGCGCATGATCTGTACCTCGGGCGCGCCCTTTTTTTGCGCGAAATCGTAAAATGAGTTATTCCACAGCGCATCGTCTGAAATGAGAAGACCGCCGGATAGAAGATGCGGATATGCGGTTTCGAATTCCCACATCATGTGATCGTAAGTGTGCAGACTGTCGTGGATGAAGATCCCAATCTTGCCGAGCCGTTTAAGCAAGCGGGGAAGAATGTCGCGGGCGTCACCCAAGTGAACGTGCCAGGCAGTGCGTAACCACTCAGGAACAAGCCAGCCAGGATCTTTTCCAACGGGAAGGAACGCCGTATCGGCAAGGCCAACGGAGTGCAGATTGCCGCGTTTGTTCTTCTGTAAGGCGAGGAGTAAATAGGAGGAAGAAACGCCATTGGCTACGCCGGTTTCAACGATGCAGTCTGGGGCAAAAGCGCGAACGGCGGCGTACTGATTGAGGATTTTTTTGGCGAAGAGATCCGCACTCTCAATTGAAAGAGAGCGGAAATGTGCTTCTTCGTTGCACAGATGCTCGAGAAAGGCACGCGTGTTTATGGGCTCGTCGAAATAGGTCCGGATCTGGCGAGGCGAAGAACCGGAAAGACGAGCCAGGAATCTTTCGTCCGCAAAAGTGAGTTCCCGGACCATCGCGTTGAGCGCATAATGCGGATTCTTGACTGCGAAGCCGAAACGACGACGCACATTCTGCAGGAGCCACCTCATCTTTGCCTCTCTGGACGTACCGCAGATTTCTTAGGTATCGCCTGAGATGAAACTTGCTCTTTGTCCGTGGAGCCGCGCGCTCGCGTAACGCCGATTCGAATGGCATCTAGAGTAGCGGCGATATTGCGTTCAGGCGACCACGTCTGGATATGTGCCCGTGCGGCGTCTGCGATAGATTGCAGGCGCGTACGATCGCTCAGGGCGTCCTTCAAAATAGGCGCAAGAGCGTCGACGTCGCCGCAAGGAAAGATGAGTTGTGGTGCAACGGGAGCGACAAGATCGCGGGCAGCGCCGACACGGTCGCTCACTACGACAGGGCACGCACAACACATGGCCTCATTAACCACGACGGCGAAGGGTTCGTACTCTGAGGGTAGAACCATGAGATCAGCAGAAGTGTAGACGGCGGGAAGCTGGGATTGGTTGACGAACCCAAGAAAGCGGACGCGCGAAGCCAC
>Ga0137377_10003594_pt1 | contig 12057 bp, 8 predicted proteins | sample SagtaG_22_FD_104815 | JGI IMG/M metagenome (GOLD analysis project Ga0137377, IMG submission 104815) | Vadose zone soil microbial communities from Sagehorn Ranch, Mendocino, California, USA - Sage2_L_40_16 metaG | ecosystem: Environmental > Terrestrial > Soil > Vadose zone | place: USA... | reverse complement strand
TCGGTCTATGGCCGTAATCTTCGCAAGCAGTTGCTCTGGGATGTTTGTTCCCGGCTTAGCCAGGGTGGGCCCGCGCTCGCTCTCGGAGGCACTGGCGCCGAGATACGCGATTGGACCGACGTGCGTGACGTGGTCCGGTTGCTCGCGAGCCTGGGGGAACTGCCGCCGGATCTGGACTATCGTGTCGTCAATGGCGGCTCGGGCCAGCCGACGCGCGTGGCCGACATTGCCGAGATGCTCGTCAAGGGCTTCGGACGAAAGACGGCCGTGAGCTACTCTGGCGTTGCCCGCCGGGGCGATCCGCACAGCCTTCTGGCCGATGACAGCGCCTTGCGTCGCATCGGATTCGAATGGCGGGTCCCGGTAGAGCGTGGGATCGCCGACTATGTGACGTGGTTCAAGGGGCAGGCGGTTGGCTGATCCTGCTCCGCTCCGCGTCGCATTCACTCATATCTCGCGCCGTCTCTGGGCCGGTGGTTACAACTATCAGAGCAATCTTTTTGTCGCGCTGAACCGGTATTGCCCAGGTGACATCTCGCCCGTCCTGTTCGCAGGATCGCTTGACGCCGCTGATGAGGTCGCCGCGCTTGCCGGTATTCCCGGCGTCGAAGTCGTGCGGTCGCCCGCATTCGATCGACGCAAGGCGGGTCTGGTGAGCGCGGTCGCGCTCGGAACGGACCGTTTGGCTGTCGCGGAATTTCGGACCGGACGCATCGACGTGGTGTTCGAGGCCGCCCGGTTTTTCGGCTGGCGTCTGCCGTTTCCGGCGGTCGCTTGGTTTCCCGATTTCCAGCATCGCAGGCTGCCGCATCTTTTCTCTCCGACGGCACGATGGCGGCGCGATCTCGGCTTTCGCGCGCAACTCGCCTCGGGCCGGAGCGTCCTGCTGAGCAGCAACAATGCCCTGCGCGACCTTCGGGAGTGTTATCCGGATCTTGCGAACCATGTCTCCGTGGTGCAATTCGCAAGCGAGCCCCCGGCCGGCCTGTTGACGGCGGATCCCTTTGAAGTTCTCGCGCAATACGGCCTGCCGCCAAAATTCTTCTACCTGCCGAACCATCTTTGGCGGCACAAGAACCACCAGATTGTGCTCGACGCGCTCACGCTGCTGAAAGACCGCGGTCTCGACGTCGTCGTTGTCGCTTCCGGAAGCGTCGAGGATCCGCGGGAACCGGATTATTTCGAGAGCATCGAAAGACAGATCAAGACGCACGGTCTCGAAACCAATTTTCGTCACCTGAGAATGATTCCCCTGGGGCAGGTCTACGCCCTGCTGCGTACCGCGGTCGCGCTGATCAACCCGTCAAAATTCGAAGGCTGGAGCACGACTGTCGAAGAGGCAAAGTCGTTCGGCGTGCCGATGTTGTTGTCTGACATCGATGTTCATCTCGAACAGACACATCGCCAAGCCCGCTATTTCGGCATTGATGATGCCGGGGCCTTGGCGCACCATTTGGCCAATGCCTGGATGGAGCGCGGACCCGCGATCGTCCGCGATCTGCTGCCGAACGTCGAGGAGCGGGTCAAGTCGTTTGCGGAAGGTTTTGTTCGGTTAATTCGAAACGCCTATTGGCGGTCGGGCGCAAAGCAGACGGTGTCCTGACCCTCGTCTAGACCGCGATTCGGAAGCCGTAATTCTTGTCGATCCAGGCCTTGTAGGCGCCGCTGGTGACGTCGCGCCACCATTCCTCGTGATCGATATACCAACGGATGGTCTGTTCGAGTCCGCTCTCGACACCGACCGAGCATCGCTTGCCGAGTTCGGTTGCGAGCTTGGTGGCGTCGATGGCGTAGCGGCGGTCGTGTCCGGGCCGGTCGGTCACGTAGGCGATGAGCGAGCGGCAGGAGCGGCCGGCAGCCGCCGGGCAGGACGGAAAGCGCGCGCCGAGCTTGGGGTCCGCCGCGAAGGCGCCGTCGATCACCTCGCAAATCCGGCCGACCGTGTCGCGGTTGGTCCGCTCGTTGCCGCCGCCGACATTGTAGGTTTCGCCGATACGACCGCGCTCGATCACGCCTATCAGCGCCTCGCAATGGTCGGAGACGTGCAGCCAGTCGCGAATATTGGAGCCGTCACCATAGACCGGAAGCGATTTTCCTTCCAGCGCGTGGATGATCATCAGCGGAATCAGCTTTTCCGGATGCTGGTAGGGCCCGTAATTGTTCGAGCAATTGGTGATCAGCGCCGGCAGCCGGTAGGTCTCGACGAAGGAACGGACCAGATGGTCGCTCGCGGCCTTGCTGGCGGCATAGGGCGAATTGGGGCGATAGGGCGACGATTCGGTGAAGGCGGCATCGTTGAGCTCGAGCGAGCCGTAAACCTCATCGGTCGACACATGCAGGAACCGCGCGCTCTCGATCGCTCCCGCCAAACGCCAGGAATCGAGCGCGTTCTTCAGCAAGGTGAAGGTACCGAGTACATTGGTCTGCAGGAAAGCCTCGGGATCGTCGATCGAACGATCGACATGCGATTCGGCGGCGAGATGCGCCACGCGGTCAAAGCGGTGTTCCTCGAACAGCCGGCGGACAAGCTGGGCATCGCGGATATCGCCCTTGACGAAGGCGATGCTGCCATCGGCGATCAGCGGCTGCAGGCTTCGGACGTTGGCCGCATAGGTCATCGCATCGATAACGGTGAGCCGGTCGTCCGGCCGCGCCCTGCGCCAGGCGTGCACCAGGTTCTGGCCGATAAAACCGGCGCCGCCCGTGATCAGAACGCTCTGCATCGGAACCTCTGCGTAAGATCCAACCAAGTCCGGGTCCGGTGTCTCGCCTTTCGAAATTCGTCGGCCCTGGAGGTGGTTGGGCGCGGACTTCCGGACCAAAAGGCGCTATCTCGCAATGACTTGCGAAAGCGCAATAGCCCAACCGAACAAGGCAGACAACCCGCAATCGGCCCGGCTCACCTGCCGCTTGCGGCTAGGGCTCATCATTCCGTCGCAGGGCTCGCGTCTTTCGCTGCAAGCGGGTCGTGCCGACGTCCCGCAAGCCCTGCCGAAACGCCTTGATTTGCTGCGGCTTTTCTTAATATAGAACAAGGCTCTAGAGCATGATCCGGAACAAGTGGGTACTGGTTTTCCGAAAAGATCGTGCTCAAGCAATAAGCTAGAACGCGATGACGATTCGTCCTGACATCGTCGCGTTTCTGGCTGCCGGCCCGATCGCGTTTGAAAAGCTTGCCGGCCGCCAACTGCCGCAAAGGAAGTTCGATGATCAGATTTGGCCTGCTCGGTTGCGGGCGCATCGCCAAGCGTCATTCGGAGCTCCTGGGCGGCAATCACATCGACCGCGCCAGCCTGGTCGCCGTCTGCGATCCAGTTCGCGCGCGGGCGGACGCCATCGCCTCGAAATTCGGCGTCCCGGCGCATTACGACATGGATGATTTCCTGGGGCGCAAGGATATCGATGCCGTCGCCGTGCTGACGCCGAGCGGATTGCATCCGAAACACGTCATCGCCTGCGCCAAAGCGGGAAAACACGTCGTCGTCGAGAAGCCGATGGCGCTCAGGCTGCAGGATGCCGACGACATGATCCGCGCCTGCGACGAGGCCGGCATCAAGCTGTTCATCGTCAAGCAGAACCGCTTCAACGTTCCGGTCATCAAGGCCCGGGAGGCGCTGGATGCCGGCCGGTTCGGGAAGCTCATTCTCGGCACCGTCCGGGTTCGCTGGTGCCGCGATCAGGCCTATTACGACCAGGACGCCTGGCGCGGCACCTGGGCCTATGACGGCGGCGTGCTGAGCAACCAGGCCAGTCATCATGTCGATATGCTGGAGTGGTTTTTTGGCGACGTCGTCAGCGTTCATGCCCGCGCCGTGACCGCACTGGCAAAAATCGAGACCGAGGACACCGCGGTCGCCACGCTGAAATTCAGGAACGGCGCGCTCGGCATCATCGAGGCCACGACCGCCGCGCGCCCGACCGACCTTGAAGGCTCGCTCTCGATCCTAGGCGAGAAGGGGACGGTCGAGATCGCGGGCTTCGCCGTCAACCAGATCCGGCATTGGCGTTTCGTCGACGAACGTCCCGCGGACAAGGAGGTGATCGAGAGATTCTCAGTCAATCCTCCCAATGTCTACGGTTTCGGCCATCAGGCCTATTACCAGCATGTCGTGGATTGCCTGGTCCACCAGCGCGCCGCGCTGGTGGATGGTCTGGAAGGCCGCAAGAGCCTGGAATTGATCTCGGCGCTTTATGAGTCGATCGAGACCGGCCAGGAGGTGGCGTTGCATTTCACGCCGCGGCTCTGCCGGCTGGGTGTGATGTCGTGAACCGGCCCGAGCTATATCAGGCTGGCATCCGCGACGTCGAATTTGGCGAGCGCGTCAAGGTCGTCGAGCCCTGCAATCTCTATGGCTGCAAGATCGGCGACGACGCCTTCGTCGGGCCATTCACGGAGATCCAGAACGGAGTGGTCGTCGGCGCGCGCAGCCGCGTGCAATCGCATGCCTTCATCTGCGAACTGGTCACGATCGGCGAGGATTGCTTTATCGGCCACGGCGTGATGTTCATCAATGACACTTTCGCAAGCGGCGGTCCGGCGCGTGGACAAAAGGAGCTGTGGCGCGAGACCGTGATCGGCAACCGTGTATCGATCGGGTCCAACGCCACGATCTTGCCGGTCCGCATCGCCGATGACGTGGTGATCGGCGCCGGCTCGGTCGTGACGAAAGACATCACCGCGCCCGGCAGCTATGCGGGCAACCCGGCGCGCCTGCTTGCCTTGCGAAAATAAGAAAGCGCGCAAACAGGAAAGACCCGCCATGCCGGTACCTTTCGCCGACCTGCACCTGCAGTATCAAACCATCAAGGCCGAGATCGACGGCGCGATTGCCGCCGTGATCCGCGACAGCGCTTTCATTCGCGGACCCCATGTGGACGCTTTCGAACGGGAGTTCGCGCGCTCGGCCGACGTCAAGCACTGCGTTTCCTGCGCCAACGGCACCGATGCGCTTTATCTCGCCATGACCGCGTTGAAGGTTCGGCCCGGCGACGAGGTGATCACCACGGCGCATTCATGGATCTCCACCTCGGCGATGATCACGCATGCCGGCGCAACGCCGGTATTCTGCGACACCGACGGGAGAACCTTCACCATCGATCCCGCGGCGATTGAAGCCGCCATCACGCCGCGCACGGTCGGCATCATTCCCGTTCATCTCTACGGGCAACCGGCGGACATGCATGCGATCATGGCAATTGCGCGCAGGCACAATCTTTGCGTGCTGGAAGATTGCGCGCAGGCGCATCTGGCGCGCTACAAGGATCAGGCGGTCGGCACCTTCGGCATTGCCGCCACGTATTCCTTCTATCCGGGCAAGAACCTGGGGGCGATGGGCGATGCCGGCGCCGTCGTCACCGATGACGAGCGGCTCGCCGAGCAGATGGCCATGCTCGCGCGCCATGGCGGGCTCGTCAAACATCAGCACCAGATCGAAGGCATCAACAGCAGGCTCGACGGGCTGCAGGCGGCGATCCTGTCGGCCAAGCTGCCGCATTTGACGGCATGGACCAAGGCGCGCCAGGACGCCGCCAGGGTTTACGACACGGCATTGAACCAGATCGAGGATGTCATGGTGCCGGAGGTCGCGCCTGATCGGACCCACGTCTATCATCTCTACACGATCAGGCATCCGCGCCGCGACGCGCTGGCGGCGCATCTGAACAAGAACGGCGTGCAGACCGCGATCAACTACCCGATCGCGTTACCGTTCCTCGCAGCCTATGACCGCTTCAAGCACGGTCCCGAACAATTCCCAAATGCCTACAGCGATCAAAGGAATATTCTGTCGCTGCCGATGTTTGCTGAAATAACAGGAAACCAGCAGGATGAGGTGATCACACTCATCCGTAACTTCAGAAATTAAGTCCGACATTGATCGGCGTCGTCAGCTTGCACTGCTGTTGCGTAGCATCGGAAATCGCAGGTTGGATGCGGTCACGTTGGCACCTTGTGATGGCGGTGCTGACGGGACGGTGTCGCGTTAGTCCTGATTATATTGTCGCCCTAGTCCATATTATTCTGGGTGAACTGGATGCGGCCTTTGGTTAGGAGATAATGCCGATTGTTGCGCTGGCCGCCGGGATTCTCTCAAATCGATCTGGTGGACGAGATCCCGTCCTCGAGCGTGGTCGTTCGCGGCCGTGTTCGGCGCGGATCGCGGGCAGCAACGATGATCAGGTGCGGTCACTGCCAATGTTAGTTACTGCAATCGCGCAAGACAGTGAACTGGATCACTTAGCGTTCAAACCGTGCTACGATACAAAGATCGGGCTCGGATCGGGGGAGGCTACGTCTATGACTATTGCTCGAGGTTTTGTCGGTCTGATCCTATGTTTCTCGTCGATTGCCGGTTTCAACGCGCCGGCCGAGGCGCAGACCGGTGCGCCTGTGCCGCCACCCGCGGCCGCCGCGCCGCCGCCGCCGACGCCGGTGGCTTTTGATGCGGCGCTCCTGAAGGCCGCGAACGACCTGTTCTCGAAAGCCAAGCTGGATGATGCCCAGAAAAAGGTCACGCTGGTCATCGATCCCCTGATCGACGGCGTGACCGGTGCGCAGTCCAATGCGACGCGCCTAGAGGAAAAACGCGTCATCGACCTCGTCAAGAGCACCTATCCGCGCTTCGAGGTCGCTCGCTTCTCCTCCGAAACCGTGGCAAAGGCGCCGATCGTGCTGATCGGGACGTTCACCGCGGTCAACAATGCGGGCGTGGCGGGCGGCACGCGCGACGCCTATCGCATCTGCCTTGCGCTCGCCGATCTCAAGACCAAGACGATCATCTCGAAAGGCGTCGCGCGCGCGTTGCCGGAAGGCGTCGATCCCACGCCGGTCGCCTTCTTCGCGGAAAGCCCGGTGTTCGCCAAGGACGCCTCCATCGATTCCTATGTCAAAAGCTGCCAGGGAACCAAGGTCGGCGATTCCATTGACCAGGCCTATGCGGACCGCATCGTGGTGGCCTCGCTGGTGAATGACGGCATCGAGGCCTACGACGACGGGCGATACCGCGACGCACTCGACGTCTATCAGAGCGCGCTGAAAACGCCGGGCGGCGAACAACTGCGCGTGCTGAACGGCATCTATCTCGCCAATTACAAGCTTCACCGGACCAGGGCCGCTATGGAAGCGTTCGGAAAGGTCGTCGACTACGGGCTCAAGGGCGATCGTCTTGCCGTCAAGTTTCTGTTCAAGCCCGGCTCGACCCAATTTTATACCGACCGGAAAGTCCGGGCTCCCTATGACTCTTGGCTGGAGCGGATCGCGGAGCGAACCGCCGCGAACAAGGGCTGCCTCGAGATCGTTGGCCATACCAGCGCGACCGGTCTCGCGCCCATCAACGATCGCCTGTCGGGCCTGCGGGCCGACTATATCAAGGATCGGCTGGAAGATGAGGACCGCTCCTTACGGGGACGGATCGTCGCCACCGGAAAGGGATCGCGCGAAATGATCGTCGGGACCGGCAAGGACGATGCCAGCGACGCGCTCGACCGGCGTGTGGAGTTCAAGACCGCCAAATGCGGGGTTTGACGGCTTGATGGTTCATCGTTGAATTGATCTGTCCGGGACTTGATCGACCTCTTCCCGTCGGGAGGAGGTCGATTTACATCACGGGAAGCCGACAGGCGGAGAGCCTCGCCTCGGAGTATGACCGAAGATAGAGCCCAATAGGATGACGGTCTTATTTGTGGCTGCTTTTTTTCGGTCTTACGCTCAAGGCGCCAGTGGTCTTGCTATGCGGAAGCCGATGTCGTCGTGGCGCGCGTCGACATTGGCCTTGGCGCGAACGGCCGGGCGCAGCGAGGCTTCGGTGCTGAACCAGTCGCCGCCGCGCACCGTCCTGCTCGCGCAGCCGCTCTCCAGGCGCGCCGCGCTGTCCGAACTTGCCGTGGCATAGTCGCCGTAGAAGCAGTCTTCGGTCCATTCCCAGACATTGCCGATGGTATCGTAGAGGCCGAACGCGTTGACCGCGAAGGATCCGACGGGAGCCGTGAAGGGATAGCCGTCCGAGCAATTCATGTAGGCGGCGTCCGCGGGAAGGCCCGCGCTCTTTGCCGCCCGATCGGCCCCATTGGCGAATCTGCAGAGGTCTGCGGGATCATCGCCAAAACCGAAGCGCGAACTGCTTCCCGCGCGTGCGACATATTCGAACTCCGCTTCCGACAACAGCCGATAGGGCTTGCCGGTGGTTTGCGAGAGCCATTGCACATAGGCCTTCGCGTCCGCCCAGCTCACGCACACGGCCGGATGATTGCCGCCCTGGACAAAGCCGGGATTGAGGTACGAACGCTGCTCGCGTTCCTGCGGCAGATTGTGTTCGAACGTGTAGCAGCGGTCGCTCGCTCGGTAGCCGGAACTCTTGACGAAGGCCGCGTATTGATCCCGGGTGATCTCGAACCGGCCGACGGCGATTGGCTGCTTCACGACCGCCCTGTGCTGCGCTCCTTCGTTTGCGGCCGCAAGCCCGCTGTCGATATCGCTCGTGTTCGAGCCCATCATAACTTCACCCGCCGGCACCACCACCATCTCCGGACAGTTCTCACACTCCTTGAAAATATCCTTGGGCCTCAGTCCGCATTCTTCGGGCTGTGACAGGCTCCTTGCCGGCCCGGACGACAGCGCTGCGACCTGGGCGCCCGGGCAGCCCGTCGACAACCGCGGCTCGTCGCTGTTTCGCTCCCTGTCGGGCCTGCTATCCCCGACGATGGCGGCCAGTCGTTCCGGCGGGCCGGGCTGCGCCGCGGCCTTTGCGCGGGCGGCGTCCGCGGCCCTGGCTTCTTCGGCGACCCTGGCTTTCTCGGCGGCGATCCTCGCATCCTCCGCCGCCTTGAGCTGCGCGGCGGCCTTTGCGCGGGCGGCCTCGGCGGCCCTGGCTTCTTCGGCGACCCTGGCTTTCTCGGCGCCGATTCTGGCATCCTCCGCCGTCTTGAGCTGCGCGGCCTTTGCGCGGGCGGCGTCCGCGGCCCTGGCTTCTTCGGCGACCTTGGCTTTCTCGGCGGCGATCCTGGTATCTTCCGCCGCCTTGAGCTGTGCGGCGACCTTCGCTCGATCGGTTTCCGCGGCCTTATCTGCGGCCTTATCTGCGGCCTTGGCGTCGTCTAGCGCCTTTTTCTCGGCCGCAAGCCGCGCTTCTTCAGCCGCGGCGGCCTTGGCCGCGATCAGCTTGTCGCGCTGGGCGTTCGCAAGGTCGGTATAAAAGCCGGACGGATATTTGCTGATGAAGGCGTTCCAGGCCGACACGACATTGATCTGCTGCGCGAGCTCGTAGTCGTCTCGCGCGCCAGCGGATAGGTCCAGAGGGGGCATTTGTTGAGGCGGTGCCGGCACAAGCGCGACATCGTCGCCACCCAGCGAGCCGTAGATGAAGGGCTCTTGACGGCTGTGGGTGACCTTGAGGACATCGTCGCGGACAAAACCGAACGCCTTGCGCAGGTCGAGACCGGGCCTTGGCAGATGCCGCAACAGCGCGGCCGTGTACGGACTGTTCTGCTCGTCACCGTCGGCCGCCGTGGAACCCGCCTTGGCGGCGAAGGCGACCATCGTGTTCGGACTGTTCGGTTCGATCTTGGCGAGCCCGCGTCCGACCGCGCGCGAGGCGACGCTGTGCTTCATGGTCTTGCCGAACGGGTTGTCGCGACAGGCATCCAGAATCACCAGCCGCAGCTGCTTCGCCGGCTCCATGACGGCCAGCACGCGATCGAGCGGGATCGCCTCGTCGAACGCATCGACATCGCGCTCGAGCAGGGCGTCGACCGGGATGAGGTAATTGGTGCCGTCGATCTCCATTCCGTGGCCCGCGTAGTAGACGATGGCAACGTCGGCATCGCGAACCTCGTCGGAAAAGTCGCGGAGCGCGCGGCGCATCTCGCTGGCGCCGAGATTGTGCTTGGCCACGACGACCGTGAATCCCGCCTTTCTGAACATCTCCGACATGTCGTCGGCGTCCCTGGCCGGATTCGCAAGCTGCGGAACCCTTTGATAGGTGGAATTGCCGACGACCAGCGCGACCCGCTTCTCGGCGAACGCCGGCTGGCTGAAAACCCACATCGACCAGATTGCCAAAGCGACGGCTGCTACGATACGCATCATGCGTTAAACCCGAGGATCCGCTTATAGCATAATGGCCTGAAATCGGTGCCGGTGCAGTGATAGGGGTCACGTTCGCCCGGCCATGCGGCTGTTTTTTTTTGAGCATGATCTTTCCGGAAAACCGGTACCCACTTTTCCGGATCATCCCTGGCGCTGATCGGCGATCACTTTGCCGTCATTGGGAAGCGATCCGGGGCTTGTCAGCTCGATCTGGCCGCCGAGCTTGGTCACCGCCCGCAAGGTCGCAGCGACCTCGCTTTGCAGGGTCTCGCTCGGCGAGGCGCATTCCGCCTTGAGCGTCATCGCATCCGTCTCGCCGTCGCGGGTGACGACGAGGCGCAGGCGTCCGAGGCCGGGGTGGCGCGTGCCGATCTCCGCGATCTGTTCGGGCCGCACGAACATGCCCTTGACCTTGGTGGTCTGATCGGCACGGCCCATCCAGCCCTTGATCCGCATGTTGGTGCGCCCGCAGGGGCTTATCCCCGGCAACGCCGCGGTGAGATCGCCCAGCGCCAGCCTTATCCAGGGATGCTGAGGGTCGAGCGAGGTGACGACGATTTCGCCGACATCGCCGGACGCAACCGGATCGCCGGTTCCGGGCCGGACGATTTCCAGGATCAGGTCCTCGTTCACGACCATGCCTTCGCGCGCCGGCGTTTCGAAGGCGACGATGCCGAGATCGGCGGTGCCGAAGGCCTGACAAGCTTCGATGCCGCGTGATTTCATGTCGTCCTGCAGCGATTTCGGAAACGCCGCGCCCGACACCAGCGCGCGCTTGATCGAGGAGACATCGCGGCGGGCGGCGACCGCTGTATCCAAGAGGATTTTCAGGAAATCCGGCGTGCCGCTGTAGCCGACCGGCCGATAGGTCTCGATCAGTTCGAACTGCGCCTCGGTATTGCCGGGACCGGCCGGAATCACCGCGCAACCCAGCGCACGGGCGGAGGCGTCGAAGATGAAGCCGCCGGGCGTCAGGTGATAGCTGAAAGTGTTGAGCACCACGTCGCCCGGCCGGAAGCCCACAGCGTACAGTGCGCGGGCGCCGCGCCAGGGGTCGGCGTGGGTCGATTCCGGCTCGAAGATCGGACCGGGCGAGGTGAACAGCCGCCCGAACGCGCCCACAGGGCTTGCCACGAACCCGCCGAAGGGCGGGGCGGCCTTGTGCAGGGCAGGGAGCTCCGACTTGCGCAACACCGGCAGGCGGGCCAGCGCGGCCCGGCTGGTGACTGAAGCCGGATCGACGCCCCTGAGACGCTCGGCATAGGCGGGTGCCGCCATCGCATGCCGGAGCACGTCGGGGAGGCGGGCAAACAGCTCCGCCTCGCGCTGGGCCGGATCGCGGGTTTCGAGGGCGTCGTAATGGTCGGTCATGGTAATGCCATCCGTTCGGCTGGGCCGGTACTTTCGGCGTCATTCCGGGATGGTCCCAACGGGTCCGCGCGGGGCGCGGCCCGATGGGACCAGACCCGGAATCTCGAGATTCCGGGTTCACGCCAGCCAAGTCGGCTGTTGCCGACTTGGGCATTGATATTTGCCGAACTCGGGTAAACCCGAGTTCGGTCGTGCCCCGGAATGACGAAAGGAGAAGACAGCCGTTCGTTCACAGCCACCGTTTCCGTCGCTTGAAACTCTTCAAATTCTTAAAGCTCTTGCGCTGGTCGCCGGCGCCGCCGAGATAGAATTCCTTGACGTCCTCGTTGTCGCGCAATTCGTCCGCGCTGCCGTCGAGCACCACCTTGCCCTGTTCCATGATGTAGCCGAGGCTCGCGACCGAAAGCGCGGCGCGGGCATTTTGTTCGACCAGCAGAATTGTGACGCCAAGGTCGCGATTGATCTCCTTGATGATTGCGAACACCTCTTTCACCAGGAGCGGCGATAGTCCCATGGACGGCTCGTCCATCAGGATCATTTTTGGGCGCGCCATCAGCGCGCGGCCGATCGCCAGCATCTGCTGCTCGCCGCCGGAGAGATAACCG
>Ga0137377_10003584_pt1 | contig 12067 bp, 11 predicted proteins | sample SagtaG_22_FD_104815 | JGI IMG/M metagenome (GOLD analysis project Ga0137377, IMG submission 104815) | Vadose zone soil microbial communities from Sagehorn Ranch, Mendocino, California, USA - Sage2_L_40_16 metaG | ecosystem: Environmental > Terrestrial > Soil > Vadose zone | place: USA... | reverse complement strand
TGGTGACCGGGCTCGCGGCGGCCGGGTTCGCCATCGCGGCCTACATGACCTGGCTCAAGTGGGCGGGAGGCTCGGCGGCCTTCTGCCTGTCGGGCAGCGGCTGCGACATCGTGCAGTCGAGCCGCTACGCCATGCTGCTCGGGGTGCCGACCGCGCTGTGGGGCGCGGCGCTCTACGGAGCCATCGGGGGGCTGGCCGCGCTGGGGCTCGGGCCGCGGCGCTGGCGCTGGGCCTTCCACCTGACCGCCGCCGGCGTCGGGGTCTCGGTGTACCTCACCGCGCTCTCGATGCAGGTCATCCACGCCACCTGCGCCTACTGCCTCGCCTCGACCGGCCTCATGCTGGCCATCTTCCTCGTCCTCTGGTGGCGTCGCGCCGCCTTGCCGGGCCGGCGCGCGACGATCGCCTCGCTGGTGGCCGGCGGCCTGGTCGTCGCGGTGCTGGCCCCGTTCGGCGCCGCGTTCATCTTCGCGATGCCTTCCTCGGCCGGGAGCGGCTCGGAGGCGGCGCTCGCGCGGCACCTGCGCGAGAGCGGCGCGATCATGTACGGGGCCTACTGGTGTCCCCACTGCCAGGAGCAGAAGGCGCTCTTCGGCGACGCGGCCCGGGACGTGCCCTACGTGGAGTGCGATCCCAACGGGGTGAACGCGCGGCCGGACCTCTGCGAGAAGGCGGGGGTGAAGGCGTTCCCGACCTGGGTCATCGGGGGCCAGCGCCGCGAGGGCGTGCAGTCCCTCAGCGCGCTCGCCGACGCCTCGAAGTTTCAGCCCACTACGCCACCCGCGTCCTCCAGGTAGCGCTCCGCGGCTCGCTCAGTGCGTGCCCGGCGTGGCGCGCGCCCGGACCCGCTTCAGTAGCAGCACCAGCGGCACGCTGCAGATCGCGAGCACCGTGATCAACCGGAAGTTGTCCACGAAGGCGAGCAGCGTCGCCTGCGCCACCAGCGTCTTGTAGAGGATGCCGACTGCCTGCTGGCCGGCGAGGTGGGGGCCCACCTTCGGGGTGAGGGTCTTCCGGATCGCCTCGAGCTTCTGCTGGTAGACCGGGTCGTAGGGCGTCAGCCGCGCCACGAGGACGTTCTGGTGCACCTGCGCGCGCCGGGAGAGCAGCGTGGTAGCCACCGAGATGCCGACGCTGCCGCCCAGGTTGCGCATCAGGTTGTAGATCCCGGTCGCGCCGCCCATCTGCTCCCGGCGCAGGGTGCCGAAGGACATGGTGGAGAGCGCGATGAAGATGAGCGGGTTGGCGAGCCCGTTCAGGAACGTCACGAACGCGATGTTCGACCACGCCACGTCGAAGGTGAGGCGCGAGAGCCAGACCCCGGAGAGGGCGAGGAAGCCGAAGCCGGCCGCGACCAGGAGGCGCGCGTCCAGGACGCCGACGAGCCGGCCCACCACGATGGCGGAGAGGAGCGCCCCCAGGCCCCGCGGGCTGGTGGCGAGCCCGGCCTCGAGCGCGGGGTAGCCGAGGAGGGTCTGGAGGAAGAGCGGGAGCAGGGCGGTGGTTCCGTAGAGCACGACGCCCATCACGGTGATGAGCAGGGTGCCGGTCGCGAAGTTACGATCGCCCAGGATGCGAAGGTTGACGATCGGCTCGTCGGTGACCAGCTCGCGGACGATGAAGGTCATCATCGCGACGCAGGAGATGGTGAGCGTCCAGCGGATCCACTCCGCCGCGAGCCAGTCGACCTGCTGGCCCTTGTCGAGTACCACCTGCAGGGTGGCGAGCCAGAGGGCCATGAAGCCGAGCCCCCAGTAGTCCATGCGGCGCAGGACGCTGCGCTGGAGGTACGGCGGGTCCTCGATGAAGGCCTGGGTCATGACGAGCGCGGCCAGGCCTACCGGCAGGTTGATGTAGAAGATCCAGCGCCACGAGTAGCTGTCGGTGATCCAGCCGCCCAGGGTCGGGCCCAGGATCGGGGCCACGATCACTCCCATCGAGTAGGCGGCCATCGCGCGGCCGCGCCGGGCCGGGGCGAAGCTCTCGAGCAGGATCGCCTGCGCGATCGGCTGGAGCGCGCCGCCGCCGATCCCCTGCAACACCCGGGCGAGGATCAGGAGCTCGAGGCTGTTGGCCGCGCCGCACGCTGCGGAGGCGACGGTGAAGATCACGATGCACACCAGGAGGAAGCGCTTGCGGCCGAAGACCGCGCTGAGCCACGCGGTCACCGGCAGCACGATCGCGTTGGAGATGAGGTAGCTGGTGAGCACCCAGGTCGCCTGCTCCGGGGTGGCGGAGAGACTGCCCGCGATGTGGGGCAGCGCCACGTTGGCGACCGACGTGTCGAGCACCTCCATGAAGGTGCCGAGCATCACCGAGATCGCGATGAGAACCGGGCTCGACCGCGGCCGCCACTCCTCCGTGGCGTCCGCGGCGGAGGCGCTCGGCGGCGGGCTGTCGTCTGCCATTTGCTTGACGGGTACCGGTACCGACCGCCATTATAGTCGCGAACCCGATGACGGATCTCGATCAGGAGGGGATCTCCGGTCGCCTGCGGGCCCGCTTCTCCACCTATCAGGAAGCGCCGCCGCGACGCCGATACACCTTGCTCGGCCTCGCGCTGGTGGCGCTCGTCGCGATCGGCTACGGGGTCTATACCTGGTACTACTGGCGGCATCACATCTCCACCGACGACGCCTACATCACCGCTCACATCGCGCCGATGAGCGCGCGGGTGCCCGGCATCGTGGTCGAGGTCGCGGTCAACGACAATCAGGACGTGACGCCGGACAAGGTGCTGGTGCGCCTCGATCCACGCGATTATGAAGTCGCGGTGGCCCAGGCGCGCGCCGCGGTGGTGTCGGCCAAGGGCGACCTGCAGAACGCGGTGGTCAGCGTGCCGCTCACCGACGACTCCACGCGAAGCCTCGTCCAGCAGGCCGACGCCGCGCTCGGCGCCACCCAGCACGGCACCGAGATGGCCCGGCAGGACCTCGAGCAGCGTCTCGCCGAGATCCAGTCGCGCCTCGCCGCGGTGGCCGCGGCGGACGCGGCGGTGCGCTCGGCCCAGGCGGACTACGACCGCGCCAAGCTGGATCGCGATCGGATCGCGGCGCTCGTGAAGAACCTGCTCGTGGCCCAGCAGGACATGGACCACGCGGAGGCCGCCTACCGCACCGCGGAGGCCGCGCTGGACGCGGCCCGCAAGCGCCTCGACCAGGCGCGCAGCGACGTGTTCCAGGCCCAGGCCTCCCAGCGCTCCCAGCAGGCCGCGGTCGCCCAGTCGGTGCGGCGGGTCGACGAGAGCCGCGCCTCTCTCGAGAACGCGCGCAGCCAGCGCCAGCAGGTGGGAGTGCGCCAGGCCCAGGTCGAGGCCGCGCAGGGACGGCTGGCCCAGGCGATCGCCAACCTGCAGCAGGCGGAGCTGAACCTGGTCTACTGCACGATCCGGGCGCCGATGGCGGGCCGGGTGAGCCGCAAGTCGGTCGAGGTGGGGCAGGTCGTGACCGCGGGCCAGGCGCTGCTCGCGGTGGTGGACCTCGACGACGTGTGGGTGCTGGCCAACTACAAGGAGACCGAGCTGACCGACGTGCGGCCCGGACAGTCGGCCACGGTCACCGTCGACACCTATCCAGGCAAGAAGTTCCGCGCGCGGGTCGACTCGATCCAGGCCGGCTCGGGCGCGGTGTTCTCGCTGCTGCCCCCCGAGAACGCCACCGGCAACTTCGTGAAGGTGGTGCAGCGCGTGCCGGTGAAGCTGGTCTTCGAGCGCGGCGAGAACGCCCAGCACCTGCTCGTGCCCGGCATGTCCGTCGTCCCGATCATCTCCCTCCGCCCGTGAAGCTCGACGTCCTGCTGATCCCGGTCGGCGCGCGCTACCCCGACATGCGCGCCGCCGCGCTCGCGGCCGAGGAATCCGGCTTCGACGGAGTGTGGACCTGGGATCACCTGCGCGATCCCGACGAGACGGCGGAGGCCGGCGTGCCCGAGGCGTGGACGGTGCTCACCGCGCTGGCCGAGGCCACCCGGCGGATCACCCTCGGTCCCCTCGTGCTGAACACCGGGCTGCGCCATCCCGGCCTGCTCGCCAACATGGCGGCCACGCTCCAGCAGGTCTCGGGCGGGCGCCTGCTGCTCGGCATCGGCGCGGGCGCCACGCCCTCGATGGCCTACGCGCGCGAGCAGGAGGCCCTCGGCATGGAGGTGGCGGGAGACCGGGTGCGCGCCGAGCGCGTGGCCGAGACCGCGCAGGTCCTGCGACGGCTGTGGAGCGGCGACGCGTCGAGCTTCGCGGGGAGCCAGTTCCGGCTCGACCGGCCGTCGGGCTACCTGCGCCCGGATCCACCGCCGCCGATCATCGTGGGCGGCTTCGGCCCGCGGATGGCCGCGATCGCGGGGCGCCACGCCGACGGGTTCAACACCCAGGCCATGCATCCGGATCTCGCCGAGCTGGGCCGCGTGGCCCGGGAAGCCCACACCGCGTCGGGGCGCGATCCCGCCCGCTTCGGGCTCAGCGTGTTCGCGGGGCTGAGCGAGCGCTGGCTGCACGAGGGCACGCCGGAGCGGGCGCGGCTCGAGCGGGCGGGGGTCGACCGGCTGATTCTGCTGACGTCGCCGCCGTACGATCTGGCCTTGATCCGGCGGAAACGCTAGCGGCGGGCGGGGAGGAGCCGCGCGGCCTAGAGCGAAGCCGCAGGTCTCGAACAGCTCCTGCTCGTAGAACGCGGCGACCCCGCGCGTCGTGCCCGTCGTTGCTCAGCATGATCGGCAGCGCGGGCCTCGTGGTCACCGCATCCGAGTAACAGAAGTGCCGCCGTCGCCGCAAGCGCACTTCCCGTATAATGACCGGGTTCCATGTCCACCTCCGTCCTGGTCGGCGTCGACATCGGCACGTCTTCCGCGAAGGGAGCCGCCTACGATCCGGACGGGCGCGCGCTCGGCACCAGCGAGATCGCGTACCGCCACGAGACGCCGCGCCGCGGCTGGGCCGAGGCCGACGCGGCCGCGTGGTGGCGCGCGACGTGCCGCATCCTCCGCGCGCTCGCCGACACCGTGCGGCCCGCCCGAATCGACGGGGTGGCGGTCACCGGCCAGGCCCCGACGCTGCTCGCGGTGGACGCGGCGGGCCGCCCGGTTCGCCCCGCGATCCTCTGGCTCGACGTGCGGAGCGAGGCGATGGCGGAGGAGATCGCGACGCGCGTCGGGCCCGAGGGCGAGCGCGTCTCCGGCAACCGCGTCCACGCCTTCTACCTGGGTCCCAAGCTCGCGTGGCTGCGACGCCACGAGCCGGCCCGCTTCGAGCGCCCGATCACGATCCTCCAGTCGCACAGCTATCCGGTGATGCGGCTGACCGGCGCCCGGGTCACCGACTACTCCTCCGCCGCGCTCGCCGCGCCGCTCTACGATTGCCGGGCGCGCGCGTGGTCGATCGAGATGTGCGCGGCGCTGGGCGTCGATCCGGCCTGGCTGCCCGAGATCAAGCCGAGCCACGCGATCGCGGGGCGGGTGACCGCGGCCGCCGCGCGGGAGACCGGGCTGCGCGAGGGCACTCCGGTCGCGGTGGGCGGCGCCGACTTCGCGGCCTCCACCCTGGCCGCGGGCGTCACCGAGCCGGGCGAGGCGTGCCTGATGCTGGGCACCGCGGGCAACCTGATCATGCCGCTCGCCGCGCCCGACTTCGACACCCGCCTGATCAACTCGCACCACGTCGGGTGCGACCGGTATCTCGCGCTCGGGGGCACGCTCTCGGGCGCGCTGCAGGAGTGGTTCCGCTCCATCGCGGCGCCGAACGTCGCCTTCGAGACCCTCGACGCGGAGGCGGCCGCGGTGCCCGCGGGCGCCGACGGCCTGCGCCTGCTTCCCTACCTACAGGGCGAGCGCACCCCGGTGTGGGACGCGGGCGCGTGCGGGGCCTTCGTCGGGCTCTCGCTGGTGCACGGGCGCGGGCACCTCTACCGGGCGGTGCTCGAGGGCGTGGCGGTGTCCTTCCGCCACTGCGCGGAGATCGCGGCGGAGAAGGGCCTCGCGCTCCGCGAGGTCATCGCGGTCAACGGGGGCGCGCGCAGTGCGGTGTGGCGGCAGATCCTCTGCGACGCGCTCGGGGTGCCGTTGCTCTACGTGCCCGACGGCGCGGGCGCCCCCACCGGCGGCGCGCTGCTCGCCGGCATGGCGGTGGGCCTGGTGGACGGGGTCGCGACGGCGCGGCGCTGGCGCAGCGCGCTGGTGCGCCACGCGCCGGATTCCGGGCGCACCGCGACCTACGCCGCGCTGCTCGCGGCCCGGCGCGCGCTCTACCCGGCGATCCGCCAGATCGCCTGATGGCCCGCGTCGCCATCCTCGGGGCCGGCTTCATGGGGGCGGCCCTGACGGTGCCCGCGACCGACAACGGCCACTCGGTGGCGCTCTGGGGCACGCACCTCGACGACCACCTGATCGCGGCGGTGCGCGCGGGCGCCAAGCACCCCAGGCTCGGCCTCGTGCTGCCGCCCGCGGTGACCGCGTACGATTCGACCGAGCTGCCGCGGGCGCTGGCCGGTGCCGACCTCGTGATCGGCGCGGTGACGTCGGACGGCGCGCTGCCGGTTCTCCGGCGCGCCGCGACCCGGCTGGCCCCCGGGGTGCCGGTGCTGAGCGTGTCCAAGGGTCTGGCCCAGAGCCGCGGCCGCGCGGTGACGCTCTCCGACGCGATCGCGGAGCTGACCGGGCTCCACATCGTCACGGTGGGCGGGCCGTCGAAGGCGCTCGAGCTGGCCCGGCGCGTGCCCACCGCGGTGGTCTACGCCTCCCCGCAGGCCGCGGTGCGCCGGCGGATCAAGCAGTGGCTCGAGACGGACTACTACCGCATCGAGGAGACCGCCGACCAGCGGGGCCTCGAGCTCTGCTCCGCGCTCAAGAACGCCTACGCGATCGCCATCGGCCTCTGCGACGGGCTGGTGGCGGCGGGCCGCGCGGAGGCGATGTACAACACCAAGTCCGCGCTCTACACCCAGGCCCTGCGCGAGATCGCGCGGCTCGGCCGGAGCGTGGGCATGCGCGGGGCCATCGTGCACGGCCTCGGCGGGGCGGGCGATCTGCACGTCACCGGCATGGCCGGACGCAACCGCATCTTCGGCGAGCTGCGCGGCGCGGGCCGGCCCACCCGAGAGGTCGTGGCCACGCTCAAGGCGCGCGACGAGCTGACCGAGGGCTACGCCGCCATCCGCTGGTGCTGGCGGTTCGCTCGCGAGCGCAAGGTGACGGGCGTGCCGCTGCTGCGCGCCCTCCACCGCATCGTCTACGGGGGCCACGACGTGGAGCGCGAGCTCTCCGCGGCCTGCTTCGGGAGCGAAAGGCAATGAGGCGGATGCGGGCGATCGTCACCTCTCTCAAGTGAGGGCGAGCCGGTAGCCCTTCACCAGCATGGTGGGGGCCGGCCGGAAGTCGATCTCGGGCGCCCGCACGAACCCCATGCGCTCGTAGAGCGCCATCGCCACCGCCATCATGTCGGTGGTGTGCAGGGTGATGGCGCGCGCGCCGGCCGCCCGCGACCGCCGGATGCACTCCTCCACGAGCCGCCGGCCGACCCCTCGCGCCCGTCCCGCCGGCGCCACCGCGAGGAGCCGTAGCTCGGGCTCCGCGAGCGGGGCCGAGGCGGCCAGCCCCGGCGCGCCCATCGTCCCGCCCGCGGGCACGAGCAGCACGCTGCCCACGAGCTCGCCCGCCATCTCCGCCACGATCAGCGACGCCGGCTCGGCCGCGCCCAGCGTCGACACGATGTTCTCCCGGTACGCGGACCAGAGCGGCGGCGCGAGCACCGCCGCGTACTGCTCGTAGGCGGCGAGGGTCACCGCCTCGATGGCCGCGCGGTCCTCCGCCCGGCCGGAGCGAACCGTGACGGCGTCCCCTCGCGCGCTCACCCCGCCGCGGGCTTGACCTCGCCGGCCAGCCGCTCCATCGCGTGCGTCATCGCGGGGATGCCGGCCCGCGGCAGGTCGAAGGTCATCCACTCCGCGCCCATGCCCCGCACCCGCTTGACGTCGGCGGCCACCTCCGCCACCGAGCCCTGGAACGCGGCGCGGCCCGCGCCCTTGGCGCCGTCGGTCAGGTCGAGCAGGTTGCGCGGGGAGAGCCCGAGGGTGTCGCGCCGTCCCTTGCGGGCGGCCAGATCGCGCAGGGTCGCGTAGCCCTTCTCGATATGGTCGAGCCCGAGGCCGAGGGGATGCCACGCGTCGCCCAGCTCCGCGCAGCGTCGCACCGCGGGGCCCGAGACCGTGCCGGGTGAGCCGCCGACCCAGATGGGCGGGTGCGGCCGCTGCACCGGGCGCGGAGAGAAGGTCGCGCCCGAGAAGCTCGTGTACTTCCCGTTGTACTGCGGGATGTCCGCGCCGAAGGCGGCCTTGATCGCGCGGATGTAGTCGTCGCTCAGGCGCCCGCGCTCCGCGAACGGCAGGCGCAGGTCCACGAACTCCGCCTCGTCCCAGCCCACCCCCACGCCGAAGATGAAGCGCCCGCCGGAGGCCTGGTCCACGGTGGCCGCGGCCTTGGCTGCCACCAGCGGGTTGCGGTACGGCAGCACGATGACGCTCGCGCCGAGCGCGATGCGCCGCGTCCGCCCGGCCAGGAAGGCCAGCAGCGAGAACGGATCGGGCCAGTGGCCGCCGTAGTGCTGCGTGGTCGCCGGCTTGGCCAGGATGTGGTCGGGCACGAAGACCCCGTCGAGGCCGAGCGCCTCCGCCCGCGTGGCCAGCGACTCCGCCTCCGCCACCGTGAGCTGCCAGATCGGAAGTACCACGCCGTACTTCATGGGCCCCTCCCTTCGATTGTCGAACGACCGATTGTCAGACGACGGTTCAGACGACCTGCGCGCCTTCCTCGATCAGCAACGCCTTCAGCACTGAGCGGTGACAGTGGCTCTCGTCCTCGCAGTAGCAGCCCACCGAGAAGCTGGTCTGCCGAGAGAGCGCGGCCAGCACTGCGAGGAAGCGCCGAGCGGCCGGCGCGCGCATCTCGCTCCGGTACCGGCGCGAGTAGGTGGCCCAGCGCGCGGGCGTGAACGGCTGCGATAGAGCGTATGAGACGAGGGGAGCGCTCGGGGCCAGCTCGGGCAGCCACGCGTCGAAGTAGTCTCGCCGCGCGTAGTCTTCCTTGCACACACCGCGGGGGGGCCGCCGCGCCGTCCCGAGGCGCAGGCCCTCGTGCGGATGGCGGGGGGACCCGAGGCGAACGACGCGCAGGGCCATCGCGCTAGGCCCGGCGGCCCCGCGAGCGATGATAGGTGAGGGCGAGGGCGATGCACCGGCTCAGGGCTCCCACCGGGACCTCCTCGTGCGCCTCGAAGAGGATGGCGCGGTTGCCCTCGTACCGGAACGTGCCGGGGTAGCGGCGCCTGAAGGTCTCGACCAACGTGGTGCGGCAGTGGAAGTACATCGCGTAGCGCCCCGGCCGGGATCTCACACGGTCGATGCGGATCGTGCTCCCGCTCCCCGACTGCGCGGTGAGGTAGCTCGGCTGGCCCCACCGCAGGGTCTCCTCCACCGGACCCACGCCTTCCGTGCTCGACGCCACGTCGAGGATGAGTCGGCGAACGGAGAGGAGCTTCGCGGCGACGCGCCTCGGATACGACCGGAAGACGGCGGCCACCTGCGCATTGTCGATGACGGCGGGTCGACGTGGCATGGAAGCGCTTCCGCCCGCGACTATAGCGTCGGGCTCGGGGAGCCGCAACCCGGGCGTCGGGCGCGCAGGAGGCCGGCGAGGCCGCTCGGCAGCGCCAGCACCACCACGATCAGCACCAGGCCCAGGCTCAGCAGGTAGAAGTACCGGAACTTCACGAGCAGGATCTCGGAGAGGAGGCCGAGGAAGGCCGCGCCCAGGATCGGCCCGGTGACGGTGAGCGGGCCCCCGAGCAGGGCCATGATCACGGTCTGGAAGGACACCAGCGGGTTGAAGACCTGGGGATCGATGTAGGTCCAGCGCGGGGCCATCGCCCCGCCGATCGCGCCCATGAACGCGGCGCTGAGCGCGAAGACGCCGATCTTGACGCGGGTGGTGGCGACGCCGAGCGTCTCCGCGCGCTCCTCGTCGGCCCCGATGGCGATCAGGGCCACGCCCCAGCGCGTGCGAGGCAGCGCCATCGCGGTGGCCACCGCGAGGCCGGCCACCACCAGCACCGTGTAGTAGAGTGCGACCGCGCCCGGCGGGCTCAGGAGGAGCCGGCCTACCGTGCCGGTGATGGAGGTCTCGAACCAGATCAGGCTGTGCTTGGCCAGCTCGGCGAGCCCGAAGGTGAAGACCGCGAAGTAGGGCCCGCGCAGCCGGAGGGCGAGGGTGCCGACCACGAGCGCCATCACCGCCGCCACCACCGCGGCGGCCAGCACCGGCAGCGGCCACGCCAGCCGCCCCAGCACCACCGCGGTGGTGTACGCGCCCGCGCCGAAGAAGGCGCCGGTGGCGAGCGAGAGATAGCGGGTGGGACCGGAAAAGATCGCCCACGCCACCGCGAGCGCCACGTCGGCCAGGATGGCGAGCGCGAGCGAGCGATAGTACGGGGCCAGCACCTGCGGCGCGAACACGAGGGCCGCACCGAGCGTGGCCCAGGCGAGCCTAGCGGCCAAAGAGTCCCGAGGGCCGGAGCAGCAGGATCAGCGACAGCACCGCGTAGGACGAGATGAGCCGGATGTCCGAGGACGCGAGGTAGATCCCGGCGGTCTCGACCAGTCCGAGGAGCAGGCCGGCGGCCAGGCAGCCGAGCATGTTGCCGAGCCCGCCCAGGATGACCACCACCAGCGCGGTGACGGTGTAGGGCAGGCCCATGAACGGAGTGAGCTCGAACAGCATGCTGACGAGCGAGCCGGTGACCGCGGACATCGCGATGCCGGCCCCGAAGCAGAGCGCGTGGATGCGCGCGGTCTGGATGCCGACCAGCCGCGCGCCCTCCGGCTCCTGCATCAGGGCCCGCACCGCCTTCCCGGTGAGGCTCACGCGCAGGTAGACGTAGAACGCGAGGCCGAGCCCCAGCGCGACCGCCGCCGCCAGCACGCGGTTGGCCGGGAACACGGTGCCGAGCCAGTGGAGCGGGATCGCGAGGTAGCTGTAGCCCCGGAGATCGGCGCTCCAGAGCAGGAGCGCCGCGTTCTGCAGCACGAACATGAGCCCGAAGGACAGCAGCAGCGAGCGCGACTCGAGCGACTCGGGCGCGTCGCCCTCGAGCAGACGCGCGTAGAGCAGGCGGTGGAGCGCGAGCCCGACGGCGAAGGCCGTCGGGCCCGTGATCAGCAGGGTCAGCAGCGGATTGACGCCCCAGCCGGTGTGGAGCGCGTAGGTCAGGTAGGCGCCCAGCATCAGGAACTCGCCGTGCGCCACGTTCAGCACCCGCATCAGTCCGTACTGGAGGTTGAGGCCGAGGGCCACCAGGGCGTAGATGCCCCCGGTGGTGAGCCCGCCGACCACCACGTCCAGCAGGAGGGTCGTCACGCCCAGGCTGGCTTCGGCACCACCGCGGTGCCGGTGGCCCAGCTCTTCGGCCACACCAGCTCGAACTCGTTCTTCTGCCACTGCCCGATCATGCCAGGGGTGGCCACGTTCTCGCCTTTGGTGAACTTGATGGGCCCGGCCACCGTCTGGAACTCGGTGGTGTCGAGCATGCCCTTGATCTTGGCGTGGTCGAGGCCGACCTCGCCCACGCACTTCTCGAGGATCTGGAGCGACGCGTAGGCGAACGCGCTGGCCCAGCGATCCGGCTCCTTCTGGTGCTTCTTCACGTGCGCGTCGAAGTACTCGCGGGCTCCCGGGAACTTCACCTTGGGATTCCAGCCCGCGATGCCCATCACGCCCTCCGCGCCCTTGAAGCGGTCGCGGTAGAACGGGAACGCGGTGCCGACCCCGGTGAAGAACACCGCCGGGTTCCAGTCCACCTCCTTGGCCTGACTGGTGACGAGGATGTTGTCCGGCGGGTAGGTGAGGCCGACGAAGGCGTCCGCGCCCGCCGCCTTGAAGCCGCGCAGCACGGGCGAGAGATCCTTGGCCGCGAGCGGGTAGCTCTTGGTGTCGACCACCTCGAGGCCGGCCGCCTTGAAGGCGGGGCCGGTGGCCGCGTTCAGCTCGATGCCGAAGAGGTCGTTGACGTAGGCCACCGCGACCTTCTTGATCT
>Ga0137377_10003583_pt1 | contig 12068 bp, 10 predicted proteins | sample SagtaG_22_FD_104815 | JGI IMG/M metagenome (GOLD analysis project Ga0137377, IMG submission 104815) | Vadose zone soil microbial communities from Sagehorn Ranch, Mendocino, California, USA - Sage2_L_40_16 metaG | ecosystem: Environmental > Terrestrial > Soil > Vadose zone | place: USA... | reverse complement strand
CGCTAGTTACTACTTCGGCTCGTCCGCGATTTTGAGCACAATTTTGCCGCGAGTGTGATGTGTCGCGGCTTGTTCTTGCGCTTTCACTGCTTCGGTAAGCGGCAGCACTTGGGACACAACCGGCTTGATTTTCTTCTCTTCGATCAGTTTCGTAATCTCCATGAGCTCGTCTGAATTCGGTTTTACCGAGATCGGCGCCCCGCGGATTCCCTGTTTCTCTAGTTCCGCCTGGTCGGGCTGCGCCACCAGCGACGCAATGAAGCCGCCTTTCTTTACCACGCCGTAGGAACACGCGAGCGTGTCTTTGCCGACCGAATCGAGCACAACATCGACATCTTTCGCAACATCCTCGAACTTGGTCGTCCTATAATCGATCGCCACATCCGCGCCAAGTTGTTTGAGCAGATCTTGATTTGCAGTCGATGCCGTCGCGATCACTTTCGCGCCGCGCGCCTTCGCAATCTGAATCGCGAAACTCCCTACGCCGCCGGAGCCGCCATGAATGAGGACCGTCTGACCTGCACTCAGCTTCGCCGTGTCGATCAGCGCCTGCCACGCCGTCAATGCCGCGAGTGGCACCCCCGCAGCCTCGACAAACGTGATCGATTTCGGCTTGGCTGTCGCCTCTCCCTCAGTTGCGACCACATATTCCGCGTAACCGCCTCCCCACATGACATAGGCGTATACTGGATCTCCAACTTTTAGCTTAGTGACTTTCGCTCCCGTTTTCTCGACGACGCCCGCGATGTCATATCCAGGAATCAGCGGCAGCGTGGTACCGAAAGATTTTGCGTACTTTCCTGAGCGAATCAACGCATCGACCGGATTCACACCTGCGGCAATCATTCGCACGAGAAGTTCGTTATCTTTCGGCTCGGGCCGCGGCGCGTCCTCGTACTTTAGAACTTCCGGGCCGCCATACTCATGCACTACGATCGCCTTCATCGTCGGCTTTTGCGATTGAGCACTGACAACGCACGACCAAAGACAGATGAGACAAGCAGAGAGAAATTGAACCTGTTTCATAATAACCAGCGTCAACCTCCCTACTTCGTTAAATCGGCCGCGGTCGGCGGTCCTTCGACCCAATTAATGTCCCACGCGCCATCGACTGTGATGAACGTGAGCGAGTTTGTGGGCAACCATGCTTCATGGACCATTTTTGCGGGCATGAAGTTGAATCCGCCTGGAGCCAGTTCGACGCGTTTGCCATCGCATGCCAACACGCCCGCGCCCTTGATCATTGTGTGCGATTCATTGGCCGTGTGCCAATGTTTGCGCACGTGGATCGCTTTCGGCGTGCGAATGAGCAAACTGGTCGCGTGCGTTTTTGGATCGATATGGAGAATGCTGATTTCGGGAGAATCTGCTCGGAGATCAGGCAAAATTTTGTCCCATTTGAGGTCTGAGAGATTTTTGAACTCCGGCGCGTTTGCGGCGGCCCCCGGAGAAGCAACGGGTTCCGCAGCCCGGCTGCTCAGTAGAAAACTAAACGCCATCACGGTCGCCAGATACAATTTTGTTTTCATAGATGAGAATCAGACAGGATGTACAACATCAGCAGGGACTCCGAAAATCAAATTAATCCGGTCAGTCCTATCGAGAAGTTTCCCGTGAGATTCTTCTCGCGTGTTTAGCGCGCACTAAGCAAGGTGCGCGTATGATGAAAACGAAAATCTTTGTTATCGCCTTGTTATTTTTGGGGATCGCTGGTCTTTCCTTGGCGCAGACTAGCCCAACTGGTACGAGTAAGACTGGAGCTGGAAGCAATGCACCCTATATCGAAGGGCCGGTCTGGACTCTGACCATGATCAAGACCAAAACCGGTTTAAGTGATGATTACATCAAACAGATCACCGGAACTGTGAAGCCTGTTTACGATGAGGAGAAAAAGCAGAAGATCATCCTCGACTACAAAATCCTGAATGGCGAGGCGTCCAGCCCGCAAGATTTCAACATTCTGATCCTGGTTGAATATCCAAATTGGGCCGCGTTCGATAGCTTGCGCGACAAGATGGACCCGGTCGTGGAGAAGGTCATGGGCTCCGAAGATCAACGGCGCGACACGGCCGTGAAGCGACTCGACATCCGCGAAATCCTCGGCACAAAAACGATGCGCGAGATTACGCTTAAATAATCACTTCCTCAGACCTGTTCGTTCCGTAGCCGTTTCAGTGGCCGCCATGGCCGTGACCCATACCGCCCATGCCATGAAATCCTCCTCGGCCAGATTTAACGCTCGATCCACGACCGACACCCTTCGTGCTCATGTTGCCCTTGCCAACACCAGTGGCGCTCTTGCCGTGGATGCTGCTTTTGCCATGAGTGGTCTGAGTGTCGGCGTTCTGGGCATGCAGCGCGGCCTGGTCCGACCGGTGCGCGTCGCTTACGATCCTGCCGAGGTTGAGCCCGTTGTCGCGGGCAATTTTGCCCCAGCCTTCGCCGGCTTGGTGCGTTGCTACGATATCGTCGAAGCTCTGGCCAGATGCATTAGCCAGCAAGTGTGCATTCTCTAATTCACCATAACCGAGCCCCGTCGCCGCCCTTTCGGCTTGCAACGTGTCGACCGGAACGCCGGTCTCGTCTGAGATCCTCGTCAACACCGCTCCACGAGAAGAAACGGCGCCGAATAGCAGGAAGAACGTTGCTATAATCAAACTTAACGTTTTCATATTAGAAGGTTCGATTTCGACTAGCCCGATGGTTCCCAGATCTGCGTAAAAATAATTATTGTAAAGACGGCCCCGCTGCGCCGCCCGGACATCGCAGCGCGATATTCTCGTCGCTTCGGCTTTGACTTAATACCCTACTCCCCTCCTATGCGCATGACAGGTGGGCTGTACAACTTCCAGAAGTAGTAGGCCGCAACTGCAAAACCGATCGCAATAACAATCAGGCGGACAATCGAGCGGTTTACGCGATGCGACACGAGTCCGCCGAGATAGCCGCCAATCAAACCGCCGAGCGCCATCGGTGCACCGTACTTCCAATCCACATTACCTTGGATGATGAACACCATGACCGCTAGGCCTCGCAGACATCCGCTCAAAAGATTCTTCAGGGTGACCACATACCGGATATCGCCTGCCGAAATGAAGCTCACGGCGCCGATCATCAGAATGCCGATGCCCGCGCCGAAATAGCCGCCATAGAGCGCGATCATAAAAATGATCGCCATTACGATGGGCCATAACGCCGCCGCGAAGTTGGGGGTTTTGCTATCGCCCTCTGTTCGTCGCAGCAGAATCGGCCGCAGCAGGATAATGAGAGTCGCCAACCCAACCAACCACGGCACGAATTCCACGAAGCTGCGATCGCCGGTGCGACTCAGCAGCAGCGCTCCGACCAAGCCGCCGAGCAAGCTCGGGATCAAAAGCAGCCACAACCACCAGCGACCCACGACGCCAGTCAATTCGTCGCGTGCACGCCAAACAGCAGTCGGATAGGCAGAGAGCAGTGCGACCGCGCTTGTTGCGTCGGCGGTCACCGGCGCTACGACCAGCATTAGCAACGGAAATGTTATCAGTCCACCGCCACCGGCCAGCGCGTTGATCGTTCCCGCCACGATGCTAGCCACAAAAAAGAAAAACGTAAGTTCCCACAATTCAGGCTCGCTTCGCGATTCGTAAACGGACACTGACGCTTCAGCACATCGAATTCTCCATATCTCTGATCTGCGCATTCTGTCTATAATTTCTCGTGCGCGAATGCCTGCGGACCTCTGATATCCAACCTCCGACTTCTCAGCACTCCACAGCAACGTCCTATGTTTTAAGCACTCTTTAATTACTTCATCAAACCATTGCGAAGCGAAATGGAGGAACAACTTATCTGCGTCCAACAAAGTGACTCAACCGGTACTCAAACTGTGCTTGGGCTGCGGAAATGCTCGGGTCGCGGGCCGAGGCCGATGAAGCGGGCGGGCACTTGGCGTAGAAGCGGAAACCATTTGAGCAAACGAACCACGAACGGCAACGAATCATCGCTGCCTGACGCCTGACCGGTGACCACTCGTTGATGAATAAACACCTGCATCCGCTGGATCAGGCGCGTCGGCCATTCCCGGCGTGCTTGCACTTTTCGCAAATCGTCAAGAGAAACTGGACCACTTCGCAATTTCTGCGCGAGCAGATTCGCAGTCGCAACCGCGTCCTGAATGGCGAGATTGATGCCCACACCACCGGCTGGTGACATCGCGTGCGCAGAATCGCCGATGCAAAGCAATCCTTCGCGACACCATTCGCGCAAACGATTGATCTGCACCGTGAGCAGCTTGATTTTTGACCAATCATCCAGCTCGGCTACACGATCGCGCAGAAATCCCGCGAAATTGACGATCTCGTTTTGAAATTCCGGCAGCCCGCGCGCTTTGATCTCGTCGAAGCCGCCTTTCGGGATGACGAAGCCGCATTGCCAGTAATCGCCACGATCGAGCAATATGAGAAGCTTGCCGTGCTGAAAAAAGCCGAGCGATTGTTCCGGATCATCCTGTTCTTTCGAAATGCGCATCCATAGCGCGTCGATCGGCACGCCAAACTCGCGTAGTTTGAAACCGGCGCGCGTGTGCGTGGTCGAGTGCCGGCCATCTGCAGCGATGACGAGGTCCGCGCGTACTTCCATTTCGCCGCGCGGACTTTTTGCGCGTACGCCGATCACGCGTTCGTTTTCCATGAGCAAATCGACGGCCTCGGTTTGCATGTGCAATCCGAAGGCGGGGAAACGTTTGGCATGACCGGAAAGGAAATTGAGAAAATCCCACTGCGGCATGAACGCAATGAATTTGCAGTGCGTCGGGAGCCGCGTGAAATCGGCGATCGGCACGGTCTGACCGTTGACGACACCGCGTAGTTCTCGGACCTCCTGGTGCGGTTGCTTCAAGAACTCATCGAGCAACCCCAGTTCGTGCATTAACTCGAGCGTGGAAGGATGAATCGTGTCGCCGCGGAAATCGCGATTGAAATCAGCATGCTTTTCCAGCACAACGACGGGCACGCCTGCACGGGCGAACAAATAGCCAGCCATCATCCCGGCCGGTCCGCCGCCCACGATCACGCAACGAGTTTGCAATTTCTCAGACGCGCTCACCGCACATGGTTTCTAACTTCTAGCTTCTAGATTCTGACTTTTGACCTCTGACTTCTGATCTCTGACCTCAGATCTACATCCATGGCAACGCGTCGAGATCGACGTTGCCGCCGGTGAGAATAATGCCCACGCGCTTTCCGCCAATGTCGATCTTGCTTGCCGAGCCTTCCACGATCGCGGCATACGGAACGGCTGCTGAGGGTTCGATGATGATTTTCATCGTCTCCCAAATCGCCCGCATCGCCACGATAATCGCTTCTTCGCTTACGGTCACGATGTCGTCCACGTAGCGCTGGATGATCTTAAAATTTGGTGTGCCGACATTTGTCCGAAGTCCGTCGGCGATCGTGAATTTTTTCTCCGGGCGAATCAACCGCCCCGCGCGAAATGATTGCGCTGCATCGTCCGCGCTCGCCGGTTCTGCAGCAATTACCTTGATGTTTGGGCGCATCGATTTCGCTGCGACCGCCGTACCGCAGAGCAAACCGCCACCACCAATCGGACACATTACGAGATCGAGATCGGGAATATCTTCGAGCAGTTCCACCGCCGCTGTCCCCTGCCCCGCCATCACATCTTCGTTTTCGAACGAGTGAATCAACGTCGCGCCCGTTTTCGCGATCACCTCCGCGCAGGCCGCCTCGCGCGCTTCTTGCGTCGGTTCACAAAAGATAATGCGCGCGCCGTAGCTTTCGACCGCGCGCACCTTCACCTTCGCCGAATTCGACGGCATAACGATGTGCGCCGCAATCCCGCGCAATTTCGCCGCGCGCGCGAGCGCTGTTCCATGATTGCCCGACGAGTGCGTCGCCACGCCGCGCCGCGCCGAGACATCATCGAGCGAAAACACTGCATTGGTCGCCCCGCGCGCCTTGAACGCGCCGATCTTTTGAAAATTTTCGCACTTAAAAAATAACGAAGCGCCGCTCGCCTCATCGAGCCGCGTACTCGTCAGCACCGGGGTGCGATGGATATGCGCACAAATCCGCTCGTGCGCCGCGCGGATGCTATCAAGATCGAGAGACATTATTTATTCTATCGTCAACAGGACATGCTCGACTAAGCGGAAGACAAAATCATCTTTCCAATTAGGAAAACAGGAACTCAGGAAATTCCCTCTCACACCCACTCTTTTTTCGTCATTTCCTGATTCACCCGCCTCTTGGAGTGTTCCCGATTTCGTGGGTCCCAGGTTGCGGTTTCCTTTCAGGTTAAAGCTGCGTTAATCCGCAGCCTGCCCGCCGTGGTGATGATCCCCGATTAAGGAACTCATAAGACTTCGTGACCTTTGTGGACTTCGGTGTGAAATAGTGGAGCGAATGCGCGAGCCGTTATATCTCGACGAAGAACAGGTGCGGCAGCATTTGCGAATGGAGAACCTGATTCCGGCGATGGCGAAGGCGCTGATCGATTTCTCGGCCGGCAAAGTGACGCAGCCGGTGCGCTCGGTCATCCCCGTCGATCCTCCGGGCGGATTTTTTGGAATGATGCCGGCACTTACCGCTGATGGACTTGGGATAAAGATCGTCACGTTCTACGCGACGAATGTAGAGCGGGGCATTCCCACACACATGGCGACAATTTTTCTTGTCGATCCAAAAACAGGGATGCCGCTAGCGGTGATGGACGGAACGTTAATCACAGAAATGCGCACCGCGGCTGTATCTGCCGCGGCGACGAAACTTCTGGCCGCACCCGACGCGAAGGTTCTCGCGATTCTCGGAAGCGGCGTGCAAGCGCGCAGTCACGTGGAAGCGTTACGACTGGTCAGGAATTTTGAGGAAGTTCGTGTGTGGAGTCGCACGGCGACGCATGCGGAGCGGTTCGCGAACGAAATTGGCGCGAAAGCGATGGCGGCTGAATTCGCTGCACGCGATGCCGATGTTGTCGTGACGGCGACAAACTCGAAAACTCCCATGTTAAAGGGATCGTGGCTAAAGCCCGGTTGTCACGTCAACGCCGTCGGTGCATGTCGCCCCGACTGGCGCGAGCTGGACGATGCCGCGATGTCAAATGTCGTGTTCGTTGATTCGCGTGAAGCCGCGGTGAAAGAATCGGGCGATGTGATTCTTTCCGGCGCGAAGATTTACGCCGAGCTCGGCGAAGCGCTCACCGGGAAAGTTCCGTCGCGCGCAAACGAAACCACCGTCTTCAAGTCTCTCGGCATGGCTGTGGAAGATATTGCTGCCGCGCTGCTCGCCTACGAATCCGCACGGGTGTAGAGGCGCGTGTCTTCACGCGCAGGTTGCTCGGGGACTGTGGCTGAGGACAGCCGCCACTACAACTTCAATCAGGATCGCAGGAAGCCAGGAAAAGATTCCTGAAAAGGGATGAACAAAACGGATACGCTTGCAAAGAACTCTCGTGCCGGAACAGTTGCCAGCGATGCCGAGCGAATTTGAAAAACTGAATTCGAAAATCGAACGCGCTGTTGCTGATGGCCAATTAATGGAATCGGCAGCGAAGAACATTCGCGCGCTGCTGACGGGAGCGCCGTCTGATCTTTATCTGCAAGTCGTCGACGAACTCGTCACTGCCGATGCGTGGCCCGAACTGAACGATCGCTTTTACCAGACACTTGCCTTTGGCACTGGCGGCCTTCGCGGCCGTACTATTGGGAAAATCCTCACGGCTGCGGAGCGCGGGAGCTCGCGCGAAGACGAACGACCGCAGTTTCCATGCGTCGGGACAAACGCGATGAATTTCTTTAACATCAGCCGTGCGACGCAGGGACTCGTCGCTTATCTGCACGATTGGAACCGACGCGAGAAAATTCCGGCGACGCCGAAGATCGTGATCGCGCATGACCCGCGTTTTTTCTCGGATGAATTTTCTGAACTAGCCGCGAAAGTTGCGTCGGCGAACGGTTGCGACGCATTCGTATTCGACGGACCGCGTTCAGTGCCGGAACTGTCATTCGCTGTTCGCTATCTCAAAGCGAGCGCGGGCGTGGTCATCACAGCGAGCCATAATCCGCCGCACGACAACGGCTATAAAGTTTATTTTGGCGATGGAGCGCAGGTGATTGAGCCGCACGCGAGCGGAATCATTGCAAAAGTGAACGCAATCACGAACGAAACTTTCACGCCGCTACCGAAAGATCGACAAGGAAAAGTGACGACGGTCGGCAAAGAAATCGATGAAGCGTACATGCAACGGCTCGAGACCCTGATTCTCAATCCGCAGATTATCCACGAGGCAAAATCGCTCCGTATCGTTTACTCGCCGCTGCATGGAACCGGGCGAGTGATTATCGAGCCGATGCTTAAACGGCTGGGGTTCAATTTCGAAGTCGTACCGGAGCAGGACCATTTCGATGGCCGATTCCCGACAGTAAAGTCGCCAAACCCGGAGAACGCCGAGGCCCTGGCGATGGCAGTCGATCTCGCGGAAAAGGAAGATGCCGATCTCGTTGTAGCGACCGATCCGGATTGCGACCGGATGGGCGCAGCGGTCCGCGCGAAAAGCGGCAAAATGAAATTACTAACCGGCAATCAAATCGGCTCGCTAATCGCCTACTATCGTACCAAGACGCTGTTTGATCAGGGCGTCCTCGACAAGGAAAACGCAGCGCGCGCGGTCATCATCAAGACATTTGTCACCACCGATCTGCAAAAGGCGATCGCAGAATACTATGGTCTGCGCTGCGTCGAAACGCTGACCGGCTTCAAATACATCGGAGCCAAGCTGGGCAAATACGAGCAGGCGCTTCCCGAAAACGTGCGCAAAAATTATGTCGAGCTTAGCGAAGAGGAAACCCAGCGACTTCGCCTCGCTCATTCTTCGTTTTACGTTTTCGGCGGCGAAGAGAGTTACGGCTACAGCGGAGCTGATTTCGTCCGAGACAAGGACGGCAACGGCGCGGTGATCATGTTTTGCGAAGTGGCTGCATATGCGAAATCGCGAGGCCAGACCGTTGACCAGTTGCTTGACGAAATCTTCTCAATCTTCGGCTACTTCGCGGAAAAAAACGGCTCGCTTGTTTTCGAAGGGGCGGAAGGCGCGGGCAAAATCAGGCGATTGGTCGAATCCTATGCGAAGCATCCGTTTTCGGAAATGCTTGGATCGAAAGTAACGAGCGTCAGAAATTTCGAGACCGAAACAATTCGTGACATCGAGGACGACGAAATTCCCAAAGAGAAGATGTCGATCTTTGAACTCGAAGATGAGACACGGATTGCGGTGCGGGGGTCGGGCACCGAGCCGAAAATCAAATATTATCTTTTCGCGCAGCGCCGGCCGAAAGGAAAAAAATTCGATTCCTTGGAGCTCGAGCGAATCAAGTCGGACGTGAGAGAAAAACTCGATCGACTCTGGGATTGGCTGCAAGAGGATGCCCAGGCGCGTCTGAGCGGATCGCAGCGGTGAACACATTACAAAAATCGCTGCGGTTCTGGCCATGGCTGGCAGCGATTATAAGCGGAATACTTTGCACTGCTTGCTTTCCGCCGTTTAACCAAACCTGGCTGTGCTGGATCGCGCTCACGCCATTGATCGCCGCGGTTTGGTTTTCGGGGAAAAATTCGAAACGACGATGGTTGCATGATTTGTACCTCGGCTATGTAGCGGGAATTATTTTTTTTACCGCAAGTTTCAGTTGGTTGGGCGCGCTTGGCACGTTATTCGAAAACTTTTGGCTGCACGGTCTTTCGCTGCTGCTCTCGATTTATCTGGGGCTTAATTTCGCATTTTGGAGCTGGTTCTGTGGATTACTGCGGCCGGGCATGGTCGCGACGGTGCCAGCTGCAGATGCCACCGCTCATCCAGTCGAAAACAAATGGAGTGCCATGTTGGAACGCGCAGGCCGGCCGGCTCCGGTGCCGAAAACACCGTGGCTAAGATCGACAAGCAATTTGCGACTCGCCTTTTTGCTCGGGTGCGCCTGGGTAGCGCATGAGTGGATACGTGGCTGGCTCTTCACCGGCTTCGGCTGGAACGGACTGGGCGTAGCGCTGCATGCGAACTGGCCGCTCATCCAAGTCGCGGAGTTCACCGGCGTCGCCGGATTATCCTTCATGGTGGTGTTTGCCAATGTCATTGCGCTGACCACGGTAAACCGCCTTATTCTCGAAGCGGGCGCACAAGCGATGCGCCCACATTACGATCTTACGCTAACGATGGCCGCGATTGTTGGGGTCCTCGGGTTCGGCGTGCACGCCGCCCAAAATCCGCCCCCCTCGAAACCGCTCCGCATCGCGGCGGTGCAGGCGAATATTCCGCAGCAACAAAAATTCGACTCCCAATTTACCGGAAGAATTTTCGAGCAATTCACGCGGTTGAGCGAAATTGCGCTGCTTCGAGCCGGTTGTTCAACATGCAGCGCCGACGATTCAAATCCTCCATCCGATCTCGGGCCGCCACTCGATCTGCTAATCTGGCCGGAAAGCTCCATGCCGAGTCCGGTGCTTCAGGAGGAGCAAAGCCATCAATTCGTGGTAAATTTGTCCGCATCGACAACAACGGACCTCCTGCTGGGTACGCTCGATGTGGAAGAGGGGCGCGATTACAACGCCGCGCTGCTGGTTTCGGACGCTGGCCAGAATGTGCAAATTTATCGCAAGATCCATCTCGTTCCGTTCGGTGAATACATTCCACTTCGACATTCATTTCCCCTTTTCGCCATCGCGGCGAGCAAGTGGGTGCCCGGCGATTTCGATGCTGGCAAAGATTACACTGTATTTCGCCTAACGAATCATGACGTCCAGGTCGCGCCGTTGATTTGTTTTGAAGATACGATCGGCGAACTGACGCGGCAATTTGTGCTCAAAGGTGCGAACCTGCTCGTCGACATTACGAACGACGGCTGGTTTTTGCATTCAGCGGGTTCGCAGCAACATCTGTTGAACGCGATTTTTCGGTGCGTCGAGACGCGTCGTCCGATGGTTCGCGCGGCTAACACGGGCGTGACTTGTTTTGTGAATGGGTTCGGTCGCGTCGTGCAACCGTTGCAGGATGGAAGCGGCAGCACGTTCACCGAAGGCGTGCTCACTGGCGAGATTAGCGTTCCGACTGAGCATGAGTTGACCTTTTATACACGGCACGGGGAGCTGTTCGCAAAGGTGTGCACCTGCATCACTTTGATTGCAATTGTCGTGATGATTTTTCTCCGGCGGCGACGAGCAAATAGGGCGAATTGACCTCAATTGCGCGGGCTGTTCGGTGAACCGCCTATACCTACTCAATCCACCTCGCAGGAATTTCGGTGTTGTGTTAAACGAGAGCGGTGCATGTTAAACTGCCAATCGATCATCTTCGCGAGCTTTGGCCGAAAAAATTTCACGGTGTGCGCGTCGGCGCGCTCCTTCATCCGGCATCGGTTTCTGCGAAGCTCGAGCATGAGTCTCACATTCTTGAGCAGCAGAACGGCGAACTGTTTCGCCTCACTGCATTCTTCGGTCCGCAGCATGGTTTTCGTGGCGAGACACAAGACAACATGGCGGAATGGAAAAGCTACGAACACCCGCGGCTTGGCATTCCGATCTACAGTCTTTACGGAGAACATCGCGAGCCAACTGCGCAAATGTTGGAAGGTGTCGATCTTCTCCTTGTCGATCTTCAGGATGTCGGCGCGCGCTATTACACATTCATTTGGACGATGTATCTCTGTATGCGCGCCTGCGAGAAAGCCGGCGTTCATGTTCTTGTCCTTGACCGGCCAAACCCGATTAACGGCGTCGCAACAGAAGGGCCGGACCTCGCTCCGGAATACCGATCGTTTGTCGGCCTGCATTCGATTCCGGTTCGACACGGAAGGACGATCGGCGAACTCGCCCAGCAATTCCGAGATGAAGCATTCCCCGATTGTGCGTTGTCGATCTTGCCGATGAAAAATTGGGAGCGCGCGATGTGGTTCGATCAAACCGGCCTTCGGTGGGTCATGCCGTCGCCGAACATGCCAACGCTTGACACCGCCACCGTTTATCCCGGCATGTGTCTGATCGAAGGCACAAATATTTCCGAAGGCCGGGGCACGACGCGGCCAT
>Ga0137377_10003582_pt1 | contig 12073 bp, 10 predicted proteins | sample SagtaG_22_FD_104815 | JGI IMG/M metagenome (GOLD analysis project Ga0137377, IMG submission 104815) | Vadose zone soil microbial communities from Sagehorn Ranch, Mendocino, California, USA - Sage2_L_40_16 metaG | ecosystem: Environmental > Terrestrial > Soil > Vadose zone | place: USA... | reverse complement strand
TCTCACCTTCCTCGGCTTGTATCCTTTTGGCGAGTTATGGTCAAACGTCTATTTGTTTGGTATAGTTTTAAAGCCGACTGCCAATATGGGCTATAGTTCGGTTATAAGATGCAAAGATAGAACTCCGGCAGTTTCGCTCCGTGCCCCCTTCTTCGGCTACTACACGCTACACGGATTCGGGGAGAGTACTATGCCTAGGCACCGGAACTGAGCAGCCGGGATGAAGCGTTCAGAACGTGCGCTGATCACCTTGGCTACCCGTCGCCATACGCTCCCTTAAAGAGACAACCCCCACCGACCGATCCCGACGAGCCGGTGGGGGGGTGCTCGTTATTCACCTTTCAAACAACCCGATCATCACCTAACAGTACATGATCGCGAACCAGCTGCGGCACCGGAACATCATTGACCTGCGCCGCCGAGCCGCTCAGCCTTCACTTGGTCGTAGTTCTGCCCGGTCTCGTCCAACTTGGCCGGCTTGCCCGTGAAGTTCTGCCAACGCTCGATTGCCGAACTGCAGAAACCGGGGTCGATTTCCATGCCGAAGCACTTGCGACCCATCAACTCCGCTGCAATGAGCGTCGTGCCGCTACCCAGGAAAATATCCGCGACCACCTCACCAGGACGTGAGCACGCCTCTATGCACCGCCTCGGAAGTTCAATTGGGAATGCCGCAGGATGATGTTCATTCGGTTCATTTGGAATCTGCCAGACATCTCCCCAGGCGGCGATGTGCGGAGCCGACATGAACGTGTAATCTTCGCCCTTGTACAGCCAATATATCATTTCATGGCAGGGCTGAAACATGCGCGCGGTGAAGGTGGTGTGCCCGGATCGAGGCCACACAATCTTCTGCCGGAGCTTGAATGGACCAGGGAGCAATTGGTCGGCTGAAATCAGTTCCTTTTCTCGAGAACGGTTCCTGTGCTTTAAAAAGAACGAGCCGTTCTCCTTGAGCACCACGTCATGAACGAGCTGAAGAATATGCTTTTGCCGGGCTTGATATTCATCTTCCGGCATTGAGTCGTTGTACGCGAGCGATCGGACCTTCCTGCGCCAGCCGCCGGACTGAAACATTCCAGGCTTCGATTTTTCGATCGACAGATTGTAGGGCGGAGAGAAAACGGTCAAGGCAGCCATCTTACCGCCCATCAGCTGCTCAAGGTCGTGTCTGCTCCCGGCATCCCCGCATTGCACATTATGATCACCAACGATCCAGTGCTCACCTCTTTGCACGACAGGAACGGGTTTCGGCAGCGGGGGCTCATTGCGGATCTTCTCTGCGAACCTCATATCTTGAAGACGCAAGTACGCTCGGTGAGGGCTCTTCCTGTCGTCCATCTCCTGAAGGAGCTTCCCGTAAGACTCGGGGTCCGCCTTAGCAGCCTTATGTACCTCGTGCCGCTCGCGAACGGTCTCGCCGGATTCCTCACGCCACTTGCCGATGATGTCGTAAACACTATCGCGGCGCTTCGGCTTTGGGACCTGTTCACAATCTTGAGTACAGGTCTTCTGCAGGTCGGTGCGCCTGCCAGGTCGGTGCGTCGCCCTGAGCGCCTGGATCAGCTCGTCCTCCAATTCGGCGCGTTCTGACTGGGTCCGCGGTTTTGCAAGCATTAGCTCTCTGATCCGGAATCGGACGTCCGGGTCGAGATGGTCCAAGTTCAGGTCGGACGGCATCAGACGGACTCCACGACCCGCACCCAGATGGTCTCCCAGCCGAGCTTCCGGACAGCGGCCAGCCGGCGCACGCCATCGAGCACCAAACCATCAGCCGTAATTAGGATTGGATTGATCAGGCCCCGCCGGTCGATGTCTTCCGCGAGCGCGTCAATGTCGCCGAGGTCGCGCCTAAAACTCCGGCCGATGCGGATCGAGTCTAACGCACGGTATTCAGTGCTCGGCCGTTCCGGATCGACGTACGAGCGCGCCGCCGGCTCCACGAAAGCGTCGACCTCGGCGCGCGCATCAGCAGCAATGTCGTTGGTGGACATGGTCATCACGGCGCAATTTCAACGCCCGTGATATGGAACGACGATGTTCTGGCCGATAGTCCGCTGATTAGGCCGCAAATCGTGTTATCGTGCGGATCAAAATCGACTAGTGGTCAGTCATTTGGTCTTGGCAGGATGGTGAGATTTTTTACGAGATGATCGGCTTGCGCGGGCAATATACGGGAAATTATATCGTTCCCAGAAACTCGCAATTGCCTGATGCGATTTCGGACGCTTAACCATATCAGGCACGCATTGTAACGCAGATGCCGCAAAATCAATGAATTGCGAGACACGAGCATCATCATCCTTGCGGCGGCGGAGGCTTGGAAGTTTGCCAGACGCGCGCCCGTAAGTCTCTTCAAGAAGTAAGAGAAGTCCAGCGAATGCAATGTTCAGTCGATTACCTTTGCCCCCGTACAGTTTCCTTAGGTCGATGCAGTGATCTACAATGTTGGTTAGATCGTTCTCCAGCTGCTGATAATCTATTCCGTCAAGGACAAACTCATTATCAAAAAAATAGAAATTTGACTTGATTATTCGCGTGTTGGCAATAACCTGACGAGCGTTTTTCGCTAATTTCTCCAGCGCGATCAGTTCGCCCTTGTTTGGCGTGAACCTGCTGCTAACGAGACTGGCAGATACGTACTCCTGAAGATAGCGCCTCATTTCTGAGCGAGCGGTTTGGTCAAGCGTGAGGTTCCCCCGCTTTTCCGCTTCGGCAAAGTATTGGCCGCCCAACTTGATGCGAATGCCTATCGGGAATGACGATCGGCGTCTGCGCGCACGCTTCCGTTGGCTGTGACGTGACATCAACGGGCTGTCCTGATGGCGAATATCTTCGGGTGGCCGCTTGCCGAAACTGAAATCAAGTGATCAGCCCACCCGGCGAGCCCAGTGCGCTTCTCAGTAGCATCGAGGGATCGATTATACACGCTGGCAACGCCTGTTCTAGTTCCCGAGGCATGGGTGGGTCGACTGCCCTCCATGATGTGGGGGCTCGACGCCAATGTCGCCTCGTCCGCGCCAAGGCCCTAGTCTGGGCGTTCGCTGTCCGCTGATATAGGGCGCGGCTGTAATCAAGGCGGGGGAGCTAATCGAAGCATTTTTGGTTTTGAAGATTGATTTCGAGGAAGGGCGATCGGGGGCGGCGCAGCAAGGATTTTATTTGTTGTGAGGCTTGCATTAAACTCGCCGTGATAGTATTATGCCGCGACTGTAAGAGTGGATAGTGTTCTTTGCAAAGATTGGATGTTTCCCCTCAGAAAATACTCAGCGGACCCGAACAGCAGTTCGGTGGCGGACGATACGGTATGTCTGGCGGTCCGATCCCAGGACCCCTTTGTCCATGAGCCGCCCTTCAGTCGTCCCCTCAGGCTCTTGGCCCCGGCGAATGCCCATCGAATTGGCGGCAGGCTGTTGCGGCGAGGCGACCGATTATGCCTTTGGGAGGCGGCTTAGCCGAGAATACCCACAGCCTCCAATTTTTGAGGGCAAGCGGAGAAATGCCTAAACAGACCGCATTGCCCCCGACATTGCCGCCGAGACTGATAACTCGAGAAGCTGCCGCAGCATACGTCTGTATTTCGCCAACCACGTTTGACGAAATGATCAGAAACGGCAAGATGCCTCGCCCAAAGGTTGTCGGCGAGCACCGCAAGGCATGGGACGTTCGCGCCCTTGATGCGGCCGTCGACAACCTTCCGAGCGACGGCGACGGAACGCCCGACGAAAGCTGGAATGACATAGATGAGGCGCAGGCTTCCGCCGTTCATTGAGTGCTGGCGCGACCGACACGGCAAGATTCGCGTCTACTTCCGCAAAGGAAAGGGACCGCGCATTCCCCTGCCGTCCGACATCCACTCCGACGAGTTTAAGGCAACCTACCAGTCAGCGCTCGCCGGACAACTCGCCCTGCCGGAGAAGCGCCAACGTCGACAATCGGACAAGCCCGGCACGATCGCGGCTCTGATCACCTCCTACCTCCGGAGCGCCGCTTATATTGGACTACGCCAGACGACGAAGGATGGGTACGCTTCTCGGATCGAGGCACTGAGGGTACAACACGGCTATCGCACCGTCGCGGGTCTATCGCGCGAGAGGATCATCACCGGCATCTTGCAGCCGTATGCCGACCGACCCGGTGCCGCGTTGTCGATCCTGAAGATGCTGCGCGTGCTGATCCGTCATGCAATCGACATCGGATGGCTTGCTCATGATCCTTCGCTCGGTATCAAGCGGCCTAAGATTAAGGAAATTCGCTCGTGGACGGACGCTGAGATTGCGACATTCGAGAATCGATGGCCGATCGGCACGAAACAGCGACTCGCATTCGCCCTGTTGCTCTACACTGGGCAGCGGCGGAGCGATGTGCACCGCATGACCTGGTCCGACGTGAGCGACGACACGATCCTCGTGGTGCAGCAAAAGACGGGTCGCAAGCTCGCGATCCCGCTTCATCATGAGTTACTCGGCGTGCTGGCAGCGGCGGAGCGTGACCGAATAACGATCCTCAAAACCGCGTATGGTCGGGCATTCTCAGTTGATGGTTTTAGTCAGTGGATGCGCGGTGCGATCACGGCTGCCGGACTTCCGCTCGATTGCCAGCCGCATGGGTTGCGAAAGGCGGCAGGCCGACGTTTAGCCGAGGCCGGATGCACCGCACACGAGATCATGTCCGTGCTGGGTCATAAGACGCTCGCGGAGGCAGAGCGATACACGCGCGAAGCTGATCAAGCACAGCTGGCGACCAGTGCCGTTGCGAAACTTGAAGGACGGAACGCGAACAGAATTGCCCAAACCAAGCCCGGCAGTTTGGGGAAAACGGCAAAAACAGAAGACAAATCAAAGTGAACAAATAGCGAATGGCGCTCCCTAGGGGACTCGAACCCCTGTTTTCGCCGTGAGAGGGCGACGTCCTGGGCCGCTAGACGAAGGGAGCGGGCGCGAGCCGTCCAGATAGCCCCTATCCCAATCGCCCGCAAGGCAATCGGCCAAGCCCCTACAAGCCTCCCGGCCTCACGGCACGGTCGCGAAGTTCAGGCGGCCGGCGGGCTGCAGGGTCTTGATGTCGAAGGTGCGGATTTCGGTCGCGCCGTCGATCTGGAGGGTGATCACGAGCCGGTCGCCGGCGATCGCGGTCCCCACGATGCGCGCGCCGCGCGGCAAGGTGAGCGTCATGTCGAGGGGGATTTTCGCCGGCGCGGGCGCCGCAACCGGCGGCGGCGGGGGCGGCGCCGGCTCGCTGCGGTAGATGCGGTAGCCCACGACGGCGAGCACCGCCCCGATCGCGACCACCATGAACAGGTTCGAGACGAGCATCAGGCGGCGGATGTTGCCGAGCGCGCGCGTCGCGTCGGGATCGAGCGGCCGGGCGGCCGGCGGCGCCGTCGCCGCGGGTTTGCTTGCCGCCGTGGGCTCCGGCTCGGGCCTGACAACGGCCTCCGGCGTGACGAGCGGCTCGGGCGGAGGACCCAGCTCGGCGCGCGGTGCCGGCGGGGCCTCGGGCTCGCGGTCGAGCGCCGAGGGCCATGCCCAGTCGGGCACGTGGTCGGGGGTCCGCGGCGACTCCCGGTGCTCGTCCCGGTATGCCGATGCTTGCAGCCCGTGTTCCTCCTCCGGCGCGGCCGGCGCGTGCAGGGGCGGCGGGTCGCGCCGCTCGAACAGATCATCATCGGTCCCGGGCCCCTGGTCGCGCGGCTCCTCATACGCCGTGGGTGCCGCGCTCAACGGTGACTCACGCGGGGCCGTCTCTGCGTGCGGTTCCGGTGCAGCAATCGGTGCGACCGCCGGTTTCGGCGGCGGTGGGTCGAACCAAGGCAAATCTGGTTCGTCAGAGGGAGCGACCGGAGGTGGCGCCGCGACGGATGCGGTATCATGCGGCGGCTCCGGTGCAGGTGCGGCCGGCGATACGGGCATGGAATCGGGTAAGGGTGCCGGCGACGGCGCGGCACGGGCCGGCCGCGGCACGTAAGGCTCCGGCGTTTCCCCGGGCGGCGCCGGGGCGCCGAGCGGCCGCGCGAGCAACTGGGAGAGCCGCCGCGCCGCCTCGATCGAGCGCGCGGGCGGGCTCGCGGCGGGAGACGGCGGGTCGTCCGGATCCGGATCACTCATGACGCAACAGGATCGCAGCGAAACGGTCGAGGTCACCGAAACGGAAGCGGGCGAGCGGCTCGACCGCGTGCTCGCCGCCCGCGTGGATGGCTTGTCGCGTTCGCGCCTCAAGAACCTGGTGCTCGAGGGGCGCGTCGCGCTCGCCGGCCGCACGATCCGCGATCCCGGCCACCGCGTCAACGCGGGCGACACTTTCGTGGTCGAGGTCCCCGCCCCGGCGCCGGTGCAGCCCGGGGCCGAGCCGATCGCGCTTTCGGTCGTCTACGAGGACGCCGACCTCATCGTGATCGACAAGCCGGCCGGGCTGGTGGTGCATCCGGCCGCCGGCAATTGGACCGGCACGCTGGTGAACGCGCTGATCGCCCACTGCGGCGATAGCCTCTCGGGCATCGGCGGCGTGCGCCGTCCCGGCATCGTGCACCGGCTCGACAAGGACACGAGCGGCCTGATGGTGGTGGCGAAGAACGACCTCGCCCATCAGGCGCTCGCCGCCCAGTTCGCCGACCATGGGCGCACGGGCCCCCTCATCCGCGGCTATCTCGCCTTCGCCTGGGGCGTGCCCGACCGACCGAAGGGCACGATCGACGCGCCGCTCGGCCGGCATCCCCGCGCGCGCGAGCGCATGGCGGTGCGCCCGGACGGCCGTCCGGCCGTAACCCACTGGAGCGTGGCCGAGACCTACGCGGGCCGGGACGGCACGCCGGCGGTGAGCCTGCTCATCTGCCGGCTCGAGACCGGCCGCACCCATCAAATCCGGGTGCACCTCGCCCATATCGGCCACCCGGTGCTCGGCGACCCGACCTACGCGCGCGGATTCAAGACCAAAACCGCCCTGCTCGGCCCGGCCGGGCGGGCGGCGGTGGCGCACCTTGAAAGACAAGCCCTGCATGCCCATTTATTGGGCTTCGATCACCCGGCCACGCGCCAATTCCTGGAGTTCCGCTCGGAACTGCCGGGCGATATATCACGTTTACATCACGGACTGCGACAGGCCGCGTTTCGGGGCGCGCCGGATCCTGCTGAATAATCGCGGTTGTTCAAGGGGTTGGCGCGGCGGCGCGGCGGCCCGGGGCGGTCACTCGGACTTGAGCGGGCTTGTTTTTGCGTTAGCCCACCCGGTCCGGTATGCTGCACCTGCGAATAAGCGCCGTTGGCTCGGGGAGCGGCGGCGCAACCGCCCGCCGAGAACTCGGGGGCATAACGCCTGGAGGGCGCTATCGATGGCCCACGCTGCCACCTTGCCGATCCTGACGGCTGAATCAGGCCTTACTCGCTATCTCGAGGAAATCCGGCGGTTCCCGATGCTGGAACCGCAGGAAGAATACATGCTGGCCAAGCGCTGGCGCGAGCACGGCGACCGCGACGCCGCGCACCGGCTCGTCACCAGCCACCTGCGCCTGGTCGCCAAGATCGCCATGGGCTACCGCGGCTACGGCTTGCCGATCGCCGAAGTGATCGCGGAAGGCAACGTCGGCCTCATGCAGGCGGTCAAGCGGTTCGAGCCCGAGAAGGGCTTCCGGCTGGCCACCTACGCCATGTGGTGGATCAAGGCGTCGATCCAGGAATACATCCTGCGCTCCTGGTCGCTGGTGAAGATGGGCACCACCGCGAACCAGAAGAAGCTGTTCTTCAACCTGCGCAAGGCGAAGAGCAAGATTTCCGCGCTGGAAGAAGGCGACATGCGGCCGGACCAGGTCAAGCTGATCGCCAAGCGCCTCGGCGTCACCGAGCAGGACGTGATCGACATGAACCGCCGGCTCGGCGGGGATGCCTCGCTCAACGCGCCGATCCGCGACGACGGCGATTCCGGCGAATGGCAGGACTGGCTGGTTGACGACGCCCCGAGCGCCGAACGGGTGATGGAGGAGAACGAGCAGCTCGACAACCGGCGCAAGGCGCTGGGCGAGGCGCTGACCGTACTCAACGACCGCGAACGGCGCATCTTCGAGGCGCGCCGGCTCGCCGAGGATCCGATCACGCTCGAGGAGCTGGCCGACGAGTTCGGCGTTTCGCGCGAACGGGTGCGCCAGATCGAGGTGCGCGCGTTCGAGAAGGTGCAGAGCGCGGTCAAGCACCGCGTCGCCGCGATGGAGCACCCGGCGGCGATGGCGGCGCACTGATCAGGCATCAGTCGTCAGCAATCAGGGATCAGAAAGGCTCCGCGAGTCCCGCGGAGCCTTTCAAATTTTCATGGCATAGAATCTGATTGCCGATCCCTGATCGCTGATTCCTGGTTCTCACAGAAACCGGGTCGGCCACATGATCGTGCGCCACATGTGCGCCGACGGACTGCTGTCGAAGCCGAGCCCTTCCTTGGGCTGGCGGAAGTGGCGGCCGATGAGGTCGGTGAACTCCTCGAGCTCGACCTTGACGTTGGGATCGAAGGCATAGAGGTCGTTCACGCAGATCATGCGCGCCGACATGTACCATTTGTGGTTCCGCGCGCGCTTGTATTCCTCCTCGATGTAGGGCTCGACCCGGTAGTCCGGACCGAAATACTTCACGTACATCTCGGGGTAGGCGTAGCCCACCGACTCGTCGGGGAAGAAGCGCAGCGCCTGGTGCATGCGCACCGCCCAGCTCACCTCCTCGTCGACGTAGGGCTCGATCAGCTGCGCGCCCCAGTAGCCGTGGTCGGCGCGGATGAAGCTGGCAACGCCGATGTCGTGCAGCAAGCAGGCGAGCACCACCTTCTCGCTCATGCCGTTCTTGAGCGCCAGCTTGGCGCTTTGGAGCAGGTGCTGGGTGGTGGCGAAGCGGCATTTGAAGAAGTCGATCAAGGCCGGCTTGTCGGGCATGGGCGGCAGGCGCGGGTCGGCGCCCATGAGCATGTATTTGCCCGGATATTTCTTCTGCAGCGCTGGCCCGCTCTCCATCTCGACCTTGCCGTCGGCGAGGTTGAACAGCACCGACTTGGTGACGATGCGCTCGAGCTCCTCGGCCATGCGCTCCTCAAGCTCGTCGGCGCGTTCGGACAGGGTCATTGCGGCGTGCGGTCCCATGGGGGGTGCTCCGGATCGGTTGCTCACGGCAGGCTATTGCAAGGGGCCGCCTTGTCAACGCGGGGCGACAATCCGGGTTTGCCGTCGGCGCGCAAATTCGGCATGATCCCGCAACTCACGATTGACTACCTCGATACCGCGGGGCGGGGGACGAAAACATAGGCTCTCTGGTTTTGCACGGCTGACGTCGATTTTCGTCTGCGCGATCACGCTCGCGTCCGCAGCGCACGCTCAGGCGCCAAAGACCGTCGCCCCGGCGGCAAAGTCGGCAAAAGCGCCCGCGGCCGTGCGCGCGCCGGCAAAGTCCGCGAAAGCTCCCAAGGCCGTTCCCGCCCCGGCTGCGCGCGAGGAGCCCGCGCCCTATTCGCTCGGCTTCGACAAGACGATCACGTTGCACGCGGACCGGACCGCGGAGGGCCTCAGCACGACCCGCATCAAGATTCTCGGCGAAAGCGCGTTGCGCACGGCGGGGCAGCAATCGATCTCATACGTCGAAGGGATGCAGACCCTCGAGATCCTTGAGGCCTATACGGAAAAGGCGGACGGCCGCAGGATCGCCGTCGATCCGGCGAGCATCATGACCCGCGACGAGGCTTCCGGGCTCAACGCCGTTTATCTCCGCGACGCCAAGGTGCGCGTCGTGATTTTTCCGGATCTCGCGGTCGGCGACTCGATCGTGCTGAGCACGCGATCGGACATAAGGGCCGGCGTCTTCCCGGGCCAATATTTCTATAGCGCGGTGTTCCCGCGCCAGCTTCCTTTCGCGGCTTCCACCGTCCAGATCGTCGCTCCCAAGGACCTCGCGCTCAACGTCGCCGTGCTCGGGCAAGGTATCGAGGATCGGATTGTCGAAGAGCCCGGCACCATTCGCCACGTCATCAGCTACCGCGGCTCTGCCCGCCTTGCCGATGAGCCCGGCGCAACTTCGCCGCTCGACCGCGATGCCCGCGCGTTCGTCTCCACCTTCAAAGACTACGATGAGCTCGGCCGAGCCTATTGGTCCGAGGCGAGTAAGCGCGCCGCGGTGACGCCCGAGATCCAGGCGCTCGCCGATGAGATCACCGCCGGCATCCCCGACAAGCGCGCCCAGGCCGCGGCCATCGACCGCTGGGTCAAGGCCAACGTGCGCTACGTGGCGATCTACCTGGGCTCCGGCCGCGTCGTGCCGAATGACGCCGGCGCCGTGCTCAAGAACAAATACGGCGACTGCAAGGATCAGTCGACCTTGATGGCAGCGCTGCTCGCCGCCAAGGGGATTGCCAGCGAGCTCGTGCTCGTCAACGGCGGGAACGCGCATACGCTCGACCTGCCGCCAACATTGGCCGCGCTCAACCATGTCATGGTTTATCTGCCGGAGTTCGGGATCTACGACGACCCGACGGCGTCGTTCGCTTCGTTCGGCGTGCTGAGCGACACCTACGACAAGCCCGCCATTCACCTGTCTGCCAGCGGCGTGCGCCTCGGCCGCATTCCGCCCATGCGCGCCGCGGATCATACCTTGCTCACGCAGACGAAAGTGACGATCGCCGCCAACGGAACCATGTCGGGCGAAACCAAACAAAGCGCCACCGGCATGTTCGCTGCGGTCGCCCGCGCGGTGGCAAGCGCGATCGAAAGCAACGGTCCTGAGACGATCGCCGAGCGGCAGTTGCAGGCGTTCGGCACGCCGGGGAAAGGGCGATTCCAAGTCGAGTCGCCGCGCAACCTTGCGGAGCCCTACGTCGTCAAAGGCCGTTTCACCCTGAACGAGCGGTTCGCGCCGCCGCCCGCCGGCCGCAAGATCGTCCCGATCGGCATGCCCATTCTCGGCCGGCCCGGCGATCTTTTGCTCGGCACGCGTCACCAGGGACGCAAACTGCCGTTCGCGTGCCTGGCGGGACGCCAGGTCGAGGAGATCGACGTGACTCTCGCCGAGGACAAGCCGCTTAACATCGCGGTCCCCGGCCGCAAGATCGCGAACCGGTTCTTCACCTACAAGTCGGAGTACCGCCTCGAAGGCCGCACGTTGAAGATCAGGCACGAGTTCGTGTCGCTGGTTCCGAGCCAGGTATGCGGGCCGGAGATCGAGGCCGACATCGGCAAACCTATGGCCGAGGTCAATGCCAGCGTGAACAGCCGCCTCGCGGCCACCGCGACCGCACGTCCTCCTGCACCGAAGCCGCCGGAGACCGGGCTCGGCGCGCTGTTCCGATCCCGTTGAAGCGTTCCGCTATTGCCCCCAGGCCTTGAACGCCTCGGCGAAGGCGCGCTCGCCCGGCGTGCCCTTTTCCACCGCCAGGATGGCGCGGCGGCCTTTGGTGTAGACGATCGGAATGTCGAACCAGGGCCGCTCCTTGAGCAGCTGAATGTTGTGCTGCGCTTCACCCTCGCCGGATTGCAGCCCGACCAGGAAGAACGTCGGCGTCACCTTGACCACTAAGCCCGCGAGCGGCGCGCCGCGCGCCTGCTCCGCCTGCTTCATCAGGATGGTGGGTACGTCCTTGATGCCGCCGAACGGGAAATCCGCCGGAATGTTGAACATCAGTTCGATGGTGTGGCTCGCCGGCAGCGCCTGATCGGTGTTGCGGCGGATCGACATGCTCGCCGTGATGTTTCGCTCGGCGATTTCGAAATCGGCGCGGATCGCCACGTCCGGGGACTGGCCGCCGCCGGGCGAAACGCTCTCGGTGCGCCACACCGCCGAGCCGACGAAGCGCTTGCCCTGGGGATCGGCGGGGTCTTCCTCATAAAGCACGACGCGTTGGGCGACGGCCGCGAGCACGTTCTTGCCGGCGGGCGCCGCGCTTGCCGACTGCTCGGCCTGGCCCGGCTGCCCCACGCGGTCCGGAATCTTCGGGCGGCTGGGATTTTGCTCGGCCGGCCCCTGCAACGGCAGGCGCACCGCGGCGAACCACCCCTTGACCGGCTCGCGCCACCAGTAGAGCGCGCCGGCGAGCGAGACGATAACCAGCACGGCAAACAGGG
>Ga0137377_10003579_pt1 | contig 12074 bp, 11 predicted proteins | sample SagtaG_22_FD_104815 | JGI IMG/M metagenome (GOLD analysis project Ga0137377, IMG submission 104815) | Vadose zone soil microbial communities from Sagehorn Ranch, Mendocino, California, USA - Sage2_L_40_16 metaG | ecosystem: Environmental > Terrestrial > Soil > Vadose zone | place: USA... | reverse complement strand
GTTAACGAGTATTTCGACCTGGTGCTATTGATCCTGCTCGGGCTTGGATTGGTGTTTGAATTGCCAATTTTGATTTTCTTTTTGTCGCTTTTCGGCATCGTCACGCCGAAATTCCTCTGGAAGAATTTCCGTTACGCCATTCTGGTCATCGCTATCGTGGCTGCTATCGTGACGCCCACGCCCGATGCCATGACTATGCTGATCTTCATGGCGCCCATGGTCGGGCTCTATTTTGTTGGGATTGCTGTTTCCGCCGTGGTGACGCGGCGGCGCGAACGGCGGCTGGCTACACCGGTGGAGGCGCGCTAAATGATTTCGTTTTCTAGACTACTTCTGCGAGTGGCGGTAGTTCTTTGTGTCCTTCCCGCCGGCCTCACCGGTTGCAAGGCAAGCGGCACCGAGTCGTCAGGCACTGCAAGCCAGCCACCACTTACGAGCGCCGTCGCTTCCGTTGCGCCGCAAACTGCCGACGATGCCCCTCCGCCCGAAAAGACCGGCGGCTTCGATGGCAAACGCGCCTTCGCTCACGTGACCAAACAGGTCAGCTTTGGTCCGCATCCATCAGGCTCTCCGGCCATCGCAAAGGTGCAAGACTATCTGCTCCCCGAATTGAAGAGCTACGGCTGCACCGTCGAGACCGATGCTTTCAGCTCTGACACACCCATCGGTCGTATCTACATGAAAAATATTCTGGTGAAAATTCCCGGCGAGAAACCCGGCGTCATCGTGCTGGCCACGCACTACGATACCGCCCGCTCGGCGCGCGATCCGCGTACCGGGGAAGTGCACCCAATGCCGACTTTTGTCGGGGCCGATGACGGCGGCTCCTCGACAGCCGTGATGCTGGAGTTGGCTCGGTTGCTCTGCGCAAAGCGTGGACCTTACGCGGTTTGGATAAGCTTCTTCGATGGAGAGGAGGCCATGCACGACTGGAGCGATACGGACAGTCGCTATGGCAGCCGTCAGATGGCCGCCCGCTTGTCCACCAGCGGCGACATTAAGAAAATTAAGACATTTCTGTTAGCTGACATCGTCGGTGGCCGCAACGCGCGGTTCCTGCGCGAATCCAGTTCCACGCCGGTATTGGTCGATCTCGTTTGGAACACTGCGGCCAAACTGGGCTACTCTGCTATTTTTCTAAATGAGAGTACCGCCGCCCAAGATGACCATGATTCTTTCTTGAAGCGAGGTGTTCCCTCGGTCGATATCATCGGAGACTTTTTGAACAACGGTTACTGGCACACTCCGCAGGATACTCTCGACAAAATCAGCCCGAAGACGCTCGCCATCGTGGGCCACGTTTTTCTGGAAAGCGTGAAAGAGCTTCAAGCCAAGTAATGCAGCGGCTGCCTATTTACCCTGAGCACAGTAAGAGGCTGAGGCGGGAGACTTTCCCTACGCTTCAAACTTCACATCTTTACCCTTTTGCACCACCGAGTGGTTCCCAAAATCCTCGTCATTCCGGTACGGAAAATCCGAGCGGTAGTGGCTTCCCCGACTCTCTTCTCGCGCCAGCCCTGAGCGCGCGATCAGCAGCGCCAGCGCATGCAAGTTTCGCACCTCATGTCCCTCGCGTCTGGGCTTTTCGGATTTCGGCGGCTCCAACGCTTGCAGTTGCTCGATTGCTTCCGCCAATTCCTTCCCGCTGCGCAAGATCCCGACCTCGCGCCACATCACGTCTCGAATCTTCGCCAGCGTTGCGCAAGCTGGCGACGGTTTTGAATTGGCCTTCGCTGCTTCTTTGTGCGCCGCCATAGAATTTCCCGGCATCGGCGCGGGACTCCCCGGCAGCGCCACGCCGCTTCGCTTTGCGACCGGTGCATCCTTCATCATTGCCTGCCCCGCGCGCGCGCCAAACACCAATCCTTCGAGCAGGGAATTGCTTGCCAATCGGTTGGCACCGTGAACGCCCGTCGCAGCCGTCTCGCCCGCAGCATACAACCCTGGGAGCGAAGTCCGGCCCCACAGATCGGTCTTCACTCCGCCCATCATGTAATGCGCAGCAGGGCATACCGGTGCCATGTCGCTTGCCAGGTCAAGCCCGTAGCTCGAACATGTCTCATAGATTCGCGGGAACCGTTTCTTTAGAAACTCTTCGCTCATCCTCGTCATGTCCAGAAACACATGTGTGCTTTGCGTGCGATGCATCTCGCTGACAATCGCGCGCGCCACGATGTCCCGCGGGGCCAGTTCCTGCGCTTCGTGGTAGCGCTTCATGAATCGCTCTAAGCCGATATTGCGCAGCACACCGCCTTCGCCCCGCAGCGCTTCCGATAGTAAAAAGCGCGGCGCGCCTTTAACCGCCAGCGCCGTCGGGTGGAATTGCACGAACTCCATGTCGGAGAGCACCGCGCCCGCCTCGTACGCGATGGCCATGCCGTCTCCCGTGGCCACTTCTGGATTGGTCGTCTCCCGGTAAATCTGTCCCAGCCCGCCTGTCGCCAGCAGCACTGCTCCGGCTCGCAGCTCATGCTCCGAGCCGTCGGTTTCATCAATGAAGCAAAGCCCCACCACGCTCCCGCGCTCCACAATCAATTCCGTCGTGAAAGCATGTGCGCGCAAGTGCAGGTGAGGAATCGTGTGTGCCCGTGCGAGAAGCGCCCGGCTGATCTCTCTGCCTGTTGAGTCACCGTGGGCGTGCAATATCCGTGAGCGGCTATGCGCGGCCTCGCGTGTAAAGGCCAGCTTAGTTCCTGCGCGGTCGAATTCTGTCCCCCACTCGATGAGCTGCGTGATGTATTTTGGTCCTTCCTCGACTACCAGTGCCACGGCTTCGGGACGGCACAAGCCATCGCCGGCATTGATGGTGTCCTGTTCGTGCAGCCCGATTTCGTCTTCGTCGGAGAGGGCTACGGCGATTCCGCCCTGCGCCCAGGCCGTCGCGGAGTCGCTCAGATTCGATTTCGCCAGAACCAACACGCTTCCCGCTTTGCTCAGCTCGATCGCCGCGCGCAGTCCCGCGATCCCACTGCCAACAACGGCGTAATCGGCACGATAGTTTTTGTGGGAGTTAGTCATAGCAGTGGAAAGTTTGCCGCCTTCGTATGGTAGCACGAAGAAATTACACCTCTGAACGCCGGCGTCCGCATACGATGCAGTCGAAGCGTGTGTTACATTGAAAATGTCTCACCCATGAAAATGAAACGCATTCTCGTGAAATCGTCCGCCGGTCCCTACGCAATCCTCTCCGGCGCCGGCGTGATTCGCCGCGCCTCCCAGCAGATTGCCTGTCTGGGGCGGTTTTCAAGCCTCCACGTTGTTTCCTCTCCCAAAGTGTGGCGCGCTGTCGGGAAGTCCGTTCAGCATGGGCTGCGGCTTGCCAAAGGCGGCTCCATTCATCTGTTCGATGACGCGGAAGCAGCAAAGAATCTCCGCAGCGTGGAAGAGATTACCCGTTCCCTCTGCCGTGCCGGGGCCGATCGTAAGTCATTGTTGGTGGCGGTTGGTGGAGGCGTAGTCGGTGACGTAGCCGGCTTTGCGGCTGCCTCCTTCTTGCGCGGGTTGAAACTTGTGCACGTCCCGACGACGCTCGTCTCCCAGGTTGACAGCTCTATCGGCGGCAAGACCGGAGTCAATCTTCCGGAAGGGAAGAACCTTGTCGGAGCCTTCTATCCGCCTGCGTTGGTGCTCACCGATCCCGAGCTGTTGCGAACGCTCTCCGATCGTGAATTCCGCGGCGGCCTCGCGGAGGTCATCAAGCACGCGGTAATCGCGGACGCGGAGATGTTCGCGATGCTTGAGAAAGACATGGAGAAGGTTCTGCGGCGGGATCGGTCAACGCTTGGTCTTTTGATTCCTCGCAACGTGCAGATCAAGGCCCGCGTTGTGAGCCGCGACGAACGCGAGTCCGGCTTGCGGGAAATCCTCAACTACGGCCATACCTTCGCGCATGCCCTCGAAAACGTAACGAAATACCGCCGTTACCGGCACGGCGAAGCGGTAGCCTGGGGCATGATCGCCGCCGCTTTCCTTGGCCACGAACTCGGCTTGACCCGCGCGGACGACGTTTCCCGCATCGTAGCGCTGATTCGGCGCCTGGGACCGTTGCCACCATGGCCTAGCGTTTCGCCAGCGGCATTGCTCGGCGCCATGCGCTCGGACAAAAAAACGCGCGCCGGAATCCTTCGCTTTGTGCTCTCGCCACGTATCGGCGAGGCGCGGTCGTACGACACCGTCCCTCTTCACGCAGTCGAGCGCGTCCTTCATTTCACACCGCGCCTCACCATCGCGAGCAGCAAACTCTCACGAGGGCGCCGTGGCTGAAGTTGCCGCACCGGTCAAGGGAACAATGCCCGAGGGCGCCATTTCCGAAGCTGACGCTTCGAGCAAAATCCGCGAAATGTTCACGCAGATTGCACCGCGCTACGATCTGCTCAATCATCTTCTTTCGCTGCAACTCGATCGGCTTTGGCGCGCGCGCACCGCCAGGCTTTTGCGGCCCATTCTTAATCGCCCTGAAGCTTTCGTCCTCGATCTTTGCTGCGGAACTGGCGATCTGACGGTTGCCCTTACTCGTGCCGGGAAAGCCCGTGTCATCGGAGCGGACTTTGCACACACTATGCTCGTCCGTGCTCGCTTCAAAAGTCAGCTGGTCCCCAGTCATTCTGGACTTCCTGCCCCATCCTCTATGCCGCTGTTTGAAGCGGACGCCCTGCGCCTGCCCTTTGCCGACGCCTCATTTGATTTGGTGACCGCCGCCTTCGGCTTTCGCAACCTTGCCAACTATGAAGCTGGTCTGCGCGAGATTCAGCGCGTGCTCAAGCCCGGCGGCACGATCGCCATCCTGGAATTCACCGAGCCGCCCGACGGATTGTTGGGCGATTTCTATCGCTGGTATTTTTGCAAGGTGCTGCCGAAGATCGGCGGGCTCATCTCTGGTGAACAGGCGGCTTACAAGTATCTGCCGAAGTCCGTCGCTCGCTTCTTCCGCCCGCCCGAACTAGCCGCGCTAATGAGCGCCGTAGGCTACGGTTCCGTGGACTACCGAGTCTGGACCCTCGGCACCGTCGCTTTACACACTGGGTTGCGCACAAAATAATCTGTAGAGTCCGCCTGGCGTTTACGCCGGCTCTTATCGGGAGGGCCACTCTCCCACCTATTCTTCCAATCCAGCATTGCGCAACTTCGCCAGCAGCGTCTTCGGTGAAACGCGCAGCTTTTCTGCGGCCCGCGTCTTATTCCACTTGCACTCGCGCATGGTGTATTCCAGCAAGGCTTTTTCCACGTGACCTGTGGCTCGCGCCGTAACTTCTTCCAGCGAACCTTCCCAACTGAAATTCTCCGCAAGCATTTCTGCCGGCAAGCGCTCCGCTTCCGGTTTAGAGGCCGCCAATTGCAACTCCTCAGGACGAATGCACAAGCCGTCTACCAGGATCACCGCGCGTTCCAGCGTATTCTGGAGCTCACGCACGTTTCCCCGCCAACCATAGTGCAGCAGCCGATCCCGCGCTTCGGCAGACAATTCCAGCCCAGGCTTTCCAAATTCACGGCTGAATTTCTCCAGGAAGTGGTTCGCTAGCAGCAGCACATCGTTGCCGCGATCGCGCAAAGGAGGAATCGTCATCGGCACCGCCGAAATTCGAAAATACAAATCCTCGCGAAAGAGTTTTTCTTCCGCCAGCTTCCGCAAGTCGCGATTCGTGGCCACCACGATTCGAACGTCCACATCAATCGATTGCGTTCCGCCCACCCTCTCAAATCTTTTCTCTTCCAGCACGCGCAACAGTTTTGCCTGAATCCCCAGCGGCAACTCGCCGATTTCATCCAGAAAAAGCGTTCCACGGTGCGCCAGGTCCATCTTCCCGACTTTGCGGGCTCCCGCTCCAGTGAATGCTCCCCGCTCGTGCCCGAAGAGTTCGTTCTCCACCAACCCTTCCGGAATTGCCGCGCAATTCAGCGCCACGAATGGCTGTTCCCGTCGCGGCGACAGATGATGAATCGCCAGCGCGAACAACTCTTTTCCCGTCCCGCTTTCCCCCAGCAGCAGGCAGGTCGAATCTGTCGCCGCTACTTTCTGGATCTGCTGGCTTACTTCCCGGATGGACGGATGCTCACCCACGATGCGCGGGAATCCGTATCGCGTGGAGTATTCCTCCCGCAGCAGCAAGTTTTCCCGCAGTAATTCCTGCTGCCGTGCCGCCCGTTGCACCAGCAGCTTCAAGTGCTCCAGGTCCACCGGCTTCTGCAGAAAATCAAACGCGCCTTCTTTCATTGCGGCTACGGCTTCTTCCACCGATCCGTAGGCCGTCAGCAGCAGCACTGGTATCGCAGCGTCAGCCTGCTTGGTCTCGCGCAAAACTTCCAGCCCCGAAGCTCCCGGCATCTTCAGGTCGGTGATCACCAGCAAATATCTTCGAGCGCGTATCTTTTGGATAGCGGCTGCGCCGTCCGGCGCTTCGTCAACAGCGTAGCCAGCGCGCTCTAGTGCCTTGCGAAGCATGGCGCGCAGTTCCGGCTTGTCTTCGACGAGGAGGAGAGGTTCCATCTCTGTCGTTTCTACCATGAATCCACTCGTCGCCAACGGACAACCAGAGACACGTGTGCAGAGAAGGGAAGCAGGTCCGCGGGAACTTCCCCCTTCTAACACCCCTCAGCGTGGCGCTTGGTCTGGTTATTAAAGGTTTTTCTGAAAGCCAAAAACCTTACAACTCACAGCTTCCCGCTTGGTTTCTTCTACCGCGCCCACCCTGGATCGCCGCCTGATTTTCTCAATTGATCTTCCAGGTCATCCAGGCCCTTCTTCAACTGATCCAGTTCCTGCTTTTTTGCGTCGATCTTTGTATTAATCGCGGTGATGTCGGCGCGCGTGTTCTGCTGCGCCATGGCCTTTTGCGGATCAGGGTAGTATTGCACCTGGGCCTTTTCCAGTTCACGCGCCAAAATATCAAGTTCCTTCTCAGCTTTCGCAATCTTGTCGCGTTGAGCCTGGAATCGCTTTCTCCAAGCGGACTCACTATTCGGATCCTCTTTAGGTTCGTCTCCAGCTTTGGCAGAGGTTCCAGCCGCTTGTGCCGTCGCGGCGGTCGCTTTTCCGCTGGCATCGCTCGTAGGTGCACTAGAAGCCGCCTGCTCAGGCGCGCTCCTCTTGATATCATCGTCGGTGTACACCTTCTTCGGCTTTGTCGTATCCTTCTTCGCTTCGCGGGCCTTTCTTGCGGCATCGGCCACGGGATCACCCGTCTGCTGCGCGGCCGCTGAAAGCCCGGCCAGGCACAGCGCGGGAACAATAAAGAAAACCTTCATCCAGAATTTCACTCGCATATAGTCCTACCTCCCGGGAGCAGCTGGAAGACTCCAATACTCCTTAGATGCCGGTCTGCTTTGATTCTACTGCTTCTGGTACGCTGCGCGGGATGGGTAGCGTAACGATAAACTCCGCCCCTCCCCCGGGCCGGTTCCGCACCTGTACTTTGCCACCATGTTGAACGACGATCTTCTGCACTACGGCCAGTCCCAGCCCCGTTCCCTTTGCCTTCGTCGTAAAAAACGGACGGAATAACTTCGGGAGCACGTTCGCAGGAATCCCCGGGCCGTTATCCGTAACGCTGATCCGCTGGAACCCCGCCTCTTCGCCGTGGACGATTTCGCCGCAAACGGCGACGCGCCCTCCGCCGGCGGTCAGCGAGCATGCCTCCGCCGCGTTTCGCGTCAGGTTAAGCAGCGCTTGCCTCAGCAGCCCTTCGTCTCCGCCCGCGTCTCCGAATGTCCCTTCCCATTGAATCTTTACCTGCGGCAGCGCTTCTTCCACTTCCGCAACCACGCGCTCCACGACGATTTGCAGAGCAACCCTCTCATCTGGAATCTCCAGCGGCCGCGCGTACTTCAAAAACTCCGTCACTACGTGCGTGATGTTCCGCGTCTGCTCCAGGATGCGTTTCGCGTAATCCAAAGCTTCCGTCTCGGAAGATTCCGACCGGATCATCTGCGCGTAACCCGAAATCGTCGCCAGCGCGTTCTTGAATTCGTGCGCGATTCCCGCGGACAATTCGCCCAGCGCGGCCAGGTTCTCCTTCAGTTGCATCCGTTGCTGTAGCTCGGCAAGTTCTGTCAAATCCGTCAGCAGGCAGATCGCCCCGCTGATCTTTCCCTCGCCGCGCCGAATGGGCGAGATCGTCACTCCCAGATGCCGCGTGTCGCCCGCAGGCGGTATGTGCTCAACCTCTTCGCGCCGGAAAATCGTTCCGTTCGCAAGGCACTCCGCTATCAGCCTGGACATCCCCGAAGATGCCCCCAGCGCCTCGCTATATCGCCGGAATCCCAGCCCGCGAATTCCCAGAACCTGCTCCGCCGCTGGATTCGAACTGGAGATAATTCCCGTGGCATTCACGACCAGGAGCCCCGCGGGCATGTTCCTCGTCACTTCCTCGCTCAATCGCTCCGTCTGTTCCGCGCGCTCTTTCTCAATGCGATGCAGCCGCTCGAGTTCTTTTTCCTGTTCGCGCAGTTGTTGAATCACCCCCTGCATTGATGCGGCCATGAACGCCGAGGGATTCTCCGTGCCTGGTCCGCTCGCCTTGAATTCCTCTTTCTGCTCGTCCCGCCTGCTTCGAAAGGACCTGCGCATCAGAAATACCACCAGCCCCGCGACCGCCAGGAACCCGACTCCCAGTCCCGCGGCAATCATCCAAAGGTGCTGCGTGTTATTTGCGTTTTGCACTGCTGCGAACATCATTCCTGCCCTTCGACTCTTCTCTCTTCCTCCGCGGTTTCTGTGTTCTCTGTGTTAAATCTTTTTTCTTTTTCGGTCAGCAATTCTGGTGTCGCTCAGCTAAGCGACGACGCCTCGCAGGCTCGGCCAATAATTCGCAATGACCGGCCCCCCATACACAATCGCCAGCGCCCCAATCCCTAGAAACGTTCCCAGCGGCAACTGATATTGCCTCGCAATCGCCCATCGTAATTGCCGCTCCGTCCCCAATCCCCGCCGACTAGCGCGTTTCGCCACCCCACTTCTCCACCTGCCGAGATACAAAGCACATACCAGCCCAATCCCGATCAAGCTTCCCAATAGACTCCCCACTAGAAGCGTTAGAAAGGTTCCCCGCAAGCCCAGAAACGCCCCGATCATGGCGATCATTTTCACGTCGCCCATGCCCATGCCCTCGTGACCGCGCACCGCCTTGTAGCCCGCTGCCAGCCCCCAAAGCAAAAAGCTCCCAAAGGCCGCTCCCATGATTCCGTCAAGAATTCCCGCCGCGAATCCTGGCAGCCGCACCTGCAAAAGTCTCTCAATGAGAACCCCTGCGAACCCATGATCCGGTGGCACAAACGCCGAAAACAGTAGCCCCGCCGCAAAGCCCGGCCAGTTGACCACGTCCGGCAGCAGCCGGACGCGCAAATCGGTCACCGTCAAAATCACGATCAAGCATGTAAAAAACAGCCATTTCACCGTCGCTTGCGTGATCTCAAATTCCAGAAACGCCGCCACAAACAGCAATCCTGTCGCCAGCTCAATCAGCGGATACATCGGCGAAATCGGCAGGCCGCAAGCGCGGCACTTGCCCCTTAGCCACACCCATCCAAACACCGGCACATTGTCATACGGCTTGATTGGCGTCGCGCACCGCGGACAGCGCGACCCGGGCGAAACGATGGAGACGTCCTCCGGTATCCGCGTGATGCAGACATTCAGGAAGCTCCCCACAATAATCCCAAAGAGAAAAAAGAAGGCGATGACCACGGTTTGCCCGGCCACTCCGCGGCCGCTCTTCTCAATCTGCCACACTCACCCTACTGCCTCAACAAACCCCGCCGCCCTCGTGCCTCATTCCTAACGGTTTCTTCTCTGCGTCCCTCTGTGTCCTTTGCGATCTCTGCGTAGATTCTTATCCTTGCAGTCGCGCGGCGGCTTTTTGTTTTGGAACCGACAACTGTAAACTAACGACGTACAACTGCTCCATGAATTGGTTCGAACGCAAAATCCGCCGCTACGAGCACCGCCGCTGGACCACCGACGACAATCGCCGCGTTCAGCCATTCCACTGGGGCCTGGAGCACATCGGCGGCATCCCCGATGACCCCGATCCCCATGCCTTCGTCCGCCAATACGCCCGCAAAGCCATCGATTCGAGCACGCAATGGTACGCGGCATCTCCTGCCACCGATTACCGCCTCGACTCCCAGAACGTCCTCACCTTCACCAGTTCCATCGAATCTCCCTGGCCGGAAAACAACACCGTCCACGCCCAACTCTTTCCCGCCCACGAGACCCTTTCAACTCGCTCGCGCGGGAAACGCGACGGCGCAGGTCCCGCCGTGCTCCTGCTCCCCAACTGGAACGCCAAATGGCATGGCCAAAACGGCCTCTGCCGCTGGATTCAGCGCCTTGGCATTACTGTCCTCAAAATGAGCATGCCCTACCACGACCGCCGCATGGCCCACGGCCACGAACGCGCCGACCAAATCTGCGGTCCTAACATCGGCCTAACCCTCCAAGCCAATCGCCAAGCTGTCCAGGACGCGCGCCGTTGCCTCCGCTGGTTCGAGCAGCAGGGCTACACCAAGCTCGGCATCCTGGGCACCAGCATCGGTTCCTCCGTCGGCTATATCACCCTCGTCCACGACGAACGCATCCGCGCCGGCGGGTTCTTCCACGTCTCCACCTACTACGCCGACGTCATCAGCCAGGGCATGACCACCAATCACGTGTGGGAAGGCCTTCACCACCATGTGACTGTCGACGAACTCCGCGAATACTGGTCCCCCATCAGCCCCATGCCCTACGTCGAGCGCGGCATGGGCACAGGCCGCACTACGTTCATGGTCTACGGCAAGTACGACCCTACCATGCTCCCCGAACTCACGCGCCAGATGCTCGATTCACTCCGCCGCCACGGCGCCGAGCCCCGCACCCTCGAACTCGCCTGTGGCCACTACTCTCTCGAACTCGCTCCCTTCTCCTTCGTCGCCGGTTACCGCATGCTCACCTTCTTCCTCGAATCCCTCGCCTGAGTTCTGTATTGGCCGGTCTTTCAGACCGCTTCTTTTTGCATTGGTGCTCGTGAGCGAATCGACGCGTCCTCAACGCTCTGCTGTATCATTGGATTATGGACAGGCTTCCGCTCCTCGTATTTGGTCCTCTCGCCATCGCCGCCGTGCTGCTGGTCGTCGCCACGGGGATTCGCCAAGCCATTACGAGGCTCCGCTCCCGCCCAACCCCCGATCAACTTAGGGCCACCTACGAAGCATACTTGCGCCGCTTGCTGCATCCGCAACCGGAGGCCGTCGAAAAAGAATTGGGAAAACTTTTGCCGGAAAGACTCTTGCGGTTGTATGAAGACAAATCCGCCATTCAGTCCGTCGGTTTCCAGTTGGAGAAACCCGGCGGCAAACGCTGGTGGCCAAAACGTTGGCCGGTTTATTGTTTCGAGCCGCTGGACCTCGAAGCCCTGAACGAATTGCCCTATGAAGAAGAGTTAGGTCCCGGGTATTGCTTTGCAACCACCGGCCGCGGCTCCTGGTATTGGATCGCCGCTTGCGATCACAGAGCCAAAGATTCCCCCGTCGTTTTTCTCGACTACGATGGCGGCCGGTCCCACGGCGAAACCGTGGCCGACAGCTTGGAAGAATTCCTGAACTTGCCCCGCCTGCCCACGAAATGAAGTCTATTCACTCAACTACGATCCGCATTCGTTCGACACTCGATTCGGCAGCATGAACTGAAAAAATTCTTGACTGCCCGTAATCGTTTTGATATGATCCTTATCCGGTAAGAGTGTGGAATCTTTCTAAGTGCGGCGGCTTTGTCCGCCGTTTTTTATTTCCAGCGACGCCGATTCACCTGGTCCGCCAATCTGGTTTTCTTGCAGACTCTCACGCGCTCGATTTTCGGACCTGGACCAGCTTAATTTATTTAGAATCAACACATCCGGAAATAGCTGAAATAAGCCGGTATAACTGCTTTTAGAATCAACACTTACAAAACTCTGTCAAAACAAAAGACCTTAACCATGTTTAGAATGAACACTTACAAAAAAAACACGTGGAGGGGTGAGGTAATTATGGTTAACCAGCCACTTTGAAGTTGGACCCGTAAATTCCGAGCTCCTTTCAGCCTTGTAGGGGCGCAGCATGCT
>Ga0137377_10003572_pt1 | contig 12086 bp, 11 predicted proteins | sample SagtaG_22_FD_104815 | JGI IMG/M metagenome (GOLD analysis project Ga0137377, IMG submission 104815) | Vadose zone soil microbial communities from Sagehorn Ranch, Mendocino, California, USA - Sage2_L_40_16 metaG | ecosystem: Environmental > Terrestrial > Soil > Vadose zone | place: USA... | reverse complement strand
TGCGTGTCTATGTCTACGATGTGCGCCGCATTCAGGGACGTATGCTCCAGATTCTGGTTTCGCGCACTCATCGCGACCTGGTACGCCGCTTGTTTGAGGCAGAAGTACCTGAAATCTATGAAGGTACGGTGGAGATTAAAGTTATCGCCCGTGAGCCAGGGAGCCGTTCCAAAGTAGCAGTAGTAGCACGACAAGAGGGATTAGACCCGATAGGTTCCTGTGTTGGGGTGCGCGGTTCACGTATCAACAACATCGTACATGAACTCAACGATGAGAAAATAGATATCATCCAGTGGAGTGCCGACCCCGCTACCTTTGTGGCAAACTCGCTCAGTCCGGTCAAACCGTTACGGGTTGAACTGCGCGATACTGATCATACAGCCCTCGTGACGGTACTGGAACGGCAACTTTCACTTGCCATCGGGAAAGACGGCCAGAATGCGCGGCTCGCAGCCAAGCTCAGTGGCTGGCGCGTAGATGTCATCAAGCCGGTTGAGGGCGAAGTCTATGAAGAGATATCTAATAACGGGCGCGAAGTGGCTGCTCCACATTCAACCCGCCGCGAGCGCGGAGAGCGCTCACAGCATAATCATGGGCGTTACGAACGAGGTGAGCGTGGCGAAGGAGGTTCACGTCGCCGGAGCGGCGGCAGCAGGCATAACACATCCTATGCATACGATGAGGAATAGGACAACCAATGGCGAAAACCGGCAATAAGCAACCGAAACGACCTAAGCACATTCCATTGCGTACCTGTGTTTCCTGTCACGAAACCAAACCGAAGCGCGAATTGTTGCGTATAGTACGGACACCAGACAATCACGTGATGATTGACGCTACCGGCAAGAAATCTGGGCGTGGCGCCTATCTCTGCGCCCGTCTCTCTTGTTGGGAAAACGCCGTCAAGAAAAAACGGCTCGAACACGAGTTTGAGCTAACTCTCTCTGATGAGGATCGAGCCGATCTGGATGCATTTATCGCAACTTTACCTACAGACTAAATCTGCAGGCACAACCAATAGTTGCATAATATTGCAAGAACGAGTTCAGTAAGCTATACTGAGATATCATTGTATATTGTCCCACCCTTCCAATGGGAAGGGTGAAAAGTATTCAATATTGGCATTTAGCCTTTGTGCTAAATGAGAATTGAAATTCTCGACTCTTGATACAAAGAGACACAGCCCCTCGTCAACAGGGCCGTTGTGGCGAGCGAATGTTTGCGGAGCGATAGCTATGCACAACTAATCATAGCAACTACGTCATAGGGCGCAGACTGAAACATGCCTGGCACTGCACCAGCGAGGGACTGTCATCTTCTCATGTCATTATGATAGATAGAGAAGGTGACAGTCCTTCCTTATGGCTGTGAAGAGATTTCCGTCGCCACTTGTGGCGCATGGTTCAATAGAAGGGAGTCTTCTTCATGAAAAATATGTCTGAGTCTCCAGAAGGAAACGAGCAGGCAACTAGATCAACATCAACACGCAATCGCAACACAGCCCGCTCAAGGTCAGAGAGTGCCCCAACAGGCAGTCAGGCAGCAGAAACCAAAACTGGGGTACGGCGGCGTACTCCACCATCCACGCCTACCACCAGCACAACAGCATCTTCGACTCAGAATAGCAGAGCGAACTCAGTTGCATCACCGCAAACGCAACGCACAAGCGGAATGGGTACACCTCCTCAAACGCCACGTGCAGGTAACACTGCTCCACCAACTCAGCGCAATGGGACAGCCAGCGGAGCGACCCATGGCCAACGTCCGGCTTACACCGGTCATTCGACGCCGGGAACTGGATATCGCACGAGCAGCCCTGGCACCCATACCCAGCGCACAGGAGGTACACCTGCTCCTGCACCAAAACCTTCTACCGGCACGGTTCAACAGCGCCCTGCCAGTTCTACTTACTCGTCAAGAACTGTGAACAGACCTGGTAGCGGCAACACTGCCGGTGCGCCTCGTCCTACCTCTACAGTCCGTCCGGCGACTTCAGCACCGCGCACACAAGAACGACGAGTGACAGCGGTCAAAGAGAAGCCTACCGGTCCGGTCTCTATTCCACCACAAATCATCGTTAAAGATCTGGCGGAACTGCTGCAGGCCACACCAAATGAAGTGATTCGTGGCCTGATCAAACATGGCGTTTTTGCCGGCATCAACCAGGTGGTCGAGTATGAAAAAGCAGCCATGGTTGCGAAAGAACTGGGATTTGAGCCAAGCTTGAGTACGGTGACCACATCACCGGCAACGCGTGGAACACGTGGACTTTCCGCGAATGAAGCGATGATGGCTTCCCGCAACGAAGAAAACATGATTGTCATTCCACCTGTTGTCACCATTATGGGTCACGTCGACCACGGGAAAACCTCATTGCTGGATACTATTCGTAAAACCAAGGTGGCGGCAGGGGAAGCAGGGGGTATCACCCAGCACATCGGTGCCTATCAGGTTGAGGTCAATGGGAAGAAAATTACCTTCCTGGATACTCCCGGTCACGAGGCATTTACCGCTATGCGTGCGCGTGGAGCGCATGTCACGCATATTGCGATCATCGTAGTGGCCGCCGACGACGGTGTAATGCCACAAACCCGCGAAGCCATTGACCATGCACGAGCGGCCAAAGTGCCGATCATTATTGCCTTGAACAAGATTGACAAAGCCAACGCCAACCCTGATCTGGTCAAGCAGCAGTTGGCAGAGATCGGCGTTGTCGTGGAAGAGTATGGCGGCGATGTGGTCTGCGTGCCAGTTTCGGCCCGCAGAGGTACAGGCATTGATGATCTGCTGGAAATGATCCTGCTGGTCGCCGAACTGCAGGATATCAAGGCCAATCCAAATCGTCTGGCTATCGGCACCATTATCGAAGCCAAGCTTGAAAAGAATACCGGCCCGACAGCCACCGTGCTGATTCAACAGGGAACACTCAAGATGGGCGACAATATTGCCGTTGGCTCTCTATCTGGTAAAGTGCGCGCTATGTTTAACGATCGCGGCAAGCGCATTCAGAAAGCACCACCCAGTACGCCAGTTAGTATACTTGGACTGCCAGAAGTTCCCAACGCTGGTGACCGTCTTGAAGTAGTAGTCGATGACCGCACTGCTAAGCAAATAGCATTGCAGAACGCGGAGCAGCGACGGAGTGAAACAGGGCCGCTGGGTCAGGTCAGCCTGGATACCCTCTATATGCAGATGCAAGAGGGTAAGGTAAAAGAGTTGAACGTCGTACTCAAGTGTGACGTCCAAGGCAGTGCCGAGGCCATTAAGAATGCCCTCTCCAAAGTTGGTGAAGACAACATCAAAGTGCGCCTCATTCACGAGGGCATCGGCAACATCAACGAGACCGACGTACACCTGGCAGCTGCCTCTGGAGCCATTGTGATTGGCTTTAATGTCAAGGCAGATGGCGCGGCCTTACGTCAGGCGCAAAAAGAGGGCGTCGATATTCGCTACTATGAAGTCATCTATAACCTGATCGAGGACATTGAAGCCGCGCTGACGGGCATGTTAGAGCCAACCTATCGCGAAGCGGTTGAAGGCCATGCTGAGGTGCTACAGACCTTCAAGGCCGGAAAAAATACGGTCATTGCTGGTTGCCGCATCACCGATGGCAAAATCACCCGCTCTGCCCAGGCACGCCTGCTACGCAAAAACGAGAAGGTCTACGAGGGTAAAATCGCCTCGCTGCGTCGTGGCAAAGACGATGTGCGCGAGGTCGCCAGTGGCTACGAGTGCGGTATCGTGCTCGAAGACTTAACCGCATTTGAGATCGGCGATATCATCGAGGCCTTCGTACAAGAGCGCGTCAAACCAGGAGCATAAATATGGCCAGTTGTAGCCAGCAGGTTTCCTATGGTAGCTATGCTGGCTACATAACCAACTATGTCCAATGGAGAACTGAAGATCCATGCCACATACACACAGACAAGAGAAACTTGGAGAATTAATTGCGGTAGAACTCAGCGACCTATTACGTACTCGCGTCAAAGACCCACGTGTTGGTTTTGCCAGCATCACCCACGTAGAGGTAAGCGGAGACCTACGCCACGCCAAAGTCTTCGTCAGTGTCATGGGCAGCCCTGAAGAGCAAGCACAGACCATGAAAGGGTTGAAAAAGGCCACAGGTTTTCTTCGCCATGAGCTTGCCAGCCGTCTTGTGCTGCGCTTCATGCCCGAACTCGTCTTCAAGCTTGATACCTCCATAGCTGAAGGCGCACGAGTCCTCGACCTCATTCACAAACTTGAGGAGGAAGAAAAAACGAATTAATATTATGATGGATAGTATGACCGCCCTCCATTCACAACTGAATCCCACCCTAGTTTCACAGGCTATGGCTCTGATACAACCGGCGCAGCGCATTATATTGATCGCGCACGAACATCCTGACGGCGATTGTCTCGGCTCGGCTCTAGGTCTGGCCTTTATACTCTCGCAGATTGGCAAAACGTGTGTCGTTGCCTGTGCCGATCCCGTGCCACGCACCCTGGCCTTTCTCCCCAACGCAGATACGTTGCAACACACATTAGACCCTGAAGACTTCGATCTGGTCATTGCGCTTGACGCGAGTGAATTGCATCGCTTTGGCTCGCTCTACACACAGCACCGTTCCTTCCTGGAGCAGGCCCGTATTTTAAATTTCGATCATCACATCAGTAGCGACGGTTGTGGACAGGTCAACATCATCGATCCTACCTCGGCGGCTACGGCTGAACTACTGGTGCTCTTCCAGCAACAGGCAGGGCTCCCTCTCAATAAAGAGGCAGCCCTCTGCCTGCTCACCGGTATTATCACCGATACCGGTTCTTTTGCCTTCACCAACACCACTCCACGTACCATGGAGACGGCAGCACTGCTCATGCGTCAAGGAGTTATTCCTGAAACGATTATGCAGCCTGTCTATCGCACACGCCCCCTGGCACAGGTACGTCTACAAGCACTGATTATCGCCAACGCACAGACCTCGTGCAGCGGTCGCCTGATCTGGTCACAGGCCACCGATGCCACCTTGCGAGCGGCAGAAGCTAGTCCTGATATGGACGATAATATCTCCAGTGCCCTGCGTGATATTGAGGGTATTGAGGTTTCGGTCTTCTTCAAAAGCTACGGCGATCCCAACATCACACGCATCAGCATGCGCTGTGCAGCCCCCTATAACGCGGCTGAAATCTGTCAGCGGGTTGCCAATGGTGGTGGTCACGCCCGTGCAGCCGGAGGTACGCTCTACATGCCTATCGATAAAGCGACCAAACTGGTCATTGCTGAATTAGAGAGGGTAATGAGCGATAAATAGCAAAACCATGAAGACTGGCTCTAGAACTCCTGGCTTAACAGAAGGAATACATAAGCCCAAAGACTTCAGATAGATATATGGATGGCATACTCAACATTAACAAAGCAACAGGCTTGACTTCGCATGATGTCGTTGCCAAAGTACGCAAAATACTGAAACAGAAGCGGGTTGGGCATGCAGGAACGCTTGACCCTGCCGCCAGTGGTGTGCTGCCAATTTGTCTTGGGCAAGGGACGCGGGTTGCCGAATATCTGAGCAACAGTGGTAAAGCATATCGAGCCGACATCGTGTTCGGAACGGTCACCGATACCTACGACGCGGAAGGTACAATTCTGCGTACCACCAACGTTGAACAGCTCACACTGGCACAGATCGAGGAGGCTTTGCCGCGCTTTCTCGGCCTCCAAATGCAGATGCCACCGCGCTATTCAGCCATTAAGCTGCAAGGCCAGCCAGCCTACAAGCGGATGCGTGCAGGCGAAACCATCGAGCTAGAACCCCGTCCTATCGAGATTACCGCCCTCGAAGTTCTCACCTGGCATGCACCTCGCCTCACGCTCGCCATTGAATGTAGCAAAGGAACCTATATTCGCTCGCTGGCTTCTGACCTCGGCGAACAGTTAAATTGTGGAGCGCATCTTGGTGGGCTGATCCGCACCCGTAGTGGACCTTTCACACTCTCCGGCAGCATCACACTGAGTCAGCTTGAGGAAGCTGCCACAGCAAGTAAGATGCAAGACTATCTTTATCCAGTCGATACGGCGCTACAGAGCTATCCTGCCATTCATCTGGACGCACCAACTACCGAGCAGGTACTGCATGGTAACGCCTTCAGATATGAGCTGCATCTAGCACTAGACCGGCTCACGCTGGCGCGAGTCTATCATAGCAATGGACATTTCGTGGCTATTGCTGAGTGGAATGCAGAAGACGAGAGGTGGCAACCAAAAAAGGTTTTTTCTATCGATTGCGTCTAACCTGTGGCTGTGGTACTATAGTCGAAAGAAAACTAAGGGCGGATGCCTGAGCAAGACATCCCTATGCAACCATGGAATATCAAACAACACTAGCAGCAAACGAAACTATTGCAATCACTCTTGGCAACTTTGATGGTGTCCATCTGGGACACCAGAACCTGATGCATGAACTGCAAAAAACAGCCCAAGCACTCAACTGTAAACCGGTTCTGGTGACGTTCTCGCCCCACACGTTAATGGTCGTGCGACCCGATCTGGACGTATCCTATTTAACGACGTTAGAAGAGAAGCTGGCTCTGACACAAAGCTACGGAGGCATTGCTGATGACATTGTCATTCACTTTACGCCAGCCGTAGCTGCTATGAGCGCAGCTGAATTTCTGGATCGTCTCCGAGAACAGTTTACCATCAAAGCATTAGTGGTAGGAGCAAATTTTAGTTTAGGGCATAAGCGACAGGGAAATGTGGCTTTTCTGGAGCAATATGGCCAACAGCATGGCATAGTGGTACGCGCTATTCCTCTGGAAGAAGCTGAGCAGATACGCATCAGTAGTACCCATATCCGCACTCTGGTAGGCGAGGGACGTATTACGGAAGCGAACGAACTGCTCGGTCATCCCGTGATGATACGCGATGTGGTGCGACATGGCGATCACCGCGGGAGGTTGCTGGGTTTTCCAACGGCGAATCTCATTCCCGAAGCACACAAACTTTTGCCAGCCAACGGCGTATATGTTGTAAGAGTGAGTACACAGGATAGCATCCTTAGTGACGGCGAGCATAGACCTCCCGTTTATAACGGTGTAGCCAATATTGGCATACGACCAACGTTTAATGGAAAGGAACGCATTGTAGAGATACACTTGCTTGACGTTTCTCCTGACCTCTATGACCAACGTTTAACGGTTAACTTCATTGCACGTTTGCGCGATGAACAACGTTTTTCTGGCCTTGAGGCGTTGAAGTCACAAATTCAGTCTGATGTGCAACAAGCACGGCAGATTTTACATACAGGGGGAGAGCTAGAGTGAAAGCTCGCCAGAATCCACTCTCAAGATTCGAAAAATGGATGGAGCGCGTGGTACAAGCTCCATTTGCTATGATATTCCCATCGCAGCTTGAGCCAGCCGAAGTGGCACGTAAGCTAGAGCTGGCTATGGAGGATGGTGCGCTCTTGCAGGGTGCCAATCATTGGCTGGTGCCCAACGTCTATGACATCTATGTGAGCGTGGCTGATCACCAGCATTTATCTCCGGCTCAAGCTACCCTGATCGCACAGTGGCAGGATTCACTGATCACCTATGCGCGTCACCACCACTATACCCTGAAAATCCGCCCAATCTTGCGCCTGCATACAGATAGCAATCTGCGCCTCGGCACCATGCGTATTGATGCCAAACTCGAAGATGCACGGCAGATAGGTAATGGCTCTAGCGGTGTGGAATCTACACAAGCCTTGAGCGCCGAACAGCTGGCACAGCTACGCTCACAAATGCTACCTGGACAGGAGCTTCCTGGTATTCCCAATGCAAGCCCTTCGTCTCCTAACCAGAGCAGTGGTTCAGCAATACCTCCTGTACCATCGCCGTCAAGGATTACCATACCACCTGCACGGCTCACTATTCAATTGCCACAAAACGGGCAACAAGTCTATCGCATCGAGAAGCCCGTTGTTAACATCGGTCGCCAGCTTAGTAACGATATTATCGTTGAGGACAAGCGTGTCTCGCGCAACCATGCCCAGATCAAGTATCAAGCGGATGGACAATTCGCCATTTTTGATCTTGGCAGTACCAATGGCATCACCATCAATGGCACACCGCATATGCGTCAGCATATCTTGCATCATGGTGATCGCTTTACCATTGGCAGTTATGACTTCTACTTCCAGAGAGGGTGAGGTCACCAATTTATGCCACTACAATTAGATGTCTTTTTATTAATCTTACGGCTCTTATTAATTGTGCTTCTCTACCTCTTTCTGATGCAGGTAGTTATCGCCATTACGCGAGACTTACGTAAATCGACCGCCGCGAGTACTGATATGGAAAACAGAGTACTGCCTGTAATTGGTCATTTAGTGGTAGTCGACAGTGGACCTAGTAGTATTCTACCGGGGACAAGCTATAATCTAGAGCCGCAGACGAGCATTGGACGTGGCCCTACCAATACCATTCTGATCGGCGACAACTTCATCTCAGGGGAACATACTCGCCTCTGGAATCGCAACGGCACCTGGTACGTCCAAGATGCAGGCAGCACCAATGGTACGTATGTTAATAACCAGCCCGCCCGTGATCCTATAGCTGCGAAGCCTGGAGATATTATTCAGGTGGGCTTCATTCGCTTCAAGCTCACTGCATAGGGACAAAGTGTCTCCACTTAGCTTGAAGAGTCGCTCGTAGTCATCTATGTTAAGAAGAGGTTTTTCATGGCACAAAAACCTTCCATGCGTGCAATAAAAAACTATCGTTGGCAAGAATTGGGATTGTTTATCATACCTTTTCTGATTCTGCTGATGGAGATGCTTCAACTGCTCCTCGCCCGTTCAGTCCGTGAAGGAGTTGTAGCAACTTCATCGTTAAACCCCAAAAATTTCCCAACCATTCAGGCCCTTATCCCCATCCTTGGCCTGATTGCCCTCCTCCTGGCCGTCAACATCATTTTAAGTTTCTCGTTTCGCAAAGCCGACCAAATACTCCTCCCCCTGGTAGGTTTATTGAGCGGTATAGGCGTCCTCATGGTAACACGCCTGGGACCAAATCTACGCCCATTCCCCGATCCATCACTTGGCACACGTCAACTCATATGGGTCATCCTGGGACTGTTTGTCTTTCTGATCACCCTTTTTGGCTTACGCAATCTGAACTGGTTGAGTCGCTATAAATATACCTGGGCTATCCTGGGTATCCTCATGGTCGGCGTCACACTGATCAACGCCTTGCGCGTCAAGGACTTCAACAGTCCCAACCATGACCAGTTAAATATCGGCCCCCTCGCTCTCCAGCCATCGGAACTGCTGAAAATCTTCTTGGTCATCTTCTTTGCTGCTTATCTGACTGAGAACAGAGATGTAGTCGCGGCAGGTAATCTCCGCATTGGTCCCTTGCGCCTGCCACCTTTTCGGCAGCTCGGCCCCCTGATCCTTATGCTTGCTCTGGCTTTACTGCTCTTCTTCGGTATACGCGAACTCGGCCTCGCTCTCCTCATCTATGGCATTTTCCTCTGCATGATCTACCTGGGCAGTGGCAAAATTTCCTATGTCATCAGCAGCCTGGCAATCTTCTTTATCCTGGGCTTTATTGGCTACAGCCTCCTTGGCTACGTTCGTGACCGTTTTACAACTGTCGGTATAGACGTCGTTAACTGGTCAGCAGCGAGTGAGGCTGTCTATAGTACTCCAGGAGGTGGATTCCAGGTCGTACAAGGGCTGATTGCCTTGTGTAGTGGCGGCATCATTGGAGCTGGGCTTGGCCTGGGCCATCCTACCGTTGTACCCGTTATCCAATCCGACATGATCTTCACTGCTCTGGGTGAGGAGTTAGGGCTGGCAGGGATGTTCGCCATCATCGGTATTTATCTGCTGATCATCTACCGCGGCTACCGCATTGCTGTAGAAGCGGGTGATCCCTTTAGTCAGTTACTGGCCGCCGGCCTCACTTCTATTTTCGCCATCCAGACCTTGATCATCTCTGCTGGCAATATGAAGCTTATTCCTCTCACAGGTATACCTTTGCCCTTCCTGAGCTACGGTGGGAGTTCGATCATCGCCAACTACATCATTATTGGCATTCTGCTCCGTATCTCATATAATACAGCACAACAACGTGAAGGACTCGCATAACTTGTCTCTTGACGTAACTCGTGATATACTTTCTCGAAGTATAATAGTGTCTCTTAAGCAAAAGCAGGAAGATCGTATGGGGCAATACCAGCAATGGTTGCATTATCGGGAAGCTGAACAACAGTTACAAGCACAATTAGAAGCACTCAAACAAGCACTCCTGGAACTTCAGGCCGAGGCTGAGTGCTTGGAGCGGCAAGAACGAGAAGCCTTCCCTGGTGAGCCAGCTAACCAAATTCTGTATGCACTCGCTACTCACTTCAGTGAACAATCAGTTCCTCTCAAGAGTACAAGTACACACACTGGGATACCCCAGCCTCCTTCATCATCAGAAACTGGGCCACCGATACCACTGACACCAACGCAAGCACCAGAGACCATGTCGTCAGCCCTTTTTGGATGGAGCAACTTACCGAACTTCGGGCCACCGGAGATGTCCACAGAGGCGACTACCAACGATATACCACCGGCACCTCCTTCCTCGAATTCGCCGCTAGCTTCCATCCCTCATTCTGATATGGGTCTGCTGCCACAAGACATGCCAGCCTTCTTTGATCAGCAGACCCCAACCGAAGCACGGATCGAGCTACCCCACTGGTTCCGTAATCTCACTTCAGCCTCCGGTTCAAACGGGCCGATCGATCAGGAAAGTGTACGCAATAATCGACTGGTGCAACGCTGGATTGAACGCTGGCGCAAACAGCCGCCTGATCCAGCAAACAATCGAGGGGAGCATCATGAGTAATTTTTCCCAGCAGGACAAGCAACTTTCTCCTCGCGAAGTCACTGACATCTACACTAGGCTCCATCCGCAAGAGGTGGAACAGTTCTACACTGGCTATCACTGTGGACTCTTCAGCAACGAATGGCCCGCTTACAGACAGATATTTCCGCCATTCAACGGCAGATTGCTGAGAATGCCGAGCATATCCAGCAAGTACAACCATCTTGCCGTGCCCTCGCTACCCTCAGTCGCCTTCAAGCAAGCGGAGTCAACAATAGTGATCTCCTGGATCAGCTCCTGGACCGTGGCGAAGATTGGCTTGAACAGACTATGCAGCACCTTACTTACTGCGAGGAGATCGATGTGATCCAGGGCAATTATACTGAATGGTGTCAACATGCCTTAGAAGGGGCCTACGACTGGATTGGCTCCATACAGCACACTGAAACTCCTGCCTCTACAGGTGAAACCCGGACAGTGGAAACAACCACCACTGAGACACCTCAGACTTCACCTCTAGATGAAGCCACCGAAGAAAGGTTCCTGCAAAAACTGCTCAGCGATGAGCCAGAGGATGATACAGAACTCCTCCTCGCCCCAACACTCAAACGTCCCAACGTATCTCGCCGAAATGAGCCGCTTCATGCCCCAAGTGAACAGATTACGTACGGAGAGCAACCAGCACGCAGTGCAGAGGCTGGGCCAGTAGAACACATAGAGCCAGAAGTAGTTACGCCAGAAGCTGAACCTTTACCTCTGCAGGCAACAGAAGATAGCCCTCCAGAGGAACAATTACCACTCTCTGAAGAAAATACATCTACCGCTCTTCAAGCTACACAAAAAGATACCACATCTAGCACGATTGAGTATATACCCATAGCGAGAATACACAGAAAACGTAGCTTCTTACAATGGTTCTTCTCACTTTTCTTCCGGTAAATAGTATGTGCGACATGACAATGAGGATCGTCACTACTATATACATTAAAACGGACAAAAGACGTAGTATAGTAGTGATGACCCTTGCGGTCATCACAAACCGAGCAGTCACCACGAGGCGATCCTACCTAATGGAGTGTCGGCATATCAGAGATATCAGGTGGCTTCTGAGACATACCGGGCATAGGTATCACTGGTGCACTAGCAGGCGGAACCTGTCCTTCTCCAGGAGCCACAAGTGCAGCAGGAGGGGGAACACCTCTTCGCAAATTCTCCACCTCCAGACGTAAGCGTCTCAATTCACGGGAATC
>Ga0137377_10003568_pt1 | contig 12090 bp, 8 predicted proteins | sample SagtaG_22_FD_104815 | JGI IMG/M metagenome (GOLD analysis project Ga0137377, IMG submission 104815) | Vadose zone soil microbial communities from Sagehorn Ranch, Mendocino, California, USA - Sage2_L_40_16 metaG | ecosystem: Environmental > Terrestrial > Soil > Vadose zone | place: USA... | reverse complement strand
GAGACGAGGTCGAGGCGATGCTACGCGCCATCTTTGCGCTGCCTCCTTCTGCTCGTTTAGAGTTGCCTGATCCTATCTATACGCTCACCGAGGGCAATCCATTCTTCGTCGAAGAAGCGCTCAAGTCACTGATCGCGGCAGGGGAGATTTTTTACGCAAATGGCCGGTGGGATCGCAAGCCGTTGGGTGAACTGCATGTCCCGCGCAGCATACAGGACGCCGTGCAGCAGCGAACGGATCAACTGAGTGATTCTGCCAGGCGCGTGCTGACCCTGGCGGCAGTGGCTGGACGGCGTTTCGACTTTGCCCTCTTGCACGAACTCACGCAGTACGATGAACTACCCCTGCTCCTGCTCATCAAGGAGTTGATCGCTGCCCAACTGGTCGTTGAGGAGTCGGCGGAACAGTTCGCCTTTCGCCATGCGCTGACGCGGCAGGCCATCTATGCCGACTTGCTGGCGCGCGAACGCAAGGCGTTGCACCGCCGAATTGCGGAAACGCTGGAGCGCCTCTACGCCTCCGTCCTCGATGCTCACCAGGCTGATCTGGCCTACCATTTCTTTGAAGCGAGCGCGTGGGAGAAAGCATTGGAGTATGGGCAGCGTGCAGGAGAACAGGCACAAGCGATGTACGCTCCGCGTACCGTCATCGATCAGGTGACGCGAGCCCTGGATGCCGCACAGCGCGGATCGATTCCACCCCCAGCATCGCTCTATCGCCTGCGTGGGCAGGCCTACGAAACCCTGGGTGACTTTGAGCGGGCGCGCCCAGATTACGAGACCACGCTGCAGATGGCTCAAAGAGCTAGTGATCGCCAGTCTGAGTGGCAGGCATTGATGGACCTGGGTTATCTGTGGGCGCAGCGCGATTACTCACAGGCAGGCAGCTATTTTCAGCAGGCACTTGCGTTGGCACGCTGCATGGATGATCCGCTCACCCTGGCTCACAGTCTCAATCGCCTGGGCAACTGGCATGTGAATATTGAACAGCCCCGCGAAGCGCTGCACTACCACCAGGAGGCGCTCGTACTGTTTCAGCAGGTGCAAGATCGACAAGGCCTTGCCGAAACATGCGACCTGCTGGGCATGGCAAGTACGCTTGGCGGTGATCTGGTTCAAGGGGCAGCCTATAGCCAGCAGGCTGTTGCCCTCTTCCGGGAGCTTGATGATCGCCAGGGGTTGGCCTCTAGCCTGACGTTGTTAGCCGAACTCGGCGGGATTTATCAAAGCGAGACGATGGTCCCGGCCACGATCAGTTTCGCAGAATCACTCCATTTTGGTGAGCAGGCTCTCAAGGTTGCCCGTGAGATTGGCCAGCGCTCTGCCGAAGCCTACACACTCTTTAGCCTGGCTCACTACCTGGGTCCACATGGTGAGTACGCACAGGCATTAGATATGGCGCAAGCGGGTCTGGCTCTCGCCGAGCAGATCGAACATACTCAGTGGATAACCTTTGGGAACTGGATACTGGGGACACTTTATCTCGACCTGCTCGTGCTTCCCCAGGCACGAGCTTCACTCGAACGCGCGCTCACCCTGGCCCACGAAGTCGGCTCCTGGAACTGGATCCGTATAGTCTCGGCGTTTCTTGCCAGTGCGTATCTTCTGCAAAATGACCTCGCGCAGGCTGACTCGATCCTCGCTGCTGCGCTTGAAGCTGATGCGGCTATGCAAACCATTGGGCAGCGGCTCGTCTGGGCCGCACGCACCGACCTCGCCCTGGCTCGCGGTGACCCGGGACTGGCGCTGGACATCACCGATCGGCTGATCGCATCCGCCGCAAATCTGTCTGACGAGCGTGTCATCCCCCGCCTTTGGAAGCTGCGCGGTGAGGCGCTGGCGGCGCTTCATCGGACAGCAGAAGCCGAGTCCATGCTGCGAGCGGCACAAGAAGCTGCGCATGCACAGGGGTTTCGGCCATGGCTCTGGCGTATATGCGTTGCCCTGGGCAGGCTCTATCAGACCCAGGTACGAGAGGCCGAAGCCGAGCAAGCGTTCTCGACTGCCCGAGCGCTCATCGAGGAACTCGCTACCAATCTCCCAGACGAGCAGGTACGGGAGCAGTTCCTGCGCGAGGCCACAGGCATGCTGCCGCATGTGCGTTCGGTTTCACCAGACCGCGCCGCCAAACAAACCTTTGGAGGGCTGACCGTGCGGGAGCGAGAAGTGGCAGCCCTGATTGCACAGGGAAAAATCAACCGCGAGATCGCCGAGGAACTCGTAGTCAGCGAACGGACCGTCGAATCGCACGTAAGCAACATCATGTTCAAGCTCGGCGTTCATTCGCGCAGGCAGATCAGGGCCTGGGCGGTTGAAAAAGGCCTGATCTCCCCCCACTAAAGAAGATCTGGTGTTCCATAGATGCTATAATGCAAGCTGTACTATTCGAGGGAGTGTACGTTTTCATCAGAAGGCAGCGAATGTCATGGCGGCACTGTTTAATAAGCCTGTTGTCTGCCCGGTCCTCATTGACCGTGCCAGTGACCTTGCAACCCTCTCTGGGCTGATTGAGAGCTTCGCGTTGTAAATTTCATTGGCGGGCCTAATAGGCTATAATTATCCATACCCCAAAATGTGCTTTCATGCACGTCTCTTGCTACAGAACAAGTAACAGGAAGTTTGTTCTTAGCCCTTAATTCCAACAGAGCAGAGAAATATGAAAATACAACGGGAGATTAAAACATCTCACCAACAAAATCTTGTGCATACACTCTTCGAAGAACAGGAAACCATTCTTTTAAAAGGGCAGGTACGTTCGCAAGAAGCGAAACATAGGCCATTCTTGCATTCTCTTCGTGAGATACTTGAAGCGGCTTTTGGCCTCGGTATCATTACGATAGTTAGCTCATTTCTGCCGAGTGCCTGGGTATCATCTCACCTCATTTTTTGTGCATTTTTTCTGGTAGTTTTCGCCGTTGCCGTTCGCTATAGTAAAGTAACCGCGTACAGCGCCGGTTTACTTGCAGCGGTGGGCTATGGCCTTTTTCTCTGGCATCGTCCTGAACTGCGTGTGCAGTTTGATCTTCCTCATCTCTTGATTGAACCGTTTTTGTTGCTTATCAGTGGCGTGCTTGTAAGTGACCTTTTACTCGCCCAATTTCGCCGGTTCATCATGACTGAACAACAGCATATACGAAACGATGAGCTATTGCATGAAACCATCCAACACTATCAAAATGCGCTGGTGATCAATGCTGAGCTGGAATGACAAATAGCAGGACAAACAACCTCGATGGCAACGATCAGCAATAAGATGACGCAACTCTGGAAACGAAATGGCACAGAGCGATATGTTGCCATCCTGGATATGGTGATGCATGCTCTCGAGGCCCAATCCTGTGCGCTCTATATGCAGCGCAATGGGCAGGTGATCTTATGTGCAAGTCGAGCAGGAGAGTCAGTTGAACACGCCGCCGCCTTGAATCTGGATGATCCATTGATACGCCGAGTCATACGGCAGCGCCAGGTAAGTACCGTCCGTGATTTGCTGGCTGAAGAGAAGGTGGTATCGCAGAAGACGGCGGTGATGGCAGGCCCACTGATCGACCGTAATAGGCAAATCATGGGAATTGTGATTGTCGACCACATGCCCTTATTGAATTTTACCTCCCGTGCGGTTGGTCTTTTCAGTTCAATTCTACAGATGTCATCAATTGCCCTGCAGATGGCCTCGATTACGCCGGAACTCGATATCTCCCGTAGAAAGACCGGGGCGCTCCAAAGCTTCACAGAATCCGACATCTCTTTAAAAGACAGTGGAGAGATTACGGTTATTCAAGATTCCAGGAAAAGGAAGTCTCATCGGCATCTCTCGTCATCTTTATCATGAGGCAGCAACACATGGCGCAAATTATGCAAGACATTCAGGTAAATCGTCGCACTTCGTACTGGGTTGGCTCTGTCCTTCTGACTCTCGGTTTCATTGGAGATGTTGTCATTGGTATGCTTTTCCTGCTCGAAGCGAACCCGCAGCTATTCCTGCTGCACCTTCCCTTCGTTTTCATCTGGGCATTGGGCATCAATATCATTGTAAACCAAGGGTTACAAGGCGAGCAGGTTGCTCATATCGGTCGCATTAATGTGAATGGATGGGGAGTGGCCGCCCTGCTCCTAGGCTTGTGCGCATTACCGGGGTTTGGATCGCTTACGTTTAATGTCGTTCTAAGTATCGCCTCTTTCATGTGCCAGAGGACAACTAGAGAGATGCCAGTTGAAACTGTGCCAACATTGGAGATATCGACAGCGCTTGACCTGGAGATTCAGCCACTGGTAGATGTCTTACACAATAAGGACCTTGAAACCAGGCGTGCAGCGGTTGCAGCACTTGGTCGTCATGCCAATCCTGGGTCGATTCGCGTGCTTCGACAACTATTATCAAATCCCCAGGCTGAGATTCGCAGCGATGCATCGATTGCATTAACCCGTATTGAGAGTGAGTTATCTTGCGCTCTCAATGCCTCACTTGAGCAATGGACAGCCGACCCGGCAGATAGCGAGTTTACACTTACTCTCGCAGATCAATACTACCAATATGCGTGCAGTAATGTGCTCGATGAGGTGAGTCGACACTTGTATTTAGTGAAAGCACGGAACTTAGTACAGCAAATCATCTCACAAGACAATATGGGCGCTGAACTATGGATACAACTTGCACGCATTCGTCAACTTCTCGGTGAGACAAAGGATGCGTTGCAAGATGCTCGCACCGCCCTTCAACTACAGCCCGATTCTCAGGAAGCGTATCTGCTCGCAATGGAACTTGCCTTTTGCTTGCATGCTTGGGATACCCTCATCTCTCTCGCTTCAGAAGGATTAACCGAATTACCGGAGGATTCAGAGGCGCAAACATCCCTCCAGTTGTGGGCAATGCTTTCATCAGAACGACAGGGAGGAAGGTCTCATGACCGATATTTGCCTATTAGTTGAAGGGGCATATCCCTACGTCTCAGGCGGCGTGTCGAGTTGGCTTCATGCCCTGGTGACAAATTTGCCGAACTTGACCTTTGCCATCGTACACCTCGGCGTGCGTCCCGATCCTCAACGCAAAGCATTGTATCGCCTACCAGACAATGTAATAGAGTACCGTGAGGTGTTCATCAATGATGCCAACCGCTTGAACAAGCACAAAGTAACAAAACCAAAGCCCTCCGCGTGGCAGGAATTCTATGCGCTTCACGAAGCCGTTGTCGTGGGGAAGCCATACGATGCCAATTCCTTCCTACCTATGCTGCGCCAGCCGGGCTTTGCCGGGCTAACGACATCAGATCTCTTTCAAGCTCGCGAAAGCTGGGAACTTTTGGTGAAGCTCTATGAGTTGCATGCCGCCGGGCAGTCCTTTGTGGATTTCTTTTGGACATTTCGTTTCACGTACTTGCCGATCTTCACGATACTTGAAACTACCTTGCCTGAAGCGCACGTTTACCATGCGGTGAGCACGGGCTTCTGCGGCCTGCTTGGATCGCTAGCGAAGATACGAACTGGACGCCCCTTTCTCTTGACGGAGCACGGCATCTATACCCGCGAACGCGAGATTGAGATTATACAGTCTACCTGGATGGATCAACCAACTTCTCATTATCGCATTGACAAGCAACGCATGGGTTTCTTCCAGAAATGGTGGTTCAATATATACCGCTTCATGGAGAAGATCAGTTATGATGCTGCTGATGCCGTCATTTCGATCACCGCTGTCAACCAAACGTATCAACTGAAACGGGGAGCCGATCCCAAGAAATTGAAACTCATTCCCAACGGGATCAATGTCCAGCAACTGGCTCATCTTCGCCAGCAAAAAAACCATACCTCAAATCGCTTCATGGTCGGTTTTGTTGGCCGCATCGTTCCTATTAAGGATGTCAAAACGTTCATTCGCGCCCTTAAAATCGCCAGCGAGACTATTCCCAATCTTGAGGTATATCTTGTCGGCCCGACCGAAGAGGACACTGAATACTTCCAGGAATGCCAGCGCCTCGTCGAAGTGCTGGATCTGGAATCTGTCGCCCATTTCACCGGTTCAGCAGATGTACGAATCTATTACAGCCAGCTCGATGTCTTAGTCTTAACTAGCCTAAGTGAAGGCCAGCCGCTCGTAGTCTTAGAGGGCAACTGCGCTGGCATTCCGGTTATCGCCACAGATGTCGGTGCCTGCCGTGAATTGCTGATGGGCATATCCATCGAAGACCGGGCGCTTGGAGACAGCGGAATCATTACCCCCGTTGCCAGTCCTAATGAGACCGCCAGGGCGATTATTCGACTCTGGCACGACGAAGGCTTGCGCCTGCGCATGGGTCGTGCAGGGCAGAAGCGCACAGAACGCTTCTACCGCCAGGAGCAACTCTATAGTACCTATAACAACCTCTATCAACACTATATAGCACAAAACTATCAACCTTCTATGGTGCAAAAGGAGAGATAAAACGATGGCGGGTATTGGGTTTCGCTTGCAGGCCATGGTAGCCAAAGGCTCATACCTCGAAGCTACGACTGCATATCTATCTTCCGCGATCATCACCGCTGGCCCCTGGCTAGCCGGAGTAGTAGCACTTACGGTACTGGGCAGCGCAACATCTACCTATCTTTCAGAAGCTGACCGCTCTCTGCTTTTTGCCACGATTGTTTCGGTGTTTGCTGCAAGCCTGCTTCTAGCAAGCGGACCGCAAATGCTCGTGACGAGGTACCTGGCCGATCGTCTCTATCTCAACGATACTGACAGCGTTGCACCGACATGCGCTGGAGTGTTGGTCATGATCATCCCTTTCTTTCTCATTACCTTACCGTTCCTTGCGTTCACTCCCTTTGACATTCGCTATCGTCTGCTGGTAATTACACTCTTCTTAACCCTGACCATGACGTGGATAATCGTGATGTTGCTTTCGGCTGCACGCGGCTACATACGTATTTTGGTAATTTTCGCAACCTGTTATACGCTCGGTGTTGGCGCCTCCATCGGGCTGGGGCACCTCTTCGGACTGCTCGGTAGCCTGGCCGGGTTTACCCTGGGGCAAATGACGTGTCTCTCGTTCCTGATTGTAGTCGTCTACCTGGAATTTCCTTCCGCCCAAGGTATCAGCTTTGCCTATCTCAGTTACATTCGTAAATTCTGGGATCTGCCCGTCATCGGTGTATTGTACTCACTAGGCATCTGGGTGGACAGTATCATTTTCTGGGTGTCTTCACGAGGTCAAGTGATTTCTGGATTCTACCACCTCTTTCCTCCTTATGACACCGTTAAATTCATCGTGTCCCTATCCACAATTCCTGCAGCAGTGATCTTTATGATACATCTGGAACCTAACTTTCATCGCCACTATCAGAACTATTACCAATTCATTCAAACGAAGGGAACCCTGCCGGATTTAGTCGGTGCCAGGAAAGGCATGATAGAGGCTGTCCGAACGGGAGTAGGGACGATCCTTAAAGTTCAGGGGATTGTTCTCTCTTTCTCTGCTTACTCGCGCAAGATGTGGCGTCGTTTGTCGGACTAGCACCCAGGTGGGTACCGCTCCTTCGTATCGAAACTCTCGCAGGTGTAGGACAATTCTTTGTTTTCGTCATGATGTTACTCCTGTTGTACGTCGATCAGCGAGGAGCGACGTTGCTCCTCGTTGGAGCATTCATGATCTGCAATGCTTTCCTCACCCTGGCGTCTGTGTACCTTGGTGATGCTTTCTATGGTATGGGATTTCTTGGAGCAACCATAATAGGAGCCATCTTTGGATGGTTCTTGCTCAACGCCCGGCTCCAACGACTGGAATACTTGACCTTCATGGCCCAGCCCATGGGGTAAGTGAAAAAGTACTCGCACGGGGGAACAGGTACTATTGGCAAAAATGCTTATGGCTATTGCAAAATTTATATATGAGAGGTTTGTTATGATATACTTAAGGAAAGGACTACAGCACTGGCAATGACAAAATCACACCCACTTCACCAGCCAATCAACGCACCCAAACTGGGCACATTCACTCGTTCTTTTACACCCATCGTTGAGCTGGCGGCTGTTCCTGCCGTTACAAGCCCCTGCCCTTCTCCCACCATCGATCTAAAGGTGCTGGTAATCGCTTCGGATGGCCAGGAGGTCGATCTGCCAGCTATCAAACAAGCGCTGGAATACCTGGGAACTCCCTACACAGTCTATGTTGCCTCCCAAACACCGAATGGGTTGACGCCTGACAAGTTGAGCAACGGCTGTCACGGATTTTATCAGGGAATCATTCTGACCACTGGAACCCTGTCTTACTTTAACGGTACTGACTGGGTCAGTGCGCTCTCACAGCAAGAATGGACAAATTTGTGGAATTACGAGGCAACAATGGGAGTGCGCGAACTCAGTTGGTATACCTATCCCACTGCAGATTTTGGCTATCAATCGCCAAACGGAGAGGTAGATACCTCAATAACTCCGCTACCGATGAATCTCACGGCACAAGGCCAGGCAGCCTACCCGTACCTGAATGCCACTAACGCTTTAACCATCCAAAATGCATACACCTACCTGGCGCAACCGCTCACTGATGGAGCCACAGTTCCCCTCTTCAGCGATAGTAACGGCAACGCGCTTGTTGCGGTAAGTACCTATCCAGATGGGCGGCAGGCCCTGTCAATGACGTTCGACAGCAACCCCAGCCTTATCCACAGCATCGTTCTATCCTATGGTCTGATCAACTGGTTGACCAATGGGCTCTTCCTGGGTGAGCGGCATATCTACATGTCGCCACAAATCGACGATGTCTTCATCGACGACACTGTTTGGTTGCCAATTACGCCTTGTGGTACACCCGTTGATAACACCGGTACCACCTATCGGATAACTGGCGATGACCTGCAAGCGGTCATCAATTGGCAGGCGGGCAAAAGGTCAGACCCAGCATCGGCCAATCTAACGCTGACGATGGCCTTCAACGGTTATGGAGCAACGACCGATGCCTACACTCCAGATACCTTAACTCCGCTTGCAACCGCAAACCAGAACCAATTCTATTGGGTCAGCCATACCTACGACCATACCAACCTGGACAATCTGGATTCTGCGGATGCAACCACAGAAATCACGCTCAATGATCAGATAGCAACGACGCTGGGCCTGACAAACTTTAGCGTTCAGAATATGGTCACGCCCGACGTGTCCGGCTTGACCAACGCGAATTTCCTGGTGGCTGCCTACGACAATGGGATTCGCTATCTGGTATCGGATACCTCCTTACCTGGGTATAACAATCCCTCTCCCAATGCAGGCATCTATAACACGCTCGAGCCGGAGATTCTCATGCTCCCACGTTATCCCAATAACCTGTTCTACAACGTCTCGGCTCCCGACGAATGGGTTGCAGAATATAACTGCCTCTATTCAGGCTTCTGGGGTCGCAATCTCACTTACCAGGAAATTCTGGGTAAAGAGAGCCAGTTTCTCGTCACCTACATGTTGAAGAGCGACCTTGACCCGTGGATGTTCCATCAGCCGAACTTGCGTGCCTATGATGGTACCCATACCTTGCTTAGCGATCTGCTCGATCTGACCTTACAGAAATATGCTCAGTACTACACTCTGCCCATCATAAGCCCGACGATGGACAGCCTCGGCCAGAACGTTGCCAATTGGATGCAATATAATAACGCAGGTGTGACGGCTAGTCTCATCCCAGGCGTATCAATCACGATTGCAGCGCAGAAAGGCGCACTTGTGCCAGTCACCGGTTTAAACACAGCAGGCGCTGAGATTTATGGCGGTCAACCCATCTCATACATCAATCTCACTGCTGGACAGTCAGTCACACTTCCATTGACTTAGATGGAGGTTGAACTGCATCAAGAAACTATACTGTATGCCAAATGTGGTAAAGCGGCACGCATGCAATTCTTTCAAGGCAGAGACGGAGAAATCGATGCAACAGCACAATCCGAGCACAACGAATCCCGGGGAATTACGGCGCCCGTGGAATGCTGTGCATAACTGGGCATACTGGTTGGACAATCCTAATCTCAAGCAGTTGAGCTCAACTACTTTTGAATTAGTGGTGATCGACTACTCTGCCGATGGCTCAGCCGGGAAAGCCTTTACTCGCGAGCAGATCGACACGCTGCGTCGTACCTCGTGTTCGCGACGTGTTGTCTCCTATCTCAGCATTGGGCAAGCTGAATCCTATCGCGGGTATTGGCAGCAAGGCTGGAAAGAGGGTACTCCTGCCTGGCTTGACGCCCCCGATCCCGACTGGGGAAAAAACTACTGGGTGCATTACTGGGACCCCAACTGGCAACATGTTATCTCCCGCTATCTCGATGCCATTATTGCGGCGGGTTTTGATGGCGTGTACCTTGACCGCATCGATGCATACCAGGAGAGCTATGCTGCTGGTCATGAAAATGATATGGTACTTTTCGTCACCAATATTGCCCACTATGCGCGAACGCATTCACCTCTAGGCGAAGATTTTGGCATCATCGTGCAGAATGCAGAAGAACTGGCTGCACATCATCCAGACTATGTGCGCCTTGTCACCGGAATTGGCCGCGAAGAGGTATATGTCCAGGCGACAAATAGACCAACTTCACAATCGGCACGCGCTCAAACGGAAAAGTATCTTGACCTCTTCCATCAAAACAGTCTGGGCAAGCTCGTATTGACGGTTGATTATGCCAACAGGACAGACCTGGTATGCACAACATACGAACGGGCACGCGCCAAAGCATACATACCATATGTGACAAATGTTGATCTCGACCGCCTCCAAATGAACTCCTACTATAAGCCGGGAAGTCAGGGCTTGTGAATTCTCGGTGGGCAGAGAAGTGCGAGGAAAAAGCCAGAGAAGGGGAGGACAAGAGGGAAGCAGAGAAAGGCAGAAGGGGAGCGAGGGGAAGCCCTGGCTGCGATGTCTCACCTGGATGAAGCAGCACAGACGTTAGAAGTTGCAAAAGACGGCGCACGTCAGCGACAGGAGCGCCCGCTCCTCTGGCCGGTTCATCGTTCGCTCGGGCGAGTCTATCACCGCATGAAGGACGAAGACCGGGCTGAGCGTGCATTCGCCGCAGCGCGCAGTATTATTGCGGAACTTGCAGCCAGCATCAATGAGCCCACTTTGCGCGAGCTTTTCTCCCAGGAAGCTCTCAAATCGCTGCCGAGGGAGAAGCCCATCCCGGAGCGTCGTGTCGCCGCGGAACGGTTTGGCGGGCTGACCGAGCGCGAGCGTGAGGTGGCTATGCTTATCGCCCAGGGCAAGACGAACCGTGAGATCGCTGATACACTGGTGGTGAGCCACCGCACCGTCGAAACGCACGTGAGTACGATTTTATCGAAGTTAGGAGTCTCCTCTCACTCACAGATAGCGGTGTGGGCTGTCGAGGTAGGGCTGGTCAAAGACGGCCTGATGGCGAAATCGTCATCGTCTATGCGCCGCAGGCTCAACCGACGATGTAGGAGAAGCATATCTGTCCTTGCACCTCTTGCAGCTACCAGGACAGGTACACCTATCTGGGCGCACGTACATAATCTCCGTACTGCTTTCGCGGAATCTCCGTACTTTTCCACGATGGCAAACCCGCCTTTTTCGAGCATACTGCTGGTGACGGTTGGAATCAGATGAGTGACAACCGGATATACAAACAGCATGCAAGCAGAAAAAGGAGAAAAGACATGACAACGCAACAGCGTATCGATCAAGCAAAGACCAATGCCTTCGTAGGCAAAGTGCTGGCTGACACCGCCGGCCTGGCCGTAACGGTGATGTCGAGCATCGGCGACCGTCTCGGCCTCTTCAAAACCCTGGCCGGGCTGGGACCAGCCACGAGTGAAGAACTGGCAGAGCGTGCGCACGTCAACGAACGCTATGCTCGCGAGTGGCTTAGTGCCATGGCCAGCGCCGGCTATTTGGAGTATGAGGCGGCAACTCGCCGCTTTACCCTTCCACCTGAACACGTACCGGTCCTCGCTCAGGAAGGTGGTCCGGTCTTCTTCGGTGGCGTGCAAGAGGAAATGGTGGGACTGGCCGGACCGGTCAACCAGTTGATGCAGGCATTCCGCAGCGGCGGCGGCGTCCCGATGGAGGCCTACGACCCCAGCACCTGGGAAGGCGTGACACGCTTTACCAGTGGCTGG
>Ga0137377_10003566_pt1 | contig 12094 bp, 13 predicted proteins | sample SagtaG_22_FD_104815 | JGI IMG/M metagenome (GOLD analysis project Ga0137377, IMG submission 104815) | Vadose zone soil microbial communities from Sagehorn Ranch, Mendocino, California, USA - Sage2_L_40_16 metaG | ecosystem: Environmental > Terrestrial > Soil > Vadose zone | place: USA... | reverse complement strand
CGTTCGAGACCTACTCGCGGGCTGGAGCGAGGCATGGGACGACTTCGGCTCGGAGGTCTACGAGTACATCGACGCCGATCCGTACGTGATCTGCGACACGCGGTGGTACGGAACGGGCCGCGAGAGCAACGTCCCCATCGATGTTCGTCAAGTCGATGTCTGCGAGGTACGCGACGGGAAGGTCATTCGCGTAACGCTTGGCTACGACACGAAGGCGAAGGCGCTCGAAGCCCTCGGTTTGCAGGCGTAGGCCGGAGTACTGGCGTCAGCGTCTTGGACCGACGCAGACGGCCCTACGCGGCCATCTCCAATATCTCGACCCTGTAACCGTCGGGATCCTTCACGAACGCGAGCCGCGGACCGCCCTCGCGGATCGAGTACGGCGGCCGCTCGGGCTCGATGCCCTGCTCGGCCAGGCGCCCGAGCGTCGCGTCGAGGTCGTCGGCGGTGATCGCGATGTGCCCGTAGCCGGTGCCGAGGTCGTAGCTGTCAACGCCGAAGTTGTGCGTCAGCTCCAGGCGCGGCATATCGCCGTCCCCGGGCTGATTCATGAAGACGTTGACGGCCTCGTCGCGGATCGGGATGCGCGCGGACTCCTGGAACCCGAGCGCTTCGTAGAAAGCGACCGAGCGGTCGATATCGGTGATGCGGTAGCACGTGTGGATGAGCGCCATCGGCCGGGAGTCTACGCGCAAGCGCAGCCAGGCCAGCCGCGCCCGCGCGCCGCGCCCGCACGCCTGCGCGTTGGACCCTGCGCGCACATCGGCGGGCCCGAGGCGGCCGCCGCGGACGCCGGATCCGCCTGGAGCGGCGGTCTGGATCTAGACTGGCGTGCGTGCGAACGCTGATCGTCGGGCACGGCGGGCGCGAGAGCGCGCTGGGCTTTCGCATGGCCCAGCACAGCGAGCTGCACGCGTTCATGGGCCACGCCAACCCAACGCTCGTGCGACACGCGCAGGCCTCCGGCGGCAGCCACGCGATCGGTGACGTGTGCGACCCCGGCGCGGTGGCCGCGTTCGCGCGCGCGAACGCGATCGAGCTGGCGATGGTCAGCGCCGATGCGCCGCTGGCGGCGGGCGTCGTCGACGCGCTGCTCGCCCAGGGCACGCGCACCGTCGGTCCGACCAGATCCGGTGCTGAGATCGAGTGGAACAAGGCTTACGCCCGCTCGCTGCTGAGCGAGCTCGCGCCCGATGCGACGCCGATGGTGCGTGTGGTGCGCGACGCGCACGAGCTGGATGAGGCGATGTCTTTCTTCGGCGAGCGGCCGGTGGCGATCAAGCCCTCGGGCCTGACCGGGGGCAAGGGCGTGAAGGTGATGGGCCCGCACCTGGCCGACCACGCGCAGGCTCGCGAGTACGCGCTGGGCCTGCTCGCGCGCCGCACGAGCGACGACTCGGTGCTGATCGAGGAGAAGGTGCTCGGCGCCGAGTTCACCATCCAGGCGATCAGCGACGGCAGCACGGTCGTGTTTCCTCCCTGCACATACGATTACCCCTTCCGCTTCGACGGCGACCGCGGTCCGGGAACGGGGGGCATGGGTTCGCTCACGGTGGATGGCGCGACGCTGCCGTTCATGACCGTGCGCCACTACGAGCAGGCGTGCACGATCATCGAGCTCGTGATCGAGCGCCTCGCGCGCGAGCGACGGCATTTCACCGGCGTGATGAACAGCGGCTTCTTCGCGACCGCCGACGGGGTCAAGGTGATCGAGTTCAACGCGCGCTTCGGCGACCCCGAGTGCATGAACATCATGACCCTGCTGGCCGGCAGCTGGCCCGCGATCATGGAGCGCATCTGCGCGGGCACGCTTACGCGAGCGGATGTGCCCCTGCGCGAGGAAGCGTCGCTGGTGCTGTATCTCGTCTCGCCCGATTACGCGCTGCGCGCAGGCCCTCCGTACCGGTTCGAGCTCGACGAGCTAGCGATGGAGCGGGCCGGATGCCAGGTGTTCTTCTCCTCGTCGGTGCGGGTCGCCGAGCGCTGCTTTGAAACCGTCGGGACCTCGCGCGCGGTCGCGCTGGCCGCTACCGCGCCGACCCTCGCGCAGGCGCGGGAGCGCGTGGTGGGCTGCGCCAGCGCGGTGCCGGCGCTGGAGTGGCGCCGCGACGTGGGCGATGAGGCGTATCTGGAGGGCCTGCAGGGCCTGCTCGCTCGCCAGCCCGCCTGAGCGTTCGTGCAACCATGGCGCGGTGATCGTCGAGAGCTCGACCCATCCCCGTTTCCTGTCGAACACCTACCTGGTGTGCGACGGCGAGGGCGGGCCGGCGTTCTTCATCGACGCCGGCGGGCCCGTGCGCCCCCTGATCGAGGCGGCCGAGCGCCTGCAGCTGGTGCCCACCCACGTGCTGCTGACCCATCATCACTTCGACCACGTGTGCGAGGTGGGCGAGCTGCGCGCGCGATGGCCCCAGCTCGAGGTCCGCATAAGCGAGCTCGAGCGCGAGCTGTGGCAGGGCGCGCCCGACGCCGGTGGCGGGGCGGCCGGCTTCGCGACGATCGAGGCGGGGCAAGCGCTTCGCCTCGGCGCGCTCGAGGTCCGCCCCCTGCACACGCCCGGACACACCGCCGGGATGCTCTCGTTCCTCGTCGGCGAGTCCGCGGGGGACCGCGCGGGCGCCGACGCGGGCCGCGCGCGAGCGCGGCCCGCGTCGAGCACGGCGCCGGGCGGGTTCGCGGGCGAGACCGCCGTGGTCTTCACGGGGGACACGCTGTTCAAGGGCTCGGTCGGCGGGGTCAAAGCGCCGGGCCACACCACCTACACCGATCTGCGGGACTCGATCATGGGCACGCTGATGGAGCTGCCGCCCGAGACGGTCATCTACCCCGGCCACGCCGAGGCAACGACCGTTGGCCAGGAGTGGGAGTGCAACGCCTTCATCCGCATCTGGCGCGGGCTCGACCGCGAGGGCAGCGAGCCCTGCACCGCCCTCGGCAGGCCCGCGACGCTGGTTCTGCTGGGGCGCGACTACGACGGCGGCACGAAGGCCTGGGTGCGCTGGCCCGATGGCTCGGATGACATCGTCCCCGGGTCCCGCGTTGAGCGCACGCCGTAAGCGCCGGCTCGTAGGATTCATGCATGGCGCGTGAGAGCGAGAAGATCCCAAGCTCGCGCGTGCGGCGCACGGCCACCGTCGCCACGCTCGCCGCCAGCGAGGCCGTGAAGCAGTTCGGCACCCGTGCCACCAACGTCACCCGCAGCCAGGAGGCCTCCGAGGCCGCGATGGCCCGGCGGCAGCTCGAGACCGCCAAGCAGATCGTGGCCGTGCTCGGGACGATGAAGGGGGCGGCGATGAAGCTGGGGCAGGTGATGTCCTTCCTCGACGTCGGCCTGGTGGCGGAGGAGCATCGCGACGAGTTCCAGCGCGAGCTGGCCAAGCTGCGCGACGCCGCGCCGACCGTCTCCTTCAAGCAGATGCGGCGCGTGATCGAGGACGATCTGGAAGAGCCAGTCGACGAGGTGTTCGCGTCCTTTGCCGAGGAGCCGATCGCGGCAGCTTCGATCGGTCAGGTCTACCGCGCGAGGCTGCACGACGGGCGCGAGGTCGCCGTCAAGGTGCAGTACCCCGGCGTCGCGGGAGCGGTGCGCGCGGACCTACAGAACCTGGAGATGATCATGCGCGTGCTGAAGCGGATGACGCCGGGACTGGACGTCAAGGCGATCGCCGAGGAGATCCGCGAGCGCATCGCCGAGGAGCTGGACTACGAGCTCGAGGCCCAGAACCAGCGCTCGCTCGCGCGCATCTTCGCCGGCCACCCCTTCATCCTCGTCCCAGACGTAGTCAGCGAGCTCTCGCGCGAGCGCGTGCTGGTCAGCGAGTTCGTCCAGGGTGTGGGCTTCGAGGAGCTCAAGACCCGCCCGCAGGCGGTGCGCGACCGGATCGGCGAGATCGTGTTCCGCTTCTTCGTGGGTTGCCTGTATCGCCATCGGCAGTTCTCCGGAGACCCCCATCCGGGCAACTTCCTGCTGCTCGCCGACGACCGCGTGGCGTTTCTGGACTTTGGCCTGTTCAAGCGCATGGAGACCGAGCCGGTGGAGCTCGAGCTCGCTTGCCAGCGCGCCGTCGTGGAGGGTGACGCCACGGCGCTCCACGCGCTGCTGGCCGCCTCCGGATTCCTGCCCCATCCCGAGCGCGTGAACCCCGATCACCTGCTCGCGTTCATCGAGGATGCGATCTGGTGGTACACGACCGCCGATGAACCGGTCGCGCTGTCGCCGGAAATCGCGACCACCGTCATGATCGAGAGCTCCGATCCCCGCTCCAGCCACTTTCGCGAGATGCGCCATCAGGACATGCGCCCGGAGCACCTGTTCGGGCGGCGCATGGAGATGCTCACGCTCGCCGTCCTGTCCCAGCTGCGCGCGCGCGCCAACTGGCACCGGATCGCGCGCGAGTGGATGTACGGCGACGAGCCCGTCACCGCCCTGGGCAGGCAGGAGGCGGAGTTCTACCGGCGCACGGGCGTCGGCGCCGCCGGCTGAGCGCCACCTCTAGAGCACCTGTATCTGAACCAGGCTGGTGGTGCCCGGACGTCCGGAGGGGAGTCCCGCGGTGATTCCCACGCGCTGTCCCGGCTCACACCAGCCGAGCTCCACGACTCGCCGCGCGGCGTCGGCGATCAGCACCTCGGTCGTCTCGTGGCGGCGCATCGAGGCCGCTCGCACACCCCACATCAGCCCGCAGCGCCTGACCGTCTCTCTGCCCGGGGAGAGCGCGTAGATCGGAACGACCGGGCGGTGCGCGGACACCAGCCGCGCCGAGCGCCCGGACAGCGTGGGCACGATCAGCGCGTCGAGCCGCAGCTCGCGGGCGGCGATGCACAGGTTGTGGGCGATCGTGTAGGCGGGATCCGATTCCGTGCGCCGCACGCGCGAGCTGTTCCAGCGCTCATACGGCGCCACCGTCTCTGCCTGCTCGGCCACCGCCGCCATCATCTCGACCGCCTCCACCGGGTAGGCGCCGATCGCGGTCTCCTGCGAGAGCATGACCGCGTCCGTTCCGTCGAGGATCGCATTGGCAACGTCGGCGACCTCGGCGCGGGTCGGCCGCGAGGAGACGACCATCGAGTCGAGCATCTGCGTGGCGGTGACCGACGGGCGCGCCATCCACCCGGCGAGCTCCAGCAGCTGCTTCTGCACGATCGGCACGCGCTCGATCGGCAGCTCTATGCCCAGATCGCCACGGGCGATCATCACGCAATCCGCCACCCTCAGGATCTCCGCGGCGCGCTGCACCGCGAGCGGCTTCTCCATCTTTGCGATCAGCGGCAGGCGCGTGTGCTTGCGCACGGACTCCACGTCCTCGGGGCGCTGCACGAATGACAGCGCGACCATGTCTACCCCGATCGACTCGCCGTGGCGCAGCATCTCGAGGTCCTCCTCGTGCACCGACGGCAGCGACTCGACCGGGCCGGGGATGTTCAGTCCCTGCCGCGACGCGACGGCGCCGCCGATCTCGACCTCCGCTTCCACCTCGTTGCTGGCCGCTCGCACCTCCACCGCGCGCAGCCGCACCGAGCCATCGGCCAGGTACAGCACGGCGCCCGGCTCGATCGTGTCGGCAAGGCCCGCCCAGGAGATGCTCATCCGATGCGCATCGCCCGCGACCTCCTGCTGCCCGCACACAAACGTCAGCCGCTCGCCGGGCGTGAGCTCGACGATGTCCTCCTTCAGCGGCCCGATGCGCAGCTTCGGCCCCGGCAGGTCCTGGAGGATCGCGACCGCGCGCCCGGCCTGGCCGGCGGCGTTGCGCACGCGGGACACCGTCTCGGCGTGCTCCTCGAGCGTTCCGTGCGAGTAGTTCACGCGCGCCACATCCATCCCCGCCTCGACCATGCGCAGCAGCGTCTCGGGCTCGCGCGAGGCGGGCCCGATCGTGGCGACGATCTTTGTGCGGCGCATCAATGCAAGGTATCGGTCACCGGGGTCGCGGCCAGCTCGGCTCGCGCGCCGGTCCCGAAACCGGCATCGGCGCGTCCCCCTGCCGCCGCGCCGGCGGCGACGCGTGCGCGTAGCATCGCGGTGAGTGCGCCCCTCCCGACCAGTTCCCCAACTCGGCGCACGCGCGCGCATCGTGCACTTCGGCGGTGGCGTCGAGTCGGGTGTCGTGCTCGCCGTGCACGACAGCGGGCGGCGGGTTCAGGTGCGCGGCGAGGAGGGAGAGGTGCGCGAGTTCGTGCTCAGCCCCGCCACCGCGCGGTTCGTGTCCGCGGATGGCGCGCACGGGCCGAGGCTCGAGCTGCTGGGCGAGGCCTGAGCCTCACGGCGCGCGCACGTCGGGGAAGTGCCGGGCGCAGTGCTCCCGCAAGATCCCCCGCACCCACGCCCGCTCTTCAGGACTCGCCGCGCGGAAGCGCGCAAGGAGCTCGCGCTGGCGTTCGATCGGCGCGCCCGCGATCTCCCAGCGCAGCGCCAGGCGCTCGAACAGCAGCTCCACGGCCCGCTGCCACGCGTCCTCGCGCGAAAGCGGGCTCCCGGCGAGCGCCTGCGCGTACTGCCGCCGCGAACCCGCCGTGAGCGAGCCGCGCAGCGTCAGCACGTTGCCCTCTGGGTCGGCGTACTCGCTGGCCGCCGCCCGGAGTCTGGCCTGCCGTCCTGCGCGCCTAGCCATCGGCCCGCGCCGGCTCACCCGCGCCAGCGGCGCGCCGCCGCCGGGGTCCGCGCCGCGATCAGAGCTCGGCCGCCCGCTCGACCTGCGAGCGCACGTCGCCGGTCGCCGGCTTGGCGTGCCCCGGCCACGCGGCGGCCGGCTCGAGCGCGGCGAGCTTGCGCATGCTCGCCCGGGCCTGCTCGCTGTCGTAGTTGTATGTCGCCACCGGGGCCCGGGGCGGGCAGTCTCGCCCCCACATGTCCAGCGTGTAGAAGCAGTCGCTGCTCAGCGCCAGGCGGTCCGACTCGCGCCACAGCGCGATCATGCCGGGCGCGTGGCCGGGTATGTCCACGACGCGGAATCCGGCCACCTCGTCGCCCTCGCGGACGGTGCCGGAGATCTTCACCGGCCCGCCGTCCCAGGCGTAGCGGTGCAGCAGGCGCTGTAGCTGGCGCGCCCCCAGCGGCAGCCCCGCGAGATCCGCCGGCCAGTAGCGAAAGCCGCCGCTCCCTTCGGCGTCCTCGACCTCGTCGGGGTGGCACAGGACCGGCACCCCCAATGCGGGCGCCACGCCGCGATGGTCGGTGTGAGCGTGGCCGAGGACGATGCGGCGGATGCCGCCGAGCCTGGCTCCCGCACTTGCCACCGCGCGCGTCATCGTGCGCGCGCCGGCGTCGAACAGCGTGACGCCGCCGTCATCCTCGATCAGGTACACGTTGCAGCGCCCCGGCTGGCCCTGCACCAGCCACACCCCCTCCGCGACGAGGCGCGGCTCGGCGCCGGCCAGGCGCGAGGCGAGCCGCGTCTTGGCGTTGAAGGCGCCCGTCAGCCGCTGGTCTGCGGTGGACCCCGGCGGCGGCATCATCCCGATCTGGCGCGGCAGGGAGATCGAATCGGGGAAGGCGTCGTTTGCCTGGATCAGCCCGTCACGCACCGTCAGCAGGTCGATTCCCTCGAGCGTGAGCGGATGACCAGTGGGCTCGATTCCCCCCAGCGACCCGGGACCCGCGAAGGTCCCGCTCAGGCGCCATTGCACCGCGCAGCGGTCCTGCTCGGTGGTCGTGCTGAGGAGCTCGAAGCGCACGTCCGGCACCGCGCCCAACAGCTCGCCGATGAAGCCGCGCACGCCCTCGGGCGCCGTGACGTCCATCTGACCGCGCACGTTCTCGCGCCCCCCGTCGGCCCACATGGCGACCGCCGCCTCCAGCTCGTGGGCGTTGATCGCATCGAAGTAGCGGCGTGCGACCGACTCGACTCCATCCCCCGTGATGCGCCGCCTGCGTTTGGTCACCTGCTGCACGTTCGCAGCGGCCTCCTGCACCTTCGCAGCCGCGCTTGCGCTCAGCTCCTCCTCGCTCATGCGATCTCCTTTGGACGCCGCCGAAGACTCGTAGTCTAGTCTGCCCCGCGTGGCTCACGCGAGCGAGCGACCAAGCGGCTCGCCCGGGCGCAGGGCGATCTCCAGGCGTGAGCTAGGACGCGGGGAGCGCGTGCTCGCGGGCGTGTACCGGCTGCGCCTGCCGCTTCCGTGGCCGGGCGTGCCGCACTGCAACGCGTGGGCGGTGAGGGCCGGCGAGGACATCGTTCTGTTCGACACCGGCATGCACCAGCCGGACTCGCTCGCGCACCTGGAGCGGGCGCTGCAGATGTGCGACCTGCGCCTGGAGCAGGTGCGGCTGGTGGCGTGCACGCACGCCCATTCCGATCACTACGGGCAGGCGGCCACGATCGTGGGGCGCACCGGCGCTGAGCTGTGGATGCATCCCAACCACCAGCACATGACCCGGGTCGCCGAGCATCCCGAGGCGGTGCTGGACCGCCGCATCGAGGTCGCGCGCCACAGCGGCGTGCCGGAGGAGCCGCTGCGGCGCTGGGCTTCGGAGCGCCGGACCAGAGAATCTGGCATCGCGGGCGTGGTGGAGCCCGACCGCGACCTGCTCACCGGCGTCACGATCGACAGCGACGTGGGCGCCTGGAGTGTGTACGAGACGCCGGGCCACGCCCCCTCCCACGTGTGCCTGTTCCAGCCCGAGCGGCGCCTGCTGATCTCCGGCGATCATCTGCTGGGGCGGATATCGCTGTACTTCGACTACGGCTCAACGCCCGACCCGGTGGGCGAGTTCCTGCGCTCGCTCGATGTGGTTGAGCGGCTGGGCGCGCGCCTGTGCCTTGCGGGTCACGGGCGCACGTTCGCGGACGTGCAGGCGCACATCAACGGCAACCGCGCGCTCGTGCAGGAACGCCTGGGGGCCGTGCTCGCCGCCGTCACGGGGAGCTCGCTGACGGCCTTTGAGGTCGTTCCCCACGTGTACGGCGTGTCGCCATCGGGCCAGAACGCCCACTGGCTGCTCTCGAAGGTGCTGTGCTACCTGACCCACCTGCGGATCCACGGGCGCGTGCGCTCGATCGCCGGTGAGCCCGAGCGCTGGATCGCATAATCAGGAGATGCGCATCGATGAGATCCTCGCCAGCGGCCGGCCGGCGTTCTCGTTCGAGTTCTTTCCCCCCAAAACGCAGGCCGGCGAGCGCAACCTGTACGCCGCGCTGAGCGAGCTGCGCACGCTCGATCCCTCGTTCGTGTCGGTCACCTACGGCGCCGGGGGATCGACGCGCGAAAAGACGATCGAGATCGTCAAGCGCATCAGGGAGGAGTATGGCCTTGAGGCGATGGCCCACTTCACCTGCGTCGGTGCGACCGTGCCGCAGCTGCAGGCGACGCTCGACGAGATGGAGCAGGCCGGGATCGACAACGTGCTGGCCCTGCGCGGCGACCCACCCGCCGGCCAGGAGCATTGGAGCAAGACCGAGGGTGGATTGGAGTACTCGCGCGAGCTGGTGGAGCTGATCGGCAACGGCTACCCGTTCGCGATCGGCGCGGCCTGCTTTCCCGAGACCCACATCCACGCCGAGAGCCCGCAGGCGGACCTCGACCACCTGTCCGAGAAGGTGCTCGCCGGGGTTGACTTCCTCATCACGCAGCTGTTCTTCGACAACGCCGTGTACTTCGCGTTCGTGGATCGCGCGCGCGCGATCGGCATCGAGGTGCCGATCATCCCCGGCATCATGCCGATCACGCACGCCGGGCAGGTCGAGCGCATGGCGAGCATGTGCGGCGCATCCATCCCCGCGGGGCTGCACCGGGAGCTGCATGCGCGCGCTGAGAACCCCGAGGCGGTGCTCGACTTCGGCGTGGCCTACGCCACGCTGCAGTGCGCGGAGCTGCTCGCCGGCGGCGCGCCGGGGGTCCACTTCTACACGCTCAACCGCTCCCCGGCGACGCGCGCGATACTCAGCGCGTTGAAGCTGAGCCGGCCGTGGGAGCGCGCGAGCTAGGCGAGCTCGATGTCCAGAGCCTCGGCCACGCGCGGCGAGCCATCGGGCGCCGCATAGCGTACGTCCACGGAGTCGTTCTGGCGGTAGGTGCCCACGCCCCAGGCGCCGAGCAGCCAGCGCCAGCCGCTGATGCGGTCCTTGCGCAGCTCGCGCTGGAACACGAGCGCGCCTTCGCGCACCAGGTAGTCCACGCCCAGTTGCTGGCGCACGCCGTTGAGATAGACCTCGTATGGCTCGCGCACGTCGCGCGGCAGCCTGACCCTCGATCTGGCCATCGCTAGCTGAGCTTACGGTCAGCCCGCGCCCCGCGCTCGGCCCCGCCCCGGTCGCGCCGGCCCTGCTCTCGCTGGCGCCGCTGCGCTGCATCCACGATCTCACCCACCTCCGCGGGGTGGCGGACCACGCGCAGCAGGCCTAGCTCCGCCGCGTCCACGCGCCCGTCGGGCACGGCCCGCGCCGCGAGCCACTGCAGCAGGCCCTCCCACTCACCCTCGCCGATCAGGATCGCGGGGCAATGGCGGATCGTCATCGTTTGGATGAGCGTCAGCGCCTCGAAAAGCTCATCCAGCGTGCCGAAGCCGCCCGGACAGATCACGAACGCGCACGCGTACCGGACGAACATCACCTTGCGCGCGAAGAAGTGGCGGAAGCGCAGCCCGATATCCACGTAGGCGTTGAGCTGCTGCTCTCGCGGCAGCTCGATGTTGCAGCCGATCGACAGCGCGCCCACGTCGCGCGCGCCGCGGTTGGCGGCCTCCATCAACCCGGGTCCACCACCGGTGATGACCGCGTAGCCGCCGCGTCCAAGGCATGCGCCGACTTCGCGAGCCAGCGCGTAGTGAGGGTGCGCGGCCGGCGTGCGTGCCGAGCCGAACACGGTGACCGCGGGCCCGATGTTGGCGAGCGAGTCGAAGCCCATGGCAAGCTCGGCCGCGATGTTGCGGATGCGCTCGACATCGGCTGCGCGCACCGCGGCGGGCTCATCGCCCAGCCAGCCGAACAGCTCGGCGTCGAAGGTCCGCGCGCGCGCGTTCGGGTTACCCCGCGGGCTCGCCATGGCGCCAAGCGTACGTGCTCGGGGCACGCCACCGGCGACGCGCGCAACCGCCGTCCGCCCCCGTACCCTCAGGGGTCGATGCCGACCCGCCCAGCCCCGGATGCGATCCCCTACACGGTGCGCCGCTCGTCGCGAGCGCGGCGGGTGCGGGTCAACGTCCACGCGCAGGCCGAGCTGCGATCGGTCGGCGTGGAGGTGGTGCTCCCCGAGCGCACCCCCGAGCGGGCGGCGGCGGCGGCGGTGAGCGAGCTGCGTCCGTGGATCGAGCGCCGCGTGGACGAGGCGCAGGAGGTGATCAGGGTGCTGGCCGCGCGTGCGGGCACGATTCCCTACCTCGGCCTGCCGCTGCTGCTGGTGCCACAGGCCGGCCGCACGCGGGTGCACCGCGCGGGCGAGCGCCTGCTCGTTCCCGCCAGCGACGCGCGACCCGCGCTCGAGCGCTTCTATCGCCGCGCGGCGCGCGCGGAGGTGCGCCGGCGCCTGGACGCCGCCACCGCGATCGCGGGCCGCCCGTATCGCGACCTGCAGGTCCGCTCACAGCGCAGCCGCTGGGCATCGTGCTCGCCGGAGGGGCGCATGAGCTTCAACTGGCGCCTGCTGCTGGCGCCCGAGCGGGTGCTGGATTACGTGGTCTGGCACGAGGTCTGCCACCTCGAGGTGCTCGACCACTCGCCGCGCTTCTGGGCGTTGCTGCAGAGGCGCTGGCCCGGCTACCGCGAGGACCGCGCGTGGCTGCGCCGCCACGGCGCCACGCTCGTGCTGTGAGCAGCTAGGCGCGCTGCCCGATCGGCACGTAGTCGCGGTCGCGCGCGCCCGTGTAGATCTGGCGCGGCCGGGCGATCTTCTGCTCGGGGTCGAGCACCATCTCGAGCCACTGCGCGATCCAGCCGCTGGTGCGCCCGATCGCGAACATCACCGGGAACATCGCCACCGGCAGGCCGAGCGCCTCGTAGATGAGCCCCGAGTAGAAGTCGACGTTGGGGTAGAGCTTGCGCGAGGTGAAGTACTCGTCGTCGAGCGCGCGCTTCTCGAGCTCCGTGGCCACGTCCAGCAGCGGGCTCTTGCCGCGCACCTCGAAGACGTCGTCGAGGTGTTTGCGGATGATCCGGGCGCG
>Ga0137377_10003563_pt1 | contig 12099 bp, 17 predicted proteins | sample SagtaG_22_FD_104815 | JGI IMG/M metagenome (GOLD analysis project Ga0137377, IMG submission 104815) | Vadose zone soil microbial communities from Sagehorn Ranch, Mendocino, California, USA - Sage2_L_40_16 metaG | ecosystem: Environmental > Terrestrial > Soil > Vadose zone | place: USA... | reverse complement strand
CCTGCTTCCGCCGCATGCGCACGACGATGCACCGCGACAGCAGGGCCGTCGGCAGATCGCCGATGCAGGCAAACAGCTTCGGCCCGAACACCTCGAAGTCGCGGTCGTCGAAGTTGGCGCCGACGCAGCGCGCGACCGTCGCGCCGCGCCGGTATCCAGCCTGGAGCAGCGCCTTGCAGTCCTGCGCGCGGTCGCCGCCTTGGCGGATCACCTCGACCTCGTCCAACAGCAGCACCGGCTTTACGCGGTCAAGCTTGCGGAACAGGACAGCCGTCGACGGTACGACGGTGAGCCAGGATTTTGCCACGAGCACGTCGACCAGTTCGAGGCACAGGCTCTTCCCGCACTCGGGCGTGGGCGAGAGAAGCGCGATATAGGGCGCCGTCTCGAAGCGATCCCACAGGTACGAGTACAGGACGAACGTCGCGAGCAGCTGCGCCGCGCCGTCGGGCAGGACGAGGTACTGCTCGAACAGCTGGCGGACGTCAGCCACCAACGCGCCACCGTCCACAGGATCGGGCCACCGGTCGAGCGCCGGCGGTTGACCCGTCGGCTTGGGCTGATCCTTCGGCTGCGCCGGCCCGGGCTGGGTCTTGTGCGCGGCGGCGTCCGACGGGCCCAGCATGGCGAGCAGGCGCTCGTCGTCGAGCTTGTCGATCAAGCCGGCCTGGGGGTCGGCGTTCCGGAAACGCTCTACTGCTGCGATGTGCTTACAGGCGCGCCGCCGGTATTTGTAGTCGGGGCAGTCACACTCGGCGTGCTTGGCGTCCAGCGTCACGACGTGCGGAGCCGTGCCACCAGAGACGCAGTAGCGATTCTCGGTCAGCGCTTCTACGCACAGATCCGCCTTGCGCTCGGCCCGGCACCAGCTCTACGTTCTGAGTGGTGGCGGTCACCGTCCTGGCCGTCATCGTTGTCTCCTGAGCGCCGCGATCTCACCGTCGCGGCGTTCTTGTTAGAGGTCTACTTCCTGCCGGGCTTCTGGAACGCCGACGGCGGCGAGTTCAGGACTTCGTCCAACGGATGAATCGCCTTCGGCGGGCTCAGGTCGCGTCCGTGGTTCAGCGCCAGCGTTTCCTTCTCACCCGAGCGCCGCAGGGCGTCGTCCATCAGCTCCTGCGTCGTGGGCCAGGGATTTGGGATGCCGGCCCTCATCAGACCGTCGAACCCAGCCGTCTTGCTGCGTGCCATGTTTCGCTCCTTCTCGGTTTAGAACTGCGGTTGACCTTTCACGCGCACTTCGCCACCGCGCGCCCGCGCCGTTTTCTGCGCGCGCAGGTACGTCTGGTGGTGGGCCGCTTCTTCGACGGACAGCTCCACGTCGACGCCATCGACCGGCGCGACGTCCATGTCGTCCGGCGGATCGACCTGCAGCCGCTTCCCGATCTGGGCAGCCCGAGCAGACTCGCGCCGGTAGGTTGCGCCGCCATTTTCGCCCGCCTCGGACTGGCTCAGCCTGATGATCCTGTCGGTCTCGATCATTCTCCCCCCAGAAGCAGGCGGACGCGCGCGCCCTCGAGCGCCGCGACGCCGTCCGTGTACTGCTCGCGCGTCCGCTCGACCGGGACGTCGCGGCGGAACACCGTGCGCAGGCGCGCCATGAGCGCACCAGCGAACAGATCGTCGTGCTCGTCGCCGCGCTCGATCTGTGCGAGGGTCGGAGCCACGAGCGCCGACACGCAGTCGAGCCGGGCCTGCTTCGCCAGTTCCCCGAGATCGTGACGGGCGTTGACCGCGTCGCGGCTGGCTGAGAGCAGACCACCGGCCGCCTGGTCGAGCGTCGTCAGCGCCGCGACGTACCGCTGCACGGCGTCGCCAAGCTGATCGCGGTACTTGGCCTGGAGCGCTGCCGCCGCCGCGCGATCGGCGGCCCGTGCCGCCGCGAGAAGCGGCCCGAGCCGGGCTTTCAGCGACGAACGCGAACGGTCGAGCCCGATAAGCTCGGTCGTCAGCGCCGCCGCCCGTTCGCCGTCTGCTTCGCCACGCACCTGCTGGCGCAACCCCGCCTCCCTGGCGTCGAACGCGACGATCTGCTGCTGCAGTTCGGCAACCTGCGCGTTCGCAGCCTGGGCCACGTCCTCAGGCGCCGGCTGATCGGGTTCCCTGGGCGCGTGGCTCATTCCGCACCCCCGTCCTTGGTGGCAAGCCAAGCCCGCACGTCGTCGAGGAGAAGGCGCGGCTGCTCCGGGTTGGTCGACGGCAGTTCATGGCGACATACTGCCCGCCACAGGGCCTGGTAGTCCGCGCCGGCCAGGCGCGCAGCAACGGCGGTGCTGTACAGTTTCTCCTTCGTCGGCATGCGACCCTCCGTTGAGAGACAAAGCAAAAACGGCGGACCGCCCAAAGAGGGGCAATCCGCCGCTTATCATCTTCGTCGGCCCGCGGTAGTGCGCGGTTATGTTCCCTGCTCGACCTTTCGACCAGACCCGCCGCCCGGGATGCCTACAAGCCCGGATGCATGCGATAGGTCTACGCCTACCCTATAAGAAAAAAAACCTAGGAACAGTCCCCCCCCCCGGCTAGTTGATGTTGAGATTTCTGTTGACGGCAGCAGCGTATCCTGCCGAGAAATCCACATTCCGAGAATCCCATTGACAAGTTGCTGCTTTTAGAGCGCCGTCTCGTTCTCGTCGACCAGGTTGCCGCACGTCGTCAGCCGGTCGCCGAGCTTCGTCTTCTGCGCGGCGGTGAGGTTCAGCCCCGGCGTGCCGTCGGCGACCACCATAAAGCTCTCCGCGTGCTGCAGACCGCCGTTCACCGGCGTCACGGCCAGCGTGATCTTCAAATCCTTCATCGGCATGTTATCCATCCTCGTGTTTGGCCTGGAAGTAGCTCACCCACTGGCCGTTGTTGACGTTGAGGTTCGCGCCCTGGGTGTGCGTCACAATCACTTCGTAGTAGTCGCCGGCGGCTGGGGCGTTGTCGACCGCCGCACACTGCTGCGTCGTCACGATGGTGACGGTCCCGCCCCGCGTGTCCTCCCCCAGCACCGTCGCGCCGTTTTTCCGAACCTGCAGCTGCCGGTAGCCCGTCACGCCTGCGGCCCACTGGACCTGGGTCAGGAGCCGGATCGTTCCCCGCCCGGACGCGGCGCCGTTTACCGTGACGCGGGTGTTGTTGGTCACGGTGTCGTGCATCGCGCCAACGTCGTAGCCCTCCGTGTCCCAGTCGATCGCGGTTGGCGTTGCGGTCGTGATCGTTTTCGCCGCCGAGCGGTAGACGTGGCAGCGCTGCTTGGCTGGTATCCGGTAGAGCCCGACGGCGTCGATCTTGAACGTGCCGTTCTTGTCGGTGAAGGAGCCGGGGTACTCGGCGACCAGGACCACGTAGCGCGTCGTCGAGCTGAGCACTGCGCCGCCGTAAACCTGGAAGGTCGCCACGGTGCTGATGTTCGTCTTGCTGGCGAGCGTGGTCCGCTGGATCAGCGACTTCGCGGAGTCGTACTCCTCGACGCGCAGCAGGAAGGCTGCCGAAAGCAGGCCGATGTTCACCTTGCAGGTCGCCCAGACCTCGTCGAAGGGCTGCACCGGGAGGTAAAGCGGGCTCCCGCCCGTGGAGTCGTCCACGTCGGTCTGCCGGTCGCACTGCTGAACGCGGGAGGTTGTGCCGGCGTCCCCGATCGTGATCAGCATGCTGTAGGTGTTCTCGATCGGGCTGGACGACGTTTTCTGCATCGTGTGGGCAACGCCGCTCGCGCTCGCGACCCGCCAGCTGTTCATCCCGTTCTCGACGTCGCCGTTGACAGCCATGTTGACGCCGATCTCGCTGACCTGCTTCACCACGTCCGGGGCAAGGCTCGGCTGCGTTACCTGGCCGGAGGTCACCGAGACGACACCGCCCTCCTCGACCCGCACGGCGTCTGCCCAGAAGTCGTGCGCCGTGGTGTTGCCGCGCGCAAACTCGACAGAGATGGACGAGTTGGCCTCGGCGGCCGCGGGGACCGTGAACGTCGTCTCGTAGTTCTGCCACGTCGTGGCCGTCGCGTAGGTGAACACCTGCGCGGCGTTGAGCGTGTCTGCCACGTTGTACGACATCCGGACGCGGAACGACGGCGCACCGGTGATCGACGAGACGCGGCTCGCCACCGTGACCCGGTAGCTCAGCCCGGGACGCAGCGGCAGGGAGTCGGCGCCCTTCACCGGGTCGTTGGTCGTGATCCCCTGGAAGGCTCCCGCCGTGCCGCCAGCGCCGAACGTGTACTTCACGCTCGCGTCGCCAGAGAACACCGTGGCCGTGTCCTTCGTCACGAACGAGGTGTTCGCGGCGTTGACGCTCCAGCCTGCCGGGAGATTTGCCATCAGCCTAGCCTCGGACGATGAGTGAGCACTACAGCGACCACACTTCCTGCCGCTCGCGCTTGTCGGCCGCCGGGGGCTGGTTCCACCACTCGGCCGGCACGATCTCAATCCGTTTCGGGCCGGCCGGCTGATCCGCCTGACCGGCCGGCGCGTCCGGCACGCGTGAAACCGGACGGTCAGACGCAGGCACCGCGGAGCGCGGCGCGTACCACGGCGCCCGAGCCGGATCGTCGGGAACGATCTTAGGCCGCGGCCAGGCCGCGTACCGAACCCTCACGCACAGCCCCTGCCCCATCGGCTCGGGGAACGGGACGGCGCGCCGGCGCTCCCACTCCGCAACCTCGGCCAGGGTCCCGAAGTCGGGATGCCCGACGGTGACGTAGAGGATTTCCGGCTCCTTGCTCGCGACCTCCGGCACCGACAGCCGGTCGATCCGCGCCGCGAGCTGGTCGAGCCAGCGCTCGCGACCGCTCACGACGCCCTCCGCAGCCGCCGAGCCTGGTCCAACGCCACCTCCAAATCCTTTACCCGCTGCTCCAGCGCCTTCATGCGCCGCAGGTCAAGCTCGGCGAAATACGTCTCCCGCCACTCCCGGTGCAGCCGCTCCTGCGCCTGCGCCTGCTGCGGCGTGATCTTCCCGCTCAACGCGGCGTTCGAGATGATCTCCAACCGCAGCTTCGCGTTCGCCGGACAATCAAGCCGCGGAAACTTCGGCCCGTTCCGCTTCCGCGCTGCCGCCGACAGCCGGCCCAGCTCCCGCGCTCGTTCTGTCGTCAACGTCATCGTTCCATCTCCGTCATCACGGCGTCTCACGATGCTCAACGTGCGCAGTAACGCCGTAGACGCCCGCTCACGTCCTGCCCCTGTCGCAACTCTGCCCTGGCCGATCCGAGATGCAAGTGCTGACCGCGGTACCGGGTCCCGGCTTCCGGGACTGCGATCGCTCCGCGCGCGTGCGCGTCGGTGGCTCTCGGCGGCGTGGGGAAAAGAGGGGGCGCCTGCGTACTCCACCCCCTCTCCCGACTCCACCTGGGGCATCCTAAGCGCTCCTAAGCGCCCACCGCGCGCGCCCTGGGTAGCGCAAAGCGAAAGACCCGAACTGTTTTTCCCGTGCTAGCCAGGGGGACCGACCATGAGCCTGTACGGAACTAGAGACCCCTAATTCGGTGCTGTAAGTGGTTAGCGGAGCTAACCTTAGCCTCTGCCCTTCCCCCCAATCTGCCTGAAAACAGGGTCATTTAGGCGCTCTGGGAATTGACCTTTTGGCGTTCAGTATCGGGGGGAAAATAAAAGTTATCCAATGGGCTGGTTTTGCGTGCCGAGTAAAGAAACTCTTGACAGCTAGTAAAGGTAACCTTGAATCATTTTCCAGAACTTTCCCAGTTCTACTCTTGAGTTGGTTAACGGATTTTTCCCTCTCAGGAGGACTTAAGAGAAAGGAATATTAACCCCTTTTCGGTGGGTCACTAAATGGCAAGACCAAATCTGAGTCAGGAAATGTTGTCTCGAAATCGAGCGTTCTGTGGTTCGTGTGAACAGGAACTACCAGTTAGTTGCTTCCACAAGAACCGCGCAAATAAAACAGGCTACCATAATTATTGTAAACTGTGCCGTAGAATTATAAGGAATGCGAAAGCATGGCAACTATAGATCCCTTACAAGTTGCTTCGAGTCCGAGCGACCTAATTAATCATTTGATCGAGACAACTACAAATTATGGCGTAATAGCTTTTTGCGGATCTCGTTTTTCTGTACGAGACGGAAGCTTCGAAACTATCTGTTCTGATGGCGTACAATATGCACGGACTTTGCAAACATTGTTTAAAAAGAATGAACGCACTCAAGATTCATGTTCCCGACTTTAATTCAATACAAAAAGAGCACAGTATATGATCGAAAATAAATGTGATAATTGCGGTCTAAGCTTTCCAGATGTAAAACTTTCATTTGAACAGAGTGACGTTAATGGACAATGTTCAATTTGCCGGACCGCTGATTGACCATAATAAAAAAATGGTAGATGTTCCGAGATCGCCACACCGTCAACCGTTGGAGCAAACTATAGAGACTCCGACCGAACGTTTAGAGCGATATCTGAATGTGGATCACGACATTGAAAAAGAGATTTTGGATAAGGTTCAAGCTCGCGGACCACTAGCGCCGTTCCTTCGTTAGTCTCATAGTAGCCTAGAAGTTGTTTGTTTGGTTTAATCCTGGAAAATCAGCAAACCGGAAATACAGACTGGCTGGTAGCCAGACCTTAAAATCGCGTACGTCCTTCTGTATGGTTTAGCGGCGAATTTCTAGAGCTACGGATTCTCAAAAGACTTGGGTTGTAGGTTGTGCTGGTTCTTGCTTGGACTACGCGCGTAATCAGGTCTGGACCTATTCCTAGCCCAAGCCTTAAGAGAATTCACATGATAAAGAATTTAATCATTATTGCCGCCAGAAAATTATTGTTAGTCGTGCCGTGCAAGCCCACAAAGAACTGAGTTAAACGAAGTCGGTCTTTAAGCTCGAAATCAAGTTATATTAAGTAGGTAGTAGTAGTCGTCGTTTAGTAGCGACCCCCCAACATAGAACGAAAGACTTTAGAACCGCCGATCATTGGTTGCCTTGTCTGGGTTCCTTTCGTTCCCCAGCTCGGATACTACAACCTAATGTACGGCGGTTTTTATTTTTATCACAAAAAAGGATACAGAAATAATGTACAAGAATTATAAGAAGCCGATTGATCCAACATTAGTCTATGGCCGGAAATAAATATGGAGCAGACTTCTTAAGAACCTGGAAATGGTTCAGCCCGCAAGAATTCTGGAATAGATTCTATGTTGTTCGCCAAGATTAGTCACGAAGCGATAGAATCAATTGGCAGCGCCAGACAATTGGCGGTATATGTCGCGTTAATGCGCTTCGCACGATTCAGAGACGGCGGGTCAACCTACACTAACGGTGTATGGGTGAGCGATACGAAATTAGCCACTATGCTTGGTCTCGATGTAGACACCGTAGCGAGTTGTAAGGAGTCGTTGCGAATAGACGGTTGGATTGATTGGGAAATAGTAGATGATAAGACACAATACATAATTAATTTTAGCAAACAAGAAATAGGTTTCTGACACCGTTACACCTAGGGGCAACGCGCAAGCGAGCAGGGTTAATGTCTATCTAATGCCCAATAACGGGATGAACTTCCTCATAGGTTTCCAGCATTCCCTATACCGAAATGAAAAATGCTGAAGCTAGGTACGAAGGGGCCAGCAATGGCACCTAGCAAATTAGTTAGAGCAGCGTGCTGTTACGTACGGGGTGAGACTGAAAAGACTCAGAGTGAAGGAGCAGGACGGATAGACTGAGAAATAGTTTAATGGTTAAACGAGATACAGCGTAGCTTATAGGTACTTCCTTTAACGAAATACAACTAACTCACCCGCTCTAGCCCTTCGTGTATCTTGTTCTGTTTCTTGTTCCCCATATTCCTTTATTCATTCGGTAATGGATTCGATCTACCCCGCATAGCTACCCGATTCGTTTTCTCAACCGATTTGGTAGGATGGTCAGTCAATGCAGACGTGGCTTTGGCTGTTTCCGTGTCCTACCCAGCTGGTCCTATGATCGGGTCAACCTGCCCACACTTGGAGCACGTGACGTCGCCGGAGCCCAGGAGGCCGACCTTGACGCCCGAGGGAGTAAACGACGTGCCGCAACGCGAGCACTTATGCGTGCTATTCACTACGGAGGGACGGTAGAGCTGGTTTATCGCCGCGATGGTGCTTGCACTCGCCTGGCCGAATCCAAGGTTGGTGAGCCAGCTGGGCGTGGGACCAACTATTGTCTCCCTTGTCCTAGGCAACTCGTGAGGTTTGAGGGCTGTACTCAGACGCTCAAGTTCTACAATCTTGGTTTCGATCTCCTTTTTCTGCTTCCCACTCGCTGCCTCCAGTTCCTGCGATAGCGTTGCGATCTTTTCCGTTACGCTCGCCTTCAGTAGCTCGATCTGCTTGTTGTGGCCTTCAATGAATGAATTCAGAATCCCTTGGTATTCTCGTATTGAGCGCTCGATGAGGCTTCGATAGTCGCTGCCTTGCCGGAAGATAAGGAAGCCGACTACCACGGCGGCCACGGTGAACAGCACGCCCAATGCCCCTACCATTACTCCATAAGGATTGGACCAAAGACTCAGTTGCTCATTCGTCTTCTCAAGAATATCGCGATACGCCCGTTCGATTCGCGCTGCGCTGCTGTCCTGCGGTGCCGCGCCACTCCTCGCTTGAGCGGTTGCGCCGCTAGCGCTTGGTGGTCGGCTATGTGTGGGGGACTGGGCGAGAATCGCTAGGCTAAGTAAGAGCACTACTTGGGGGCTGGCCATCGTCGCCGTTCTTAATCGGGATGCCTTCTATGATAGGCGACGAGCGCTGACGGGCAAGTGACCGACAAAAAGTAAAGTCGCGTCGGGCATCGAAGCCTAGCGCCACCTTCACGCACGCGATACCAGCCCTACGCTTTCAACGTGTAAGTATCCGGGCGAACGAAAATTCGTTTCGTGGCGAGCACTGGGAAGACATTCTTAAAGAAGTATGGAAGGAAAACACTTGGTGTCGTCCGTCATTAACCGCAACCGAAGTTAAAACCATTGTGGCGAACGCAAGGCGCTATGTCGGGGGAGATGAGAACAACCCGAAGTTTCAGCAGCTCGTAGATCGAATCCGCTTCGCATCCATGCCCGAGTTATAATAAATGATTCAGCTCAAGTCATTCTAGAGGCCACAGACCCCCTAGCAGGATGGTTTCTCCAATTCAGCTTTCATCCCTACCCTATCCCAATCGTCCAGTAGTGACGCGGAATATTATAGAGGGGGGGTATCAAAAAGTTCGCTTGGCTTCGCACCAAATCCGTGTAAACCGCGAAAGAGCCTTTCAAGACCCCGGCTTTAGCAGTCCTTTTACGACCTCGGTTCCTGTTTTCAGCGCTTCCCTCACTACAGGATCACCCATCCACTTGCCCACCCTCACGGCCGCACGCTGAGCCCAACCCTTCTTCTTCAGCGAGTCCAGACTCTCTTTTAGCGCTGTGATGTCTGCGTGTAAGGAGGCGAGTTTCTTCTCAAGCTGCGCCTCGTTCTCATTTGACTCCTTAATCTGGTCGGCCAGCGTAACCTCCAGAGCATCAAGCTTGCCGCGCAACTCGGCGGCTTCTTCTTGCGAGAAATACTTGTCCTCGACCTTGCCGATAGTTGCCAAAAGCTTCTCAAGCTCCTGCCGCTGCGCGTCCACTTGCCGCGCAGTCGGCTGAGCTTTCAACTCAGCAACGATTCTACTACGCCATGCCCTGATCTCGGCAATAACGTGGTCCCAGTCATCCACGGCTAAGCTGTCCAGCTGTGTTATCGCACCCGGCTCCACGTCAATCGAGATGTTTGACCCTCGGCGCTTCGCAATCCGAGCAGTCAACGAAAAGTCGTTGGAGAACCGACACGAGATGCTCAGAGTTGTTTCGATACCAGCGGTTTTTGTTTCAACAACGAAGTCGTCAGCATCAAAGTACCCGCTCTCGCCAAGGGCTTGACGCACCTGCTGTAGGAGTTGGGGACGGATCATGATCCGGCTCTCGTTTGAGGGAGGGAAGGAATACGATTGTTCACATTAGGGCGTTTGCTGATTAAGGGACTCACTCTTCGCCTCTAGAGCGTTCGCGGTTGTAGTGTCGCAATCCTCTTCAAAAGCTCTGAGAGATAGCCCACCGCGTCATTAAGGTCAGGGTAGTAATCGCTCGGATGAGCGCACTCGTTTCGCTTGTTCAAGAGGCCGTGGAGCGCCTTCACGTCACTCTTACCCTTCAAGAGCCCAGCATCTTTTGCTGCCTCGATTAGCTGAAAATCAGACTGTTCTCGTTGATCCTCAGCATCCTTCAATTTCCAGTTTGGGCGCGCAGCTATCAGTTTCGTTAGTCCGTCGGAAGCTAGCTTCTCTTGAAAGAAATCCATGAAAGCCGCCCAGCCCATTACATGAGCAGCGCGATATAGCTCGCTCTCAGCGCAACGCATTGCCTGTCTAAAGAGGTCGTCTTGTTTAAGACTGAGTTTCGTAAGCTTCTTGTAGGTTTCTTCCAGAATTACAACGCGGGATTTTGAAGTCTCATGTATTGAAAGGATAGTATGAGCTTCCCGCTCGAATTGTCGCGCCTGGATCAGTAATTCAGCAAGCTCCTTCATTCAGAATCGGGAAAGAGATTCTTTTTCATGGCGGCAAAGAACTTCTCGTAGATGGTGCCATCATCGGACGCGGGAAGCGTTAGTTGAATATTTATGTTGACCGTCATTCCCCCACCCGTCGTTTTCTTGAGAACCTTTATTACCTTGCTCTCTGGCCCTCTTTCTTCTTCCATTTCTTCCTCTTCTGCCGGAGGAGCGTCAGCGCCAAAATCGGCCAACTCTGTAAGGGACTTGAATGTGCCCACCATGAAACGAAGCGCTCCCTCCCCTACATTCGAATGCGAGCTAAAGAAATTGCGCAGGGCTTCATTATCGGTCTGTTGCGCCTGTGGGTAAGTCTTAAACAACGTGCCGTAAGTCTCCCGTAGAGCTGCTGCCATCGTTGCCTTGGCGGTCGCCGTTGACCGATAACTCTTCCAGCGCTGAGTAGGTATACCAGATGCATCAATGAAGCCGATCGCCTTTATGATGCCTATAAGCGCTCGATCATTTTTGCTCTTGAAGCCTAGGGATTCCAAATACTTTGTTGTCACCTTGTCGGGAACGCCGAGGCTTTGAATCTTCGTGAGGAATTCCTTAACCGTTGCCGGACTGCTCATGTAGGGATAATCAGCCATACAAGACCCTCGAAGGGGGAACGGGGGAGTGTGAGCCGCGTCAGTATAGCATCCCCATTTGAAGCACGCGCGTTAGGGCGAAAATGCTGCATGGAAGGGTGATTTTGCTGCATCAGCGAGTGTCCGCGCGGCTTCGATGCCGAAATCGCGCCAACAACGCGCAACGCGGACAAAACCTACTGCTTCAAGCTGTACAGATCGGGCCTTACGAAATTCTCTTCTATTACACTGGCCACACTGCTGACCGTCGCCGAACTGACCCGGAAGGTCCGAACCAAATTCCCCCGGACTCTTTCCCCTTCTCCATCGGTCAGCGTGACCGTCACCAGCACAATCCCTTTGTTGTCGGTGCGAGTTTTCTTCTGATTCTGTTTCATACAGCCCCCTAGGAAAGTTGTAGGCACAAAAAAAGGCTGTGCACCGAGCACAGCCCCCGAATAGCTTGGCACAATTGTGCCAAGTACAGCCTGTTACTTATTCGTAGTTGTCTGGCATTTTCGTTTCAATTTTCTCTATCCTCGCTTCAAGCTCTCTTAACTTGTCCCTGTGTGCCTCGTAGTCTTTTTCGTACTTCGCCCTTGCCCGTGCTAGATCATTCTTCACGTCGGAAAGCTGTCTACCAAGTATCCGGAATTCCTTGTTGTCCACTTTTCCCCTCACTCGAATTGTAGGATGGTTTCGCTTCCGCGTCTCCAGGCGAATCGAAGCGAACCCGGAGTAGGCTTGCCCTCCGGCTTATTCAACAATTTGCCGATTGCCTGAGCTGCTCGCGCGAAGTCGTCCGGGTATTTTGCTCCGGTATAATCCACAAGCACATAATCCAATAATTCCCTGAGTAGCTGATTTATTCGCTCGCGATCCAACGGGAGTTCTTGGATTTGGCGACGTAGTTCCGCGAGTCGCTTCGATGCGATCGGGCCCCCCTTCGCTTCTGCTTCGGTGAGTGTCTGCACAAATGCGAGCTTGGTTGCT
>Ga0137377_10003560_pt1 | contig 12103 bp, 13 predicted proteins | sample SagtaG_22_FD_104815 | JGI IMG/M metagenome (GOLD analysis project Ga0137377, IMG submission 104815) | Vadose zone soil microbial communities from Sagehorn Ranch, Mendocino, California, USA - Sage2_L_40_16 metaG | ecosystem: Environmental > Terrestrial > Soil > Vadose zone | place: USA... | reverse complement strand
GGTGACCAGCAGCACGCTGCAGGACCGCCCCGCACCGGGCCAGGTTCATGATCCGCGACCGCGGATCAAACTTCACCGTCGCGTTCGACGCCGTCCTCGCCGGCGCCGGGATCCGGACCGTGCTCTGCAACATCCAGACGCCCCCCATGAACGCGATCGCCGAACGCTGGATCGGCGGATGCCGCCGCGAACTCCTGGACCGCACCCTCATCTGGAACCAGGCCCATCTGCGACAGATCCTGCGCCAGTTCGAGACCCACCACAATCAGCACCGACCGCACCGCTCCTTGCACGGCGCCGCGCCGCTGAAACCGCTACCCGAGCCGGTCGACCTCGACCTGTACCGCATCCGAAGACAAGCTCGGGTCGGCTGCCTGATCAACGAATACCGCCTGGTGGCATGACGTGGACGAGGTTATCGGCACGCACAGGCCCGCCACAACTCCTACCGGGTCAAACGGCCCGGCGACCACGGCACCCGCCACCACGGACCCGCCACGATCAGCCTGGCCAACTACCGCAGCCTCACACTCGCAGCATGATCAACTTAGGCTGAGTGGCATTGGGTCTAGCGTATGCGGTCATGGGCTGCGTCGCCGGCTTTCGCGGACCGGTCGGCTCGGTCGTCCTGGCGATCTCGATCCGCGCGGCGAGGACGAGTGGGTTCGTCTTGCTGCCGCAGCGCGCTGCCGCGGCGCGCCATCGCCATGTAGGGCGGTGCCGAGCGGATTCTGCAGAGCATCGGCCCGGCGCGCTTAAGAGTCGTCGCCTCACGGACTATTTGCCCGGATGGATAGTGGTACGTGTGCTCACCGCGGTGACACAATTGCACCCGGGCAACTCGGAGGGGGTTTCCCGGTGGCAGACCGGAAGCGGTGGCTGGCAGCGGGAGTGCTGGTTCTTGCCGCCGCGATCGTGGTGGTGGCGGCCGCTGTCGGCCCACTTGCCTTGCCGGCCAGGGTCGATGCGCTCGTGGCTGGCGTGGCGGTGGTCGCGGGCCTGTTCGTCGCTCCAGTGCAAGAGCAGATAACGAAGTGGGTGACAGGCCCGGGTAAGCGACACCGAGCTCTGCTTGACAGCACCCGCCTGCATGACCGCAAGGGCCGCCTCCGGAAGGTCAGGGACTGCGCGAATCCCGTTGAGCTCGGCGTGCACCGCGCCAGCCCGCCTGCCACTCTGCCGCCCTACGTGCCGCGTGACGCCGATGACAATCCTGCGCTGGCTAACGGGTTCGCAAAAGGTGGCCTTGTCATCATCGAGGGACTGTCGGCCTCTGGTAAGACCCGTCTCGCTTATGAGGCGATGCGCCGCCAGGTACCCGGCAGGGACCTTATTGTTCCGTACAATCTCAGGTCGCTGGCGGCGCTGAAGGGTTCCGGGATCCGGCTCTCTAATGCCGTCGTATGGCTGGACAATCTCGACGACTATCTCGCCGAGGGAGGCCTGGATAACGCCGTTCTCGATTTTCTCTGCCCGCCAGAACAAACCGACGTCATCGTCCTCGCCACAATGCGGACCGGGGCCCGCAATGACCTTCAGTCACGCAGCAATCTGGAAACCAGCATCAAGCGCGCTGTCGGCGAGGTCCTCAATCGCGCCGACGTCATCGTGCTGGACAGTGCACTGTCCTCCGCCGAGCGTGACCGTGCCGCCCGGGAGCGGGCCGACACTCGTATCGCCGCCGCCCTCGACCAGCACACCGGGGCGCAGTTCGCGGCCTACCTCGCGGCCGCTCCCGAGACCCTTCTGCGCTGGCGGACTGGCAGCGCCACTCCCGGCGGAGCTCTGGTCACCGCCGCCGTTGACGCCCGCCGGGCAGGCCTGCACGCCCCCCTCACCCGCGATCTCCTAGCAGAGCTGTACCCCCTCTACCAGGGTGCCGATGCAGACTTCGACGCCGCGCTCACCTGGGCCACCGAACCCGTCCGCGGCGCCAGCAGCTGTCTCATCCCATTGCCCAGCGCCACCTACCAGCCCTTCGACTACCTCCTGGACCACGCCCAGGTCACCCCTGCCATACCGCCCGTCCCCGACCGGGCGTGGCCCATCTACCTGCGCAACGCCGATCTTGCGGACCTTACCTCACTCGCCGACGCGGCCTACGGTGCCGGGCACGCCGACATCAGCCAGAAAGCACTCGACCATGCAGCCAAAGAGGGCCTGGCCAACGCTCTCAGCAACCTCTCCGCCCTGCTAAGAGCGCTACAGCCGGCGATCAAGACGAGGGACGCCGCCAGGCAGGTCGTCGCTAGCGGCGCGAACCAGTTCTTCAGCCTCGGTGTGATAAACGAAGAGGCAGGCCGGGCGGAGAATGCCGAACAGTTCTACAGGTGGGCCGCCGACTTCGGTCACGCCGAAGCCATGAAGCGCCTCAGCAGGATGCTGGCCGCTGCCGGTAGGCAAGAAGAAGCTGAAGAGTGGCGCGACAAGGCCGAGGCAGCCGAAAATCCCTGAGCCTCGCGCCAACCCCGTCATGCCTCCGTCACCAATCGGCGCCCGCCAGAGACTTCGTTTAGGGGCCTGCGACATGCTCGCCGCTAATTGGCTACAGGTCCTGTGAACGAATCGCTGGAATGATACGTGGCCCAGCACCGGACCAGCTTCAGTAAGGCGAACCGCGAGGGGTGCGGCTCCTTTGAAGTGACCTGATCATGCGGCGAGCGTGAGGCTGTCGCGGTAGCGGGACTGGTGGAGGCGCTGGCGTTCTTGCCGCAGATGGAAGGCCCAGTAGTCGTTGAATTCGCCGCTTGCGTGCAGGGCGCGGAGCTTGAGGATGGCCTCGGCTCCGTGGAGCCCCCACCTGGCGCCTGTGATGTCCATGCGGTCTTTGACCAGCCATCTGGCGGCTCCTTCGACTACGCCGGTGGCGATGGGCCAGCCGCTGGCCAGGGCGGTGTGGTAGTCCAGCCAGGGCGTCTTGGCGGTGAGGTAGCGGGCGCATTCGTCGGCCCCGGCCCGTTCGCCCGCCGAGTAGCCGAACCGGGTGGCGCGCCGCCGGATCCCGGCGGCGACCTGGGCGGCCTTGCCCTGGAGCATCTTCGTGGCCTGCTCGGCGACCCGTTCCTCGGCGTCGGGGTCGCCGGTCTCGAAGAACGACCAGGCCGCCTTCCACAGGTACTCAAGGACGTGGACGATGTCGATGAGGATGGTGACCGTTACGCTGCGGCGTGCCGCTTCGGCGGTGATCGCCTCGATCTGGGCGTTGTTCCCGTCCACCAGGACCACCCAGGTCCGCTCGTGGCCGGGGTCGCGGCGGCCGGCCTCGCCGAACCCGGCGGCGATCACAGCGGGGATGTCGTCGGTGACGCTGGCGGTCAGCCACTTGCCCTCGGCCTTCGGCCCGGCCGCGCGCGGCACGCCATCCTCCTTGGCAGGCCGGCGGATGATGTCGCCGGGCACGCGGGGAGCGGGCACGCTGTCATAGACGGCGGCGATCTCGGCCATCCGCTTGCGGCCGTTCTTCTCCCCGGGTGACAGCCGGGTCGCCAGCTTGCGCCTGGCCGTCGCGACGGCCTTCGCGGTGGCCTCCCGCAGGGCTTCGGGCCGCATCACGATGCCCTTGCCGTCGAACGACAGCACCAGCGGCACGCCGCTGTCCCTGGGGCCGGGGCGGCGGCCCGCCCAGAAGGCGTCGATGTCGGCGGCCGCGGCCACGGCGAGCTGCTCGGCCTGCCGCTTGCCGATCCTGGCCCCGGTCGCCCGCCTGATCGCCTGCCGGGCTTGCTCGTGCGATCCGCGCAGGGCCTCGATCGCGGCGAGCCTGCGCAGGCCGTGCGAGTGCTTCTCCTCCGGCAGGTTCAGCGCCGCGTCCGCCGGGTGCAGGTTCACCGCGTCGGGCGCCCGGTAGGCGATCCGGCTGACCGTCACCTGCCCGAACACCGTCGCCAGGGCGCGCTGGTGGCCTGTCTCCGATCTGGTACGGGTCACGCCGTCGGCGCCAGCGACCTCCTCGAGCCGCTGCTCCCGCGCCGCGCGCAGGTCCAGGTGATCCTGATACAGCCGCCGGGTCAGCTCCCGTGCCCGCGCTCCCAGCTGCTCTTCCAGCTCGCCGTGCTCCAGCCCGCCCGCCTCCGCGCCATCCAGCCACGACATGATGCCCTCGAAGCACGCCAGCGAGGAGCCGAACGGGCCGGCCCCGGCCGCCCCGCCGGTCACGCCCGCCCGCCCCTGCGGCCGGCCCGCCGGGCGCGCAGCGCGGCGATCCCCGCGCCGGCGGCAGCCTCCAGCTCCGACCGCGCCCGCTCGTAACGCTCCAGCGCCGCGGTGACCTCGGCCACCTCTGCCGCGGACAAGGTCAGCGTCTTGGACCGGCCGCCCTCGGTATAGCTCAGCGCCGGGCTCTCATGCGGGTCACCGTCCGCGCAGTGGCACGACGGCTTGCCGCAGCGGCGCCGGAACACAGTCAGCGAGCCGCGTAGCAGCAGAAGGTCACGGTCATATGCGATGGCGGGCATCCTAGCTCGCATCTGTAGGCTGAAATACCTACAGACAAGAAGACCGCAGCCTCTGGCGGACGCCTGGCAGGCGCGCCGGAGCAGGAAGAACGAGGATCAGAACACTGCAGTCAGCGGCGCCACAAGAGTCACTTCAAAGGAGCCGCACCCAACCGCGAGTGCCGAGCCCTTGCATCTCGAGGCGTTATTGGATACGCAGGGCTGCTTGTCTAGGTTGCGCGTGCACCTCCCTGACACGACCCAGGGCAATCCCGGCTAGGCCACAAGTACCGCAGAGACTCATACCGAACAGGCAATATGCAGTATCAGACCTACAGATGCCTACTGAAAGGATAGGAATCCATATTCGGCGGTAGGGCGCAATCACGGCCGTACTAGCACTCACGCTCCGTAATCGGCAGTCGATGCGGGTGATGGCCGGGGCCGACTCGCCGGGGCGGGTGTTAGCGGGCGGCCTCGTACTGGCTCATGACCTCGGTGCTGATCCGGCCGCGTCCGGAGACTGCCAGGCCCGCGTCCCGGGCCCAGGCCCGGACGACCGTCCGGTCGACGCGTCCGCCAGCGAAGGGCTGAGGCGCGGCGACGGCGCCCGCGGCTGACCTTCCGGCCGGCTGGGACGTACGGGGCGACCGCGTCTGCCAGCCGGGTCTTGTTCGCTGTTGCAAGGTCGATCTCGTAGCTCATCCCGTCGAGGCCGAAGGAGACGGTCTCGGCATCCGGCGAGCCGTCGAGCTCATCCGTGGTCACTACCGACATCTTCGTGGCCATGACATCGATCATGCGAGGCGCTCCAGTTCCAGCGCAACCCGACGCTCCGTGAAAGACCTGCTAAGAGGGGAGCGAGGCTGCTTCGGGGTTGCGGACGCTGCGGGCGTCAGCCCACCCAATCGGCGCAGCAGTTGCCTGGCGGCCTATGGCGCGGTGTCCAGCCCACGTTCGCATCCCGGAATCCGCCCTGCGCGACTTCATTTCAGCCGGGACAGGAGGACCCGTCACCCTCGCCATATTCCACCGCAGGAGGGCTGCCTGATGGCAGGCAAGCGCTATTTCTTCACCGTCAGCTTGACCGTCGCCTTGAACCTGGCGACTGCCGTCTTCGCGGTCAGGTGGGCCGTATTGCTCTCGTTGCACTTGCCGCTGCTGAGCTTCGGGAGGTCCCCGGAAACCACGGCCACTGCCTTGCCGGTGCCGGTCGCGCCTGCGAACTTGCCGGCGCTCTTGGCGCCGTCCACCGAGAAGGGGACCGTCAGCTTGACCACGACCAGGCAGGTGCTGGCGGATATGAGCCTGCCCGTAGGTGCGGGCGCACTGCCGTAGGTGACGGCAAGGTTGCCCGCACCAGTTCTGAACGTCAGCGATTCGCCCTTCCTCGGGGTGCTGCCGACCGCGGCCTTGCCCGTGGTGGCAACCAGCCCGGTGAGCGTCAGGTGGATCACCGGATTGCAGTTGTCACGGCCGGGCCGGTGAGCTTCCCGTAAATAGTCTCGGTGCCCGACGTCGGCGCGGCGGAGGTCTTCGCGGTGGGCGTGGCGGCGCTGCTCGATGATGAGCATGCGGCGAGCCCGGCCGTGAGCGCGATCGTCGCGGTGACAGCTGCCAGGATTCTCATATCTCCCCCTGGTGTCGAACCGCCTGATCGGCAATCAGCGCTGCGCTTATAAGCGAATTCTACACATCCGCCTGTCTAAGAGGACAAAATTGTCGCTCGTAACCTTTGCCGTGTCCGGGCCGCCCGAGATGACCGCGTCCTCCTCTATGCGTATTGAAGCATCAACAAATCCCCCCGCGGGCTCGATCCTGAGGGTGAATGGTGCTGGGAGACTGGGAGACGCCCAACCGGCGGGAACGCCTTGCGCGCTGCGGGGCACGTGACAACCAGTGCGGTCCCACCACAAGTCCATTGCGGACGCGGCGGCGAGCGCCAGGGGTGACACCAGTCCAAAGAGCGGACAGAACCGTTACCCTTATGATCAGCATGTCCGGCAGCGCGCGGGACTCGATCTTGCTTCCCGTCAGGGCCAGGCGATCTGCAGGCCGCGGCGCCAATCGTCCGAACGGCAGCCTCAGGGCGCACAACCTGGCACACGAGCGCCACACAGCGCGATCATGTCCGACGATCCCCCAGTCACACACGCAACACCGACTCTGCAGCTGCAGATGCGCCGGAGCAGCCGGAGTCACGGAGCATTACAGGCACCGAGCCAGGATTATCACGCAGCGCCGCGCGCATCCGGCTCAATCGGTACTGCTCGTAAGCCAACTGACGCCGGGACCTCTAACGCTCAGAACAGGGCAATGTCTTGTCCGCAACCCCAGGCAAACACTGCCACGCACCATTCCAGACATCACCAATGAACCAGAATCCACAATCAAAACCCTTGACAGCCATAGGAGCATCGGTAGGCGCAACAACGACCTCGCTTGTTCTCACGCTCTGTGATCGCCGTTCTGTTGGTCAGCGTTTGGCAGCGGCTTGGTACTGCTCCAGCACACTCGCCGGGATCCGCCCGCGGTCACTGACGGCGATGCCGTGGTCTTGCGCCCAAGCCCGGATCTGGCCGCTGCGCTGGCGGGCGGCGGCCGTCCGGGCCGCTCGGCGGGCCAGTCCCCGCCCGGTCTTGCGGGCATGGGCGATGAACGGCGCGAGCTGCCCGCGGAACGCGCGGGCGTTCTTGCCGCACAGGTCGATCTCATATTCTGCGCCCTCGAGCCCGAACCGCACCGTCTCGTCGGCCGGGCCGCCATCGAGGTCGTCCTCCAGCGCGACCGTTACATTCTGAGCCATGTCGACCTCCCATGCCGGCGGTGGGGTTCGCCCGCACCCTGCATGGCAAGTCTCGCCGATACCAGCCGCAAAGTCGCAGATCACACGCCAGATCGAAGCTGTGGACGATCGGCTGATAGGGACCGACTATGGCAGAACAGCGCTGAGCAGTCCCGCGTTACAAGTGCCGCTGACACTCCTTTTGCACCGACCGCGACGCCTCAGATCGAAACCCAGTCGGTCACGACAGCAGGTCCGTCCGCTACGGGACCAGAGCGGCAGCGTAGGCTGATCGGACCCGCGCGGAGCGAGTCGGCGCTGAAGCGTCCCAGAGCGTCCGACTCAAGGGTGACGAGGCCAGTTCGATGCCGGATTTCCACGCTGGCAGGCTGCGGGGGGCCGAGCTGGCCGATCAGCGCGCGCGACCTGCCAGTGCGGGTGACCTCAATCTCGATGCTCACGTCGCCGGTGTGGAAGGAGAGCAGCCGCCGATCCTGGGAGCCGCGGACGAGCGCGGCTTGGTGATCGACAAGGGAGTCGAAGACCAGCTCGGCCAGATCCTCATCGACGGTGCGCCACGTGAAAGCCTCCACCGCCGCCTGTAGCAACACGCCAGGCACCGGGTTGAGGAGTGCCGCGACTCGCCGGAGTTCTTCCTCCAGCTCGGTGTCGTCAGGCTCATCGTGCACGCGGGGCCTCCTGTCGCGCTTATTCATTTCCGGGACTGTGCCATACGACGTCTGGCTGCTGGCTCATCAGCCTTTCGCGCAGCCGCTGCAGACAACGCGCCCGGGTCGGCCCGATGCTGCCGACTGGCATGTCGAGTGCCTCAGCGACTTCGAGGTAATTCGGCGGCGGCGAGGCCATCAAGACAGCGAGTAGTTCCTGGCAGCGGCCCGAGAGCTGATGGAACGCGCACCAAAGGCGCGCAGCGCGGTCCGAGTCGAGGACCGCCTGCTCCGCATCGAGCACCGCCAGTTCCGGCGAGTAGTCGTCGGTGTGGCTGTGGTCGAGTATTGCTGCGTCGTCGGTCGGGAGGATCCTAGTAGCGGCCTGGACGGCCCTCAGCGACTCGTGCCTGGCAGTGGTCGCGAGCCAGGCGCCGACATACTCAGGATTCTCGATTCGGCCGATGTGCTCGGCAAGGCGAAGCCACGTGGTCTGGAACACGTCTGCCGCGTCGGCCGCGCCCAGGCGGTACCGGCGCGTGACTGACCAGACGAGCCCGCTGAAGCGCTCAACGAGCCCCTGCCAGGCGGCCGCGTCGCCGCCCGCTGCGGCCCTGGTCAGGAGGCCGGTCTCATCGGGATCCACCGCGACGTCTTCTCTGTCGGCCCTTTGGGACCTCATGGTAAATCCGTGCTGGCTGGGGCACTAGGCAGTGCGCGGCGCGCAGTATCAGCACTTGCACGATTCGAGTCTCCGTCACCGCAAGCTCAGCGTTTCCCATCGCCCTACTCGTAGCGAGCGGGGAACTGTCACCTAGGAGAGGACTCAGGTTGCTGGCTGATACATCTGGCGCCGCAGTCGGAGCCCGGCCGGTCAGGGAGCCGGGCGAACAGCCGCGCCCTCAGCCGGGCTGCGGGCTTCGCTGGTGACGTGCGGCCCTCATCTCGCGCTGACCCAGGTGGTGGTAAATGCCCGGCCGCCGGCCCTGGCTGGCCCGGGGACGTCGATCTGGCTGCCGTTGTGCTCCTGTGCGACCTCGGTCGTCGTCCAGTGCTCGGAGATCAGCCCGGAACGCGTGCCGGCCCGGTCGGCCACTGCGATGTTCTCGTAGACCGCCGCCCCGTAATCCGCCAGCTGGGTGATCTTGCCCGCGAACTTGGCCGACTCGGTGATCACCTCGGCGGAGGTGGCACAGACCTTCCGGGGCGGGCACCTGCCCTGCCATCTCCCGCGCTGCCCGGTGGAATTGTTGACCAGGCGGAATGTGAACGTGCGCGCAGTGGGGTGGTAGGAGACGCTGGCGGTGACAGAATCCCCGGGGCTGACCGCGAATCCCGGCAGCTCTACCTCGCCCGCTGGGAGATTCTCATGCCAGGCGTAATACCGGGCCTTCCCGAGGATGCAGACGGCAGCGACCCCGTCCTGCCCGAGAGTGACCCCGTCGTAGCCGCCCAGCCCCACCCAGAAGGACACGCCGCCAGGGCCCGCACCCGCCGCCTGGGCGCAGTTGACCGATGGCACGGTGAACTGTGCGGAAACCTGCCGGAAGCTCCTCCCGGTGGCCACATAACCAGCCCAGTTCCGGCTGTCCGCGACAGCCGCGCTGGAGGACCCGGCCTGGGCGTAGCTGAAGCTGCAGCCGGCGGTGCCCAGGCCGGTGGCGGCGATCACGGCAATAATCGGACGGATGGCGTGCATCGGAAACATCCTTCTTGCGGTCACGCGCGATACCCCGCGTCCTCAGTGAGAGGGCCAGCCGCCCCGCGTGATACGTCGCGCGAGCGGCGCCCGGCCGAGTTACGGCCCGCCGCGGCCTGCTGAGCTGACGGGGTCCGCGATCAGGCCATACGACAGCATGGCGCGGCGCTACGCCCTGGCCCCATCACGTTGCTCCGCCAACCCAGTCCTGGGCGAGCTGACGACTGATGACCTGCGGCGTATCCCCGGGGTCCGCCCGGGTAGGCGCATGGGCGATGTATCACGCGGGGCGGCTGCCCCTCTCACTGAGGACGCGGCGAGCACCGCGCCCGGACCCAGGGATGCATAATGATCATTTCCGGCGGCCAGCAACCAGCCCTTCCCGGCCAGGACGACCTGCTCGGGCAGGAGGACCGACCCGGGCAGCGCGTAGCCGCCACGCTTGAGCGCCCCCTCGGGCGGCGCATCGCTGCCGCCCTGATCGATATCGTCCTGCTGACCGGGCTGTTCGTCATCTTGAGCCTGATCGTTGGCCAAACCAGCGCGGGAATAGGAAGCTTCCATATCTCCCTGTCCCTGGTCAAGATCACCCGCAACGGACAGCCCGCGGTCAACATCTCCCTGAACGGGGCGTGGGCAGTCTTGTACCTGGCCCTGCTGCCGCTCTACTACTTCGCGCTGGAGACGTCGATCGGGCAGACCGTGGGCAAGCGCCTGCTCGGCCTGAGGGTCCTCCGCGCCGACGGGGGGAGGCCATCGGGGTGGGCGATCGCCGGGCGCACGCTGCTGCGGCTCATCGACGGGCTTCCGGTGCTGTACCTGGCCGGGTTCATCATCATGCTGGCCACCGGCCGCGCGCGCCGCCAGCGGCTCGGCGACCTCGCGGCCGGGACGGCCGTCACGCGGGCGCTTCCGGCGCGGCACCGGGGCCTGGCAGTCGTACCGCTGGCGGTCGTTCTGGTGGCAGTTGCTGGCCTGTCCGTGTACCGGGCGACTGGTGGCTCGCCCGTGTACCGCGCGACCTCGGCCGGGGCAGCCAGCACCTACCGGGCGCATGGCGTCTCGTTCGACTACCCGGCTGGGTGGCAGGAAGCGCGCCTCCCGGTAGATGTTGCGATCGGGCGGGTGCGGCAGAAGCTGTGGACCACCGCGGCCGTCCTCGACCAGGCGGACTGGATCGACGTTGCCGCATATCGGCTGAGCCCACCCGCCCCGAAGATCCCCATCGGCCCACTTCCCCCCGCCGAGAAGACAGTCCTCCGGCGAGCCTTCCGCCGCTTCATGCAGCGGGGCGGGCGGGCGCTGCTGGCAGGCCCGCGGGAAATCACGATGGGCGGAATGCCTGGACTGCTGGTCTGGGGCGCAGGAACCCAAGACGGGATTCCCGTCGAGAACACCCTCGCATTCGCCCTTAATGGCACGACAGAATACGTCGTCAACTGCGAGCACGCGCGGGCGCCTGGCGGCGGGGAGGTGGAGCGGGCCTGCCGCCAGGTGCTGCGCACTTTCAGGGTGACCGCCTTGGCTGGGGCCGCTCGCGCCTACCGGGCGCATGGGGTTTCGTTCAACTACCCAGCCGGGTGGCAGGAGGGAGGCTCCGCAGGGAGCGTCTCGGTCGGACCAGTACGCCGCAAGCTGTGGGACGCGGCCACCGCCCTCGACCGGTGGGACTGGATCCAGGTCACTGCCTACCGGCTGACCCGCCCCGTCACGATCACCCCCGCCGTGCAGACACTGGTCACGCGCAAGCTCCACTGGATCGGCGACGTAATACTGGCGGGCCCGGAGATGATCACGATGGGCGGGACGCCTGGCCTCCTGGCCCGCGGCGGGTGGATCAACCACCAGGAGACAACCATTGTGGACACCGTCGTGATCGCTTTCAACGGCACGACTGAGTACGTCCTCAGCTGTGAACACACGCCGACAAACGCCGGGCAGGTGCAACGCGCCTGCGGCCAGCTGATCCGCACCTTCAAGGTGAGCAAGGTGGCCTAGCCGCCGCAGGCACCCAACCCCGGACATCGCATACGCCGTCTTAACGCCATAGAGCCTGACTCACGGTTGAGTAACCGGCCAGGGAGAGGGACAAAACATGAAACTAACCACCCGTTCCGCACGGCACATCCTGGCCTCCGCAACGATGAGCTGCGCAACGCGGCCGCGCTCTCGAGCAGATACAGCAAAGGATGCGCACGGCGCATCGCATCATTCCAGGGAGTTGCCATGAACGATCCCGATCGGCTGGACGGCCGGCGCGAAGGCGCAGTCGCCGTCCCAGGGCCGCTGCCGGCCGATCCGGCCGGGCATGAATGCCGCTCCGGGGGCGGAACGGACTGGACAGCAGAGGTGTCCGATGGCGGAATCACGGCGGCCGGCCCGTCCGGGTCTCCGCCCCCGCCCGTGCAACAGCACCCGGGTGAGCCCCCGCCGTTCACCGCTGCCCCCGCGGTGCGCCGCAGGCGGCGGAGATGGGCAGTTCCCGTGGCCGTGATCGCGGTCGTGGCGGTGCTGGGCT
>Ga0137377_10003555_pt1 | contig 12114 bp, 10 predicted proteins | sample SagtaG_22_FD_104815 | JGI IMG/M metagenome (GOLD analysis project Ga0137377, IMG submission 104815) | Vadose zone soil microbial communities from Sagehorn Ranch, Mendocino, California, USA - Sage2_L_40_16 metaG | ecosystem: Environmental > Terrestrial > Soil > Vadose zone | place: USA... | reverse complement strand
GCCAGGTCGTCCATAGTAGGGGCGACCCAAAGGTCGCCCAGCGGAGGCGGATTCGCGTACAGCTAGTATTCGCCAGCAGAGTCTCCAAAAAGGAAGGTTCATATGATACTTATTACTGGTGCGACAGGCTACATCGGACGGCATCTCGTATCTCGCTTAGTAGCCCGGGGAGAACGACCTCGCTGCCTGGTACGCAATCCTGCCCGAGCAGCAAGCATTCTCCCTGCTGATAAGGTTGAATTGGTACAGGGTGATACAACTCAACCGGCTTCGTTAGAGGCTGCCGTGGATGGTATTGATACCGTCGTCCATGCCGCCTTTGTCACAGCTGATCACAAACAATCAACAGGTAATTCCTACCAGGAAACCAATGTCCAGGGCACCGCAAATTTGATCAGAGCAGCTAAAAATGCCAGCGTTAAGCGCATCATTGAAATTAGCGGCTTAGGTACCAGGCCTGATAAGCCCGGTAGCTACATGCAGGGTCGCTATCTGGCTGAAAAGATGCTCAAAGAGAGCGGCCTGGACTGGACGATCATCCAACCCTCCGTTCTGTTTGGTAAAAATGCTCCCTTCATCAAGGGCCTGTCCGATCTCATTAGGACTGCTCCTGTTGTACCGCTCATTGGCGGTGGCAAGGTCTTGTTCCAACCGATCTATGTGGAAGATGTTGTGACGGTGATTATCAAGACGCTGGAGGATCCCGTACGTACGACAAATAAAACCTATACTATTGGCGGCCCTGCTTACTACTCGTTTACCCAGGTGATAGATGAATTGCTCCATACAATGCATAAGACGCGCATCAAAGCTCCGGCGCCAACGCCACTGGTGGGTGTAGGTGCAGCAGTTATGGAGGCCGTATTGCCGAAACCACCTTTAACCAGAGCCGCTATGATCCTCTTCTCCTTTAATAACACCACCGACTTGAATAGTGTTGAACGCGATTTTGGCTTTAAGCCCATGTCGTTCACGACGTACCTGCAAGCGCAGGGAGTATAGTGCACATCCAAATTTTGCTATGATATAATTGAAGGGTATGAACGTCTTTAGTAAGAGATGCATACCCTTCTTTTTCTTATGCGGTCTGCTCCTTCGCTTGCAGCCTGCATGTTGCATGGCAAATCAGGTGAGACACTGTTTCACCTGATGCGTTGTGCCTTAGAATGGAGGAAATTGTTTGACCGTATCACCCGATATAGCATCGAAGGTCCACAACGACCTGCGCATGATTGGCGATAAGTTAGTGCGTATCTCGCGCTCATTACACGAGCATACGCATAAATTGGAGGTAGCTGTCGAGGGCACCTATGCCGGCGAGAGAGCCGATCCTCGCGTCCGTTTACTCAGTGACACTCTCCATATCAGTCGTCTTGCGGACCTGGAATTAGGGCAACTCAATCAATCTGTACAGCGTGTGTTAAACCTATTGCAAGGACAGGTGGCTAAGGTAGCACAGGCTGCATCTTCTCCACCTTTCCAGCTTCCATTCGAGCGTGAGCGTGAAGCCCTCACCACGAGTATCACTGCCCTAAAACGTGAGCGTAACGAACTAGAGACCCTTTACTCTATTGCGCGCGTACTTAATTCAACGCTTGAGTTTGATGAGGTCCTGCGCCTGGTCATGGACCAGGTCATCAGTGTCGTCAATGCTGAGCGGGGTTTCTTAATGCTGGTGAACCCGGCAACCAATGAACTTGAGTTCACTATTGCCCGTGATAAACGCATGCGCACCACTGATGAGAGTGCCTTCAAAATCAGTCGCAGCACGGTGAATCGGGTTGTAAGTACTCGGGAGCCCTTGCTTACCGACGATGCACAAATTGACGCTGCTTTGAAGGCCCAGGAAAGCGTTATGGCGTATGGTATTCGCTCTATCATGTGTGCTCCCCTGGTTGTCCGCGATAACTGTATCGGGGCCGTTTATGTTGACAGTCGTATCAATGCCAACCTGTTTGTTCCCAAGCACCGCGAACTGCTGCTGGCCTTTTGTAACCAGGCGGCTATTGCCATCGATAATGCCCGCCTCTTCGCTGACCTCACCAAGACCATACGCAAGGTCAATGAGGATAAGCAATACATGGACAACATCTTTGCCTCTATCGCTAATGGCGTGATCACAACAGATTCATCGGGCATAGTCACTACATTTAATGACGCGGCCGCCAAGATTTTACTCATCGATCCGAAGTCTGCTGTAGGCAGGCATTGTCAAGAAGTGTTTAGTGAGCGGCCCCAGGTTGGCCTGGCCGAGTTGCTGCAAAATGCCAGGATCTATCATGAACATGGCACCATGGTGACGAATTCCGTCGATTGTGTTATTCCGGGTGCAGGGGAAGTCAGTCTGAACCTCTATGTCTCTGCACTGCGTGACACACAAAACGCCCTTATCGGTACCGCTCTTGTCATCGATGATCGCACTGAAATTAGACGCTCGGAAGCCCAGGCCAAAGAGATTCGCCGCATTTTTGAACGCTATGTTCATCCTAAGGTCGTGCAACAGTTGATTAAAGATCCAATGGCCCTGAATCTGGGTGGGGAAACAAAAGAAATCTCGGTCGTCTTCGCCGACATTCGTGGCTATACGCGCCTCAGTGAGAGGTTGGCTCCTGAAAAGATGATGAACCTGCTCAATAGCTATCTTGAGATCATGGTCAAGGAAATCTGGGATGAAGAAGGTACTCTGACTGCGTTTATAGGTGATGCGCTTATGGCAATTTTTAATGCGCCTTTACCCCAGGACGATCACGCCCTGCGTGCAGTACGCGCTGCCTGGAAGATGCGTTTGGCGGTACAGAAGTACCAGCAGGATCAGCCACAGGAGATACCTATAGCCTTTGGTTTTGGCGTGAATACAGGTTTGGGGGTCGTAGGCAATCTTGGTTCTCAGGGGCGTTTGCAGAACTATACGGCGATTGGAGATGCAGTCAACGTGGCCGCTCGTCTCCAACAAAATGCCCTGGATAATAACATCCTGTTGAATCATGCAACATTTCTACAAGTGAGGCAGTATGTCATGGCCTCCAGGCTTCCTCTTCTTGCCGTGAAGAATAAGACGGCCCCGTTAGATGTCTGGTCTCTATTAGGCCTTGTAGAGTCATAGGATCTCTACAAATTCTTTCGTAACACGAAACCTACCTGTGAAATCCGCGTGAAGCCAAACCATTCGTAGAGACGATGGGCGTTGGTGTTATCATCCTGTGTATTGAGCATAATACGTATCACCCTGGCCTTCTCGAAAAAGCGTATAGCCTCAGCCATTAAACGGGCTCCAACACCATGACCTCCCACCGATGGATGAACGGCGATACGCACCAGGTAACCATACTCGTCATCCAATGCATTAAACTGGTAACCAATTACTTTGCCGTCGAGTTCTGCCACCACAAAGTACGGGTGCGTCTCAGCGATATCAAGAAATGAGACCGCATCGTAACGCCACAGATCCTCAAAGCATGCATCTTCGATAGTAAGTAAAGCAGGTATATCGCGTACCTCGAAAGGTCGAACAATGACCTGTTGATTGCCCTGGGTAGGGATGCGGTAATCAAACTTGTCGTAGGCGTAGAGTAAGCGGTACGGTACAAATCCCTCGGTCAGTAAAACATCGCGTAACCAGTCCTGCTCAACGTCATTGCCGGAGTAATGAAGATGGTGCACCCCTTGTGCAGTCAAGCGAGGCGCCAGGTGTTCAAGGAGAGTATGCAGTAACCTGGCGTAAGCTCGATTCTCCGTCCAACTGACACAAAATCCAGCTATCCAGGCTGAAGGTGCATGTACTGTTTGAGAAAGGATAAAGCCACGCAGTGACGATCCATTAAACAGACCCAATGCTGGATAATGAGCGAGGATAGAGGGAAGTTCATCTAGAGTAAATCGCTGATAAATGTATTCAGAAGTTTCGAGCAAACGTCTAACTTGCGGTATATCGCCACTGGTCAGTATGCGCACTTCTTCAAAACTTCGTGGCATGATTCCTCACATCGCTATGCGTCTGGCCCTTTGATTTCTCGTCGTAGGCGTTCAATATCAGGTTTGGGCGCATTACGCATACGATAGCCTGTCAGCTTATGAATACGGCGCAACTCAGCGATCAGCACATCGGTATTGATACGAAAAGGCATATGCGGTGCTGGACCCAGACTATCTACGGCTGCATCATCACCAAGAAGCCAATTGATACAGGTGGCGACACAGGCACCCATGGCGTCCAGATTATACCCACCCTCTTGCACCATTACTAGTCGCCCATTACACAGGTATTGAGCCAGTTCAATGATGATACCGGTGAGGTGCGCGAAGCCAGCTGTGGAAATATTCATCTGACCCAGCGGGTCACTCCAGTGCGCATCAAAACCGGCTGAGACCAGGATGAGCTGCGGATCAAAGCGGTCAGCCGCGGGTGCCATCACCTGTCGGAAAACCGGTTCATATGTCTCGAAACCAGTTTTCGCCGGCAGAGGCACATTGATCGTCGTACCTAGCCCTGCTCCTTCTCCACGCTCATCAGAAAGCCCTGTGCCCGGGTAGAAAGGCGCTTGATGGATCGAAAAGTAGAGCACACGCGGGTCATCGTAAAACATTTCCTGTGTACCGTTCCCATGATGCACATCATAGTCAATAATCATTACTCGCTCAAGTCCATAGCGGTCGATAGCGTAGCGTGCAGCAACAGCCACATTGTTAAAGAGGCAGAAGCCCATGGCTGCTTCTGGTAGAGCATGGTGACCAGGCGGGCGCACCAGGCAGTAAGCGTTATCAACCTCGCCGTTCATTATCGCATCTATGGCCGTGAGCGGCGCTCCTGCGGCCTTGATAGCTGCTGCATATGACTGCGCAGAGATGTAGGTGTCGGTAGCAAAGAAGCGCGTTTTGCGGCTCCCTCGTTTCTCTTCCTCGGCTACTTCTGCTGCTGCTGCTTTTACCAACTGGATATATTCACGATCATGCACCGTAGCCAGTTCATCCTCTGTGGCTGCGCGTGGCGGAATCTGAACCAGTCCATCTCGTTCCAGCCAGTTGAGCGCTTCCAGGACTTTCACTGCCATTTCCAGGCGTTGTGGTTTCTCCGGGTGGTTCTGTGGTGTAATGTGCTCTAAAAAAATCGGATCGTAAATCAGGGCCGTAGTCATACTTTTCCTTTTTGGGCATCCAATTATGCCTTAGCCAGAGCTTTTTCTACCAGATCGGGAATCTCGAAGATCGTATCAGCAACAGGAACATTTGCCGCCTGTAGCGCTGCAACTTTCCCCTGGGCTGTACCTGTATTGCCAGAGATGATCGCTCCGGCGTGTCCCATACGCTTGCCAGGAGGTGCTGTACGTCCTGAAATAAAGGCCACCACCGGCTTGCTCATCATCTTAATGTACTCGGCGGCATCTTCCTCGTCGCTGCCACCAATCTCACCGCACATTACAACTGCCTTAGTTCCTGGATCGGTCTCGAAGAGTTTCAGGTAGTCGACAAAGGTCGAGCCGATTATCGGATCACCGCCAATACCAATGCAGGTGGACTGGCCGAGGCCCGCCTCGGTCAGCAGTGCGACAACTTCATAAGTAAGGGTGCCAGAGCGTGAGATGAAGCCTACGGGGCCAGGCGTAAAGATCTGGTAGGGGATGATGCCAATCTTGCCCTGCCCCGGTGTACACATACCCGGGCAGTTGGGGCCGATCAGGCGTGCTCCATGTTCCCGCACAACCAGCATCGCTCGCGTCATATCAATGACGGGAATGCCTTCGGTGATGCAGACGATCAATCCGATGCCCGCGCCGGCAGCTTCCATGATCGCATCAGCGGCACCGGCAGGTGGCACAAATATACAACTGGCCTGGGCATCCGTGGCCGCTCTCGCCTCGGCAACGGTATCAAAGACCGGTAAATCCTCTACCTCTGTACCGCCCTTGCCCGGGGTAACACCGCCAACCACGTTTGTTCCAGCTGCCTTCATATTGCGCGTGTGAAACTGCCCCTCACGCCCGGTAATGCCCTGCACTATCACTCGTGTCGTTTTATCCAATAGAATACTCATTACTATTTCCTCTGTCCTACCGCTGCGACGATCTTTTGTGCCGCCTCGCGCATATCTTTGCCCCAATCGAGCCCGGCATCTTTGAGCATGGCTTTGCCCTCTTCAGCCCCGGTGCCCGAGAGGCGGACGACTATGGGCATACCTTTGGAAAGTTCAGCCTGGGCCATAATCACGCCTTTTGCCACTTCTTCACCGCGTGTAATACCACCAAAGATGTTGACCAGGATACCCTTGACCTGTGGATCGCGTGCCACGAAGGTTAAGGCCTTGCGCATGACTTCAGCCTTGGCCCCGCCCCCGATATCGAGGAAGTTGGCCGGTTTCCCACCTACACGCGCCACCATATCAAGCGTGGTCATAACCAGCCCGGCTCCATTACCGATGATGCCGATGTCACCGTCCAATTTCACGTAGGTCAAACCTTCCTGCTTGGCCTCATACTCCAGGGGATTTGACTCTTCTGACTCCGCCCACGAAGCATACTCCTTCTGGCGGAACAGACCGTTGTCGTCGAGGAGAATCTTTGCGTCGGCAGCCTGGACCTGTCCATTGGTGGTCAGTACAAGGGGATTGATTTCGGCCAGGCTGGCATCACTCTCAATAAAAGCTTTGGCAAGCGCGGTAAGGATAGCTCCACCTTTGCCAATTACCTGGTGGGGCAGTCCTGCGCGGGCAAGAATATCGCGTGCCTCGAAGGGAAGCAGTCCCCAATGCATATCGATGGACTGCTTAATGATCTTCTCGGGTGTTTTCGCGGCCACCTCTTCGATGTCGATACCACCCTCTTTGGAGACCATCACAATGGGTGCCTGCGTTTTGCGGTCGAGGATAATACCGAGATAGTATTCCTCTTTGATGTCTATTTTGGAGACGACGAGGACTTTTTCTACTTTTAGCCCTTTGATATCCATGCCCAATACTTTGGCGGCAGCAGTACGTGCCTGTGCAGGAGTATCGCCAAACTGGATACCACCTGCCTTGCCTCGTCCACCAACATATACCTGGGCTTTGATCACGACCGGCCCGCCTAGTTCGTGAGCAATAGCTTCGGCCTCTTCTGGCGTATACGCTACACGTCCCGGCTGTAGGGGAATACCATAACGTGCCAGGATATCTTTGGCCTGATATTCATGGATCTTCACGAAAACTACGCTCCTTGTGATAAATATTGTACGCCTCTCTTAGGGCGGGGAAATATGCCATTTCAATAAATTCATGCTAACACGTCCTAAAAGGGGCTGTCAAGGATTGCGGAAACTTGTTACAATAGAGTAGGGAATTATATTTATAAAAAGGGGGACAGCTCATGGCAAACAAAACTTCAACTACCCCGCTACTATCACGGCCCAAAGATAAAACATATGTGCCTGCCAAAACACCTCTTCAGAAAATTGTGCGTTCTTCTAAAAGAGGGCTCTGGCCATTGTTCAGTATCCTGCTTGTGTTGGGAGTGATCATTCTCATTGTCGCTAGCTCAATTGCCTGGAATTGGCTCAAAGATATAAAACTTACTATCGGCTCGGCTCCTAAGCAAGCCCCAATTCTTACTTTTAACGTACAGCGCACGGCATCCTACGCAGGTTTAGATTTTACCATTGTAAATGCGCAATATGCCACCTCTCTTGCAGATGACGGTATTCAGTCAGGTTCAGGTGTTGTACGTCTGAATATGAAAGTAGCAAATAAGTCCACTGATCAAATTAATATCGTCTATTATGATATCGCTCGACTTCTTGCTCCAAAGCTCAGTCCTATAGCGCCAACCAATGTATCCCTCTCTGTTGGCCCTAAGCCAGGTACAAGTGAGAGCGGCTGGATAGACTTTTCAGTATCCAGCGCGTTGCAACTTAATACATTACAACTACAACTTGGGTCTACAACACTTGGAGAGTCGCTGGTAACCATACCCTTTACGGGCCCTTTCAACGGCAGCCGCTATAGTGGCAGAACATCGCCACAGAACCTGGACATTAACTATTACTTTCCCTATTACGACCCCCATTTGCTCATCTATCACCTGACAAGCGTGGATATTCGCTACTCTTATCGAGGTATGCAGGCCAAGGCAGGGCAGCAATACTATGTTCTGAACTTCCGCGTGGATAATCCCAACGATACGAAAGTGTCACCTGGCTATGGCTATGATTACGTACGCCTTAGCTTCAATGGTGGTCCCATCCATCCGCCGGTTGATAGCACACTTCCCTATGGCTTTAATGCTGGCACAAACAGGGCTGGTGGGCGAGTTGTGTTTTTGGGACCGGCCGGTCTAAAAGCTTTCACTATTGACTTCCTGGTACAGTACGGAGGTGGAGGAAGCGATTACAATGTGACGTTGTAATTATGAGCCCATTGCACGCTGCTGATGTTGTAACTATTCAAGAGGGGTACAGAGGGACAACTGTTCCCCTGCCGCGGACTAAGTGTCCGCGCGTTTTCCCTTCTTCTCTCGTCCGCAGCAGGTGGTCTGAAAAGGCCACCTGAATAATTACGTAGCCTCTGAATCTTTGACAGGATAACGAGTAGTCATTGGGTCCTGTAGATGCAGAGGATCGCGATTCCGCCTGCTATCTCTATCCCCTTGAGGTAAGCGCCAAAATGAAGCGTAGCGACCTGCAAGTGTAAGGGGAACAACATCCGGGTTCTGCAAAGCGTCACGGGCCAGGGCGGCTTCACGCTCAATCCTCTCCTGACGTTCTCTTTCTCTGGCAGCTTCACGCTCCAATTTGGCTTGCTGCTCTAGGAGAGCTTCGCGTTCTAACCTGGCTTTTTGCTCTCGTTCGGCTTCACGCTGCATTTCGGCTTCACGTTTCATGGCGGCTTCGTGCTCGATTCTTGCCTGACGTTCCTGTAGAGCTTCCTGACTCATGAAAGGATCGTGAGTCATGGAGAGTTTTTGCTGCTCAGTTACCAGGCCCCGCGTGATCGCACTTTCGCTATGGAACAGGTAGTGAGACGACATGGGATCGAGCGCACCGGACGGTGTAAGCTCGACCATTCGAGCAAAATGGTTCAGGTCGCGTTGTAATACGGAATCAAAGTAACTATTGACACCCAGGTTTTCGCCAATGTTGCCGAGAGGTCCGGTAGGAGGTTTGTAGTGGATGTAGACGTCGACAATGGTCAATTCAGGGTTTATTGGCCGAAATTTGACTTTGCCGGTGTTTTGCAGGCCGTGTATCGAACGCCATCCGATTTGACGGTCCTCAATCCAGTCTTCGTTGATAGCATCCCACTCATAATGGCGAAGGACCTGCACAACCCAATGACTACGCTTATCGTCGTAGTACGTAACTTCTTTCACAAAGTGCATAAACTTCGGAAAGTCGTTAAAATGGGTGAAAAGGGAGTAGACCTGATGTACAGGCGCATGAATCGTAACTGATGCATGATGTTCTGCCATACTCTTGCCTCTTTTCTGAGACTATGCTAATCGTTTGTATGCTACGGTGGAGACGAATAGAACGAGGCAGATCAGATAGTTGACTACCACACTTCATGTTGATCTTTTTTACAAAGGAGTAATTTTCTTGTATCATTGTACCATATGATGACAATAAGACGTTCAAGGGCTGCAAGAATTATTACGCGTGTCCCTTCGCTTCGAATGCATAGCGCAGGAACAGATGGCTGCCACCACGTTTGACGCCGATAAGTGTTCCCCAAAGTGGATGCTCTGGCGCAAAACGCTTTCCCGTGATGAGCCCTGGTCGCTCACTGGAGCTGTCTCGACCGGCTATTTGCGGGGCAAGCGTCAAGAATAGTTCATCCAGGTACCCCTCTGCAAAGAAGTCACCCATCAACTGTGGTCCACCCTCGACCAGGATCACGTCACTCTGGCGCACATTGCTCACGGCCTCCAGGATCGCCTGGGCACTGAGTGAGCCAGCGCTTTGAATTGCCGCAACCTGAACTGACGGTGGGGGATGCTGTTCACGGATGCGCTGCGCGCCATGTGTCGTTGTGACGATCAACACGGGAACCTCACCAGACTGAAACACTGGCAGATTCAGGTTGATATTACCGTGTGCGGTAACGATGACGTTCAATGGAGGTCCTGGCTTTCCCAGGTTGATCCGAAACTGCTGGTACACGGCGGCGAGGGCTGGATAAATGTATTGCGCAGTCCAGCGGTGATGGGGTACCGAGCGCAGTGTGCCAGCGCCAACAATCACAGCATCGGCAACCGCACGCAACAGGCCCATGACCATCTTATCATGCTGATTGAAGCCGCTGATTTCTCCACCACCCGCGTGGCCAACTTCGTTCAAGGTCACGACCCCATCCAATGTTGTGACAAAGTTGCCGATGACATAGGACCTTTGAGGATGTGGCGGGAATTGGAGACGACCAAAAAGAGTTGCCAGTTCGGGCGGGAGCGGCAGATCACCTCCATGCTCCACCTCGAAGAGTGTTTCCAGCGGTATGAGAGCGCTCATGAGTGCACTCCCCACGCTGAAAAGAACTCCGCCCGCAGCGCTGAATTGCTCTCGTACTCGCCCCGCCAGAACGTAGTGCGGGTCATCGGAAATGTGGCGGCGGTGTAGATCCATTGCCGCATGAAAGTCCTGATCATCACGGTCCAGGTCAAAAGACATGGTTATCGTTATCCTCTCTTTGCTTTTGTATCATGGCTTCCCTCGTACTCTTCAGCAGCTGAGTAGCAGCAGGTCTGCAGGACAATAGCATTACTACGTTCAATATCTCGTTGGGGGCAATACGAGAGGAATCAGTTCATATTCCTTTTGCCTGGATGGGGAGAACAACACCATTCACCCCATCTCCTGCAGGTGTTATCAGGAAGATCGCTGCCTCTACGATATTTTCAAGGCTCACCCATTTATTACGTATATCCTCTGCCGTGGGCTTCATCGAGTCAACATTCGATTGAGTGAGGATCACGCCAGGACCAAGAGCATTTACAGAAATACCGAACTTCTTACCTTCTTTAGCCAACGTAGTGGTCAGCGCATCGATACCGGCTTTAGCACAATTATAGGCAAGCATCATTGGTGCGGAGCTTTGTGCGCCTCCTGCTCGACTAAAATTGAGAATCTTGCCACCTCCCTGGCTCTTCATGATTGGCCAGACGGCACGGGTACAGAGGTAAGCGCTACGCAGGTTATTGTTCAGTTCCGCTTCCCACTCGGCCAGGGTCAGTTCATCGGAAGGACCATACTTTGTGAGACCACCGGCGAGGTTGACGAGAATGTTAATACGTCCATAGGCAGCCAGCGTCCCCTGGATGAGGCTATTTGGCCCCTCTTCGGTTGTCAGATCAGCAGGAATGGCGATAACTCTCGCACCTTCAGCACGCAGCTCTTGCGCACGAGCGTTGACCCGCTCGGCATTGCGGGCGCTGATAGCGAGAAGAGCACCCTCGCGAGCAAAGGCAGCGGCAAGTGCGTAACCAACCTGCCCGGCATGGCTGACGCCAGTTATAATAGTAACCTGATCTTTCAGGCGCATGTAAATCCCCTTTCTGTAGCTAGCAAGTATGCCAACAGGTAATCTTCCGTCTGAGGCTGGCTTGCACCGGCAAAGTCTTCACTATGTGTTTGTATACCATATTTACTCCGCAAAGTCAATGACTTCCTTGACTTTCTTGACAAATTACCTATTTATTGGGTACACTGATAACAGATCGGAGGAAAGACATGCCATCTTTGAGTTGGAATCAGCGCTTTTTTGAGAGTACACGTGGAAGGATCATCATGCTGCTTCGTCGTGCCAGCCGCACGGTAGAAGAATTGGCTCAGGCACTCGATCTGACGGATAATGCTGTGCGCGCACACCTCGCTACGCTTGAGCGTGATGGGCTTGTGCGACAGCGAGGTGCCCGTCGAGGCAGTGGGAAACCTGCTTTCGTCTACGAGTTGACGCCTGAAAGCGAGCAACTTTTCCCAAAAGCATATGGACCGGTGCTCCGCGAACTCTTGAATGTGCTCAACGAGCACATACCACCTGGTGAAGTTGAAGCATTGTTGCGTATAGTTGGGCGTCGCATCGCTGCCGGGTGGCATATGCCGCCAGGGAATTTGCGTACGCGGCTCGAGGGAGCTGTAGATGTTCTCAATGACCTGGGT
>Ga0137377_10003551_pt1 | contig 12122 bp, 11 predicted proteins | sample SagtaG_22_FD_104815 | JGI IMG/M metagenome (GOLD analysis project Ga0137377, IMG submission 104815) | Vadose zone soil microbial communities from Sagehorn Ranch, Mendocino, California, USA - Sage2_L_40_16 metaG | ecosystem: Environmental > Terrestrial > Soil > Vadose zone | place: USA... | reverse complement strand
TACCGTGCGGACAATTGTGGTCGATCCAAAACAGACGCCGCGGGTCGCCGATCTCAGGCTGAATGATCATGAAATCGTGATTACGTTCGACGATGGTCCGTTGCCGCGACACACTGAGAAGATACTGGAAATTCTTGCCGCCGAATGCGTGAAGGCACAGTTTTTCGTGGTCGGCGATATGGTGAGGGACGCTCCCGATCTGGTTCGACAGCTTGTCCGCGAAGGCCACACGGTCGGGACCCATACGCAAAGCCACGCTCACCTCGGCGCCATGCCGACCAGCGAAGCTGTAAACGAGATCGAGACGGCGATAGCAACCGTAGCGGGGGCACTGCAAGCCTCCCAAGCCCTTACCCCGTTCTTTCGGGCGCCATACTTGGAGACAACACCGGCCATAGAACATTACCTTCGAATGCGAGGCCTCATGATGTGGGGCATAGACTTTGATGCTGACGATTGGTTGGACATCACGCCAAGGGAGGTCGTTAGGCGCGCTCTCGCCGCAATCGAAAATAGGCGTAAGGGCGTGCTCCTGTTGCACGACATTCAGGAGCGTACGGCCATCGCACTTCCTATTCTCTTAAGGGAACTGAAAAAGCGAGGCTATCGGATCGTCCATATTGTGCCGTCTGAGGGAAGCGCCATCGAGCCGAGGTTGCCCCCGGAAGTCCCGCGCGAAGTCGGGAAAGCTGTGATTGGGGGATCACAAGATCAACCGAAGTCCCCTGACGCAAATTGCGCTGGCAATCCAAATGCGATTGGAACAAGTCGGACGATCAAGGTAGAGCCCGCGGCGCTACATCGGGTAGGGACCGTGCAATTTCCGAAGACCTTGCCGCTTGAGGAGCATGAACTGGTGCTGACCTTCGATGACGGTCCGCTACCACCGTTCACGAACGAAATCATCGACACGCTGGCTTCGCAATGCGTGAAGGCAACCTTCTTCGTCGTCGGGGACATGGTGAGTGACTCGCCCGAAATTGTTCGACGCCTTATCAGTAGTGGACATACGGTGGGAACCATGACGCAGACTCATGCCGACCTGTCGAAGCTGCCGCCTGCCGAGGCCATAAAGGAGATCGATTCTGGGATCAATTCCGCCACCGCGGCTCTCGGTGACGCCCACGCGCTGGCTCCTTTTTTTAGGGACCCCTATCTCAATATAACCCAAGAAGTGGGTGCACATCTGCTGTCACGGGGTTTGATGTTATGGAGCATCGATTTCCAGGCGGAAGATTGGAGGGATATTTCACCGGATGATGTCGTTTCTCGCGCTATTGAGGAAATTGAAAAAAAGGGCAGGGGCATACTCCAACTTTACGACATCCAGGAGAGGACGGCCTTGGCGCTTCCCAAGTTGCTCGCCGAACTCAAGCGACGCGAATACCGGATTGTCCACGTCGTACCTGCGGCGCCAGGGGCGATGGGAGTTCAACGTGCCCTCGACAGCAAATGAACCAGGTTAGTGCTGCGCCCGCTATACCCGAGATTACTGTTTCCGCGCCGCCTTTTGGCGGCGCGACCCGCAGCAACATAAGGGCGACTTCATTTCCGTGGAATCATCGCAACGGTGACCGCCTCGCCTATCGTATTCATCGGCCGATTGTTGAGAAATGGCGAGCGTGGCGCCGACCGCTGAAGCGGCGTAGGATTCGCTTGCACCAACGCTCACCACATCGGGGCTGCACACTTGCCCTGACTGACTTTATGAGTCTGCCGTTCTCATCTCCCAGCGGTTTCCCAAGAAAATCACAGCTACGTTCGATGGCGGCCGGCTGACGTCGGATGGAGGCGCGATGCTTCTGACCATAGTCGGCCCGATCCGGCGCACCGCAATCTTGATCGCCCCGTCGCCCGCCGCGGTGCTGAGCATCAGGACTTTGGCGGCAAACCGCACGCCCGATCGCAACAGCCGCTCCAATTGGCCGCTCGCCTGCAATTCATCGACGCGCCAAGCTTGGCGATCACCTGCTCGCGAAACCGGTCGCCCTCGCGGCGGCTCTACTGCCGCCTCAAAATGCGGAATTCTTGTCGCTGTTGCAGTTAGGCCATAGCAGTAAGGTGGCAAATTAGCTAATCTCCGCTTCTCAGTTGCGGGGGTGGAACCATGAAATTCTTTGAAATTCGGATACTGCTAGGGGCGATTTGGATCATCTTCGCCCTACCCGCCACCGCCGCGGATACGGGTGTGCAGCCTCAAGAACAACCGACGCGCACGCTGGTGTACTCAGGCTTCGACTTTAATTCTCAGTCGGCGTATACAGGCTACATCGGCGGCAACTTTGCACCATGGGGAGATTTAGAAACCTCCGGTTTTCGTTTTTCGCTTTTTGGCGCGGCCGGATCTTATCGCTATGACCTAGGCCCTGGAACTTCGACAGCGATCAGAGGAACCTTCGAAACAGGCGACATCCTCGTCGGCTACGGATTCAATAGGGACACTCTCAGCGCCAAATTCATGATCGGGCTTAATGTTCAAAATCATTCATTGTCGTCGGCCGACCCCGCCAATCCAGTCCAGGGCACTCTAGCGGGCCTTAAGTTACAAGGTGACTTTTATGCGAATCCGACACCGCAGACGATGGTGTTTGGAATAGGTTCCTATTCCACAGCGTTTCAAACCTACTACACCGAATTCAAGGGCGGTTTCGAGCTTTTTGGTATTAAGGAGCTTTACGTCGGACCTCAGTTCATCGCGCAAGGTAATGAACAATATGACCAATGGCGAGTCGGCGCGCATGTGACGGGTATCAAATATGGACGCGCAGAGTTCGGTTTTGCTGCGGGCTATCTTCAGGACAGTCGCAACGGCCCAGGAGCATACGGGAGGGTAAGCTTGGATCTCAATTTCTAGCCCACCCCGCTTTTCGGAATGCGATATCAAAAGAGGATTATTTTCAATAAGCCGCCTGCAGCGCAGAAATGTTGTCAACACGTTATTTCGGTTGAGAGAGACGACGTTGTCTCCTTTTAGTTGTAAAATGATCGCCTGTCGAGATCCGATTCATTTTGCGCCCGGACCGTGGCCCTCTTATTTATTCTCGGATAATGTTGCCTTCTTCGGTGGAGTGTATCCGTACAGCGAACGCCCCACGCTTCCGGTAGCTCGATAGGATTGGGCGAGGCTAGTAAAGCACGTCGCTGTAACGCGGCAGTTGCAATATCTGAGCATCGCCAGCCACGCCGGGAATGCATGCGCCAGAATTCTCTCATTGAAAGGGAGTTTCGTGCTCAAGAACGAAATTGACGCAAAGCTCTCTCTTTCGTTGCTTCCCAGGCTGCGCGTACTGTCAGCCCACTGGCAGCGGCGACTGTGGTCTGGTCCCTTTTTTCCGCTCTATCTAGTTGCGGCTGCAATCGTTGGTATTCATCTAATTCATGCGGCGCCGATACAGTCGCGCGCCAGGGGGATGCTTATTGAGCGTCAACTAGATGACGCATGGAGAATGTACGTCAAGCGTTTTATCTCTCCGGACGGGCGCATTATCGACGACGCCAACGGCGACATCAGCCACAGCGAGGGCCAGGGATATGCAATGTTGATTGCGGCTCGGCTCAAGGATCGGGCAACTTTCGACCGCTTATGGGCTTGGTCTAGCGCAAACCTGTTCGTGCGCGGTGACGAGTTGGCGGCATGGGTGTGGGACCCGCAGACTGATCCGCACGTCCGCGATATCGATGATGCGAGTGATGGTAATATATTGATAGCTTGGGCGTTGTTGGAGGCTGGATTGCAATGGGCGGCCGACGACTACCTTTCCGTAGCGCGCAAAATTGCCGAATCTGTCGGTCAACTGAATACAGAGCTTAGCCGGTACGGCCTCGTTTTGCTTCCAGGAAGCAGCGGGTTTGGCTTGCGCGACCGCCCTGACGGGCCGATCGTAAATCTTTCCTACTGGGTTTTTCCGGCATTTCGTCACCTCAGACGCGCCGCACCAGCCGTCGATTGGGAACGGATCATTGCGAGCGGCTTATCCATCATCGCCGCCGCCCGCTTCGGAAGCGACAAAATGCCGACCGATTGGATCAGCCTAGCTGAAGAGAAGACGGCCGCCGCCAAAGGATTTCCCAGTGTGTTCGGGTACGATGCTATCCGAATTCCCCTTTATCTTGCGTGGGGACGTCCCAATGATCGGAGTGCGTTGGAAGTCTTTGCGCCGCTGCTGACACCGGCGCGGATGCGATCGCCGTCAGTCATCGACTTAAGGACTGGCAGAACTCAGGAGTCCTTCAAAGAGAATGGCTATAAGAGCATCCCAGCGTTGTTGAAATGCGCGCTCCATGGGACCCCGTTCTCTCGCGAGTTCTACGACATCCAACCGGAACTTTATTATCCGACCACGCTCCACATATTAGCGTTGCTTGCCGCCCAAGATTCCTATCCGTTGTGTCTCCGCGGTTGATGGGCGGCGCGTTGACTGTTTGCGCCGCAAGGCGGATGTCATCCACATCTTGTGAAAGGTCAAAGGCCGCCGAAACGGTAGCCCAAACCAAACAAAGCTGTATGCGTTTGCATATGAACGTCGAATGTCGCGATTGTCGTGCCCGGCACGCAGCCAGGACATCGAGGCGCAGGCGCAAATATCGAGTCTGTGAATGAGACGCTGCCGAAATCGGCATATCGATATTCAGCGCGAACGAACCAGTTGGACCACAGCAGGGTTTCGAACCCGGCTCCTACTGTCCAGCCAATTTTGGTGGCAGAGCTCGTTATATTGAAGGGGGGCGGATTAAGCGGAAAGCAGGTCGCCTGCGGATTGTCGGCACCGCAGGTCGCAGTTGCCTCAAAATGCAACCATGCCGCTCCGGCGGTCAAATAGAACAGCGTCGACGGTGTTGCCAAATATCCAAACCTCGCGCGGGCACTGGCATCCCACCGCGATCGCACTTGGAAGCTGTCCCCGGCATCCCCCGAGGCAAGAAATGGCCCGCCTGGAAAAACCATTCCGGTAATGGTGTTTTGCTGATTCGCCCAGCCCCAATCACCCTCTACACCTACGAGCCAGGCGGGCGAAACTTGCCAGTTATAGCCAGCAAAAACGCCCCATCGAAAGCCGAAACTGTTGAGATGCTCATCGAAAAAGCAGTTGCTTCCATTCTCGCAAGTGTCGAAGCCCGTCGCGGTCTCGAAAATGCTCCGGGTGGCGGCCGTCGCCATTGCCCCCCGCAATCCCACGTCGCCGCCGACATAGAATCCGGTCCAAGGCGCCACGACGGGAGCGGGAGGGGCCTTGTAAACGTTTAAGTCGGCCGCATTGGACGCGTGAGCGCCAAGCAACGTGGCAACGAATGCGACGCATCGGATTGCTTTCATCTGCCCCTCCCGAATCGCAGTCCATTCCAGAATGGACTTCTAACCAGACAGCGGCAGAGCGTCTAGCCGATGGCCACCATTAGACCAAAAATTCCACAACATGTGTCCTAAACGACACACAACTTTAATACTAGCCCAACTTGCGCAGAATCGAGGGTCGCTCTCAACGCGATCAATGGGTTAGCCGAAAAGTCGGCACTATATTTTTTTTTTGAATGAAGGCTTTTAGGGCTTTTTTTTGCTGGGGGTATAGCAGTGCACGGATGACGATCATGGCTGACGCGTGACGTCAATATGGAAGGTCGGCGGCGTGGCTGGCGCCCGTAGGCTGCCGCGTCGTCATCTGTGCTCGCAAACGTGTGATTGGTGACTCGCTCACCTGTGATAGGGCGGTAGGAACAAGAGCCTGTCAAACGGACTTCTGTGTCTGGTGGCCGGCATACAGCGAATGAATGATCGGGCACCGTTTTTTGCTGGGGAAGGTGTCCTATGTCGGATTCATTGAGTCAGTCAGAATGCTACCGCGCCCTGGCAGAGGAATACCTTCGCCGGGCGGCAACTAGCTCCTCAACCGAAATTCGAGACCGCTATCTGCGGATGGCGCGTATTGCACGTATCAGAGCGGGCTGGCCGAGCCCGAAGAACCAGGCAGACCAGCCGACGACGAAGGCGATGGCAACAGAAAACGCCAACAATGCCCGACCCGCAAGGACCAGTACGCAGACCAGCCGCTTTCCGAAGCCGTGGCGGATCGTCGAAATCCCAAACGGATTTGCTGTCAATGATGCCACTGGCCGCCAACTCGGCGTTTTCTACGGCCGGACCGACCCGAACACGGCAGGACATACTGACTTCGTGATGATCGACGAGGCGCGACAGATTGCGATCGATTTCGCAAGGCAGCTGGAACCGCTCAAGCAGACTTCAGATCGAAGCAAGGTCGCCACTTCCCCCGAAGATGATAAACGAGCCAAGCTCCAAACAAGTCGCTCACCGCAACGTGCGCCGGAAACTTCGCGTTTACCTCGCGCCGCCCAGTTGCCAGCAGCCACGGACTTGCCCTTGGTTTCGGAAGCAACGACCGTTCCACACTCCATCTGGTCTGAGCCCGACGAGTGCTGGTCTGAGCCGGACGAGTGGAGGTCGGCTCCATTGTTGCGTCGTGCAAGCGAGCCGCCCCACAATTGGACGAAATACTTGATTGCGATTGCGGTCGCTGCGCTGCCCGCCGGTTATTTCATCTTTAGGAATTCTGATCGACCGGTCGACGTTGCGGTTGCACCGCAAGCTACAACCAATGTGCCAGCCGTTGAATTTTTGCCGTCGCGGAAAGCCGATGCTCCTTTGGCTAATGCCACAAACGTCACCGTCGAGAGCCGAGCCGAGCCTGAGATCCGGACGGAATCATTACAGGCCGCGGGGCATTTGGACATCAAGCCCATCGAGAGCGGCATTGAGCGGAAAGCGGAGTCTCCTCCGGCCAATGCCACGGACGTCGCGGTCGAGAGCCGAGCGCGGCCTGAGGTCCGGACGGAATCATTACAGTCCGCGGGGCATTTGGACATCAAGCCGACCGAGAGCGGCATTGAGCGGAAAGCAGATGCTCATCCGGCTAATGCCACGGACGTCACCGCCGAGACCCGAGTCGAGCCCGAGGTCCGGATGAAATCATTACAGTCCGTGGGGCATTTGGACATCAAGCCGCCCGAGAGCGGCATTGAGGCGAAACCGCCAGAGGCGTTCGCAGAAAGGGGAAGGTGGTCTTTCGCGGCGAGCCGGGATGCTGCTACCTGCTTTGACTCAGCTTCTGCTGTGCGGCAGAACTCTCCGGGAGCATGGCCGTCCTGGACCTTGAGAGCGCTTGGTCATGAAGGAACCAGATGCTGGTACGCCGCAACCCAATTTACGGCCCGCCACCGTCGAAGCGAGATGCGAAGGAAGGAGACGGTCCAAACAACGGAGAAACTTGAATTCCCCGGCGGGTTATTCGGCCTGCAATAGCCACTGTCGAATCGTCGGGCGCCGTCTTTCTTTGGGTGTCCCATGCTGGATGCGCAGAACCAAGCAGAACGTTACCGCGACCTAGCGGAGGACTACCGTCGCCTCGCCACTAGCTCCTCAACTGAAATGCGAGAACGCTATCTGCGGATGGCAGCGCATTGCAGCAAGTTGGCTGAAGCCGAGGAGCTGAACGCACAAGTGCGCAACAACATCGATTAGCTCCTTCGACCGATCCGACCTGGCGGATGGCGACACGTAGAAGCGTTCGTCGCTAGCAGGCACCGGGAACGGCTGGGTTTAACGCTCGACGATATCCGAGCGGCGTGGCACGGGAAACCCACACCTCCCGATGAAGGCATGCGGCATGGAAGAGGGCCGTGGAGGCAGGGCTGTCGCGCTATGACCATCGCTCGATTTCGATCCACGCTCAGCGCTTCGGCGGGTGGCTAAGACGCCGAAGCGGTGATGATCAGTCTCACGGCTTCCGATATTCCAGCCCCGGATGTCAAATCCACAAGATGCGGGCTTTTTTCCATCCGGGGCCGCCACAAGTCTGATATGGGCTACGATCAAATTCGTCGTCCGCCGATCCTCAGCGACACAGGTGCGAGGCCATCAACACGGAGCACTCGCGCTGCGCCCGGGCTGAGGTCGATCACCCGTCCGCGCACGTACGGACCGCGATCGTTGATTCGCACTTTTGCGGAACGACCGTTACGCTGGTTGACGACGGTGACCATGCTGCCAAACGGCAAGGTCTTGTGGGCCGCCGTCATCTCGTTGGGATTCATATGCTCACCGGTCGCAGTAATGCGGCCGTGATAGACCGATGCGATTCCTGACAGTGCGGACCGGAAGTCCGCTTTTGTAGCCCGTGCGAACGCCCCGGCCTCACTGCGGAGGTCCGCCGGGTGCGGCCGCGCGAGCGACGGCGTGATCTGAACCGCGGCTGCGAGCACGCAGGCAAGCGCTGCTGTGAGCGCGGCAGCCTTGATAGTGCGACGATGCGTCGTGTTTTGATTTCTCAAAACGCACTCCCTTTCGTTTATTGTATTCCAGCCATGCCAATACCGAACGAAGCCAAAGGTGATGCCTTTGACCTTGACAGTCAGCTTGGCAATGTCGGGGTGTTACCCTCTGAACTGAGGGAGGGAGTCTATTCGCTTGTAACTATGACGATAGTGAGGTGGCCGAAATCAGTCGATGCTGCCAGTCAGGGAATAACCTCGCCGTCGTAGGCGGCCTTACCTCGGTAAAGTCCGCGGAGGGTACCGGAACCCCAGTCTACATCGGCGATGCGCCAATCCTTGCCTGATCGAAGCAACTCCAGAACGACCCTTTCTGGCTTACCGAAATTCATGAAGGTGACGGTCCCGGTTGTCTTGGGCGCACCGGTGTCGTTCACATCAATCGAGAGAGCTGAAATGTCCCATTCCGGCCGGCCTATGAACGGATCTGTGCCTAGCACTGGGGACTTGCCCTGTTGGGTGGCTGCGGCTCCGTCCTCCAAGATGAGAGAAGCGAGACCCCATGTGAAGTAACTCCGTACGGATTCGGCGTCGGTCAGCGGTATCCCCGCGGTACCTGCAGACGATTTGCCGACATATCGCTGATAGATGGAGCCAAGGAATTTCTTAGCAGCAGGCTCGCGGCTGCGGCGCTTCCCGCGGGCGAACGCCGGAACGACCGGAAACACGAGTACTGTCGCGAGTCCCAACGCGAGGCGGCGGCGTGAAAACGCCGGCCCAACATTCATGTTCATTGCACATCCGCTGATTGGCCGACAGCACTTTGTCGGATTTCCGTCACAATGAACGCATCGCCAAAGGTCTGGTTCGATCAGGGCTCGATCAACTCATGTTGATATCGGCGACGCGAGTGTGTCCTGTTTCCAATCAGCGAAATGGCGGGCCCGCCCAGCCAATTGCAGGCCAGACAAAAGGATAGCGGTCGGGGGCGAAGCCGTGCCAGTGCACGCGTCTCGACTGCGCCTCGCGCTCGACGAGATTCGTGCGATCTGGCAACGGCCAATTCATACCTACTAATGAAGACGTATCATACCTACTAATGAAGACGTACGGCATGGAAGGGGGCCGGGTGGCAGGGCTGTTGCGGTGTGAAGTCCGCAGGTCGCGGTGCTCAAGGCCGCTTCTTAGAAATAGGGCGCCTTGAATCTTCTTTTTTGATGCTTTCGCGCAAGGCGGTTTTGAGGTCTGTTGGTCGCTCATGTTTCTTCAACAAGTCGGCGAAGGCTTCATCGGCCAGCTCCTGGAAGTCCATCATGCGGTCACGCGCAAGTAAGTCGAGCGCGTGTTACGTCTCGTTATCGAATTGGACTCGCTTGCCGGGCATTTATCCGCCCCACCTTCGCTCTGCCAATTTCCGGTTTTGTTTGAAGTCCGCAAGTCGCGGCACGAAAACGCTGCGCCGAAGCCTTGCCAAGATTAAGATTCAGAGCCGCTAAATCAAATGCGATTCATCAGACCTTTTCGCATGAATGCCAATGCGAAATGCGGTCGCATCCACAGTGGTGAGCTGATCATTTTGAGCCGAGACTGTTACCATCGTGACGTATTAAGGCTGCCTTGAACTGGTGCTTGCTCGGTCTGATCCCTGACGGAACAGCCCAGTTCTAGCTAGCGTTTCAATTTTGCGCGGCCTGACACTTTCCACCTTAGCCAATGATGTTGACAGCTCTCATCCTGATTTGCTCGGCCACGGCAATACCGGACATTCGGGATTGCACGAGCGAGAATGCAGCGACCGTGATGCGCGTGCCTCTGAGGTTTAGAAGTTCAGCCACGTGCTTTACGTATGGGCGAGCCTACGTCGACGAAACCAGGTTGGGACGGCGACTCGGGAGTGATGACCGAGTCAAAGTTATCTGCGCGCGAACCGAAACTGTCGCCGACTCCATTCCGGCGCTCGCCGCAGAATGACCCTGTTGGTCGCCTGGTGCGGGCAGCGGGCGGATGGTGCGCCGGGTCTACTTTCCGTACTCACTCGCCCATCGGTGAAAGATCTCGGAAGAGTTTCGGCCGTGATTTCAGTCTCTCCCGCCGTTTTCCGCAATTCGGACGCGAGTTCGATCATTTCGCCGTAGGTTAGAGAGCGGAGGAGTTCTGCGATTTTGTCGATACGGTCCAGCCGCTTGAATCTATCTTCATTGTCCATTTTTCGTAAGGTCGTTTTGTCGAGTTTGTTACGTTCCGAAAGTGAACCAGCGGGCTACATCGAGGGCCAGCTGCAGACGCGCAAATGGCAGGACAAGCAGGGACAGGACCGCTACAGTACTGAAGTCGTGTCCAGGGTACCATTGCCAGCTTGCTTTGCTGGACCGGGGGCAAAACGGCGACACCGCGTCATCAGGACGACGCGACACGGGCCATGAAAGCTGGCGCGCCCGCGCGGACGACCACGGGTTCAACGACGAAATTCCTTTCTGAATTGCAAGCTTGGCCGCCATCCTCGTCACGGTGACGGATCAGGACCAGCCCCAACGATCGCGGGCCAAGCGCGGCGCAGCACCGTTATGATCGCCACGTCCTGGCCAGACTGGGAGATATGGCGGCCCAAACTGTTGCATGACGGACACATTGCTCTCACCATTTGCCCAATATGTCGAGAACCCAACCGACAACGCGCGCTGGGGCAGTCGACTATTTCAAACGGTAGCCTGGCCCCGGCGGGGCTTCAGAGGTCTTCAGAGGTAAAGACCGGGGTCGTGCCACCGACTTAAGAGGGGGTGCCGATGAGTGCCACGCCGAGCCCAGCGCAATCTGAGTTGTACGCAGGCTTGTTACCCGTCGAGCCAGCAGTAGAGCCACCTCCTGGTCGCCCGACCACTCTCGAAAATGACCAGTTACCGAACGGACGACCGACGTTCCGCAAACGAGCTTCGCGCGCCCTCGCGCGTTTCTCGATCGCGTTTTGCATCGGTGTAGCTGCCACCTTAGCTTGGCAGTCGTACGGCGATGCAGTCCGAAAGATGATCGCGAACTCGTACCCGCAACTTGGCTGGTTGGCGCCGCAAGCGGAAGCGATCGCTCAGAACGCTCCCGAGACGATCGGACTGGCCGCGTCAGCGGCACTTTCTTTCGATCCGCGGCAGCTCAATGCAATGTCGCTTGATCTCGACACGGTACGGCAAAGCATCGATAGAATCGCTACCAGTATCGCTGCCATCCAAGAGCAAATGTTGCGCAGCACCGCCCAGCTCACGGTCGGGCAGGAACAGATGACGCGCGAAATCACGAAACTACAAGCGGTTGAACAATACGTCCTCTACAAGAACGCAGAGTCCCCGCCGCGATCGGCTCCTGCACCAGCGCGCAACCCGGTTCTGCGGCCATCGCAGGCACACTGACGGTCGGCGGGAGTCCTATCAGGACGCCACTTCGTCGAGGAATGTCGCCGCTGCGCCTGGATGTACGCGTTGCGGTGCGGTGAATGACCGCTTATGCCCATGCTCAAGTGAGCTGATCAGGTAAAGCCTGCATGTCCGCAATTGGCCCAGGCTGTGTGAAAAAGCTGTGAGGGTGTGACGCCGCGTCAACGGCGCTCGTTTTAGCCGTACCGAGCGTATCGACCGCAATCTGTACGTTGTAGCCGACAATCCCAGTGTCCTTGCCGCTCGTTGCCATCGAGCGACGCCCATCCTGGCGGCGATCCACCGGAGCTCGGTTCGATGGCTGCGGCGATCATGCGCCGGTTCGGCAAGGACACGCCCCCGGCTGGCAATCCGGCGCCGGAAGTTGCCCACCCTGTACCCTTTCTGACGTTCGGAGCCGGTCTTGATAGACTGGCG
>Ga0137377_10003550_pt1 | contig 12123 bp, 14 predicted proteins | sample SagtaG_22_FD_104815 | JGI IMG/M metagenome (GOLD analysis project Ga0137377, IMG submission 104815) | Vadose zone soil microbial communities from Sagehorn Ranch, Mendocino, California, USA - Sage2_L_40_16 metaG | ecosystem: Environmental > Terrestrial > Soil > Vadose zone | place: USA... | reverse complement strand
TGTGGGCGTCGGGCCTGCAGGGCCAACCCCCTGGGACGCCGTCTCACGTCAGTCCTCAAGGGACAAGCAGGCCAAGCGTTCCCAGGGGGAGACCCCATGAGCAAGGAGGGTAGAGCCATCAGCGGGCAGGTGCTGGCCGCGATGAGCGGCGGCGTGGATTCTTCGGTGGCGGCGGCGCTGCTGGTCGAGGCGGGCTTCGACGTGACCGGGGTGCACCTGAAGCTCTCCGACACGCCGGCGCACCTCCAGATCCAGGGCAAGGGCTGCTGCACCGTGGCCGACGCCGACGACGCCCGCAGGGTGGCCGACACGCTCGGCATCCCCTTCTACGTGTGGGACCTGGCCGACGAGTTCCACCAGGCCGTGGTCGCCGACTTCGAGGCCGAGTACGCCCGCGGCCGCACGCCCAATCCCTGCGCCCGCTGCAACGAGCGGGTCAAGGTCGCCGGCCTGCTCGACCGCGCCAGGGCGCTGGGGTTCGACGCGCTGGCCACCGGCCACTACGCACGCGTCGAGGGCGGCCGGCTCCACCGCGCGGCCGACCCGGCCAAGGACCAGTCCTACGTCCTCTACATGCTGGGGCCGGAGCAGTTGGCACACCTGCGCCTGCCGCTCGGCTCGCTGACCAAGCCGGAGGTCCGGGCGATCGCCGCCCGGCGCGGGCTGCGGGTCGCCGCCAAGCCCGATTCCTACGATGTCTGCTTCATCCCGGACGGGGACACGGCCGGCTGGCTGGAGCGCCGGCTCGGCCGCCGCTCCGGCGAGGTGGTCGACGCCACCGGCACGGTGCTCGGCCGCCACGAGGGCGCCTACCGCTACACCGTCGGCCAGCGCCGCGGGCTCGGCGTGGCCGCGCCGACCCCCCGCTACGTGCTGCGGGTGGAGCCGGCCGCCAACCAGGTGGTCGTTGGCGGGCGCGAGGACCTGGCGGTGCGCACCGTCGAGCTGGAGGGCTCGACCGCCACGGACGGGATGGGCCTGCGGCCGGGCCGGGCGGCCGCGCGCCTGCGCGCCCACGGTGCCGAGGTCGGCTGCCTGGTGGTGCCCGGCGAGGACGGGCGGATCCTGCTGGAGCTGGACGAGCCGGTGCTCGGCGTCGCGCCGGGGCAGGCCGGCGTGCTCTACGACGGCGACCTGGTGCTCGGCGGCGGAACCATCGCGGCCGCCAGCGCCGCGACGGGCCACGGCCGGCCGACGCCCGTGAGCGGCCGCGGATGAGCGCCCTGCCCCCTGCGTTCCGGCCCAGAGGCGCCGGGACGGGGACCGGCGGCATGCCCCACACTGGCGCGGCCGAGTGCGTGGAGGCCGCCGTCAGCGCCTGCCCCGAGCTGCCGTTCTGGCCCACCAGGCCGCTCGCCGTCCCCGCCGAGGGGATGATCCCTCAGTGGGCCCTCGGCCTCCCGGGGGTTGGCGAGGCACCCGGTGACGGGACCGTCGTGGCGCCGCTGGCCTGGGTGGGAAGGGACCGGGCGCCGGGCCGGGCGGCGCTGGCGGCCGAGGCGGCGGGGACCCTGGAGCCGTTCCTGCGGGAGCTGGCTTCACGTCCTGCCGGCTGGCTGAAGCTGCAGGCGACCGGCCCCGTGGCGCTGGCGCTGGAGCTGGAGGCGGACGGGCGGCGGGCGTTCGCCGTGCCGCCGGCGCGAGGGCCGCTGGCGCTCGGCTACGCGGCGCGGGTCCGCTCGGTCGTGACCTGGGTACGCGAGGCCCTGCCCGCCTGGAAGGTGCTGCTGGTGCTGGACGAGCCGTCGCTGGCGAGCCCCGCGGTCGCCGAGCGGCCGCAGGTCGCCCTGGAGCTGTGGCGCTCGCTGGGCACCACCGGCGCCGACGTCACCGGCCTGCACTGCTGCGCAACGCCACCCTGGGGCCTGATCCTGGACCTGGACCCGCAGCTGGTGTCGTTCGACGCGATCCGCGACGGGGACGCCGCCACCGACGACCCCGCCTTCCGCCGCCTCGTCGAGAGCGGCTCCGCCGTGGCCTGGGGCCTCGTCCCTGCCGGCACAGAGGACGGCGCCGACCCCGACCCGGGGGCGCTCGACCCGGACACGCTCGCCGATCGCCTGTTCGACCTGGTCGAGTGGACCGCCGGCGACTACCTGCCCGAGGTGCTTGCCCGCTCCGTGGTCACCCCGACCTGCGGCCTGGCCTCCCTCAGCGAGCGGGAGGCGACGCGCCGGCTGGCGCTGGCCGCCTCCGTCGGCTCCCGCGCCTGGGCGCTCGCCGGCCTTCCCTGACGTGTGCGCCCAGGCGCGGGAGCCGACCGGTCTCATCGCGCGACGCGACCGACCTGCGTCGGCGCCTCCTGTCGCGACGACGCCTGGTCGTCGTGGAATAGCGGCGGCCACGCAACAGGGAGGCGAGCGCGGCGATGGCGGCCATGCAGGCCGCCGCGCCGAACACGATCACCAGGCCGTGGTGGAACGGGCCGGAGATCAGCTCGGGGAAGAATCGCTTGCCGGTCAGCACCGCCACGTTGCGCGCTGGCAGCGAGTTCAGCACCCCGGTCGGCGCGAGCAGGTGACCGACCGGGTTGTTCCCGAGGAAGGCGGCGAACAGCGTGCTCACCGGCGGCAGGTGCGCGACGCTCGCCGCCACGCCGGCCGGCACGCCCTGGCCGCGCAGCCCGGCGGTGAGCGTCGACGGCAGCGAGGTGGCCAGGCCGGCGATCATCAGCGAGAAGAACACGCCGATGGACAGGGCGGTCCCGGAGTTCTGGAAGGTCGAGCGCATGCCGGAGGCCACCCCCCGTTGCCCGGGTGGGACGCTGCTCATGATCGCGGAGGTGTTGGGCGCCGAGAACATCCCCTGGCCGATCCCGCTGAGCAGCAACAGGCTGGCGAAGGCGGTGTAGCCGAAGTCGACCGGCAGCGCCAGCAGCCCAATGAACGCGCCGGCGACCAGCAGCAGACCGCCGGTGGCGAAGGCACGCGCCGAACCGGTCGGACAGATAGCCCGACACCGGTCCGGCGACCAGGAAGCCGGCGGTCAGCGGCAGCATGTAGATGCCCGCCCACAGCGGCGTGTCCTGGAAGTTGTAGCCGTGTAGCGGCAGCCAGATTCCCTGCAACCAGATGATCAGCATGAACTGCAGGCCGCCCCTGGCGATCGCGGTGAGCAGCGCGGCCAGGTTGCCGGCCGCGAAGGCCCTGATACGGAACAGGTCCAGACGGACCATGGGCTCCGCCACGCTGGTCTCCGCGACGCAGAAGGCTGCCAGCAGCCCGATGCCCGCGGCCATGCCGCCGAGCACCCACGGGCTCGTCCAGCCGGTCGCGTGGCCGCCGTACGGCTGGATCCCATGGGTGATCGCGACCAGGATCGCCGCCGTGCCGGCGATGAAAGTCACGTTGCCGACCCAGTCGATGCGGGCGCGGTGGCGGGCGCCGACCTCGCGCAGGCTACGGTACGACCAGACGGTGCCTCCGATGCCGAACGGCACGCTCACCCAGAACACCGCCCGCCAGTCGATCGCGGCCAGCAGGCCGCCGGCGACCAGACCGAGGAACTGACCGGCAAGCGCGGTGATCTGGTTGATGCCCAGCGCCATTCCGCGCTGGCTCGCCGGGAAGGCGTCGGTGAGGATCGCGGCCGAGTTGGCGGTCAGCATGGCACCGCCGACGGCCTGGACGATGCGCCAGCCGATCAGCCACAGCGCTCCCCGCTCCGCCCTGAAGGGGTCCAGCGACAGCGCCAGCGAGGCCGCGCTGAACACCACGAACCCGAAGTTGTACATGCGGACCCGGCCGAACATGTCGCCGAGCCGGCCAAGCGCCACCACCAGCACCGCCGACACCAGCAGGTAGCCGAGGATCATCCAGAGGAGGTAGCCGATGTTGGCCGGCGCCAGCGGGTCGAGCCCGATGCCGCGGAAGATCGCCGGCATCGCGATGATCACGATCGAGCTGTCCAGCGTGGCCATCAGCACGCCGAGGGTGGTGTTGGACAGCGCGATCCACTTGTAGCGGCCGTTCGAGGTCACAGACGATCCGCCAGCCGTTCCAGCAGCGGGATCATCGAGATCAGGCGGCGCTGCTCGGAAGGGCTGAAGCCCCCGGCCAGCGCCTCGGCCATCCGGCGCGTGTTCAGCGAGCGCCTGTCGACCAGCACCCGGCGGCCGGCCGCGGTCACCGACATCAGCACGCGGCGACCGTCGCCGGCATCAGGCGTGCGGCCGACCATGCCGCGTTGCTCCAGAGCGGTCAGGGTCGCGCCCATCGCCTGTGGCCGCACCCGCTCCAGTGCGGCAAGCGCGCCGGGCGTGGCCGGCCCGTCCCGGTCCAGGCGCGACAGCACCGACAGCTCCGAAAGGGTGACCTCGCCGGTGGCATGAGCCTGCCGCAGGCGCCGCACGATCCGCCCGACGACGACGCGCAGGTCATTGCCAGCTCGCAGCAGATCCGCTGTATCGGTCCTCGTCTCCGCCATAATCATCAAGTTAGGCTTATCAACCTGGATGTACAAGTGAGCAGCATGCTGGCCCCGACGGCGGATGGGGCTCAAGGCGGAGCCAGGAGCTCGCGGCTCAGAACCGGTCGAGCAGTTGGGGGATGGACTCGACCACCACGAAGCGGTCGGTGGCGTTCGGAAGCTCGCGCTCCTCCAGGACCCAGGTGTGGGGATGGGGGACGAGCACGGCGCCGAGGCCCGCGTCCAGCGCCGGCCAGATGTCGGACATCGGTGAGTTGCCGATCATCCAGGTGCTGGCGGGGTCGAGCCCGCGGCTGGCCACCAGCGACCGATACACCTCGGGGTCCTTCTCGTCGACGACGGTGACCTCCTCGAACAGCGCGGCCAGCCCCGAGGCGGCCAGCTTGCGGTGCTGGTCGTCGGGGTGGCCCTTGGTCAGCAGCGCGAGCCGGTGGCGGCTCCGCAGCGTCGCCAGCGTCTCGCCAACCCCGGGCAGGACCTCGACGGCGCCCTCGCGCATCGGCCGGCAGAGCCGGTCGAGCAGCGCGGCGTCCTCCCCGTTGGGAGAGGTGGCGTCGCGCAGGCGGGCCAGGCAGTCGCCCAGGCTGCGGTGGAAGGTCCTGACGCCGTAGCCGTGGACGCTGCAATTGGCCCGCTCGATTTCGTCGAGGACCGCGCGCACCTGCCGCCGGGTCATGGTGGGGTGCGCGAGATGGTCGATGAACGCCTCGATCGCGCGCTCGAACAGGACGTTGTTCTCCCACAGCGTGTCGTCGGCGTCGAAGATCAGGTTCAGCACCACTGGCTCCCGGGTCGGACCAGGTCGAGGATGGCGGCCCAGCCGCCGCTCGAGGGTGGGTCGATGATGTGGTCAGCGTGGCTGAGCGCGTCGGGCGAGCCGCCCGCGACCACGCAGGCGATGCTGGCCGCGCCGAGCAGCTCGACGTCGTTGGCGCCGTCGCCGACCGCCAGCACCCGCTCGGGATCCAGGCGCTGGTCGCCGCAGAAGGCCAGTACCCCGCTCCACTTGCTCACGCCCAGCGGCCGCACCTGGAGCGTCGAGCCCCCGTACATCAGGTCGGGGGTGACGCTGGCGCTGCCGACGCCGCTGGCGACGATCGAGGCGGCGACCCCGGCGAGCTCGATGGCGTCGCCGCCGACGACCGTGAACGACAGCACCGGATCGGCCCGGACGGCCCTGGAGAGGTCGTCGCGCGCAACCCACGGAGCGGCGCGGGCCAGGTGCCCCGGATGGGTCGACGGACGGTCGCCGACGACGATGTCCACGCCGGGCCGCTCCACGTGCAGGCAGGGCTGGAACCCGCCGGCGGCGAACGCGTGCAGCACGGTGGCGGCCGCCTCCGGTGAGAACGCCACCCGGTGGAAGGCGCGGCCGTCGCGCAGGTCGCGGCCGATCGAGCCGTCCAGCATCACCGCCGGGCCGCGCAGGCCGGCGCCCTCCAGCACCAGCGCGGCCGTGCGGGGCCGCCGCCCGGTGGCGATCAGCACGGGGATGCCGGCGTCGCCCAGGGCGCGGACGGCCCGGATGGTCTTGGGGTGGACCCGCTCGCCAGCGTCCGAAAGAGTGCCATCGAGATCGGTGACCACGAGCTCGACAGCGCTTGACATGTTCCAGAGGGTAGCGGAGATAGGCGTCCATGCAACCGTCGTGTACCGATGCCCGATGCCGCCGCCGCGGCTCTAGCCGAGCTGGCGCAGGGCGTCCTCGAGGCCGCGCACGAACGTCGGGTAGGGGTAGATCAGCTCGCGCAGGGCCGCCACCGGCACGCGCTGCCGGATCGCCAGCACCAGCAGGCCGATGACCTCGCCGGCGCTCGGCCCCATCACCGAGCCTCCCAGCAGCACGCCCCGGTCGGCGTCGGCCACCAGCTTGGCGACGCCGTGCTCGGCGCCCGGCCCGTGGATCCAGCCGCGCGTCGAGGAGGCGGTGGTGGCGACGCCCGTGCGGACGCGGTGGCCCGCCTCGCGCGCCATCGCCTCGGTGAGGCCGACGCCGGCGATCTCCGGGTCGGTGAAGGTGACCCGGGGCACGGCGGAGTAGTCGGCCGGCTGGTGGTCGCGGCCCAGCACGTCGGCGGCCGCGATGCGCCCCTGGTAGACGGCCATGTGCGTGAACGCGCCCTTGCCGGTCACGTCGCCCACCGACCACAGCCCCGGGCCGGCGCGCAGGTGCTCGTCGACCTCGACGGCACGGGCGCCGGGGTCGAGCCCGGCGGCGTCGACCCCCAGCGAGCTCAGGTCCGAGTGCCTCCCCGTGGCAACCAGCAGGCGCTCGCCCTCGGCCCTGGTCCCGTCCGACAGCTCGACCACCACGCCGCCGTCGCCGGGGCGCGGCCGCACCGACTTCGCCGAGACCCCGGTGTGCAGCACGATGCCCTCCTCGCGCAGCACCTCGGCGATGGCCTCGCCGTTCTCGGGCTCGTCGGCCGGCAGGGCGTGCCCGCTCACCTCCACCATGATCACCTCGGTGCCGAAGCGGTGGAACGCCTGCGCCAGCTCCAGCCCGATCGGCCCGGCGCCGAGCACCACCAGCGAGCGCGGCAGCTCGGTGGCCTCGATCGCATCGCGATTGGTCCAGAAGGCGACCTCGTTGAGCCCGTCGACCGGCGGTCTCGACGGTTCGCCGCCGGTGGCGATGACGATCCCGCGGGTCGCCTCGAAGCGCTCGCCGTCGACCTCCACGGCGCGGGGGCCGGCGATGCGCGCCTGCCCCCGAAGGAACGTGCCGCCCTTGCCTTCGAAGCGCTCGACCGCGATCTGGTCGTCCCAGTTCGAGGTCGCCTCGCGCACCCGCGCCGCCACCGGCGCCCACGACGGCTCGGCGGTCGCCCGGCCGGCCAGCCTGGCGACCCTGCCGGTCTCGGCGAGCGCGTTGGCCGCCCGCACCATCATCTTGGAGGGGATGCACCCCCAGTATGGGCACTCGCCGCCGACCAGCTTGCGCTCGATCCCCAGCACGCGCATGCCCGCCTCGGCGGCGCGACCGGCAACCTCCTCGCCGCCCACGCCCATCCCGATCACGACGAGCTCAGGCTGCTCCACCATTGGCCGCTCCCTGTCCGAGACACCCCGGTCGGCCCTATTCTCGCGCATCGGCCCGGCCGGGTGGCCGCCGCGGCGGATGGCTCCCGGGTGCTGTCATCCTGGTGGGTGATACTGGGTCGTCGAGGCTCTGAGCACGGACGCAAGGGGGAACAGGGGTGTCACTGCCGCCAGAGGAGGCAGCCAAGCGGGTCGACGAAATCCGCGCCCGCATACGGGACGCGGCGTATCGCTACTACGTGCTGAGCGATCCGGACATTTCCGATGTTGAGTACGACGAGCTCATGCGCGAGCTGGAGGGGATCGAGGGCGACTACCCCGATCTGGTCACTCCCGACTCGCCGACGCAGTCCGTCGGCGCCCCCCAGGCCACCGCCTTCGCGCCCGTCCGCCACCGCGTGCCCATGCTCTCACTCGACAACGCCTTCAGCCAGGAGGAGCTGCTCGCCTGGGGCAAGCGCACCGAGAGGGCGGTCGACGCCGTGGACGGCTACGTCTGCGAGCTCAAGATCGACGGCGTGGCCGTGTCGCTCCAGTACGAGCGGGGGCGCCTGATCCAGGCGGCCACGCGAGGCAATGGCACCGTTGGCGATGACATCACGCCCAACGTGCGGACGATCGGCAACGTCCCCGAGCGGCTCACCCTCGACGACCCGCCAGCGGTGTTCGAGGTGCGCGGCGAGATCTACTTCCCGACCGACGCGTTCGAACGCCTCAACCAGCAGATGGCGGCCGAGGGCAGGCAGGTGTTCGCGAATCCGCGCAACGCCGCATCTGGCGGCCTGCGGCAGAAGGACCCCAGGATCACGCGGTCCAGGATGCTCAAGCTGCTCTGCCATTCCTTCGGCCTCGCCGAAGGCGTCCGCTTCGCCTCGCACTCGGCCTTCCTGAAGTACTGCGAGGACGCCGGCCTGCCGGTCCCCGACGAGACCGTGCGCGCCGGCAACCTCGACGAAGTCCAGGAGTTCATCCGCCGCTGGGAGGAGCACCGCCACGACCTCGAGTACGAGATCGACGGCGTGGTGGTCAAGGTCGACTCCACCAACCAGCAGCAGGAGCTGGGGAACACCTCCAAGGCGCCTCGCTGGGCGATCGCCTACAAGTTCCCGCCGGAGGAGCGCACCACCCTGCTCAAGGACATCCAGGTCTCGATCGGCCGCACCGGAGCGGCGACGCCGTTCGCGGTGCTGGAGCCCGTGCTGGTCGCCGGCTCGACCATCGGGCTGGCCACGCTCCACAACGCCGACGAGGTCGAGCGGCGCGGAGTGCGCCCCGGTGACACCGTATGGGTCCGCAAGGCCGGCGACGTCATCCCTGAGGTGGTTGGCCCGGTGCTCAACAAGCGGCCACCCGAGTCCCAGCCCTGGCGCTTCCCGGAGCGCTGCCCCGAGTGCGGCACGACGCTGGTGCGGCCCGAGGGGGAGGTGGTCACGCGCTGCCCGAACACCACCGGCTGCCCGGCGCAACGCTGGGCAACCCTGGTCCACTTCGGCTCGCGCGGCGCCATGGACATCGAGCACCTTGGCGAGCGGACCGTCGCCGCGCTGATCGACGCCGGCAAGCTACGCGACGCCGCCGACATCTACTCGCTCACCGCCGAGGACCTCGCCGCCCTTCCCGGCTTCAAGGACAAGAGCATCGCCAACCTGCTGGAGGCGATCGAGGGCTCCAAGCAGCGGCCGCTCGACCGCCTGCTGGTGGGCCTGTCGATCCGGCACGTGGGCGATCACGTGGCCAGCGTGCTCGCCCAGCGGATGAAGTCGCTGGAGGCGATCGCCAACGCCTCCGAGGAGGAACTGAACGCGATCGACGAGGTTGGCCCCACCATCGCCAGCAGCCTGCACGCCTGGTTCGCCGACGAGCGCAACCATGAGCTGGTCAGGCGCCTGGTCGAGGCGGGCGTCAGCACTCGTGCCGAGGAGGACGGCCAGCCCGAGGTCCCGCAGGTCCTGGCGGGCAAGTCGGTGGTGCTCACCGGCTCGCTCGAGGAGCAGACCCGCGAGCAGGCCGCCAGGGCGGTGGAGGAGCGCGGCGGCCGGGTGGCCTCGAGCGTGTCCAAGAAGACCGATTTCGTAGTGGTGGGCGCCGACCCCGGCTCCAAGGCCGAGCGCGCTCGGGAGCTTGGTGTCACGATGGTGGACGAAGCAGGCTTCCAGCGGTTGCTGGAGAAGGGCGAAGCCGTGTGAGCAACGTCTGGACACCTTGGGACCCCGAGGGCCACCGCTTCCCCGAACCCTCGGGTGACGAGCGCGGGCCGGACCCCGAGCCGATCGTTCGGAGCGTGCGGATCGGCTTCCTGCTCGCGGGCATCCTGGTCGCGGCCATGGTCAACGCCGGCGTCCATGGCGAGGCGGCGGGCGGCACCCCCAATCTGGCGGTGACCGGGATCGTCGGCGTGGTCGTCCTGGGGATCCTGGGGGCGGCCGGCTGGGCGTTCCGGCCGGCTCGGCTGCTCTCCGTCGGCAAGAAGGCGCTGAACACGCTCGACCAGCGGGAGCTCCGGCCTCGCGCGGAGCGCGCCAGAGCCATGGGCTTCCGCGGCCTGGCCATGACCTGGGCAGGCCAGGCGATGGTCCTGAGCTTCCTGCCGGCGCTCGCGGGCCTCGCCCTCGAGCTCGTCCATGGCGACCACTGGGAGCTGCTCGCCTTCGCGGGCATGAGCATGGTCGCGGGGTTCCTGCTCCAGCTCCAGGTCGCCGGCGCCGTCCGCCAGGCCGTCGACGACCCGGACATGCGCGCCCGCTACGGCTCGCGCTGAGGACCCGGCCGCCTCCCTCGGCCGCCTCCCGTGCCGGCCTCCGTTCGGCCCCGCTTCGCCGCCTCCCTCGGCCTCCCCTGGCGGGCTCCGTCCTGCCTCCCTTGGCGCCTTCCATCCTCGGGCTCTTCTCCCTGGCCTCGGCGCTTTCCAGCGGTGATCTCGCCCGATTTCTCAGGGCTTATGGCGGAACCGCTCGTATCGTCTGGCCCGTGACGAGCGCCATGAGGATGTGGGGGCGCGCGGGCAGGCGGGCGGTCCTCCCGAGCCGGTGACCGCACGATGCCCCGCGCACGGACGAGCAGCCGCTGCCCACGGGCGGTGGCAGGACCTGGGGGCATTTCGTGGCAGACCATCCCGATCTCAACGCCGACCGCCGCGGCCAGAACGCCCCGCCGCCCCCGCCGCCCCCGGCGGGCACCGCGGAAGGCGCGGACGCCGCGGGAGCCGCGGACGCCGGGGGAGGCCCGGTGCGGGTTCCGGTTGCGGGTCAGGGGTGCGCGACCCGCGAGGCGCTGGAGGTCTCGGTGCCCATCTGGCGCCTCACGCCCAAGCAGCGAGCCGAGCTGCTACGGATCGTGGAGGCGGGCGGACGGAGCCAGCGCAAGGGCATCCCCAGGGAGCAGCCCTTCAGCCTGGCCGAGGCCGGCTATCTTGCCGTCTACGACGACGGCCTGGTCATGCTGACCCCGGCGGCCCTGCGCGCCATCACGATCGAGGCCGACCGGCGCGCGGCCGCCCGCGACGCCGCCATCGGCCAGCGGGCCCCGCTCAGCTCCTGACCGCGAAGAACCTGACCTCGCTGATCGAGGTCCGCTGGAGGCCCGACGACGGGTAGGTGCTCAGCACCACCAGCCGCAGGCGATCGACCTCGCGAGGCCGGAAATTCACCGTCTGGAAGCCCTGCTTGTCCGCCAGGGTCGTCCGCAAGGTGGTGCCGTCGGAGAACTGCAGTTCGACCTCCTGCGGACGCGGACGCTTGGAGAACTCCGACCCCGACGCCCCGCCAGCGATGGCCACCCGTCCCAGCTCGACCGGATGGTCGAAGGAGAAGCGCAGGAAGGGCTGGGCGTCATTGCTGGGGACCAGGCGTGACCAGAAGGTCCCGAGCTTGCCGTCGATGACGTTGCCGGCCAGCCGCGAGCCCGACTGGGTCGAGGCCGCCACGCTCGCCGCCTGCACCGAGACCAGCGCAGGCGGGGGAGCGGTCGCGCTGGGGCGGCCGGCTTCCGAGGGCGAGCGGCCGCGGACGGACGCCAGCCACAGCCCGGCCCCGACGACCACGATGATCGCGACCAGCACACCGAACCGCCGCAGGGCGCGCTGCCGCTCGCGGTCGCGGACCGATGGTGCCCTGCGGGGCTGCCCCTCGCCGGGCGTCTCGACCGGTAGCCGCCGCAGCATGCGCTGCCATCTCGGCGGCTGCTTGAGCAGTTCCGCCTCGCTGGGGAACGCGTTGGCGCGCCGCGACGGAGGCCCCTCGCCGGTCGCCTCCGGCAGGACCAGGCGGTCCCGGCGGTCGTCACCCCCACCGCGGCCGGTCCGATCCGCGCGGGAGCCGCGGGCGTCGAACCCGGGGAGAGCTCCCTCTGGGACCGCCTCGCCGCGGATCGCCGCCCTGATCGCCTCCCGGGAGACCCGCGTCTCACCCTCCGAGGGCTCGGGCGCGCCCGGGCCGCCGGTCGCGTCGCCGCCGGGCCCTTGACTGCCCGCTGGCTCCGACGATTTCGAGAACGGCGACCATTCCTGTGGCTGCTCCGGCGGCCGCGAGGGCTCCCGCCCCCGGCCGAGCGCGGTCCTCCACCCCGGCTGCCGGCCCGGCGCCTGCTCGCGCGACTCCCACGGCGGCAGATCCTCCTGCTGCCCCGGAGCCTCCCGCGGCATCGGCTCCCGCGGCA
>Ga0137377_10003546_pt1 | contig 12133 bp, 12 predicted proteins | sample SagtaG_22_FD_104815 | JGI IMG/M metagenome (GOLD analysis project Ga0137377, IMG submission 104815) | Vadose zone soil microbial communities from Sagehorn Ranch, Mendocino, California, USA - Sage2_L_40_16 metaG | ecosystem: Environmental > Terrestrial > Soil > Vadose zone | place: USA... | reverse complement strand
GCCATGCAAAGCCGCTGCGCAAGACCCCCTTTTTCCAGAACACCTGCTGTCTGGCATTGATAATGGGCGAGCTAGGCTGATCAGGGTAAGGTCCGGGCTGGATAGGTCAGGGGAACTTCCGGGGTTGCATCGCGGATTATTCCCTGTTCTAGGCTTGCTTGTTCAGATCTTGATTCAGGGCTGATAACGGGCGATTCTTGTTCGCGCTGGGAAAGAGTTCTCTATTCGAGCCAGTAGAACAGGTTGTCACGCGAGCCTCTTGCAACCTTAAGGTTCAGTTCCTTTCCAGGTTTCAACTGTTTCTCGTCTACTGAGGGGCTGACGGGTGCGAAGACGCGAAACCCATTCGAGAGTTCTGCAAGCCCGAGAAGGTATGGGGTTTCAGCCTGAAAGGCGGGTGGGGCGAAGAAAACCTTCGTGAAAGTGATCAGACTGCCCTTCCCATCCAGCACAACCCATTCTATCGCACTCTGGCGATCGTCCAGGCACTCAGCTCTCGGCGGAAAGTATGTTCGTCCACACTTCTTGCACCTTGTCGCAGCGATCTGTCCTTTCTCCAGATAGGATAGCAAAGGATTGATCTTGGTCTGGGAAACATAACCAAATCTACCAAACTTTTCGAAACCCATCTAGGTCAAGCCTTCAAGATCGTCACAGCGGAGTACATTCCTATTCCCCCGATATTCTGGGCGAGCCCAATCTTCGCACCATCGACCTGTGTCGAACCCGCTTCACCCCTGAGCTGTTTTGTCAGCGCGAACAGTTGGGAGGCGCCGGTAGCTCCGACAGGATGGCCTTTCGATATGAGCCCTCCGTCAATGTTTACCGGAATCTTTCCTCCAAGTTCAGTCTCCCCTTTCTCAAGAAGTCTAGTTCCACCTCCGGGTTTCGCAAATCTAAGATCCTCATAGTTCAGAATCTCGGTGATCGAGAACGAGTCGTGCACTTCAGCAACATCGATATCATTAGGGCTTACTCGCGCCATCTGGTAGGCCGACATAGCGGCGTTCTTTGTAACTTCGAAGCTCGTCATTGGACCCTTTCGTCCCGCGAGCGACATTGGGCTGGATGCGAGACCGAGACCGGCAACCCACACGGGTCTGTCAGTCAACTTCCTAGCTTTCTCTGCATTTGCGATGATTAGGCATGCTGCGCCGTCTGCGTTTGCACAACAATCGAAGAGTTTCAATGGCGATGCCACGGGCCGTGACTTGAGAACTTCTTCAGCGGTTATCGGTTTCTGAAACATGGCGTTCGGGTTTTTGGATCCGTATTTCCGGTTCTTCACCGGAACAAGTGCCATCTGTTCTTCTGTTGTTCCGAATCTTGCCATATGAGCGGTCGCGTACATTGCGTAGTAGGCTGGCATTGTCGTTCCGAAGGGAGATTCCCACATGACATCGCCAGCTCTGCCCATGAGCTCCTGGATCTCTTCCGAGGAGAGTTCGGTCATCTTCTGGACCCCTACGACCGTCATGACATCGTGGAGTCTTGACGAGACAAGTGCCCAGGCGGTGCGAAGGCCAACTGCGCTGGAGGCGCAAGCTGCCTCCACATTGAAGGTCGGCTGAGGATTAAGCCCGAGATATTCCGCAACAACGCCCGCTGGTGAACGTTGTTTGTCGTAGTGAGTGGCCGAGCAAATTACTGAACTGTCTATGTTCGAGGAATCCATGTCAGCGTCATCAAGCGCGGCGCCATAGGCTTCGAAGGCAAGCTCTCGGAGGGAAGCATCGTTCCTCTTTCCAAACTTTGAATGCCCAACCCCGACAATTCCAACACGGCCCATAACTTCTGTGCCCCTAGGGTAGAGTTCCTACTTCCTCATTAGAAGAATGTTTTCTGTAGTTAGGTAAGGGAGACTCGGATTTCAAGGCATCCTATTACATTGCTTCTCTTGATTCCGCGTACAGGAACGTGATGCCCCCAGTGGCGATCCTGATGCCGTGTCGGCCTGACTCGCGTCCAGCTGGACTCTCCAACGCCTTCTTCAGGCTGTCCATGTTTTCGAACTCTAGCTCCACGACCTGGTAGTAGGCAGGTTCTCCTCGAGGTGCCCCGGCGATCTTGTGAACGGTGTATTTTTTCAGACCAGGCATTGCCTTCGCCATCGGAACATGATCTTTCCAGTATTGTTCATCGAACAGCTTCGGGTCTTTCGGCTGTCCGAACAGGACTATGATCTTTGTCATTTTTCGTGTTCTCCTAGAAACTCGTGGCTATTGTTTCATTCTTCCTAACTTGAACCACTTCGCCTTCAACTCCGAGCTCGGGTATGGCTGGTACTTTGATCCCCATCTCTTCGATCTCCGGCCGTTTCTTTTCTATTGCTTCTCTCCAGTACTTCACCTTCTCTTCGAGAGTCAATACTCCAAGTCCAGCCTCTCTAGCTGCTTCCTCCATCTCTTGATCGACCTTGTCGAAGTCTGCGGGGAGGTGCCAGAATTCGGGTTTGTGCTGGTATAGGAGGGGTGAGAGAAAGATGAAGCCTTGTTTCATCTGGCGTGTGATGGTAGCCTTCTGTTCTAGGGAGAACTTTTCGGCCATGGCTCGGAGTAGAGCCATTGTTGCGACGAGGTGTCGTGTCTCGTCTCTAGTTATGTTACGGAAGGTTTGCTGGTAGATTCCGAGTTTGCTTGTCTGGCGCATCGCGTTGAAGATGGTTTCTGCGCCAATTTCCGCGAAGAAGAAGCCTGCGAACAGGATCTCAGGCGGCAGGTATTCCCATGCCTTCAGGAACCCTTCCCAGTAGCGTCTGCCGTCGTCATAGAGGGCGGTTATGTTTCGCAGAGCTCTTGTCTCGAAATCGGATTGTGGCTTGTATCCGTATGGCCAGTTGGGGCAGAGCTTCTCGCATGCTCTCCTGCAGACCTCGTCATGCCTGCACTCATCGTATGTGATAGAGGCAAGCATCTTTTTCGTGGGATCTTCCATGTTTAGCTCAGCAGCTCTTACGGCACCGAAGCCGAACGCTCCGATTCCGGATTTTTCGAAGAGGGCAAGTTTGGACATCCAGTAGGCTTGTGCTATTCGTTCCTTCGAGTCGAAGTTCCTCTGGTCAAGTTCGTCCCAGGCAAAAGTGGCTGGATTCCAGTTCTGGGCAAAAGATAGGTCGAAGGCCTTGAACATCCGGTCGTTCGTAACAGTCCAGTTTCCGGGGAAGATGTTGAGGTCGAGTTTCAGAGGTGTCTTCTTGCTCTTGCCCGGCACAGTTGTTCGACACTCGCGATTGAGGAGCCGTTTACTTAAACGTGAAACTCGTTAACGTGCGGTGTCTCATTTTCCTGAGAACCTGGGCTGGCGTTTTTCTAGAAAGGCTTTGACTGCTTCTAGATGGTCGCTGGTTTTTCCAGCGATATCCTGGTTGTATGCTTCGTACTCAAGGGCGTCGGGAAGTTCGAGGCTTGTGACTCTGTTGACGATCCGCTTGGACAGTCCTAACGCTTTGGTTGGGCCGGTTGCGAGCCGGTGGGCTAGTTCGTCTGTATGCCTGTCAAGCTCGGTGGCCGGGACGACTTTGTTGATGAGGCCGAGTTGTTCAGCCTCTTTGGCCGGTATTGTCTTTCCGGTCATGATCAGTTCGAGGGCTCTTCCGGGACCGACCATTCGAGTTAGGAAGTAGCTGCTTCCAGAATCTGGTACCAAGCCTACTCCGATGAAGGCTTGTTTGAGGCCCGCCTCCTCGGAGGCCACTCGGATATCGCAGGCGAGGGCTATGCTCGCCCCGCTTCCTGCCGCGATACCGTTCAAACGGGCGATAATCGGTTTCTCGATGTTTCGAATGCGAGTTATGATTGGATGATACTTCTTCCGCAGATGATCTCCCAGTGAGGGATGTTCTCCTGCTCCATAACGGTCTTTCAGACCTGAAACATCTTCGCCTGCCGAGAAGGCTCTTCCTGCGCCAGTTACAACTAGACATCTGACGGTGTCGCTCTTCTCCGCTTCTTTGAGAGTTGATAGTAGTTCTTCTCCCATCTTGTCGTTTATCGCATTCAGTGCACTAGGCCGGTTTAGTGTGATCTTGGTGATATGGTCGTGTTCTTCGATGATGAGTGTTTCATGTGCCAAGGCTTATCGTCCTTTGAAGCTCGGTGGCCGTTTTTCCGTGAAAGCTTTCATGCCCTCTTTCATGTCCTCGGTCGAGAACAATAGATAGAAATTCTTCCTTTCGAACTGCAGTCCCTCTTCAAGTGGCGTGTCGAGCGCTTTCAGAACCGCTTCCTTGGCCAGGCGCGTTGCAATGGGAGCTTTCTGCGCGATCTGCATGGCAAGTTTTCGGGCTTCGTCGAGGTAGGCTTCTACCGGAACGATTCTGTTGACGAGTCCATGTTTTTCCATCTCTCGCGCGGTCATCGGTTGTCCGGTTAGAACCATCTCCATTGCCCTGTACTTTCCGATGGTTCTTGTGAGACGTTGGGTCCCACCTGCTCCGGGCATTATTCCTATGTTGATCTCTGGTTGGGCGAATCGTGCGGTCTCGGACGCGATGATGATGTCGCAGTTCATGGCTAATTCGCATCCGCCGCCGTAGATGTAGCCGCTGACTGCTCCTATGATTGGCTTCGCGATTTTCTTCAAGCGGTCCCAGAGCGTGAACTTGTTCTCCTCGATCAACGTGACAGGAGTCGCCTCTGCCAGTTCTTTGATATCTGCTCCCGCAGAGAAGGCGTCATCCCCACCTGTCAAGATCGTTGCTTTGATTCTATCATCTTTGTCGAAGGCCTCGAGTGCCTCTACCGTTTCTCTGATGAGTTCGAAGTTGAGGGCGTTGAGCGCTTTCGGGCGGTTTAGCCGAATGATTCCGATTGGCGGCTCAGTCTCGACTAGTATGTTGATGTACGGCAATCGCCATCAGTTGGTTCGTGACTGTGTTCTGTAAAAAGGGTTAGGATTTTTGTCAGCGTTTGATCTGCAGGTACTCGTTGTATCCGCCCTTGCTCCCCTTCTTTCTAGCAGGGTCGCCGAGGTATCCTTGCTGGACCATTTCTCTCAGAAGCTTGGGCGCTATCCATTTGTTGTCGTTCGTAGCTCGTTGGAGTGATTCTATGTTCCGGAGCCTAGTATCGAGCCCGACGAAGTCGGCGAGTTCGAAAGGTCCCATTGGATGGTTGTAGCCAAGCTTCATGCACGTGTCGATGTCTTGAAGACTTGCGATACCATCTTCGAGCAGTTTTGAAGCCTCCATGTAAAGCGTGAGCCCGAGGCGGTTGGCGATGAAGCCAGGTTCGTCTTGGGCGAGGATAGGAGTCTTGCCGAGCTCTCGGACAATCTGGGACCCTCTCTCGACGGTCTCATGCGATGTAGCCGATCCTCGAATTATCTCGACGAGCTTCGTGAGTTGCGCTGGATTGAAGAAGTGCATGCCGAGGGCTCTGTCTCTCTTTGAGATTTTTTGGGATATCTTGTCGAGGCTCAAGGTCGATGTGTTCGTTGCTATCATAGCGTTTGGTGGTGAAGCCGATTCTATTTTCTGAAACAAATTCTGTTTGAGATGGAGATCTTCGAATGCGGCCTCGATCACAAGATCTGAATTCTTGCAAGCATCGTCTAACGTGGGGCTTGTCTTGATCATGGCTAGAGACCCCCTTGCCTGCTCGAGCGTCAGTTTTCCCTTCGAGGCAGATGCGTGGATTCCGTACGGGCCGTTTGCTATTTCGTCCATTCCTGTTTTCAGGGCTTGCTGGTCTTCATCTGTGGCCTCTACTTCGTGTCCGTGTTGAGCGAATACCTGTGCTATCTGTCGTCCCATCATGCCGAAGCCGATAATCGCGACCTTCATTCCTGACCAGGCCTATGCCTTGCCTTTCCTTTTTCGGTCTTGTAGGATCTTGAGGCGTTCGGCTCTCCGTTGTCTTCCTTCTCTCCAGCGTCGTTTTTCCTCAGGCGTCTCAGGGAAGACGTCGGGGATCCCAACGGGCTGTCCGTTTTCATCGATGGCAACGTAGGTGAGGTAGGATGAGCCGGTGTGTGTAATTCTGCCCGTCCTCAAGTCTTCGGCTTCTATTTTGACCCCGACCTCCATCGAGGTCGTTCCAGCGTAGTTAACGGAGGCTTTGAGGCTGAGGAGGTTTCCGACGTAGACGGGATGGTAGAAGTCCATGCGGTCGATGCTTGCTGTGACGACAACGGATCTTGCGTGTCGGAGGGCTGTGACTCCGGCTGCCTCATCGACCAGTTTGAGTATTGTCCCGCCGTGGATGTTTCCCATAGGGTTCGCATCGAAAGGCATCATCTGACTTGAGAGAATTGTCTTGGAGGCGCTTACGGGCTTCGAGGGCCTGCTCATCTTGCTCACTTCACCGAGTAATCTAGAGAGACTTTAGCTTTCCCAGAAAAAACCTATGTTGTGACACCTCGTTCTTGATCGAGACTTGAAGATCTCTGTTGGAAGCGACGAGAAGACCGTTCTAACGGACTTTGTTGTCGAGGAGTTGAAGAGAAGAGGCCACACTATCACTCTGTCGGGTCCGCTGAAAGGAGAGGCGATGGGCTGGCCTGACGTTGGAGAGAAAATCGGAATGGAATAGAGCAGCGGAAGAGCGGACCAGGGGATCGTCTTCTGTTGGACTGGAACTGGAGTTACTATTGCCGCTAACAAGGTTCCCGGAACCCGAGCTGCTCTATGCTGGGACGCTGAAACCGCGAAGGGCGCGCGCCTGTGGGACGATGCCAACGTTTTAGCTATGAGTCTCAGAAGCACATCAACCGCTGTCGCGAAGGAGATCTTGGACGCATGGTTTTCTAGCACCCCATCAATACTGGAGTCGATGCGGAGCTCATACAGCGGGCCAAGAAACTCGACTCAAAATACCTCATCGCCCGGCAAGCTCGAAAAACAGCCTGAGGAGCACCAGGACTTCCCAGCCGATTCAAATGCTTGGTGTCGAGCGCTTTGGTTTTCGGGAGACGGGACAAAGCGAGCATAAGACGCCCTACAGATTGGGTTCCTATTTTGGGCCTTAGTTGAATGGCTTTGTCACCGTGTTTTCCATGGTTGGGTTTGACTTGGCTATTATCAGGAGAGCTAGACACAGGGGAAGGTCATCTATTGTCGCAGCCTTCCGATGCGAACCATCCTTACTGCCGGTACTGCGAAGCTTCGACTTATCATGAATATGACTCATTTTTCCACGCGTGGGTGTGCCAGACTTGTTTTGGGGGAATGATTCGGGCAGACAAGAAAGACCCGCTGACAGTTCTAAGAGCCGAGCTGAATACCCTTGCGATGAAAATCGCTAAAGACGGGTACACGGCGGCTGTAAAAGGAAAGCTGAAAGAGGTAGCAGTGCAACTCCAGCAACTTGCCGATCGCCTCTAGTCGCGAATGATTTTTCACCGTCTCACATACTGTGTTATCGAAGATTAGGACAAACCCCAAACATCCCAAGGCCACATGGTGGGGCCGGTGGGATTTGAACCCACGACATCCGCCGAGTCCCTCGTCTACGGGTATCTTCACGCGCTCCCGAATTTCCTCATCCCTTAACCTAGGTCGGCTATCCTATTGTAATGGATTCTGGAGCCCGTCCTAATGCTGAGCTGACAACGTTCCTGGAACGATCGCCGGGCTCAGTGTCATCCCTGGCTAGACTACGGCCCCGATTGGGTCCTGCCATGAGCTCCTGTCCAGTGCCCCACCAAATCGGCCAATGAGAAATTCTCGCTATAAAACCTAGCAGTAGGATGGAGGCTATCTCGTGGCCATCGGCAAATCCGGGTGTCTGATTCGCTTTAGCCGTTCCACATGCTTGGGGTTCACGGGGGACTCTGTTTTGAAGAATCTGTCGACTTCAGTCTGCCTGCATAGTGAAAACCTGAATTTTGTTTCGTCAGGCCGAAGCCGAGTCGGATGGAATCCCAACTATACCAGATGCTCTCTGATAAAACTCATGAGGCTTTTGGAAACCGCTTTGAGCTGGATCTGCGCGTAGGGACCATACTTGCGATAAACGGAGCCGTCGGTATCAAATATGCCTCTGATGAACGCTTCTGGAATCACTTCCAGTTTCGGAACAAGGAATCCCGGTTTCTTCAGACCGAAAGGCATTCCCCAAAAATGAAGGATGAATGCGATTTTCTTCGAGTGTCGGTAGAGGTGCATGGTATTTTCGCTTTGCCTGTAACGACTTGTGAGTTGAAGGTCGAAAACGTTCAGAAATAGAGTTCTAACATGATCAAGAAGCTAATTCTCATCATCAACCTTGTTCCCGGTTATTGCGACTCGGACAGAGCGTTCAGTTCTCGAACGGGATCCGTCGCCAAGCAAGATGCCTAAGATTTCAGATTCCTGTTCCGTTAGCACGATTGTCTGTTTTGGAGCATAGCCCTGTTTAGGATAGACGTGGGGTCAAAGTGAAAGGCAGGGTCAGATCCTGGACTTTTCCTTTCTAGGACCCAGTGCTCTGGTCGGGTCTGGCTAGACTACGGCCCCGTGTTGTAACGAAGGCTCTGTGCGGTGCCGCACCGGATGGCGGGGTTGGAAATTCTGGGTATAAAGCTTAGTCGAAAGACTAGTGACTGATCTCCCTTAGTCTTCTTCTTTCTGGGCGATGTAAGTTCTCGTCTCAGGCACGTACCATCTTGTGGCTTCTCGGAAGCGATGCCAGAAGTCGTGGAATGTTGATAGGTCGCGTGACTCGACCAGGATCATGCCGTTGTAGGTTGTTCCCCAGATATGGGCATACTCTGCCACTATGGCAAGCTCTTTGGACAGCGTCTTTTTGAAACGTGCCCAGTCGGCTGTTGCTTTCTTCTTGTCTGCTTCGGATAGGGGTCTCACTCGATAGAAAATCAGAAAGGCGAATATCAGGCGGTTGCACCTTGCTGGAGCGTTGGGCCGGGTCTAGATTAATCTAGTTTGCGGCTTAGCTCCGATGATCCGGAGCATATCTGCGATTATGGAAGCGTGGGTTACATGTCTCTTTAGTCGTGGACGCCACGAATCCTCCCATGGAGAAGAGTGCTAGACCAGACGTTGCTGTAGGGGTTTCACTTGAGAAGGGTAGCCGTTTTCACAATCTTTTCCCTTTTCATGTTGGCTATCGGAATCCCCGGTGCCGGAACAAATCATCCCCAGCTTTATTCCGCGCAACCCTTGGGATCGACCGATTATCCTTGGACGATGTTCCACTACGACCAGTTTAGAGCAGGGACAACCCTAGCGAGCGCGCCGAGTACCAATAACCAGATGTGGAGATTCGCAACAGGGTCTTTCGTCTACTCATCTCCCGCCGTTTCGGACGGGCTCGTCTTCGTAACCTCATACGACACGCACGCGTACGCGATCGACGAGTACAGCGGCCAGCAAAAATGGTCCTTCAGTACCGGAAGTGTCATCTTCTCCTCGCCAGCCGTCGCAAACGGAATGGTATATTTTGCCTCTCGGAACGGGGGGATTCTATACGCGCTCAATGAGCAGACTGGCTCTGAGGTCTGGGGGAGAGGCTACCTCAACTACTTCATCGCCGCGTCTCCTGTCGTCGCAGACGGGAAGGTATTCTACAGCAGCTGGTGCTCTGCGAGCTGTTTCCAGAACGGACAATTCGTCGCCCTTGACGCTAACACAGGCGCCGCAGTCTGGGCGAACGCCACACTTCCCTCCGCTTCAGTATCCTCCTCACCAGCCGTTCATAACGGACGGGTATTCTTCGGACTCGACGATGGGTCCGTCACGGCGCTAAACGAGACTACTGGCAAGGCAATATGGAGGGTAGTGCCCGGGGGAGCAGTAACGATCAGAAACGCGCCAGCGATAGCCTATGGACGGGTTTACATCGGCACCGCAACCAAGTTCTTCGCACTGGACGAGATTACCGGTGCGACCGATTGGTCGTTCAACACAGGAAACTCGAACTCCACTTCCGCGGCGGTCAGTAACGGGGTTGTCTATTTCGGAACGGGCAAGGGCAACATTTACGCGGTTAACGCGACCACGGGGCTGCAAAAGTGGGTGGCTGCGACCGGAGCAGCAGTCTCATCCTCTCCCGCGCTCTCGCTAGGCTCGAACATGATTCTCGTCGGATCCAACGACCACTATCTTTACGCACTAAACGCGACATCTGGCGTCAGGCAATGGAGATACCTGACCGCAGCGCCGATCTGGTCCTCTCCCGCAATTGCTGATGGAAGAGCCTTCTTCGGCTCTGACGACTATAACGTGTACGCTCTAGGGGTACCGGCACCAAGCCTCCAGGTGACGGTGTTTCCAAGTACAACAAGCCTCAAACCGGGACAAGTATCCACCCTGACAATCACGGTGACGAACGGGTCGGCTCCCCAAACCGGCGTCATGCTCTCTCTAACCTCGTCTGCTGACGGCGGTTTCACACAACCAGTCATGGGCAGTCCAGGCCTTTACTATTCTAATTTTACAGCCCCTCTGGTAAGTTCTACCGTTAGTACGTTAATTCAGGTCGTGGCCAGCGAGACCGGATTTCTCAGCGGCTCCGCCCAGACATCGATCATTCTCACTCCGTTCCCTCCGTTGACTGTTGCGGCTGCACCTAGTCCCACCTCGATCACCCCTGGGGGCGAGATCGTCCTGATGATTCGGGTCACAAATGGAACCAGCCCCGTAACAGGGGCCACCATCTTTCTCTCCTCCTCAGGAGGAGGAAGCTTCTCAAGCGCAACAGACGGCGGCAACGGCAACTACACTGCAATCTACAGCACTCCCCTGCAGGCCTCAAGCCCAACAGTCACCATCCAAGCTTCCAAGTCCGGGTTCTCTTCCGGACAAAACACCGTGACGGTCACCGTGAATGGTATTCCAAACCTGACGAACCTGAAGGTCTCCGGGATTCCCGCAATCTTCCTCATCGCTGGAATAGCTCTCCTATTCCTCGTCGTCTTAATTGCCTTGGTCGCACGGAGAAAGAGCGAGCCAACTTCACCGTATTACCATCCAGTTGAAGCGGAACCGCCATCATACGCTTCCAGGCCCGATTTCGGAGAAGGCTTATCTAGCCGATTCCGCGGCGGACTGTTCACGGGGTTGGCGGCCATAGGTGGGAGCTAGGACCCGTACCCGTTCCGAACACGGAAGTGAATCTCCCATGCGATCTCTGTGGTAGTGTGGTGCTAACGCCCACGCGAAGCTTAGACCGCTGCCAACCTCATTTTCTATTTTCTCGAGAAGATGTATCTTTTGTTTGCTGGATATCTTTCGGTCTAGTTGGGACTAGTCTTAGGGATCAACGTTTATAACAATCAGACGGGAATATTGAGCATATTCCGGTGCCCTCTAAGTGCTGCCTGTCTCTCTCCACGAGAACGATCTTCTTGGTTCGCTGTTCGGAAATCTAGGCACAATTAGCCAGCTACTCTTCACCGTTCTTTTCATCGCGTTGTTCTTCGGTTTCGGTCAGAAATTGCAGATGCGCCAGTTCCTCTGGGATATCGATAAGGGATTGCGCAGATTGGACATGTTCCGAAACTCGGCGAAAGATCTGACGCTGAAGACTGTGAAAGAGATCGGAAAGCCGACTATTGATCCGGGTCCCTCGATCAATGTTTTGATGGAGCAGTTCCTCATCTCGCCGGTCGACATGGATCCCGCTGGCATTGTCGGTAAAATTGATCATCTGCTGGATGTCCGGGATGAGAAGTTCAAGGAGGACGTTCGCAGAATTGCGCCGGGCGCTGACTCTTCCCAGGTCATGAATCTCGAGAACCTGGTCGAGGCGTCATGGGCTCTTAACACGATCTACAGGATTATTCGACACTTCTACTTGATGGGAAAGAAGACCAACAGCATATTCATCATCATACAGCTACAAGCACTTCTTCCTTTGATAATCCAGGAGGCGGAGGCATACTTGGGCGCGGCGAAGGCTTTCGCCGAGGGCCAGCCGATAGGGGATGGTATTGGTCCGCTTGTCGCGTCGCGATTGATGAAGGATAAGGTGCAACGGAAGGTCGAGAAGGACGTGGTTGTTGCTGAGACGATGATGGAGGATCGTAGAGTTATCGCTTTGAAGGCGGAGGGTCCTGGCGGAAACGTCGGGAAACCGGGGGACGCCATCAAGACGATCATCGAAGAGAATGTCGACAAGGTCTCGATGGTGATCATGGTGGACGCGGCAGTGAAGTTCGAGGGTGAAAACTCAGGCGAAGTCAGCGAAGGAATCGG
>Ga0137377_10003537_pt1 | contig 12153 bp, 9 predicted proteins | sample SagtaG_22_FD_104815 | JGI IMG/M metagenome (GOLD analysis project Ga0137377, IMG submission 104815) | Vadose zone soil microbial communities from Sagehorn Ranch, Mendocino, California, USA - Sage2_L_40_16 metaG | ecosystem: Environmental > Terrestrial > Soil > Vadose zone | place: USA... | reverse complement strand
GCCGTTTGAGTCGTTGGAGTAAACTCCGATAAAATCGTGATCGAAAGTCGAATTGCTGACAGAGCCAGTTGAGCCTTTCGACCAGGTCGTGCCGTAGGACGAGTTCCAGTCGCGACCGAGGTACTTAAACGTGCTGTCCTTTATGATCATGCTTGAATCCTGGACGGCGAGCAGAAAAGGACGCCCTATGTCGCGAGACGGCGAGGTAAATGTGTTGGGCACCTTGGCGTCGCTTGCCCGGATGTAGACACCCGCGATCCTGAGTTTGCCCCGTGACACGGCCAGGAACACGCCGGGCCGGACCGTCATCACGAGGCCCGACGTGACCGGGGCCGCTATGGTCATTGAACTGCCGTGTTCGACGACGACAGCAGCGTTCAGGGTGACCGTTGCCGAGGATTCGGAGATCCAATGCCGGTCTCTGATGATCCTGACGAGATCGCGTAGGGTTTTCGGCGCACGCTTGTTGATGATCCGTACTGCCCTTCCCCCGGCGAGCATGACAGTCTGTGCCGGGTAGATCTCTATCGCCCGGATGGCCGCGGCCGGTTTCGCGGCGGCTGCGTTAGTCGAATTTGGCGAGAGCCCAAGGGTTACGTCTTCGACCGGGTCAAATGACGACACGTATGAAAGTCGGCTGAAAGGTTCCTTCTTAAGCGCGAGCTCGCTGTATGTGCGGCCCAGTACAAATGTGCAGATCAAAGCGATGCCTAGCGCGGTCACAACGCTGATCAGGTAGCCTGCCGGCTTTGTCCGCCTCGTCATTGACTGACCGCCTCCATTCCGCTGGCCGCGGTATAAACCTCAATATCCGCGGTTTTCTGGGTCTTGCCGATTACCTCGAAGGCTCTCGGGTTTCCCATATAGAGGGTCGTGATGAGCGCTATAACGGTGAAGCTGGCGGAAAACGGGCAGAGTAGGACCGCGCAGATCGTCTGGATAGTGCGTCTGGTCCAGAAGCTGAGGGAAGTCTGATCCGTCTCGCGCCGGCCGGCGTTCACCCAGCCGCTCATGGCGAAGTTGAGCACCCATATGACTAGCGAGCACCAGAACAGGGAGAACCAGGCGTGCTCGATGTGGATCTTCCCGAGCAACGTCAGCGCGAACGCGACGCCGGAGCCCGCGAAGGTGAACAGGCTGAGCAGGTACCGGACGCCTACCCGGATGGCCGGGCCAAGCGGCAAGACGTCACGATTGACGATGGCGTGGATGTTGCCCCACATCCAGCGACGTCTCTGTTTGAAATACGCCCCCCACGTCCAAGGCGAAGTTAGTTCGATGTACTCGTGGAACCACCCCCAGCGGAGCCCTTGGTGAGCAGCGTTACAGCCGAAAGTCAGGTCTTCTGATGCAAAAATGCGGAAGTTCCATCCGACCTGGTCTTCAGTGCTGCCAGTGATGGTCAGCCCTTCACCGTGTACGAAAAGCGGAGCGCTGAATACTCCCTGGAAAGACGAGCAGTAGGTCATGCAGTTGTGAAATCTTAGGTCATCGATGTGGCTTAGCAGGAAGTGGGTTAGTGAGCCGGAACCGTACTTAAAGCGCGGTGCTGTGAGGCCCTGGCAGATGTCATAGTCCCCTGCATAGGCCGTCTCGAGGAACTCCCAGGTCGGAGAAGTATCGTCGTCAAGGAAAGTTATCTTCGTGTCGTATCCGGTCCAGCCAAGCTCTCTTCGCAAGGTCCGGGTGTATTCTATGGCCCTGCATTTATATTGTGATTTGGCGACAAACTCTCGCGGAACTACGATTACTCGATCGGCGTTCGGGTAAGCCGAGCTGTATCCCGGCTCAATGACCACCCAGATCTGGTAGGCCATCGACATCGGATAAGACCTGATTTCGTTAATGATCTCGTTGACCCGCTCAACCTCCCGGCCAACTGATGTAATCTGGATTATATAGCGGTTAAATTTCGACCGGTCTTCCTTGAACTGTACCTGGAACCACCACTCGCCTAGAACAAGCAGGGCCATTTCGAAGAGCGGCCGGAAATAGGCCAACATGAGAACCCATAGAAGGTCGCTAAGCATAGAATCCCTTACCGTGGCAGAGCATCAGCGGGTATGAGTATCACTCTCATGGTTAGTCCCCGTTTCACACCTTCTGATGAGAAGTCCAGGCTCTGTTCGTGATGAAAGATACATGGGGTCAGGACCAGGATGTGGCCGAACCACGGTAGCGTACGCTGACGCGCAGGATGGCCGGATCGGCATTGCGCAGGCCGGCCGGTCCGAGTGGGAGGAAATTGGTGACTGTTAGTCCTGGTGCGGCGCTGGTTTCGCGTATATTGACCGGAAGTGGCGTTAGTGACGGTTTAACTGCCTGAAATGGGAAAATCATTAACACGGGGCAAGATAGCTTCATCAAGGTGGGGCCAGTACATGTAATTGGCCTTATATTCCTTGCCGTTGCCATCGCAATAATGAGTCGGGTCGCGCTGGTGGCGCAGCCGGCGACCTCTACTGTGCCCATGATTTCTACGGTGAACCTGTATGTGAACCCCGTTCAGGGCGCTGACACAGCGGGCGGTACTGAGGTCGCTCCTCTGCGCACGATCCAGCGGGCCATGGATAGAGCACGGCCCGGAGCGGTAGTCCATCTCGCCGCGGGCACCTATGACGAGAACGTGGCCACCAGGGCAAACGGCCTGCCCGGCGCGCGAATCGTGGTCGAAGGGCCGGCGTCTGGTACGGCGACCTTGTTCGGGACCAGCCATGTGATGGCGATCAAGAACAGCTACTACACCTTGCGGAACTTCGCGATCGACGGTCAGGAACAGGTCGAAAGCCAGCATCCACTCTCGGCGTGGCCCACGCAGATGTCGCAAATAGGGGAGTTCAAGGCGTCCGTTGCGCCGTTGGTCAACAACGACCGGCTCATATACATCGATTCAGGATCAGCTGGTGCTGGAGTTACCGGCACTATCATCGACCATATGACCCTGGCGGGAGCGGGAGGTGAATGTATTCGTATACGAGATAATGCAACCAACAATATCGTGGAGAATTCGGCCATCAGGTACTGCGGGATGTATCCGCAGTCGACCGCCGGCAAATTTACGTATCATAATGGCGAGGGGGTCTATATTGGTACCAGCCCTAAATCGAGTGGGCTGGCCAGGTACCAAGATGATCGATCAAACGGCAACATTGTTACTGGCGACACGATAACGACCTATGGGTCGGAGTGCTTCGATGTGAAAGAAAATTCCTACCGCAACACGCTGAGCAACAGTTTGTGCGCCGATAACACGGAACCGGGTCAAGATGAAGGCAGTAACGTCGAATTGCGCGGATACGCCAACACTATAGACAACGATCAGCTAAGTACTAGCGCCGGTTACGGCTTGAAAATCGCCTCAGATGCCGCATCCGAGGATCTTGGCCGCAACAATGTCATCACGAGCACGTTCCGCGGCCAGGCGGCTGGTGCGCTATATGACAAGTCCGGCGCGCCACCGGGCCGCGTATGCGGGAATGTCATCGCACCGGGAGATAACCCTGGTGATTTCTCTGAACATTCAATCTGGCTGTCCCCGTGTGCGGGCGCCGGACAGCGGCGGACCCTCTAGTGCAGTCGGCACCACCGCCGGGACGGACAGCGACAGCCCGAACTGCGCCGCGGCATCGGTCCACCACGAGCGCATCGCGAACCCGGCGGCGGCCAGCTCGTCAACCACGCCCTCCCGGCGGAACTTGGCCGACACCTCGGTGCGCATCTCCTCGCCCTCGGCGAAGTCGATGACGAGCCCGATGGCCGGCAGACGCACCGTCTGCGCCATCCGCGAGCGCAGCCGCATCTCGATCCACTCGGCGTCCGGGTCCCACACCGCGACGTGCTCGAACGCGTCCAGGTCGAAGTCGGCGCCGAGTTCGGCGTTCAGCACCGCCAGCACGTTCTTGTTGAACTCGGCGGTGACGCCCGACTCGTCGTCGTACGCGGCGACCAGCGCGGCCCGGTCCTTGACCAGGTCGGTGCCGAGCAGGAAGAAGTCATCCGGCCCCAGCTGGGCCCGGACCCGGGCCAGGAAGGCGGCCCGCTGCCCCGGCTCCAGGTTGCCGATCGTGCTGCCGAGAAAGGCCACCAGCCGGGGCGCCGGCGCCGCGTCGTCCGCGGGGAAGCCGAGCCGCTCCTCGAAGTCGGACACCACGGCCCGCACGTCGAGCCCCGGGTACTCGGCGGACAACGCCTTCCCCGCGGCGGCCAGGGCGGGCTCGCTGACGTCGACCGGCACGTAGCCGCGCAGTGTGCCCTCGGTCCGCAGCGCGTCGAGCAGCAGCCGGGTCTTGTCGGAAGACCCCGAGCCGAGCTCGATCAGGGTCTGCGCCCGGGTCTGCCGGGCAATGGCGGCCGCGGTTGCGCGCAGGATCTCCCGCTCGGCGCGGGTCGGGTAGTACTCGGGCAGTTCGGTGATCTTGTCGAACAGCGCGCTGCCCTGCGCGTCGTAGAACCACTTGGGCGGCAGCCACTTCGGTTCCGCGGTCAGCCCGCCCGCGGCGTCCGCACGCAGCGTTTCCTCGAGGAAACCAGGCGGTAGCCGGCGGTCGAGGGATGTCATCGGGTAGCGATCCTTCCGTGCTCGGTGTTCTGGTTCGGCGCAACATGAACGTCTGGTGTGGCCAGCGGAGCCACGCTTACCTGCCGTGGTGTCGCGGTGACGACGGAGCCGTCGGGGACCTCGGTCCAGCCGGGCTCGTCGTCCCCGGGCTCCGAGGCGACCACCGCAAACGAGCTCGCGGGCCCGGACCGGTACCACAAGGTGTCGCCCGCCGCGGTAGCCGCGATCACCTGGCCGTCGGTCAGCAGGAAGTTGAACCGGCCGGTCACGCCCCCCGCGCGTAGCGCCAGGACGGTATCCGCGAGAGCCTGCGCTGGGGTCATCGGGTCCACGCCGAGCTCAAGCCGGTGCCGCACCAGCGCCCAAAGCAGCGCCGAATCGACGCGGGCCTCCAGGCCGAGCAGCGCGCTGGCGGGCAGGGTGGCGGCCAGCCCGGCGACCGAATCCGGCCACCCATCGACCTTGCCGTTATGGCTGAACAACCAGGGACCTGACGCGTACGGCGCGACCGCCGAGGTGCCCAGGTCGGTGCCCTCCGTCGCGCAGCGCACCGCCGCGAGCAGCGCGCCCGCCCTGGTCACCCGGGCGATGTCGGCGAAGGACTCGTCTCCCCAGATCGGAACCGGGCGCCGGTACCTGGCCGGGGCCGGGTCGTCCGGCGCGTACCAGCCGACCCCGAACCCATCCGCGTTGACCGTCCCGTGGCGCTGCCTGCGCGGTGCCCAGGCCTGCCGGTACAGGCCGTGCGGCGGGTCGATGAGCAGCGTGCGCAGCGTGGCGGCCGGCCCGAGGTAGGCCAGGTGCCGGCACATCAGGCGGTCACCGGACCAGCACCTCGAGCGGTGCGGAAGCCGGCGAAGATCTGCCGCCTGATCGGGTAGTCCCAGTTCCGGAAGGTGGCCCGGGAGGCCACCGGGCTGACCGCGAACGAACCGCCGCGCAGCACCTTGTACTCCGAACCGAAGAACACCTCCGAGTACTCCCGGTACGGCCACGCCTCGAACCCCGGGTATGGCAGGAAGTCCGAGCTCGTCCACTCCCAGACGTCCCCGATCAGCTGCCTGGCCCCGCACGGCGCCGCCCCGTCGGGGTAGGAGCCGGCCGGCGCCGGGCGCAGGAAGTCCTGGCCGAGGTTGCCGTGCGAGGCCTCGGGGTCCGCGTTGCCCCACGGATACCTGCGGGTCAGGCCGGTGGCGGGATCGAACCGGGCCGCCTTCTCCCATTCGGCTTCGGCCGGCAGCCGGCGCCCGGCCCACCGGGCGTACGCGTCGGCCTCGTACCAGCACACGTGCAGCACGGGCTCGTCCGGCGCGACCGGCTCCTGCCTGCCGAACACCCGGCGGGTCCACTGCCCGCCGTCCCGCCGCCAGTACAGCGGCGCGGTCAGCCCGGCCTTCTGCCGGTGCTCCCAGCCGGCCCGGGTCCACCAGCGCGGGTCGTCGTACCCGTCGTCCGCGATGAACTCCGCGTAGGCGCCGCAGGTCACCGGGGTGGTGTCGAGGTAGAAGGGCGGCACGTCCACGGTGTGCGCGGGGCGCTCGTTGTCCAGCGCCCAGGGCTCGGCGGAGGTTCCCATGGTGAACGGCCCGCCGGGCACGAGCACCTCGGACGGCAGGTGGAACGCGTCGGCGGGCGCCGGCCCGGGGGAGGAGACGGCGAGCACCGGCGCGCCGGCCCGGATCTGGTGGGTGATCAGCATTGTCTCGTCGTGCTGCACCTCGTGCTGGGCGATCATCCCGAACGCGAACCCGTCGCCGAGCAGCCGCCTCCCGGTGAATGGCGCGTGGTCGAGCAGGTCGAGGACCCGGCCGCGCACCTCGTGGCCATAGGCCCGCGCCTCGGCCGGCGGCAGCAGCGGCAGCGTCGGGCGTTCGGCCCGCGGGTGCTCGAACGCGTCATACAGCGGGTCGATCTCGGGGTGCATCGGCTCGCGGCCGCCGACCTCGCGCAGCAGCCAGAGCTCTTCCTGGTTGGCGATGTGCGCGAGGTCCCAGACCAGCGGGGACATCAGCGGCGAGTGCTGTCTGACCAGGTCGGCCTCCTCCACGCTGTCGGTGAGCAGCGTTGTCCGCTGGCGCGCGCCGGTCAGTTCCCGCGCGATGACCCCGCGCAGGGTTTCCGGGTCGAGCTGCGGCTCCGTCATATTCAGACTCCGTCCAGTTGATCGTCGGCAGGACATCGGTCTTTCTGCACGTAGAGCTCGGTGAAGTCGGCGACCGCCCGGCGGATCGCGGCGGGGACGCCCAGCCGGGCCAGCGCGCCGCCGGCCGCCTCGAAGCACCGCTTGCTGGACTCGCTGATCAGCGGGTCGGCCGGGCCGCAGCGGGCCGCACGCACCCACGGATCCTCGGCGTCCGGCGATCCGGTCCACAGTGGCTCGGCGGCGGCCAGCGCGGCGTCGGCGGCCCGGTCGTCGTCGGCCAGCGCGGTGACCACGGCCGCGGGCACGATCCAGCCGTCGCCGGGCTGCGCGTCGATCATCCGCAACTCCATGTGCCCGCGCGGGCGGACCGGCGGGAACAGCGTGGACAGGTGATAGTCCAGGTCCTCGGCGGTCGGCGCCCGCAGCGGTCCCGTGTCGCCGTCGCGCAGCCAGTCGCGGAAGGTCACCCCGGGCGGCGCGCTCCAGTCCTGCGACCCGGGTTCGCGGACGCACATGAGCTCGGCGTCCAGCGCGTAGGCGGTCCACGCGTCGCGCGGGTCCCCACCCGCCTCCCCTACCCCCTTCCCCGCGGCATGCAGGGCCGGAGCCCGGGTCCGCCCCGGGTCCATGTTGGCCCACACCTGCTGCCGGGCCGAACGCCAGTCGGTCGGCTTGCCGTCCCGCAGCGGGGAGTTGGCGAACGCGGCTACCAGCACGGGTCCGATCGCGTGCAGCAGCCGCCAGCGCGAGCGGTATCCGGACTGGCCGGCACTGTCGTCGCCGGCGTCCAGGCAGACCTGGACGGACGCGGTGCCGCACATCATCTGGCGGCCCCACGGGCCCTGGCGGTCGAAGAATTTCTCCATCGCGGCGTACCGCGGCAGATCGAGCAGGCGGCGGGGCGGACGCAGTGGGTCGAGGCCGTACCCGCAGAGTTCGAGGCCGGCCGCCGCGGCCGCGTCACGCAGCGAGGCCAGGTCACGCCCGGTGACCTCAACGAGCTCACCGAGCGTAGCGGCGGGCGCCGAGCTGAGCTCAAGCTGCCCGCCAGGCTCTACCGTGAGCGAGGCACCCGAGGGAAGAGAAGGAAATTCGTACCGAACGATCTGGGCTGTTTGCCCTGGGTAACCTTCACCGTCTGAGTGGCCTTCGGGTCCGAACCCGGCCAGGGTGGCGGTTACCTGTTCCGCCTGCACCGGGAGCGCGGGATCGCGGCGATCGCGCGCTAGCCACTCGAGTTCTACGCCCACTCGCTCCGGCGGGCCCGTCTTGAAGCAGATACCGTGAACGTGCGCTTCGGCATCGGCCTCGGTAAACCGCGCCCCCTTGATCACGATTTCAACACTACCCGACCCGTCTCGCCTGACCTCCGAGCCGGGCCGGCGGGTCGTCGCCGCACTCCCGGAAGAACGCAGGATCCCTGCCCGGGGCGCCGCCAGCTAATCGCGCTCCCAGCTAAGTTTCAGATTCGGGTGGTACCTTGCGGCACATCCGCGCGCGATCGCTGGTGACGTTCAGTCGCGGTATCCGTGACACGCCGTAATGGCCAACATGGCGGTTGGCGCGTTACTGCTCTGGCAGGATGGAACTCGATGAAGGTGCCGTCCGTGAGGATTCCGCTGCTATACCGGGGTAAGGCCGCAGAGCCGCCCGGCATCGTGGCTATTGCGCGCGTGGACCGCAAGACGAAGAACATCACCAAGCGCCTCAACCCAGGCGAGATCGCCATTATCGACCATTCCGACCTGGACCGGGTAAGCGCCGAGGAGCTTATCAGGCGAAAGGTCGCGGCCGTGGTCAACGTCTCGGTCAGCATTACCGGGCGTTACCCCAACCTCGGCCCGAAGCTCCTGATTGCGGCGGGGATCCCGGTCGTCGACGGAGTCGGCCAGGACGTGCTCGTCCGGGTCACCGACGGTGCCGTGGTCCGGCTCGACGAGGAGACCCTCTATCTGGGCGACACCGTCGTGGCCAAGGGCACGCCGCTGACCGAGGAACTGGTGCAGGCGGCGATGACCGAGGCCAGGGCCATGATCGGGGTGCAGATCGAGTCGTTCGCCGCGAACACGCTCGAGTTCCTGCGGCGTGAGCACGAACTGCTCACCCACGGCATCCCGGCGCCCGACATGGACACGGACATGAACGGCCGGCACGTGCTTGTCGTGGTACGCGGCTATCACTACCGCGAGGACCTGGCCGCCCTCCGGCCTTACATCCGCGAGTACAAGCCGGTGATGGTGGCCGTGGACGGCGGTGCGGACGCGCTGATCGAGGCCGGCTATCAGCCGGATGCCATCTTCGGTGACATGGACTCGGTGTCCGACGAGGCGCTGTGCTGCCGCGCGGAACTCGTGGTGCACGCCTACCCGGACGGCCGCGCGCCCGGGCTGGCCCGGGTCCGCGAGCTCGGCCTGGACGCCATCACCCTTCCCGCTCCAGGGACGAGCGAGGACGTCGCCCTGCTCGTCGCCGACGCCAAGGGGGCCAGCCTGATCGTGGTGGTGGGCACGCACCACACGCTCGAGGAGTTCCTCGACAAGGGCAGGCCGGGAATGTCGAGCACGTTCATCACGCACCTGCGGGTGGCCGGCAAACTGGTCAACGCCAGGGGCGTGCACCAGCTGTACCACAGCCGGATCTCCAGCTGGTCGCTGCTCGTGCTGGTGCTCGCGGCCGCCGTGACCGTGTTCGCCGCCGTGGTGTTCTCGCCTGCTAGCCCTATCCTGGCCAGGTACTTCGAGGCGACCTGGCATTCCTTTACCTACTGGCTGACCGGAAAACTCTAGTGATTGATTTTCGTTACCACCTTGTCTCCATCGTGGCGGTGTTCCTCGCGCTGGCGATCGGCATCGTCCTTGGCTCCACTGAGCTGCAGCCCGCGGCGTACACCTTCCTTAACAGCACGTCCGCCAAGCTGCAGAATCAGCTCGATCAGGCCACCAGCCAGCGGGACGCTGCCCAGCAGCAGGCCAGCGAGGGCGAAGAGTACGCCCAGGCGGTCGAGCCCACCGTGCTGCACGACCTGCTGACCGGCCAGCGGCTGCTGATCGTCACCGAGCCGGGCGCCCAGTCCTCGGTCGTCAGCGGGATCAGCGCCGCCGCGATCGACGCGGGCGCCTCCGTCACCGGGCAGATCAACCTGCAGCCCAAGTTCTTCGACACCAGCGGCACGACGCAGGACAGCCTGAACCAGACCACCCAGGACGTGGCCCAGACGGCCAGCATCCAGCTGGATGCCAGCGCGACCTACCAGCAGCAGGCCGCCCAGGTGATCGCCAGCGAGATCCTGGCCACCGCATCGGGGTCCCCGGGCAGCCGGTCGGGCGGCGGCGACCAGAGCACCAATGCCGCGACGATGCTGCAGGCCTACGCCGCGTCCCAGTTCCTCAGCACCACCGGGCAGCCGGCCATGCCGGCCACCCTCGCCGTCGTCGTGACCCCGCAGAACGCGCCGTCGGACGGCAGCGCGGACCAGCTCGACCAGGTGCTCATCCCGCTGGTCCAGGAGCTGGCGGCGAAGAGCTCGGCCACCGTGGTGGTGGGCTCGTCGGCAGGCTCCGGCGCGGGCAGCCCCATCGCCGTGCTGCGCTCGAACAACGTGTCCAACCAGGTGTCCACGGTCGACGACGCCGAGCTGGCGTCCGGGCAGACCGTCGCCATCCAGGCGCTCGCGGCGCAGTTGGCCGGCGGCAAGGCCGGCAGCTACGGGTTCACCGCCAATGGCGCGAGCGCTATCGCGCCGAGCCCGGCGCCAACCCCGACCGCGTCCGCGAGCGCGACGCCCACCGTGTCGACGAAAAAGAAGAAGGCCAAAAATTGAGCGGGTCAAGGCAGGCTAGCCTGCGGTTGATCGCTGCCGCGGCGGCCGGTGCCACCGCGGCGGGCGCAGCCCGGCTCGCGTACTCCGCCGTGAACCGCCGCCCGCCGGGCGGTCCGAAGACGTGGTCACGTACCAACCACCGAGGCGAGCCGGTCACCCTGCTCGAGGGACCCGCTGTCGCGGCCGGCGCGATCGCCGGCGTGCTGGCCCAGCGGCTGGTGTCCCAGCGGCTGGTGTCCCAGCGGCTGGGGCCTCTGGGGCTGGCCGGATCGGCGAGCTGGCGCACGACCGCCGCGATCGCCATCGGCGGGGCGGGCGCGGCGGCGTTCGGGGCCTACGACGACCTGGCCGGCTCCGGGGACCGGCGCGGGTTCGGCGGGCATCTCGGCGCGCTGCGGCACGGCGAGGTGACCACGGGCGCGGTAAAGCTTGGCGGTATCGGCGTCACCGGGGTCATCAGCGCCGCGCTGGCCGGCGGCTCACCCGCCGACGTAGTCATCAACGCCGGCCTGGTGGCCGGGGGCGCGAACCTGCTCAACCTGTTCGACCTGCGTCCCGGCCGGGCCATCAAGGTCGCGGCCGCCTCCGGCGCCCTGCTCGGCGCGGCCGGCCAGGAAAGCGTCGCGGCGCCTCTGACAGCGGCCCTGGCGCTGCTGCCCGAGGACCTGGGCGAGCGCGCGATGCTCGGTGACGCCGGCGCGAACGCACTCGGCGCGATGCTCGGCGCCTCGGCGGCCGGCCTGTCCCGGCCTGTCCGGATAGCGCTGCTCGCCGGGATCGCGGGGCTGACCGCGGCGAGTGAGAAGGTCAGCTTCACCAAGGTAATCGAGCGCACCCCGGCGCTGCACTGGCTGGACATGCTCGGCCGGCGTCCGGTGCTGCAGGGGCCCGCGGTCGCGGTCCCGGCCCAGCGCCCAGGGGGGCCAGGGGGGTCTGGGGGGATGGCATCCCCCCAGTCGCGGGGGGCTCCGGGGGGTCGCCCCCCCGAATCAACAGAGTGACCGCACCCGTGGCCGAGCGGGGGAGTGCTCGGCAGCGGGGCGGGGGGATAGGCCGGGCGGCGGTGCTGATCGGCGCGATCACGATGCTCGGGCGGGTCATCGGGTTCGGCCGCCAGGTGGTGTTCGCGCACACCGTCCAGGCCTCGTGCCTGGGCACCGCGTACACCACGGCCAACATGGTGCCGAACATCATCTACGACATCGTGATGGGCGGCGCCCTCGCCGCCGTCGTGGTGCCGGTGCTGGCGGGCCCCGCGCGGGCCGCCGCCGGCCCTGCCCCAGGCGACGGGGCCCCAGGCGACGGGGCCCCAGGCGACGGGGCCGCCGGCGACGGGGCCGAGGCCGCGGGCCGCGAGCAGGTGCGGCAGACCTCCGCCGCGTTGGTCAGCTGGGCCGTGCTGCTGCTTGTCCCGGTCAGCGTGGTGATCGCGGTCCTCGCGCGACCGCTGGTGTCGCTGCTGCTCGGCGGGACGCCTGGCTGTCCGCGGGCCAGCATGGTCGCGCTCGGCGCGCGGATGCTGGTGGTGTTCGCGCCGCAGATCCTGCTCTACGGCCTGGCCGTGGTGCTCTACGGCATCCTGCAGGCGCACCGCAGGTTCGCCGCGCCCGCGCTGGCGCCGGTGCTGTCCAG
>Ga0137377_10003535_pt1 | contig 12153 bp, 10 predicted proteins | sample SagtaG_22_FD_104815 | JGI IMG/M metagenome (GOLD analysis project Ga0137377, IMG submission 104815) | Vadose zone soil microbial communities from Sagehorn Ranch, Mendocino, California, USA - Sage2_L_40_16 metaG | ecosystem: Environmental > Terrestrial > Soil > Vadose zone | place: USA... | reverse complement strand
ATCGATCCCGACAAAGCGGGCGAGGCATGGAAGACAATCCCCGCATTGATGGAGCAGGCCGAGGCCGCCGGCACGCACAAGTTTCCGCGCAAGGCCGCGATCGTCCGGCCGCAGCGCTCAGGGATCGAATGGCGGGTGAACTTCACGCAGCTCGCCCGTGAGGACGGCCGCGCCATCAACGGCATCGAGCCCGACGATCTCACCCGCGGCGAAATCGAGGGCCGCCGTCAGGCGATACGGGCCTTCGAATTCCTGCGCACGGTTCCCGGATTCGAGAAATCCTACATCGTCGATCTGCCGCCGCAGCTCGGCATTCGTGAGACCAGGCGGGTCGTCGGCGGCTACCAGCTCAGCGGCGAGGATGTGCTGGGCTGCGCCTCGTTTGCGGACTCCATCGGCGTCAACGGCTGGCCAATCGAAGCGCATGTCGCGGGCGATGTGATCTTCAAGTTCCCGCCGATTCCGGGCTCGCGCGGGTTCAATGAATTGCCGTATCGGATGCTGGTGCCCGCTGAAATCGACAATCTTCTGGTGGCCGGACGCTGCGCCTCCATGACCCATGAGGGGCAGTCGGCGGCGCGGGTTTCCGGCGCCTGTTTTGCGATGGGAGAGGCGGCCGGATCGGCCGCGGCGCTGGCGCTGTCCGGCAACACAATTCCGCACGACATCGCGGTCGAAAAGCTGCAACAGGCGTTGCGGCAGCAGGGCGCCTTCATCGGGCGGGATCAAGATGTCCCCGCGGGGCTCTAGAGCATGATCCGGAAAAGTGGATACCGGTTTTTCCGAAAAGATCATGCTCAAATAAAATAGAACGGGAGAAATTGAATGTCGGGAATGACGCGGCTCATCGTGGCGGGCCTGCTGGCCGTGGCGGCCGGCGCAAATGCACGCGCCGACGAACCGTTGAAAGCCAAGATCGGCGTGCTGCGGCTATCGTCGTCGGCGCCGGTGTTCATCGCGCAGGACAAGGGTTACTTTCGCGACGCCGGCCTCGAGATCGAGCTGAAGTTCTTCGATGCCGCGCAACCGATCGCGGTCGCCACCGTCTCTGGCGACGTCGATTTCGGCATCACCGCTTTCACCGCTGGGCTCTACAATCTCGCCGGCAAGGGCACGCTGATGGTGATCGGCGGCATGAGCCGCGAGAAGGCCGGCTATCCCCTGATCGGATATTTCGCCGCCAACAACGCCTATGCGAGCGGCCTGAAGACGCCGAAGGATCTCGCCGGCAAACGCGTCGCGGTGACCCAGGTCGGCTCCTCCTTTCACTATTCGCTCGGGCTGCTCGCCGACAAATACGGTTTCAAGCTCAGCGAGGTCAAGGTGGTCCCTCTGCAATCGCTGTCGAATGCGGCGGCGGCGTTAAAGGGCGAGACCGTCGACGCCGCGCTGCTGCCGGTTTCGACCGCGCGAAAATTGATGGATGATGGCGGAGCGAAGCTGCTCGGCTGGGTCGGCGACGAAACACCGTGGCAGTTGGGCGCGGTGTTCGCCGCGCCGAAGACGTTGACCAACAAACAGCCGGTGACAAAACTGCTCGCCGCGCTGGAGCGCGCCGACCGCGAATATCACGATGTGATCCTGGCCGCCGTCAAGGACGGCAACGCGCCGATCAATGACAAGACCAAGCCGCTCTTGGATATCATCGCCAAATACACCAACCTGCCGGTCGAGCAGGTGGTCGGCAACTGCGCCTATATCGATCCCGACGGCAAGCTCGACGTGAAAAACGTCGGCAACCAGATCAAATGGCTGCAGGAGCAGGGTTTCGTCGACAAGGGCGTTGACGCCGACGCCATCATCGCCAAGGATTTTGTGAAGCCGGATTGATGGAGCGACCGGGGAGCCTCATCCTTCGAGACGCTTGCTTGCGCAAGCTCCTCAGGACGAGGGGATAGTCTTATCAGCGCGGATACTGTTATCTCCTCACGGTGAGGAGCGCGGCGTGCCGCGCGTCTCGAACCATGAGGCCCGATCAACCGCTGCGGCGAATTTCGGAAGTACGGACGTCAGCATGGACCTGATCGCCGACCATATCAGCCATCGCTTTGGCGCGCTCGAGGTGCTGCACGACGTGTCGTTCACGGTCGGCGCGGGCGAGGTGGTGGCGGTCGTCGGGCCGTCCGGTTGCGGCAAGAGCACGCTGTTGTCGATCCTCGGCGGGCTGCTGCAGCCAAGCGCCGGGCACGCCGGGCTGCGCGGCGCAGCGCCGGCGGGCAGTCTCAACCCGCTGACCTTCGTGTTCCAGGATTTCGCGCTGCTGCCATGGTGCACGGTGGAGGGAAACGTCGAGTTTCCGCTGCTGCACACCGGACTTTCGCTCGGCGAGCGGCGCGCGCTGGCCGATGATGCGCTGCGCCGCACTGGGTTATTGGATTTTCGCGCCACCTATCCCAAGCAACTGTCCGGCGGCATGCGCCAGCGCGTCGGCATCGCGCGTGCGCTCGCGGTGAGGCCCGCGATCCTGTTGATGGACGAGCCGCTGTCGGCGCTGGATTCGCAAACCCGCGAGCTTTTGATGGAGGATTTCATCCGCCTGCTGGCGGGCGGCGCGATGGGCGCGGTCTACGTAACGCATAACCTGGAGGAGGCTGTGCGGCTCGCCGACCGCATCGTGGTGCTGTCGCGCCGGCCCGGGCGGGTGCGTGAGGTCGTCGCCATTCCGCTGACGCGCGACGAACGTGGCGACATCAATGCCCGCGGCAAATTGCTCTCTTTGCAAGGCGAACTGTGGTCGCTGATCCGTGAGGAAGCGATCGATGCCGAACGCGAGGTTCAAGATGCTTGACCGCGCCAAGATGGCAGAGACACAGCGGGCCGGCAGTGCGGCCGAGACGCGCCCGGTGAGATTTCGCGGCGCGGGCTTTGTCCAGGCCACGAGCCGGTATGCCGGCTGGATCGCGCTGTTGCTCGTGATCGGGCTCTGGCAGCTTGCCGGCAGCACCGGTCTCGTCAATCCCCTGTTCCTGCCTGCGCCGCTTGCGATCGGCCGCGCGATCTATCAGCTCGCGATCAGCGGCGCGCTCTGGCACCATGTGTCCTATTCGCTGATGCGGATCGGCGCGGGGTGGATTCTCGGCACCGTCGCCGGCATCGCCGTGGGCTTCGCGATCGGTCTTTTCGCCGTCGCGCGCAGCGTCGGCATCACCTTCATCTCGGCGCTGTTTCCGATTCCGAAGATCGCGCTGCTGCCGCTGTTGATCCTCTGGCTCGGGATCGGCGAGGAGCCGAAGATCGCGACCATTGCATTGGGGGTGTTCTTCTCGACCGCGATCTCGGTCTATAGCGGCGTCGACGCCGTGCCGCGCAACCTGATCCGGATGGCGCAGAGCTTCAACGTGCCGTTTTCCACCATCGTGCGGCGCGTGATCTGGCCGGGCGCGCTGCCCGCGATCCTCGCCGGCTTTCGCATCACCGCATCAGTCGCGCTGCTACTCGTCGTCAGCGCCGAGATGATCGGCGCCGAGTTCGGCATCGGCGCCTTCGTGCTGCAGGCCGGCAACCTGATGCAGACCGACCAGCTCCTGGCCGGCGTCGTGATCCTGTCGCTGTTCGGGCTTGCCGTCGGCAAGCTGATCAATCTGCTCGAAACGCGGCTGCTGCGTTGGCGGTGAGCGTGTTTGTTGTCATTCCGGGGCGATGCGTTAGCATCGAACCCGGAATCTCGAGATTCTGGGTCTGGTCCTTCGGACCATCCCGGAATGACGGCTTCGCCGTCACTTCCCCGGCTGGCCGGCTCGACGTAGGCCTACGCGTTGCCGCGGTCTTCGCGGAATAAATCGAGCTTCTGCTGCACCGGGCGGTCGGAGAAGCTGAACAGGACCGAGTCCTGATCCGCCTCGTGGGTGACCCAGTGCCAGCTCGGCACCACGAACAGATCGCGCGGGCCCCATTCGAAGGTCTGTTCGCCGATCCGTGTCCGGCCCGTGCCTTCGATCGCGGCGAACACGGTGGCATCGGTCGCGCGATAGCGCGCGGTCTTGAAACCCTTCGGCAAGAGCTGGATGAAGGTGCCGATGGTCGGCATCGCAAAGTCGCCGGTCTCCGGATTGGAGAATTTCAGCTTCAGCCCGTGACAGGCGTCCCACTCGTCACGCATCTTCGCCTGCGCGAGCGCCTCGCGCGTGTAGCTATAGGGATAGTTGAAGATCGGCGAGGTTTTGGATGTCCTCGTCCCGTCGACGGGCAGGAGATTGTGGCCGTAGCGGGCGAAGCTGTCGCCGGCGGGCTTGGTGATCTTCTGCTGATCCTCGTTCGCCCCTTCGGCAAAAGAGGCGTCGAAGAACTGCACCATCGGAATATCGAGTCCGTCGAGCCAGAACATCGGCTGATCGGTCTCGTTGGAATGATCATGCCAGGTCATCGACGGCGTGATCACGAAGTCGCCGGGCTCCATCGCGGTGCGCTCGCCGTCGACGGAGGTATAGGCGCCTTTGCCTTCGAGGATGAAGCGCAGCGCCGACTGGCTGTGCCGGTGCGCCGGCGCGATGTCGCCGGGAACCACCATCTGGATGCCGGCAAACAGCGACGTCGTGACCTTGGACAGGCCGCGCAAGCCGGGATTTTCCAGGATCAGGACCCGCCGCTCGGCTTCCTTGGCGGTGATCAGCTTGCCGGCCTCGGTCATGTAGTCGCGGATGGCGTCGAACTTCCACAGATGCGGGCGGCAGGCGCTTTTCGGCTCCGGCGTGATCAGGTCGCCCATCACGTTCCACAGGGCGGAGAGACTCTCGCCGTCGATCTTCTTGTAGAACGCCTCGCGCTCCGGCGTCTTGAGTACGGCTTCCATCGTCGGCCTCCCGTTGTTCTCGCTGGCTAGAGCGCGATGATTTTAGGACGGATCGTGATCGCGCTCTAGCTTATTGCTTGTGCATGGTCTCTTCGGAAAACCGGTACCCACTCTTCCGGATCATGCTGTGATTGACAGCATACTGACGATATGAGTAGCGTCAATTGGATATGAGTAGCATCAATTGAACGAGCGATAAAATTTAAGGGAGGAAGTTCCGATGAAGCTGCACGGCTACTTCCGCAGCAGCGCGTCCTACCGGGTCAGAATCGCCTTGAACCTGAAGGGCTTGCGCGCCGAGCACCTCGCCCACCACCTTCGCAAGGGCGAACAGCGGGACCCTGCCTATCTCGCCATCAACCCGCAGGGGCTCGTTCCCGCACTGGAGGATGACGCGGGCGTGATCCTCACCCAGTCGCTTGCCATCATCGAATGGCTCGACGAGACCCATCCCGAGCCGCCTCTGCTGCCGAAGGACCCGCAGCGTCGGGCCAAGGTCCGGGCGTTCGCGAACGTGCTCGCCTGCGACGTCCATCCCGTTCAGAACCTGAAGGTGCTGGCGCGGCTGCGCGAGCTTGGGCTGCCCGAGGACCAGGTCACGGCCTGGGCGGGCTGGGCCAACCGCGAGGGCCTTTCGGCCTGTGAAAAGCTGATCGCGAACGAGCCCGGCCCGTTCTGTTTCGGCACCACGCCGACAATCGCCGATCTGTGTCTTGTGCCGCAACTCGCCAATGCGCGGCGCTTCGGCCTCGACGTCACTGCCTTCCCGCGCCTCTTGAAGGCTGAGACCGCCGCGAAGGCGATGGCCGCCTTCGCGGATGCAGCACCAGACAGGCAGCCTGATGCCGAGTAAGCAGACTTCACTGACGATGGACGCGGTCTATGGCAAGCCGGGCTATCTGTTCCGGCGGATACAGCAGATCGCGGTCGCGATCTTCGTTGAGGAATGCAAGGCCTATGGCCTCACGCCGGTGCAATATGCCGCGCTGGTCGCGATCCAGACTCATCCCGGCATCGATGCGACCAGGCTGTCCGCCGTGATCGCCTTCGACCGCTCGACCCTCGGCAATGTCATCGAGCGGCTGCAAACAAAAGGCTATATTGCGCGCAAGCCCGCGCGCGAGGACAAGCGGGTCAAGCTGCTCTATACTACAAGGTCCGGCTCGGCATTGCTGCGCAACATCATACCGTCGGTCGACCGCGCGCAGGCGCGGATGCTGCGGCCCCTGAAGGCCAGCGACCGCAAGACGTTGATGGCGCTCTTGTCGCAACTCGTCGATCTCAACAATGAGGCATCGCGCGTGCCGTTGCGCGCGGAAGACGCGCTCGAACATCTGGGGAAATCGACCTGATGGGAGCCCAGCGCGAACGGCCGACCCTGATCGCCGGTGGCGGCATCGGCGGTCTTGCCGTAGCGTTAGGCCTCGCGCAAAAGGGTTTTCGCTCGATCCTGCTGGAGAAGGCCGCAGCGTTGGGCGAGATCGGCGCCGGTATCCAGCTCGGTCCCAACGCGTTTCATGCCTTCGACTATCTCGGCGTGGGCGAAGCGGCGCGCGGCATGGCCGTCTATATCGACCAGCTCAGGCTGATGGACGCGCTGACGGCGGAGGAGATCACGCATGTCGATCTGCGCGATGCCTTCCGCGCGCGCTTCGGCAACCCCTATGCGGTGGTGCATCGCGGCGATCTGCATGGCGTGTTCCTGAAAGCCTGCCGGGACAGCGCGCTGATCGACCTGCGTGTCAGCAGCGAAGTTGTGGGCTACGACCAGGATGACACCTCGGTGACCGCGCGTCTTGCCAATGGCGAGCGCGTCACGGGCGCGCTGCTGATCGGCGCCGACGGCCTGTGGTCTAATGTCCGCAAGCAGGTCACGGCCGATGGCCCGCCGCGCGTTTCCGGTCACACCACCTACCGCTCGGTGATCCCGACCGAAGAGATGCCGGAGGATCTGCGCTGGAACGCGGCGACGCTGTGGGCCGGGCCGAAATGCCATATCGTGCATTACCCGCTGTCGGGCTGGAAGGTGTTCAACCTCGTCGTCACCTATCACAACGAAGCGCCGGAGCCGGTCGCGGGCCAACCGGTCTCCGAAGACGAGGTGATGAAGGGTTTCGGCCATGTGCACGAGCGCGCCAAGGCCATCATCCGTCACGGCAGGAACTGGAAGCTCTGGGTATTGTGCGACCGCGACCCGACCGAGCGCTGGGTCGACGGCCGCGTCGCGCTGCTCGGCGATGCCGCGCACCCGATGCTGCAATATTTCGCGCAAGGCGCCTGCCAGGCGATGGAGGACGCCGTCTGCCTGTCGCACATGCTGTCGCAACATGATGATTATACGACCGCGCTGGAGCGCTACTGTTCGCAGCGCTTCCCGCGCACCGCGCGGGTGCAACTGCTCTCGCGCGCGATCGGCGAGCACATCTATCACCCCGCGGGCGAGCACGCCCGCCTCCGCAACATGATCATGAGCGCGAAGACGTCTGAAGATTATTACCGCGACCTCGCCTGGCTCTACGGCGGCACGGGGTTACATGGGTAGGGCCAACTACTCCTGCGTCGTCCCGGCCTTGAGCCGGGACCCATAGCTTACGAATGTTTGTATTGGAAATGGCTGGGGCTATAGCTCGCGAAATATAGACGTCGGTGGTTATGGATCCCCGCCTTCGCGGGGACGACGCCGAGTTTGTTGGAGCGCCGGAGCACGACACCCGAATGGTGGGACAGCGTTGCGGAGCTGGATGCCAACTACTCCTGCGTCGTCCCGGCCTTGAGCCGGGACCCATAACCACGAATGTTCAGTATTGGAAATAGCGGGGCCGCAGTTCGCCAAGCAGAGACATCGGTGGTTATGGGTCCCCCCCTTCGCGGGGACGACAGCGAGCCTGTTGAGGTGTCGGAGCACTACATCCGCATCACCGACTGGCGGTCGATCTTGCCGGTGCCGGTCTTTGGCAGTTCGTCGATGAATTTGATCTCGCGCGGATATTTGTAAGGCAACAGCTTTGCCTTGACGTAGTCCTGCAGCTTCTTCGTCGTCTCGCCTTCGTCGAAGGCGCCGCTGTTCATCACAACCATCGCCTTCAGCGTCATGCGCCGGTCCGGCAGCTCGACGGCGAACACCGCGCATTCGCGGACATCGGGATGTTCGGCCAGACAAAGTTCGACTTCGAGCGGATAGACCCACTGGCCGGAAATCTTGATCAGGTCGTCGGCGCGGCCGCGGAAGAAATGAAAGCCGTCAGCATCGCGCACGAAACGGTCGCCGGTATAGATCCACCCGCCTTCACGCACGGTCTCCGCGGTCTTGTCCGGCCGGTTCCAGTAGTGCGGCGTATTCGAATCGCCCCGCACCCACAAGATCCCTTCCTCGTCGTCGCCGACCTCGCGGCCGTCCTTGTCTCTCAGCGCGATCTCATAGCCGGGCACGCGCAGGCCGGCGGCGCCGAGCTTCTTCTTGTCCTGACGGTTGCAGAGATAGATGTGCAGCACTTCGGTCGACCCCAGGCCTTCGACGATGTCGAGCCCCGTCAGCGCTTTCCAGCCGTTGAAGACATCGGCCGACAGCACCTCGGCGGCCGAGACGGCCATCCGCAGCGAGGAGAAACCGGTGGCGCCGGCGCCGTCGGCTTTGGTCAGCGAGGTGTAGAGCGTCGGCAATCCGAAGAACACGGTGGGGCGATGTCTCTCGATCGCCGCGAAGATCGCCGCGGGCTTCGGCTGGCCGGGCAGCAGCAATGTCGACGCGCCGGCCGAAAATGGAAACGTGATGGAATTGCCAAAACCGTAAGCGAAGAAGATCTTCGGCACCGAAAAGCAGATGTCGTCGGGCTTAAGCTTCAGCACGTTCCGGGCAAAGGCCAAGTCGCTATAGGCCATGTCGTGCTGCAGATGGACGATACCTTTCGGGCGCCCGGTCGATCCCGATGAATACATCCAGAACGCCATCTCGTTGCGGTGGGTATCGGCTTCGGCTAGCGCGGTGGGAAACGCTTGCAGCCACGGCTCGGCGGCGATTCCGTTCGGCGCGGCATGATTTTCCGCGACGCCGTTCACTACGATCAGCGTGCGAAGCGCGGTGTCCGTGCAGGCCTGCGCATCGAAGCGCGCCGCAAATTCGGCATCCGCGACGGCCACTGTCGCACCGGAATCGGCGAGATAGAACTGCAGCAGGTCGGGCGGCGTCAGCGTGTTGATCAGAAGCGGGACGAAGCCCGCGCGCACCGCGCCGAAAAAAGCCGCGGGGTAGGCCGGCGTATCGTCGAGGAACAGCAGGATGCGGTCGCCGCGCGTCAGCCCTAGTGACTGGAGGCCGTGGCCCCAGCGGCAGGCCTCCGCGCAAAGTTCCGCATAGAGGCGGGTGCCGGCCGGGCCGGTCAGCGCCGGCCTGCTGCCATGACCTTTCGCCAGGTTATCGAACAGGATGCGGCTCGCGTTGTAGCGCGCCGGAATGGAAAAGCCGATTTCGCGGGAGCCCGGATTGTCCGATGGGACGCCGTCCGCGATCGGTTCGTTCGGCTCAATCGGTATCATGGCCTGCTCCCGGCTTCCTGGAGGCCTCATAGCGCGCCATGAACCGAGGCGACATCGCGCGCAGCCGCGCATCGTCGATCCGTCCCGAACGGGTGATATAGCTATAGGCAAAATCCAGAAGACCGCGCCGCATGTGCGCGGGGAATGTTTCGTACCAGGCCGCGCTGGTGCGGGCCGCCGTCACGAGCTTCTGCACGACCGGCTTCCGCTCCGCTTGATAGCGCGCGAGGCCGCGCGGAAGGTGGGCTTCGGCCTCCAGTGCCTTGGTCAGCGCGATGGCGTCCTCGATCGCAAGCCGCGTGCCGGAGCCGATCGAGAAATGCGCCGAATGCAGGGCGTCGCCGATCAGCACCATGTTCCGATGCGACCAGTGCTCGTTCCAAATCCACGGGAAATTGCGCCACACGGATTTGTTCGAGATCAGCCTGTGCCCGTCGAGCGTGGCCGCGAAAACTTGTTCGCAAATCGCCTGCGACTCCTCGATCGTCTTGTCGGCAAAGCCGTAAGCCGCCCAGGTCGCCGCGTCGCATTCGACCAGAAAGGTGCTCATGCCTGGCGAGTAGCGATAATGATGGGCGTTGAACGTGCCAAGCCCGGTCGCAACGAAGGTCTGCGACAGCGTTGCGAAGGTTTTGGTGGTGCCATACCAGGCGAATTTATTCGTTGAATAGGAGATCGAGGCGCCGAACTCGGTTTCGAAACTGCGGCGCACCATCGAGTTCAACCCGTCCGCTGCGACGATCAGGTCGTAGCCGTTGAGCGCGTCGACAGATGCGATCGCGGTATCATAGCCCGGCGCAACGCCGACCGATCGGGCGCGCGCCTGCAGGATTTTCAACAATTCCAGCCGGCCGATGGAGGAAAAACCGACGCCGTCGATCTCGACGCTCTCGCCCCGCAGATTGAGCGTGATGTTGGTCCAGCTCTCCATCCTCGGGGCGATCGCCTCGACAGTGTCGGGATCGTCGGCGCGCAGAAATTCCAGCGCCTGTTCGGAGAACACGACGCCGAATCCCCAGGTCGCGTCCGCGGGGTTCTGTTCGAACAGATCGACCTGCGCCTCGGGATGGCGCTTCTTCCAGAGATAGGCGAAATAGAGCCCGCCGGGCCCTCCGCCGATCACGGCGATGCGCAAGTCTCCCTCCCTAATCGACAGTATACTGATGAATTAGGGCGCAGACTAACCGGCGCTGAATTTCAGCGCCACAGAAAAAATCCGTGGAACTAGACTTACGTCAGTAGCAGCGGCGTACGTAGACACCATTGACCAGGACCGACCGTTTCGAAGGTCATTGTCGCACCGAAGGCGAGAAGCGCGGCCGCGACGAGCAGAAATGAACGCATGTTTCCCTCCCTAATTTTTTTGTCTTTGTCATTCGTGAGCAGGCAATAATATTCTTGATCAGGCAATGTTCTGTGGATGAGATCGCGTGCGGTTCATTGTGCGGCGAACCGGCCTAGGACGCCGCGACAGTCCGGCGAAAGCGATGCGGCTTGTGTCGCGAGACATTGCAAGATCCGGCCGCCGCCGGGCGCAACGCCGCCGCACAGCGAGCGGACGTCGGCGCCGCAGGCTGACCTCAGGACGAACAGTTCCTCCCGCGGGCGCATTGGCCGCAGCACGATCGCCGCCGGTGCCGCAGCCGGCGCGCCGGCCGTCGTTGCTGACGGCGCGGCGGCACCGCCGCCGGCCGCGGCGACCGCCTGCTCGCAACCTGCCGAGAGCTTCGATTTGTTCCTCTCCAGGCATTGCAATGCCGGAGCACCGCCGGTTGGAACGCCCGCGCAGACCTTCGGATAATCAGAGCGGCAGGCGCCGCGGATCGCGGCAATCTGCGCATCGCTCGGCTTGCCTGGTGTCGCACCCGCTGCGGGCGCGGCGGTTGTCTTCGTCGCCGTCGTCTTGGCGGCGGGAGCTGCCGAAGGCTCGGCGGCCGGCTTGGCTGCCGCCGTTGCCGGTGGCTCCGTGGCTGGTGTGGCGGTTGCCGCAGCCGGAGCGGAGTCGGGTTTGGCCTCAGTCGCGGCTTTAGGCTCGGTCTTCTCGACGGACGCCTCCACGGCGCGAACCGCTGATTGGCAGCTCGCGGAAAGGCTCGCCATGTTTTTCTGCAGGCATTGCAGCGCCGCCGCGCCGCCCGGCGTGACACTTGAGCAGTGGGCGATATAGTCGGAGCGGCATTGCGATTTGATGGCGGCGCGTTGGGCGTCAGTCGGGCCTTGCGAGAATGCCGGCTGCGCGATCATGACTATTGCGGCCGCCACTGAAGTCCAAATCATGGGCGCCCAAAGCGTTGCCGCACGTCTCGGCGTGTCGATCATGTCAATCAATCCTTTTTGTTGCCGACGGAAGCCGCCGCTTCAACCGAAGTGAATTTCCAAATCGTTTGGTCTTCAAAATGCGGATGGCGGCATCATTTTCGTTTTCCGCCTCTGCTGCAAGTAAATTATGCAACCCAAAGGTGACAGCGGCCTGATGCCGCCCGAGTCACACCTTGACGTCACACCTTGATGTCACACCCGGATCATGCGCTTGCCGCGATTTTCGCCCGCGAGTAGTCCGATCAGGGCCTGCGCTGTGTTCTCGAGGCCGTCGATGACGTCCTCCTGCACCTTCAATTTGCCGGTGGCGACCCAGGTTTGCAGGTCGGCCAGCGCCTTTTCACGCTGATTCATGAAATCCATCACGATGAAGCCCTGCATGATGAGGCGCTTCACCACGATCAGGCCGGGCACGCCGCGCGGTCCATGCGCCGACGGCGCGCCGTCATATTGCGAGATCGCGCCGCAACAGGCGATCCGGCCATGATTGTTCATCTGCGGCAGGCAGGCTT
>Ga0137377_10003534_pt1 | contig 12154 bp, 8 predicted proteins | sample SagtaG_22_FD_104815 | JGI IMG/M metagenome (GOLD analysis project Ga0137377, IMG submission 104815) | Vadose zone soil microbial communities from Sagehorn Ranch, Mendocino, California, USA - Sage2_L_40_16 metaG | ecosystem: Environmental > Terrestrial > Soil > Vadose zone | place: USA... | reverse complement strand
GAGCGCCGCCGTCCCCGTCTTGAGCGGATCGCGCTTCTCTTCGAGGAGCGCTTTCAGGAGGGCGGCGTCCGCCACCTCGGTCTTCCTCGTCCCCGCCACGACCGCGGCCTTGACGCGCTTGGCCCCGAGCACGGCTCCAATCCCGCCGCGCCCGGCCACGCCTTCGCGATTCTTCCAGTACGTCGCCGCGCAGGCGAAGCGCACGAGCCGCTCGCCCGCGGGACCGATGGCAATGACGTCGGTGGCGTCGCCCTCCACGGCCTGGATGGCATGCACGGTGTCCCGGGTGGTCTGGCCCCACAGGCCGGCGGCCGGCTTCACCTCGAGCCCCGACTCCGTCACCTTCAGGTAGACGGGGGTGGGAGCCTGGCCGGTGATGACGAGGGCGTCGAAGCCGGTGCGCTTCATGGTGGCGGGCCACCGTCCGCCGAAGGTCGAGTCGAAGAAGAGGCCGGTCAGCGGCGATTTCGAGGCAACGCAGGCGCGGCTATTGCCCGGCACCGTGGTGTCCGTGACGGGCCCCACGGCGAAGACCACCGCGTTGGCCGGATCATAGGCGTCGATCAGCGCCGGCACGTGATCGAGGAGGAGCCGCGCCGCCAGCCCGTTGCCGCCGAGAAGGGTACGGGCCGTGCCCTCGTCGAGACTCTGGACGCGGCTCGTGCCGCGTGTGAGATCGACGAAGAGAATCCGCCCGCCATAGCCCTTCATGGGCGCGCGCACATCAGCATCCCGACGTTGGTCGTCATGGCCGCTCCCGAGTGGAGCGGCGCCCATTATACCTACGGGGCGCGGCTAGGAGTTTGTCCGAGTAATTCCGTGCTCCGCGCGAGTGGAATGTCTCCTAGTTGGCGCCGAGGGCGCGCAGGTTCTTCTTGGCCGCCTCGGCCAGATCGGCCTCGATGCCCGACGAGGCGAGGAGCTTCTTGTAGACGATGACGGCAAAGTCGGGCTGCTTGAGGGCGGCGAAGGACTGTCCGGCGCCGAGGAGGGCGCGCCGGCCCAGCGGCGTGTCGGGGGCGACGTAGGCCGCCGTCATGTAGGCATCGACGGCCTGCTGGTGACGGCCCGCGCCCCGATAGCCCTCGCCGAGGCGATAGGCGGCCTCGGTGGCGACCTGGACATCGCTGGCCGACAGCGCGCGCTCGAAGAGCGGCTGCGCCTCGGCCCACTTGCCGTCGATCATGGCCACGCGCGCCTGGCCGAGAGTGGCCGCGCCCTCCCACGCCGGGTAGTCGCGCGTCACGCGAGCGTAGAGGTCGAGGGCCTGCGCCTGATCGCCCGCCGTCTCGTAGCTCCGGCCCAGGAGCAGAAGGGCGCGCGGCAGCGCGGGGTCCTGCGCGGGCGAGGTGTCGACGAATGCCTGGAGCCGCGTACGCGCCTCGGCGACGGCGCCCGTGCGCACGAGGGCCTCGGCGTAGTCGAGGCGCACGTCGCGAGTGGCCCCATGGGTCGGATAGCGCGTGGCCAGGGTCTGGAGAACGTCGCCGGCCAGCGTCCACTCCCCGCCCCGCCCCGCGGAGGCTCCCACCTGGGCGAGGACCGCCGGCGTCGTGTCGCTGGCGGGAAGCTCCTTGATCAGCCTCTGGGTCGCCGCGCGCGCCTCCTTCCATTTCTGCTCGTCGGCGGCCACGACAGCCGTGGCGCCGAGCACCTGAGGCGTCGTGGTCGCGTTGGTGGGCTGCGTGAGAATCGCCGTCGCGAACCGGTTGAAGTCCGCGCGCTTGCCCTGGTTCCACAGCACGGCGGCGATGCCGTACTCGGCGGCGGCGACGATGGGGGTCGTGCCCCCATCGCGCGCCTCCACGAACTCGCGCTCGGCCTCGTCCCACTGCTTGCGGTCGAAGGCGATGCGGCCGAGCCCGAGGTGGGCCACCGCGCCCTCGCCCTGCGCGAGGGCGGCGGTGAGCTCGCGCGTGGCCTCCTCCGGCTTGCCGTCGGCCATGAGGGCGGCGGCGCGGGCCAGACGCATGCGACCGATGTACGGCGAGAGGGGCGCGCGACGCACCAGGGTGGTCAGGTCGCCCACCGTGCCGGCGCCCTTGCCCGCCCGGAGCAGGAGGATGGCGCGGTTGAGCCGAGCGACTTCGGCGTGCTCACCCTCGGGATAGCGCTGGATCAGCCCGTCGAGGAGGGTCTGGGCGCCCGCCGTGTCGCCGGAGCGCGCGGCGATCTCGGAGGCCAGCAGGAGCGCGGCGGGAGCGCGTGGGTCCTTGGCCTGGCTCGTGGCGAACTGGGTCCAGAGCTTCCGCGCTTCCTCGGGACGACCGCGGCGGAACTGGGTCCAGCCGAGGGCGAGCTGCACCGACGGCGCCTCGGGGGAGGAGCCGTAGTCGGCGAGAAAGCGACCATAGCGGTCCGCCGCCTGGTCCCAGTCGCGCGCGGCATAGCCCGCCTCGCCGCCGAGGGCGAGCACGGCCGCGCGGACATCCGGATCGAGCGGCTGGCGGAGGAGCGCGTCAAGACGCGCCTGGGCCTGGGCAAACTCGCGGCCCTCGATGTCCATCTGGGCGAGGCGATAGCCCGCGTACCAGCCGAGGGCGGGCGTGCTCGGATTGCTGGCGACGAGCTCGAAGCCGCTGCGCGCCTCGCTCGGCTGCTTCGCCTCGCGCTCGAGCTCCGCGCCGAGGAGCACGACGTAGGCGCGCGCGGCGGGCTCGAGATTCTTGCCCAGGAGCTCGAGGGAGAGGGTCCGCCCTTCCTCCACTCGATGCTTCTCCGTGGCCCAGCGGTCCACGGCGAGAAGCACGGGCAGCCCCAGGGCGCCCTTGGCATCGGCCTGGTCGAGCCGTCGCGCCTCGTCGAGGGCGGCGGCATAGTCGCCGATGTCGAGCAGGGCCAGGGCCAGGCCCGCCCGCGCCCACAGGATCTCGCTCAGCTTGGGGTAGGCCGAGAGGAGCCCGCGATAGGTCTGCACCGCCTCCAGGGGCTGGCCGCCCGCGCGGCTCCACCACGCCTGGCGGAGCAGGCCGGACTCGATATTGAGCTGCGGTCCGCGCGCGGTGAACGTGGAGAGTCTGGCCATGGCGTTCTTGTAGTCGCCGAGCCGGCCGAGCGTATCGCCGAGCCAGAACTGAGACTCGCCGGCCACGGAGCGCGGCAGGCTCTGGGCGAGGAGCCCCGTCCAGGCTTCGCGCGCGTCGGGAAAGCGGCCCAGGCCGTAGAGGGCGAGCGCGCGTCCGTGACGAGCCCACGGAATCACCTCGGGCGGTGCGCCCGCCTTGAGGATGTTGTCGAAGGTCTCGAGCGCGCGCGCGGGCTGGCCCGCGTTGAGCAGGACCATTCCGTAGGTCAGGCCGCCGTAGTACCCGATGTCCGAGCGCGGCTCGTCCTGGATGGCCAGGTGCAGCGCCTGCTCGACACCGTCCGTCTGCTTCAGGCGGATCAGCGTCTCGGCCAGCCAGTACCGCGCCTCGCGCAGGAGTGCCCGGTCCGTGTTCTTCTTGACGGCGTTCTCGAGGGCCTCGCGCGCCTCTTCGAATTCGTTTCGCTGGAAGCGCGCCCGCCCGCACTCGACCAGCTCGGAGGCGACCCCGAAGACCGTCCCGAGCGGATTGCACGCGAGGAAGCGCGGCGGGGGCGCGGGCGCGAGGGGGAGCTGCGTCAGGTCGACCACGATCCGCGCAGGCGGGAGCGGGGGCACCGGCTGCGGCGAGGGCGGAAGGCTCATCGGCCCGCTGCCCACCGGCCCCTTGTCGAGCGCCGGCGACACCAGCGGCAACACGGCGGCGAGATCCGGCGGAGGCAAGGTGAACGACACCTCCGCGGCCTGCGCGGCGGAGGGGCCAAGAACGAGGCCCAGCAACGCGAGCGACCCGAGCACCCTCATCGCTTCTCGCTCTTTCCCCCGGCCTTGGGAGCAGGTTTGATGTTCGCCGCGACGGCAGTCTTGCGTGTCCTGGCCCAGGCGGCCAGCGTCTTGTCCGGGCTCTTCTCCGCGACCTCGTCGTAGTACTTGGCGGCCTGCGTCCACTGTTTCTGCTCCTCGTACGCGAGCCCGGTGCCCGCCAGCGCGCGATACCGCAGGGCGGGCTCGAGACCCCGCGTATCCGCGGCGGCCTGGAAGGCGGTCAATGCCGACGCGGGGCGGCGGAGCTTCATCTCGCTCTCGCCGACGATCAGGAACCCTTCTCCCCGCACGGCATCCTCGGTGCTCTTGGCGGCCACCCGCCCGAGCGCCGCGGCGTCTTTGAAGTTGTTCTTGGCGAATACCGCCTGCGCCTGCTCCAGCGAGGCGCGGCCCGCGAGCGCGTGATCCGGGAATTCCTTCCGGAGCCGTCCCCACGCCGCCTCCACGTCTTTCGGACGATCGATCCCGGCCGCGAGGGCGCCCGCGTCATAGAGAGCCTCCGGGGTTGGCGGCTTCTGGGCCATCAGCGTCGCGTACTCGTCGGCGATCTCCTTCTTCTTGCCGGACTTGAGCTGGCTGTCGAGGGCGGCGCGGCGCGCGGAGGATGCCAGCTCGTGGTTCGGATAGGTTCGCGCGAAGGCACGGAGCTGGGCCAGGCCCTCTTCCGTGTTGCCCGCGGCGATCTTCGCCCGCGCAAGGTAGTAGCGCGCATCAGGCACGAGGCGGTGCTCTGGGTACTTGGTCGGAAAGGCCTCGAGCAGGGTCACCGCCTCGTCGGGATGCTTGGTCTCGATGAGGGCGCGCGCGATCTGGATGGAGGCCGAAGGCACGGTCTCGTGATCGGGAAATTCCTTGATGAGACGCCTGAAGTCGGCCGCCGCCGCGTCGCGCCGCTTGAGCTCGAGGTCGGCGAAGCCCAAGGAGTAGAGGGCGTCGGGGAGGAGCGGCGAGGCAGGCTCGGCCGAGACGACGCGGGCATAGGCCGCGCGCGCGTCGGTGAAGCGCTTCATCCGGTAGAGCGTCTCCGCCTCCCAGAAGCGCGCCTCCTCGGGCTTGCCGGGAACGGGCGTGAACCCTTCCGCCTTCCTGAAGGCATCGAGCGCGGCGTCGAGCGATCCCTGGGAGAGCCGGGCTCTGCCCACGAGCAGCATGGCATCGCCCGCCCGCCTGTCGCCCGGGAAGCGCTCGAGGAAGCGCTCGAGCACGCGGCGGGACAACGGGTAGAGGCCGTCCTCGTAGGCCTTCTCGCCGACCAGCAGGAGGCGATCGGCCTCGTCGAGCGCCTGCGCGGGCCCCGCGAAGGAGGCGGCGACCGCGAGCGCCGCGAGGAGCAAGCCGGAGTACGCGCGGAAGTGGTACGCCATACGGATACTGTCAGGCTACCACGGCCCCCCTGACCGTCCCAATCGCGAGTCCTCATGGGTATTTCGTCCCCGCAATGCGCGCGGGCCTGTACAATCGAACTTGGAGATCACGACACATGGACCCGAACGCGCGCCTGCTACGCGCAGCCGAAGAGCTGCTGCAGAATCGTGACGACCCGCGCGCCGCCCAGGCGCTCGTCGAAGCCCACGCGGCCGACATCGCGCACGTGCTCCAGCAGCTTCCCCTCGCCGACCGCGCGACGATCTTCCGTTCGCTCCGGCCCGATCAGGCCGGCGACGTCCTGTCCGAGCTCGACGACGCCACCCTGCTCGAGCTCGTCCGCTCCCTGGACGACGTCGAGGTCTCGATGATCCTCGACCGGATGCCGGCCGAGCACGCGGCCGACGTCGTGGACGAGCTCTCGAGCGAGCATGCCGAGAAGATCCTGGATCTCATGGAGGAGGAGAAATCGGAAGAGATCCAGGAGATCCTCGAGTATCCGGAAGACTCCGCGGGACGCCTCATGTCCCAGGACGTCGTCGCCATCCGGGAGACCTCGACGGTCGAGGAAGCCATCCAGCACATCAGGAAGACCGTCACCGAGGAGCGCCCGTTCGGCGTGTACGCGGTGGACGACCACCAGCACCTCATCGGGCGGGTGCCCCTCCGGCGCCTTCTCCTCGCGGATCCGCGGAGCCTGCTCCTGGGCATCCTCGAAGAGGACGTCGTCAGCGTCAACGCGACGATGGACCGGGAGGAGGTCGCGCGGGTCGTCGCCAAGTACGACCTCGTGACCGTTCCGGTCGTGGACGACCAGAACCGGCTGGTGGGCACCATCACCGTGGACGACGTCATGGACGTGGTCCAGGAGGAGGCGTCGGAGGACATCTTCCGCATGGCGGGCTCGGATGCCGCCGAGCTCGAGCGCCGCTCTCCGCGGCAGGTCGCCATGCTGCGCCTGCCCTGGGTGATGCTGACGCTGCTGATCGAGATGATGGCCGGCGTCGTCATCCACTACTTCGATCAGACCCTGGGCAAGGTCATCCTGCTTGCCTCGTTCATGCCGGTGATCCAGGCCATCTCCGGTAATACGGGTCTCCAATCGGTGACCATGGTGGTGCGCGGCTTGGCGACGGGACAGGTCCAGCTCAACCGCTGGTGGGAGCCTCTCTGGCGGCAGATTCAGACATCAGCCATCCTCGGGGCTGTCTGCGGCCTGGCGGTAGGCCTGATCGGACTCTTGTGGCATTCCCTCACCTTCGGGCTCGTGGTCGCCACGTCCATGTTCGTCTCGGTCAATCTCTCTGGCTGCGCGGGTACCGCGATCCCGATGCTGTCCAAGCGTCTCGGATTCGACCCAGCCCTGACCGCCGGTCCCTTCGAGACCGCCTTCCAGGACGTTCTGGGCGTCACGATCTTCCTGTCGCTTGCGACAGCCCTGCTCCGCTGGCTCGTCTAGCCCCCCCAGGGCGCCGATAAGGGCCCAGCTGCTTCGTTGGCGCCCTCGACCGGGGGCTCAACGTAGAAGGACTACGCCTCGCCCCCGGCCGTCGGGCGCCGCCTCGCATCTGGACCCTTCTCGCCGCCCTGGGGCCGCTCCACCTCATGTAAAGAGTTGCATTCGGGAGGGTTATAGTGTATGAATATACCAGTACACTATTACGGACATGGTGAGGGCGGAGGCCCGAGAGGAGGCGGATGTGATGAATGTTTATCTGGCGGAGCAGATCGCGAAAGACCGGCTGAGAGAGGCCCGGGAGCTGGCAACGGTGGCGAGGATGATGGGCACCACACGCCCGGCCCCTGAGCCCCTGCGGGTGACCATCGGGCTCGCCCTGATCAGGCTGGGCCGCTCGCTGGCGGGTCGGACCGCCAAAGGTGCTGCCGGCCCGCGACGAGCCACAGCCTAGCCGAGTCCCATGGCGCGCGAGTCGTCACGCATAGCGCCGCCGTCGGGACTCCGGGTCAATCGGAAGAGCGCCGTGCCCGTGCACGTGCAGCTCATGACGCAAATCCGCCACTTGATTTCCACGGGCGCCCTCAAGCACGGCATGCAGCTCCCGACGGTGCGGCAGCTGGCGGGCTTCCTCCGGATCAATCCCAACACGGTGGCCCGCGCCCTGGCCGACCTCGAGCGAGACGGCTATGTGGAAGGGCAGCAGGGGCGCGGCACCTTCGTGGCCGACCGTCCCACGCGCGAGGGCCGAGCGGCGCGGAGCCTCGAGCGCCTGGTCGGCGAAAGCCTCGAGCGAGTGCGCCGGCTCGGTTTCACCCAGGATGAATTCCTGGCGGCGCTGGCCTCGAGCGCGCCGGTCGACCGCGTGGGCAAGGTCGCTCGCCGTCGGGCCGTGCTGGTCGAGTGCAACGACGCGGAGCTGGCGCGCTACCGGGACGAGCTCGAGGCGGAGCTACCGCTCCACGTGGATCGCATGCTGGTCCACGAGTTCGAGGCGAAGGCCGCCCGCGATCCCGACTTCTTGAAGGGTTACCGGGCCGTGATCACGACCTTCTTCCACATCCATGAGGTCAGGCGCGTGCTGCCGCCGGACGGTCCGCCCGCGGTCGCGCTGCTGGCCGAGGCCAGCATCAAGACGCTGCTGCGACTGACCGAGCTGCCCGAGGGATCGACCGTCGGCCTCGTCTGCACCACGGCCACGGGCGGTCAGAACCTGCTTCGCTCCGTCCAGTCGGCGGGGCTCATGCACGTCACCCCGGTGCTCGCCTCCACGGACGACGCGTGGTCGCTGGACCGCATGCTCGAGAAGACCCGCACCGTCGTCTGCTCCGAGCAGGCCGCCGCGCGCATTCGCCGCAGCCTGCCGAAGGACGTGGAGCTGATCGTGGCCGACCGGACGCTCGACCGGGGAGGTATCGAGCTGCTGCGCGACCTCCTCAGCCAGCCCGACGGCGAGCCGGCGCACGGCGGCTGAGGCATGACGCAGGGCCCGCCCGTCTGCGTCTTCGACCTCGACCACACGCTCGTCAGCTCGCCGCTCGACATGAAGGCGGTGGGGCGGGAGATGGAAGCCTTCGTGCGCGAGCGGGGTCTGCCCCTGCCGCCACGTGAGCTCCGCTGGTCAGGGCCCGAGCTCTTCGCTTTCGTGCGAGCCCAAGCCGCGCATCTCGAAACGGAGATTCTCGCCATTCCGCAGGCCCACGAGCGACGCGCCATGGAGCAGGCCGTGCTCGAGCCCTTCGCGATCGAGGCGCTCACCGCGATGAGAGATCTGGGCTTCGCCACGGCCATCTGGACCAACAACGACCGGGTGGTCGCCGACTTTGTCCTGGCCCGCTTCGACCTGCTCCGCCACCTGGACCTGGTCGTGACCCGCGACGACGTCACCGCGCTCAAGCCCGATCCCGACGGCCTCCGCGTGGTCCGCGAGCGCTGGCCCGAGGCGCCCCACATCGTCATGGTCGGCGACGCCTGGGTCGATGGACTCGCCGCCCAGGCGGGCGGCGTGCCCTTCATCGCCTACCGCGCGGACGCGGCCGAGCTCGAGCGCCGCGGCGTCGGCGTCGCGGCCCGCATCAGCTCGCTCCTCGACCTCCCCGCCGCGCTCGCCTGACCCCCGCCCATCCTCAGTCGCGGCGTATAATCCCGCCGTGGATCTTTTCGATCCTCCGCCGTCCGCCATCCCGGCCGCTCCCGCCCCGCTCGCGGATCGCATCCGTCCGCGTACCCTCGACGAGGTCGTGGGCCAGCAGCACCTGATCGGTCCGGGCAAGGTCCTCCGCCGCGCGCTCGAGGAGGGGCAGCTCCACTCCATGATTCTCTGGGGGCCTCCCGGCACCGGCAAGACGACGCTCGCCTTCCTCATGGCCCAGGTCGCGGGCGCGCGCTTCGTCCCCTTCTCGGCCGTGCTCGCGGGCGTCAAGGAAATCCGCCAGGTGGTGGCCGAGGCCCAGGCGGACCGCGCCCGGGGCGGCAAGCGCACCATCCTCTTCGTGGACGAGATCCACCGCTTCAACAAGGGCCAGCAGGACGCCTTCCTGCCCCACGTCGAAAAGGGCACGCTGACTCTCATCGGCGCCACCACGGAGAACCCGTCCTTCGAGGTCAACGCGGCGCTCCTGTCGCGCTGCCGCGTCTACACGCTCCAGCCGCTCTCCGAGGACGACATCGTGGCCATCCTCGAGCGCGCGCTCCGCGATCCCGATCGCGGCCTCGGTGCCACCGGCGCCACCGCGGACACCGACTCGCTACGGCTCATCGCGCGGCTGTCGGGAGGCGACGCGCGCGGCGCGCTCAACATCCTCGAGCTGGCCGTGACGCTGCACGGAGGCGCGGTGACGGAGGCCGCCATTCGCGACGCCGTTCAGAAGAAGACGCTCCTCTACGACAAGTCGGGCGAGGAGCACTACAACCTGATCTCGGCCCTCCACAAGTCGCTGCGCGACTCCGACCCGGACGGAGCGCTCTACTGGCTCGGCCGCATGCTGGAAGCCGGGGAGGACGCGCTCTACATCGCGCGGCGGCTCGTGCGCTTTGCTTCGGAGGACGTCGGCAACGCGGACCCGCAGGCGCTGCGCCTGGCCCTCGACGCCAAGGAGTCCTATCACTTCCTGGGCTCGCCCGAGGGAGAGCTCGCGCTGGCCCAGGCGACCTGTTACCTGGCGCTCGCGCCGAAGTCCAACGCGGTCTACGCCGCGTGGAATCAGGTCAAGCAGGACATCCAGGACAAGCCCGCCGAGCCCGTGCCGCTCCACCTCCGCAATGCCCCGACCGGGCTCATGGCCAACCAGGGCTACGGCAAGGGCTATCAGTACGCGCATGACGCGGCAGAGGCGCGCGTGGACCAGGAGCACCTGCCCGACGCCCTGCGCGGCCGCGTCTACTACCGGCCCGTAAACCGCGGGCTCGAAAAGGAATTGGCGGCGCGCCTCGATGCGTGGAGGACGTGGCGGGAGCAACAGGGCAAGCGGTGAGCGACCGCGCCTGGCTCGCGGCCATCTGCGCCTCCGAGCTCGGCACGCTCCTGGTCTTCTCGAACTTCTCCGCGCTCCTGCCCCTCCTCCAGCGGGAGTGGGGGCTCAGCAACAGCGAGGCGGGGCTGATCGTCTCGTTCTACCAGTTCGGCTATATCGGCGCGGTCATGATCCTCGCGACACTCACGGACTACATGCCGCCGCGCCGCATCTACCTCGCGAGCGCGTTCTGGACGGCAGCCGCGAGCGTGGGCTTCGCCGGCTGGGCCGACGGTTTTCTCTCCGCGGTGCTCCTGCGCGGCGCCGTGGGCCTCGGCCTGGCCGGCACCTACATGCCGGGCATGCGCATGGTGGCGGAGCGGTTCGCCCATGGAGGCCGTCGCGGCTTCGCGATGGGCTGCTATATCGGCACGTTCACGCTCGGCACCGCGGTGTCCCTCTTCGTCACCGGTTGGGCCAATGGCCTCTGGGGCTGGCGCTGGGCCTTCGCGCTGACGGCGGCTGGGCCATTCCTCGCTGGCGCGATAGGCTTCTTCGTCCTGCCCCGGGGAATGGCGGCCGTGCCCGCGGCGGCCGCGCCCGGCCCGAAGCAGGAGCGCCTCGGCCCGGTGCTGAAGAACCGCGCCGCCGTGCGCCTCATCACGGCGTACGGCGCGCACACGTTCGAGCTCATGGGCATGCGCGGCTGGATCGTGCCCTTTTTCACCGCGAGCCTCGTCGCCTCCGGCGCGGTGCTCGCCGAGGCGAATCAACGCGCGGCGCTGGCCGCCTCGGCGGTGCTGGCCATCGGCGCCCTGCCCCACCCCTTCACCGGGCTCCTGTCCGACCGCTTCGGACGGGCGAAGCCGATCAGCGTGCTCATGCTGCTCTCGGCCTGCTGCTCTCTCGCCATCGGCTGGGGGCTTGGCTGGCCTTTCCCCGCACTCGTGGCCCTCGGCCTTCTCTACGGCGTCCTCATCACCTCCGAGTCGGCCATCGTCTCGACGGGCATCGCCGACGCGGCCGAGCCCGCCTATCTCGGCAGGACCATGGCGCTCCAGTCCACGGTGGGGTTCACGGCCGGCGCGCTCTCACCGTGGGCCGTCGGCTTGGTCCTCGACTGGGCGCCTCGATGGGGCGCCTCGGGTGGCGGCAAATGGATCTGGGGCTTCGGGCTCCTCGGCGTCGTCGCGCTCCTCGGCCCGCTCACGGTCGGCTTCAAGGAGTTCACGCGCAGGCCTCGGCAGGTTTAGAGTAGGGGCAATGGCGAAGAAGCTGCGGGTGGGCGTGGTCTTCGGCGGCGAATCGGGCGAGCACGAGGTCTCGCTCGCCGGCGCGGCCTCTGTGATGGCCGCGATCGACCGCGAGCGCTTCGAGCCGGTGCAGATCGGCATCACCCGCGACGGGCGATGGCTCGTGGGGGGCGATCCGCTCCGGGCGCTCGCCCAGGAGGCCGCGGGCAAAGCGCTCGGCGAGGGGGGAACTGAAGCGTCGGTCAAGCAGTCGCTGGCAGTGCGCGCGGGGAACGTCGGCACGACCACGGCGCTCCAGCGCATGGAGTCGACCGAGAGCCTGCCGCCGGGACTGCGCGAGCGGCTCGACGTGGTCTGGATCATGCTCCACGGCCCGCGCGGCGAGGACGGCACCATCCAGGGTCTGCTCGAGCTGGCGGGGCTGCCCTACGTGGGCGCGGGCGTGCTCGCCTCGGCCGTCGGCATGGACAAGGTCGCCATGAAGGACATGTTCCGCGCCCACGGCCTGCCCGTCGTGGACTATCTCGCTGTGAAGCGCCACGAATGGCGGCGTGATCCCGCCGCGGTCGAGCGCGCGGTCGGGGAGGCCATCGGCTTCCCATGTTTCGCCAAGCCCGCCAATCTCGGCTCGAGCGTCGGCATCAGCAAGGTCAAGGCGCCCGAAGATCTGCCCGCCGCGCTGGCGCTGGCCGCCGGATACGACCGCCGCATCCTCGTCGAGCGCGCGGTGCAGGGGCGTGAGGTCGAGGTAGCCGTGCTCGGCCACGACCAGCCGCAG
>Ga0137377_10003532_pt1 | contig 12157 bp, 9 predicted proteins | sample SagtaG_22_FD_104815 | JGI IMG/M metagenome (GOLD analysis project Ga0137377, IMG submission 104815) | Vadose zone soil microbial communities from Sagehorn Ranch, Mendocino, California, USA - Sage2_L_40_16 metaG | ecosystem: Environmental > Terrestrial > Soil > Vadose zone | place: USA... | reverse complement strand
TGTTTAATCCCCCGAACGATGGTGATCCGGCATTTCATGCCGCGCTCGATCGTTATCACGACAAAGTAGTGCTCGGCGCCAATTTTGATATGCAAGACGCCGCCAAGCCACAGGAGGTAACGCCAAACAACACGCTGATTCCGCCTCCGCAACTGCTGGACGATCGAGTCGGGTTCGTGAATTTCTGGGGAGATCCCATCGATGGAAAAGTCCGCGCTGTAGCTTATCGCGTGACGGATCGCCAACTCGCCGGCCTGCCACCGCACCCGACCGAAGAAATTTATGAGTCTCTGTCCGCGCGTGCTCTCACGAAGATGGGTCACCGGAGCGACGTGCCGAATGATTTTCGTGGGCATATGATTCGTTTTACGGCGCTCGATGCCTTCGAGCCGCGCCCTCTGTACGAAGTTTTCGATCCAAAATTTTGGCACGCCAACTATGCCGATGGTGCGTTTTTTAAGGACAAGATCGTGATGGTTGGACCATCTGCACAGGTTGAGCATGACGTTGTCGATACGCCAATGAGCCCAACGACATCGGGGCCAGCCCTTCATTTACAGGCGATGGCCGCGGCTCTTGGCCGTGAATTTTTGCGACCCACGCCCCCGGAAGTTGGCTTGGGGTTTGTCGCCGCGGCAGGGCTGATCGCCTGGTCGCTTATCGTTTTTCTGCGCAGGCCGTTGCTTTGTCTTGGTGGTCTTATTGTGATCACCGGAGCGTATCTTGGTGCAACGCGATTGTTTTATGACAAATCGGGGCTGTTGCTTCTGACAGTTCCGGTCCTCTCTGCTCTGTTATTGAGCGGATTATTTTCGCTCGGCTTCGAGTATGCCCTCGAGCGCCTGGAGAAATTGCGCACACGACGCACGCTCGAACGTTATGTCTCGAAAAATCTGGTCAAGGAAGTGCTGGAAAATCCGGACAGCTACTACAGCTCGCTCCGTGGCGCGCGCGTGCCCGTCACCATCCTGTTCTCGGATTTAGTCGGTTTCACCACGTTGTCCGAAAGAGCCGATCCCGAGGCGTTGGTCGCACAGCTTAATGAGTACCTCACCCAGATGACTTCGGTTGTTTTCAGCAACGGAGGGACGCTCGATAAATTTATCGGCGACGCGATCATGGCCGTATGGGGGAATGTGCGCAGTTTTGGCATGGCGCAGGACGCAAAAAACTGCGCGCGCGCGGCGCTGGGGATGCGGCGCGAGTTACGACAGCTCAACGAAAAATGGCGCGATGAAGGTCGAATGGGGCTTGGCATGGGCATTGGCATTAATCATGGCGAAGTAATTGTTGGCAATATTGGTTCGCAAGAACGTATGGATCCGACTGTCATTGGCGACTCGGTTAACCTGGCGTCAAGGCTCGAAGGTCTTACTCGAATTTACGGGGTCGATATCCTGATTGGTGTGACAGCGGCCGAGTTGGTTCAAGACGAGTTTTATTTACGCTCGGTCGCGCGTGTGCAGGTGAAAGGTAAAACTAAACCGGTGGATGTTTTTACATTTATTGGTGCGCGGAATGAAGATATCGATCCAGAATTCCTGAAGTGGCTCGAATCCTACGAAGAGGGACTGGAGAAATTTCGTTCACGCGATTTTACTGAGGCCAAAATTCTATTTTCCCGCTTTCTCGAATTTTATCCGGACGATCTTCTGGCTAAAATGTATCTCGATCGCGCGCTCGACTACGAACAACAACCGCCGGACGAAGCCTGGGATGCGGTTGAAGTGTTCAAAAAGAAGTGATGCTGGCTAAACGGACGCGCCGTCGCGTGCGCCCGTCTTCGTTTTAGTAGCGCGAACGAATTCCCCGCCGTAAAGAATCCGCGTGAAGGACGCGCCGCGAAGTTTTCATTTTCTGGGGATTTGCGGGACGGCCATGGGCTCCATTGCGGCGGCGCTGCACCAGCGCGGGTTCAAGGTCACAGGTTCGGATGAGAATGTTTACCCGCCGGTGTCGATCTTTCTGGAGAAGAGAGGCATCGTGCTCCAGGAAGGTTATCGCGCCGAAAATATTCCAGCAGATGCCGATGTGGTCGTGATCGGCAATGCAATGAAGCGCGGAAACCCCGAAGTGGAGGCCGTGCTTAGCCGAAAACTGCTTTACCTTTCGCTGCCGGAGCTGTTGAGAAATTATTTTCTGCGCGGCCGGCATAACCTCGTCGTTACTGGAACGCATGGCAAAACAACGACGACGGCGCTGCTCGCCTGGATCATGGAGGAGGCCGGACGCGAACCTGCTTATCTCATCGGCGGGCTCCCGAAAAATTTCGGCCAAGGCGCGCGCCTTAATGATTCGAAATATTTCGTGATCGAAGGCGACGAGTACGATTCGGCCTTTTTCGACAAGCGCTCAAAATTCATACATTATCTGCCGGAATTGCTGATCGTAAACAACATCGAGTTCGATCACGCGGACATCTTTAACAACCTCGATGAAATCAAGCTCAGCTTCCGGCGTTTGCTCAATATAGTTCCTCAAAATGGCATGGTGCTGGTGAATGGCGATGATCCCAATTGCGTAGAAGTCGCAAAGGATTGTCTCGCGCAAATGGTTGAGGTCGGCTTTTCGAACAATTGCGCCCAGCGAATTCGAGACGTCGCTTACTCGGCTAAAGGCTCGAGGTTCAAGCTTGGGGAAGAGACTTTCGAAGTTCCGCTCATCGGCGAATTCAATGTGCGCAACGCTGCGATGGCGGCGATAGCGGCGCGATTTTATGACGTGCCGAAGACTAAGATCGACACGGCGTTCAAGAGTTTTTCCGGCATCGCGCGGCGGCAGGAAGTCCGTGGCGAAGCGCGCGGTGTGAAAGTGATTGACGATTTTGGCCATCATCCGACAGCAATCGCCAACACGCTGCAAGCGCTTCGTCATCGTTATCGTGGCCATCGGCTCTGGGCCATTTTCGAGCCGCGCTCGAACACGATGCGGCGCGCCGTTTTTCAACGGCAGCTTCCTGACGCGCTAAGTTTGGCCGACGGCGTTTTCATCTCGCAAGTCGCCAAGGTGGAGCAGATCCCGGAGGAGGAGCGACTAAATCCGGGAGCGGTTGTGGATGCGGTTGCTGAAGCTGGTCGCCCGGCGTTTTACGAGCAGAGCGCCGATGCGATTGTCGATCGAATCGTTCCCATGTTGAGAGCGAAAGACGTCGTCGTGGTTTTCAGCAATGGAGGCTTCGATAATATTCATGAGAAGTTGCTTGGGAGGTTAAAAGAGCTAAAAGAGGTACAAACGTTACGAAGTTACAAAGGTGGAAGCACTGGGTGACCTGAGTATCCCTGGTAACCTTGTAACGTAACCTTTGTAACTTTTTACAGATCACAGCAGCGGCGCGGCCGCCGAGGTATGATCGAGCACAATCCGCCAGCCTTCTGGCAAGCGCTTGAAGATGAGTGTAAATAGCCCATGCGGTCGATCCTTTACGCGCTGTAATTTCCAACGTCCGATCACAACGGCCGAATCTGGTGACAGCGGCGTGACCTCGATCTCTGAAAAAGTAAGATTCCCCATCTTCGCGCGATCCGAATATTTTTCCCGGTAACGCTCGTGCACCGTTTCCCAGCCGCGTCTTACCGTATCTTCTGAAATGAAGATAGTCGATCCTGAGCGGGCGTATCCGTTCATGAATCCATCAATATCGCCGCGATTCCAGGCGTCCTGTTGTGCCTGAAGCACGGATCGAATCTGGGCCACGGCCTTCGCGTGATCTTGTTTTTTCGCTGCTGGCGTCGCTGAAACGGACCAGGCCGTTGTCGCCCCAAAAAGTATCAGTGCCGAATGTAAAAGCGCGACCACAGGCAGGCTGACAAAGCCAGCCCTCCTCAAAGTTGACATGCGAAGATGGCGGTTCATTTGCACGAGCGGCGATTCTTTATAGACTGTGCTCCCGACCCGTCCAGTTCGAGCGCGGAGGGGCTGTGGCGACTGGGCGAAATAGTTTGACGGGCATTTCAAATTTAATAGCATCGTTGGCCGTATAAAAAATACAGTGCACCGACTTTTTCGCATCGCGATGGTTGTGCTGGCCGCCGCGACACCGATCTCAGCTCAGGTCGTACCCGAGCGTCCCGTGCCGTTTCCGGTCGCACAGACAACGAACCCCGTTGTCCAGATAGTGAACCCACCGATGAAAGAGGCTACTGCCCCTCCGGGCGCGCCAGCAACGGTTCGGCTCCAATTCCCAAACAGCGATGTCGCCGATGTGTTGCGCCTGTACGAGCAGCTTACCGGCAAGAAACTGGTGATGGACAATTTCGTCCAGGGCAAAGTGAACATTTTCATTGCCAAAGACGTGTCTCGAGAAGAGGCAATCAAGATCATCGAGATGAGCCTTGCCTTGAATGGGATCTCGTTGGTTCCAGCGGATCACGACATTGTTGACGTCGTGGGGGCCGGCCAGAACCCACGAAAGGCGCCGGTGCCGATTATTTCTGATCCGGCCGACATCCCGCCAGGGAACCCGGTTATCAGTTTCTTATTCAAGCTCCAGTACGCGGATCCCCAGGAACTTCAACAAGTGTTGATGGCATATTTTCAAGGAAGCTCAGGCTCGATAAATATTCTGGCCCTGCCGAAATCGTCGAGTCTCCTGGTGACACAGAATGCCGACATCGTTCGGCGGCTTGCCGGTGTGATCGAACAAGTCGACGTGGCGCCCGCAGAAGTGGTAAGCGAGTTTATCAAGCTTGATCGCGCCGATGCGACGAAAGTCTGCGAGATGCTTAAAGACATTTTCGAGAAGGGCGGTCAACCGTCGACCCAGCCCGGGATCCGCAGCGTGAAACTGCCCGGGGCCGTCCCGCAGCCCGTGCCGGTTGAAAGCGAGGCTGTCGGACTGGCTGGGCTATCCGAAGAAGCAGTCGTCGTGGGTAAAATAAAACTTACTCCCGACGTCCGCACCAACCGCATTCACGTCGTGACGCGACCGATCAACATGCCCTTCATCCGTCAACTGATCCGTGAATTTGATGCCAATGTTGAGTTTGCAAAACCGGTCACCCGGCCTTTAAAATACATTTCCGCCGCTGACGTTCTGCCAGTGCTGGTGCAGGCTCTGACTGAGCCAGGTGCTGCGACGCAACCCGGCGCGGAAGGTGGCGCGACTCCATCTCCGCCGGCTCAGCCGGTCCGGTCGGCGACGGCAACAACAGTGGCTAACCCCTATACGGGCGGAGCATTGAGCACTTCGACGACTTCGACCGGAGGCACGAGCACGCTCAATATTTCCGAGGAGCTTTCCACGCAACCGGTGGACACCGTGCCCAAAGCGGTCACGGTCGGAAACTCGAAACTCATCGCGGATCAGCGGTCGAATTCGATCATCGTCCTTGGCAACCGCGAGGTGGTGGTGAAGGTGGAAAAGATTCTCGACGAAATGGACGTGAAAGCGCCGCAAGTCGCGCTAAGCACCGTCATTGGCGAATTGACACTTAGCAACAACGAGGAGTTCGGCGTCGATTATTTCGCAAAATACAACAAAAAACTGGTGGGGATTTCACGCAATACGAACGTGCCAATTCCGGTGCCTTCTGTTGCTCCGTCCGCTTCGCCGATCACGGGAATTGTTGATCCGGCCAACCTGATCAACTTCAGCCAGATTATTCAGAACGTAGCCACCGGCACCAACGTTTACGTCGCCCTCGGCAACTATCTGGCGGCGATTGTGCACCTGCTTGAACAGACCGGCCGATTCAAAGTAATTTCGCGGCCGATGGTTTTCACCAGTAACAATAAGAAGGCGATCATCGCGTCAGGCACGGAAATTCCCATACCAGTCAACACCTTTAGCGCTCCGACGACCACCGCCGGCGTTGCAACCACAAACGCGTTTGCCAATTCATCGAGCGTTGAATTCAAGAAGGTCGCGTTGCAGCTCGAAGTGGTGCCGTTGATCAATTCCGAGAAGGAGGTGTCGCTCGATATTTTGCAGAAGCTCGACAGTGTCGCTGGCTCCACCTTAGTCAATGGAAATTTGATTCCAAACATCGCTACCCGCTATATCCGGACAAATGTTTCTGCCGCAAATGGATCAACCATTGTGCTTGGGGGCCTGATTACCGACAGCAAAGAAAAAAATAATACTGGTATTCCTTATCTCTCGCGTATTCCGGTTCTCGGCGCCCTTTTTCGTAGCACGACGGACAAGAAGGACCGCACCGAATTAATCATTCTAATGTGTCCGCAGGTGACTTTGACCAAGCTTGACCTTTATCGCCTGCGCCAAAAATGGGAGGACAGCACACACTTTGGCCCTGAGCTCGATCAAGGCGAGTGCCCGGATTGCCCGAAACCTGGTAGCGAGAAACAACTGCCATTACCGCCACCCGATATTCCTATGGCGAAAGATTTGCAGTAAACTGTTCTTTATGAACGTAAGATCGCTGGCTTTCGTTCTTGTTCTCGGATTTGGCGCAAGCATCGCGCAATCCGGAGAGTACGGAGGGTTGGATGTTCTTGGGGACGAAATTTTTCGGTCGACTGACCCGTTAGCTCAACGAGACGAATGGGGGCTGCTCCATCAGGGCCGCACCACTGTGAACTCAACTGACTTCGCGCCTCGATATCAGTACCGGTTCTTCTATTACTTTAAGGCCCCTGAACAATTGGTCTTGCAGCCGGCCTATGTGGGCTCAATGCAAACCGCGTTGCGCCGGCTCGGCTACTATTGTGGCCCGATCAACGGGGTATTTTCTGCAGAGGTATCCGATGCGATCGCGCGTTTTCAGAAGAATTATTCGATGCGCGTAACAGGCACGCTTACCGATCCGGTGCGGCGAGCATTGCACATGCCGTGACAATTTTCTCACCGCAGTCGGCAGCGCCCCCGTGGGTACGCGTTCTGCGTGAAAGCGCTTGCGAAACGGCGTAAATCGGCTTGATTCGGGTTCTTCGGCTCTCCGTTGTCGAGTTACTATCTACGTGCCGCCCTGAATGAATTCAGCCGCCAGCCAATCGCTGATTAATTTGCTGCTCGAAAGCGGAGTGCCGTCGGGCGAGGAGGCCGCGCAGCTGGCGTCAAACCTAAACGGCGGTTCGTGGGTAGGCCAGGTACTTGATTCTGGCAAAGTGGACGAGCAGCGCTTCCTTGGTGCGATTGGAAATTTCTTCCGCGTGCCAGTTGTCTCAATTGACGCCAAAAAAATCGATCGCGCGACATTGTCGATATTACCAAGCCGTTTTGTTTTTCAACATCACATTTTGCCAATCGAGGTGAAGGAAAATTCGGCGGTGCTGGCGACTTACGATCCTTTCAATTCGATTGGCCGCCAGCTCGCGTCGCAGTTTTTAAAAAAACCGGCCGAATGGGTGCTGGTGCCACGCGCACAGCTTTTGCGAGCAATGAAAGCGCTCTACGGCATCGGCGCGGAAACGTTCGACGAAATCCTGAAAACCAACCGTGCCTTCGAAGTGCTTCACGAAGGAGAAACCGCCATCGAGCTAAACGCCGACGATCCCGAAGCTTCCGTGGTAAAATTCGTGAACCAGATCATTCGCGAAGCAATTGTCGAGCGCGCCACCGATATTCACGTTGAACCGCTCGAAAACGATCTGCGAATTCGGTATCGAATCGACGGAATTTTGCACGAAGTCGCGGTGCCGCCGCAATTGCGTGTGTTGCAGTCGGCCATCATCTCGCGCCTGAAAGTAATGGCGCACATGGACATCGCCGAGCGCCGGTTGCCCCAGGATGGCCGCATGAATTTGCAGGCGAACAATCAAAACATCGACGTGCGCGTCTCGACCATTCCTACCGTGAACGGCGAATCGATCAGTCTGCGTCTCCTCAGCCGCAGCGAGCAGCAGTTCGGGTTCGATCGGCTCGATTTGAGCAAAAAGCAGGAGAAGATCATTCGTCATCTACTCGCGCAACCGAACGGAATCATTCTTCTCACCGGCCCGACTGGTTGCGGAAAATCGACGTCGCTTTATTGCTTCTTGAGCAGCATCAATTCCGTTCAGCGCCGCATCATCACGATCGAAGAGCCGGTCGAATATCGGTTGCCTGGCGTGTCGCAGATTGACGTGAAGCCAGAGATCGATCTCACCTTTGCCAAAGGTCTCCGTCACATTTTGCGGCAGGATCCGAACGTTGTGATGGTTGGCGAGATTCGTGACATCGAAACCGCGGACATCGCGATCCGGGCGGCGATGACGGGTCACCTTGTTTTCAGCACGCTGCACACGAACGATGCCGTCGGCGGCATCACGCGCTTGCTCGATATGGATGTGGAGCCGTTTCTGCTCGCTTCGGTGGTTAAAGCGTTCATCGCGCAACGGCTCGTGCGCACGATTTGTCCAGACTGCGTGCAACGGGTCGACTATCCGCACGAATATCTCGTCGAGATCGGTTTTCCCGTGAAAGAACTCGGCACCCGCTTCCGCCGCGGCGCTGGCTGCGATCAATGCCGCCAGACCGGTTACCAGGGGCGCGCGGCAATTTACGAGATTTGCCTGGTGACTGAACCCTTAAGAAAACTGATCATGCGCAAGTGCGATGGCGGCGAGCTCAAGCAATGTGCCATCGCCGAAGGCATGGAAACGTTGCGGCAGGACGGCTGGCGTCGTGTCGCGCAAGGCAAAACGACCATCGAAGAAGTGGTGCGCGTTACGCAAACTGACGAAGTGATGGCGGAAACGACCGAGGAAGCCGAGCCGGTCGTAGCAGGATAACGCGCTATCCGGACGAATTGCCGCGCAACTCGCGAATGGCCTCGCGATAGTCTTTCGCACGAAAAATTGAAGTACCGGCGACGAGAACGTTGGCGCCGTTTTGGATGGATAATCGAGCGGTCTCGGCGTTGATGCCGCCGTCCACTTCGATTTCGATTTTGCGCTCGTGCGAGTTGTTCCATTTCGCTGCGCGTTTCACTTTTTTCATCATTTGGGGCCGGAACGATTGACCGCCAAAACCAGGGTGAACAGTCATGACGAGCAAGAGCTCGATCTTATCGAGAAACGGCTCAACAGATTCGAATGGAGTCGCGGGATTTAACGAGAGTCCAGGGCGGCATCCGGCGTCTCGAATCGCGCGCAAAGTTTTTTCGACATCATGGTTCGCTTCTCGCTCGACGTGAACCGTGATCGAATTCGCGCCTGCTTCGACAAACCGCGGTGCATAATGATCGGGGGTCTGGATCATCAAGTGAACATCGAGCGGCAGATTTGTTTCTTTACGCACAATGCCGACAATCTCCGGCCCGAAGGAAATGTTATCGACGAAATGTCCATCCATGATGTCGCAATGGATCCAGTCCGCTCCGGCTTGCTCGACGCGATGAACTTCATCGGCCAGTCGTGAAAAATCCGCGGCAAGAATGGACGGTGCGACAATGATTTTTCGCATGGCAGGCAACGTTGAACGTTTAGCGCCCAACGTCCAATGTTGAATCGTTGATGCGCTTCCGAGGTTAAAGAAGTTACAATGTTACAGGTTCTTTTAACTATAGTAACGTTTTTAACGTTTCCCTTGACGTCGTGACGAGGCGTTTCATGTTACCGCGTTTCAGCCGGTCGAATCGCGCTCGCGGGAAGGATCCTGCAGAGAATCCAAAATATGAGGCGCTTCCATCGGACTGAAAAGTGCTTCTAATAAACAATTCATGTTCAACGGACTTTTCGGCTGGTTATCCAGCGACATCGGGATCGATCTCGGCACAGCGAACACTCTGGTTTACGTAAAAGATCAGGGGATCGTTTTGCGCGAGCCGTCAGTGGTGGCAGTACAGGCCGGGACCAACAAAGTGCTGGCGGTAGGTGACGAGGCCAAGCGCATGCTCGGCCGCACCCCGGCAAACATCGTTGCGGTGCGCCCGCTAAAGGATGGGGTCATTGCCGACTTCGAAGTAACGGAGGCGATGCTGCGGCATTTTATTACAAAGGTGCACAATCGCCGAGTGCGTGCCAGACCGCGCGTCGTCATCGCCGTCCCATCTGGGATTACTGAAGTGGAAAAACGCGCGGTGCGCGAATCCGCAACGCATGCCGGCGCGCGGGAAGTTTATTTAATCGAAGAACCGATGGCGGCTGCGATCGGGGTGGGACTCCCGGTGCAGGATCCCGCGGGAAATATGATTATTGACATCGGCGGCGGCACGACAGAGGTCGCGCTGATTTCACTGTCTGGAATAGTGTTTAGTCGCAGTGTGCGGGTCGCCGGTGACGAGCTTGACGAAGCGATCGTGCAGTATATGAAACGCGCTTACAATTTGATGGTGGGCGAGCGCACCGCTGAGGAAATCAAAATCAAAATTGGCTCGGCATATCCTAGCGAAAAGGAGACGAGTGTGGAGGTCAAAGGTCGTGATCTCGTCGCGGGTCTGCCCAAAACACTCATGATTACTTCCCAGGAAGTGCGCGAGGCATTGCTTGAGCCTATATCGACGATCGTCGATTCCGTGCGCATCACCTTGGAGCGCTGCCCGCCCGAACTTTCGGCGGATCTCGTTGATCGTGGGCTCGTGCTGGCTGGCGGGGGTGCATTGCTACGCGGCTTTGACAAGCTTTTGAGCGAGGAAACAGGTTTGCCTGTCCATGTTGCTGAAGATCCACTTAGCGCGGTGGCAGAGGGGACTGGCAAATGCCTCAATGAACTTAAATTTTTGCGTCAAGTGGCCTCGGCAGATCGCCAGTGGCGGTAGCGATTCAGGATTGCGAATTTGCCATTGCGGGGTAAAGGCAGCGGTTAACCGCAGCCGATCGGATGTTCCGGGATCCGCAATCTGGAGAATGTCAGTCCGGCTCGGACCGAAATCGGAATGAGTCGCACAAACATCATCGCGCTGCTGATTTTCGGCGCCATTCTCGGATATTTTCTCAGCTTCGGCCCGGAGAGCACACGCAAACTTAAGGCCGGAGTATATCAATTTATTGCGCCATTTTTGACAGGTGGCTCGGGGCTGCAAAAGCAGATCACTTCGGTGCGCACCGGCTTGAAGTCCCTCGAGCAACTAGAGAGCGAAAAAACTGCGCTACAGGTGGAAAATCGAGCGCTCAGAGCGACCAACCAAGGTCTGCGTGACGTCGAGCATGAGGTCAATCGGTTGCGCCACGCCCTCAATTATCGCGAGCGGTCCGTCTTTAAGTTGATAGCGGCCGAAGTTGTGACGCGCGATTCTTCGACTTGGTGGCGAACGGTGGCGATCAACCGTGGGAGGAGAGACGGCGTCGAAACTGACGTGCCTGTCGTAACCGACGAAGGCCTGGTGGGAAAAACAACTACCGTAAGCGACAGCGTCTCGGTCGTGCTTTTGGTTTCCGATGAGAATTGCAAAGTCGCCGCGTCGGTGGAAGGAAGCCGCGAGCAAGGCATCGCGTCTGGCGAGCGCGTGACGGCAGGACTGAATCCACTTTTGAATCTAAATTTTTTGTCGAAACAAGCTAACCTAAAACCCGGCCAGAAAGTCTACACCTCGGGAATGGGTGGCGTTTTTCCCTCCGGCTTGCTGGTCGGCGTTGTAAAAACTTTTCGGGTGCGAGAGTTGGATGGACAAGCGCAGCTCACGCCGGCGGTCGACCTCTCGCATTTGGAGGATGTCTTCGTGGTAACCGGCCGAAAATGATCTTCTTTTTTCTTTTGCTGGTTTTTGTGCTGATTGCGCAGATTGCGGAGTTCTTCATCCCGGCGCTGCCTTGGCTTTACAACGCGCACATCTACATTGTGCCTGTGATCGTCTTTTATGGAGCAATGGCATTGCCTTTCCCGCTTATGCTTGCCCTTGCCTTGTACGCCGGGGTCCTGCTCGATGCGCTCACCGTGCAGGTGATTGGCGGCAAAGTTGAAATCTCAATGGGATCGTCGATACTGCTTTACGCTGTGTTGGCAGGATTCATGCATGGCCTAAGGCCGCTTTTTGCCCGCGGCCGTTGGGAAGTGCATTGCATTCTGAGCGGCATCTGCACATCGTTGATAGTTCTGGCGCAATACTTAATGATCACATTCCGGCGCGGCTCACTTGTTTTTACCCGTGAAATTTGGTGGCAAATCGGCGGGCCGGGCCTCATTGCGATGGCGATGGCACCGATCCTATTTTGGTTCTTACAATGGATGGCCCAGGTCACCGCTTATTCATATCTTCCTGAAAGGGAGCGTTTCGAATGACCAGACGCCGCATGAGTTCGCGTTTGCGGATTCAGTTTCTTGCACTCCTCATGCTGATGG
>Ga0137377_10003531_pt1 | contig 12158 bp, 10 predicted proteins | sample SagtaG_22_FD_104815 | JGI IMG/M metagenome (GOLD analysis project Ga0137377, IMG submission 104815) | Vadose zone soil microbial communities from Sagehorn Ranch, Mendocino, California, USA - Sage2_L_40_16 metaG | ecosystem: Environmental > Terrestrial > Soil > Vadose zone | place: USA... | reverse complement strand
GCATCCCGCTTCTGAACGTGGAGCGCGGCACTGCCCGGGGTATGACCCGGCACGAGGACCACCCGCGGCGTCCCCGGCACGTCGAGCGTCGCGCCATCACCGTAGGTCGCCACTTCCCTGAGCCGGATCACCCTCATGCCGCCGTGACGGAGCGAGTAGGCCAGGAAGCCGAGCAGTGGTCGGAGCCTGAACGGACCCAGGCCCTTGGCCGGGTTCGGGACTTCGCCCCGAGCGAGCGCCGCGTCCAGCTCGTGGACCTGCACGGGGACTCCACGCTCGCGGCGAAGGCGCTCGGCGAATCCGATGTGGTCGCTGTGCCCGTGGGTCAGCACGAGGGCCCGAACATCAGCGAGGCTCCGGCCCATCGCAGCGAGCTCCGCAGGGAGGTCGTTCCAGTAGCCCGGCAGGGCTGCATCGATGATCGTCACCTCGCCTGCCTCCTCGAGGAGGTAGCTGTTGATGAGGCCGGTCCCGATCCGGTGGACTCCATCCGCGATCTTCATCCGTCCTACCTGAGGCGGCCGGATCGCCGTTCGCTCGGCCCCTCCGGCAGGTCGCCAGCGTACTGGACTCAGGGCGCCTCGGAGCGGAGGGAACTCGTCGCCGGCTCCTGGCGGCCACGCGACTCGGGCCGGACGGCCGAGCCCGCGGGCTGCGGACGCCGTCGGTACCAGGCCCAGGCAACGATGCCGACCAGGGCCGACAGGCTACCTCCAACTTCGAGCGCGACCGGCGTGCCCGCCGATGCAGCAATCGCTCCCATGGCAATGCCGCCGATCGGGGTCGAGCCTGCAAACAGCGTCGTATACAGGCTCAGCACGCGGCCTCGAAGGTGGTCGGGAACGGCAAGCTGGATGGTCGTGTTGGCGGTGGCGGCCATCGCGATCCCTCCCGCCCCGATGCCGAACATGCAGGCGAGCGACAGCGGAAAGCTGCGCGACAGGCCGAAGGCCACCTCGAGCACGCCCAGGATGAGCGCCCCGCCGAGGATGACAATGGGCCTGGGTCGCCCGACAACGGCGAGAGTCAGCGCGGCTATGAGTGAGCCGACTCCGGACGCCGCCATCAGGAAGCCGAATCCCTGAGCGCCCGCGTGGAGGACGTCCTTGGACATGGCCGGCACGAGCACGTTGAAATTCATGCCGAACGTCGCGACGAGCCCGACGACGCCCACGGCGAGCAGTACGACTCGCGTCTGGCGAACGTAGGCCAGCCCCTCGACGAGGTTTTCAACGACCGCGGCCACCGTCGTCGGACGGGGGATCCGTGGCGGGCTGTTCAGTTCCTCCTCGCGGATCAGCCACAGGCCCACGAGGACTGCCACGAACGAAAGGCCGTTGATGAAGAACGCCATCGACGTGCCGAACGCGGCAATCGACAGTCCGGCGATCGCGGGGCCGACGATGCGGGCCATGTTGAAGCTCGCCGAATTCAGGGCAACGGCATTGCCGATGTCGTCACGGCCGACCATCTCGACCGCGAACGCCTGGCGGGTCGGCATGTCGACCGCGCTCGTGAGCCCGAGAAGGGTCGCGAGTACGAAGATGTGCCACACCTGAACGGTATCGGTGGCCGTGAGGATCGCGAGCGCGAATGCCAGCACCATCGAGACAACCTGTGTCGCGAGCAACGTCCGGCGCTTCGGCAGGTGATCGGCGATCAGGCCCCCGAACAGGCCGAAGACAAGCACCGGGGTGAACTGCGCCGCGGCAACCAGGCCGAGAGCGAATGGGCTTCCGGTCAGGGCGAGCACGAGCCAGGCCTGGGCAACCGACTGCATCCATGTTCCGACGAGGCTGATGAGCTGGCCCGCGAAGAAGAGCCGGTAGTTCCGGTGGCGAAGCGCCCGCCAGGCCCGAAAATCGCGGAGGCTCGACCGGAGCGCAGCGCTCGGCTCGTCCGGCCGCCCCGGCGGGGCGTCCCGGAGACCTAAGGGAGAGTTCAGCACATCCCTCAGTTTAACAAACCTTACCGTTTACGTAAAGGTTGAGCCTCGCCACGCGGGGCGATCAACCGCGCGGGGGCTGGTCCGCGCCGGGGCCCGGACGCACGGTTACCACGAGACCGGGGCCGTCGAGGCCCTCGGCCGCCATGGATCCCAGGTCGCGACTGAGAACGTCGCCTTCGAGCGTCCACGTACCCGGAGCCGTCGGGGCCGCCATGGCAATCTGGAGCCGGATCGACGCGCCCGGGGCCAGCTCGGTCGAGACCTCGGCCGCACGGAACTCGTCGCCCAGGCGCGAGCGCCACGTGAGGACCAGCATCGTCTGGGCCGCTTCACTCGCGGGCGTGCGTACATCGCCCGGTCGGCGTCCACTCGGGGACTTGGCGGGACGCCAATCCGTGGTCCCGATGTTCCGAATCCCCGCGTTGAGTGTGAACGGCTCCCCGGCGGTGAGCTGGAGGGAATTCGGGAACGAATACATGGCCGCGAAGGACGGCAGGACCTGGACCTCGACCGGCGCGAGTGTTCGTGCGGCCGACCGGTCACCGGGCTTGACGAGCGCGATGGTCAGCCGGTACAGGCCGGCAACCGCCGGGATCGGGAGGCTCGTCGCAAAACCGGTCGGTCGAGGCTTTGCCGCTTGTGAGGACGTCGTCGTCGCGACCGGAGGCGGAATGGCCGGGGCAACGTCGGACGCATCGTCCGGCTCCAGGGGGAGCGGTGCAACTGCTGCGGGAGGAGGGATGATCGGATCCCAACGGGCCATCAGGCGGTGGGGGGCCGGCAGTGGGAAGCCGTCGCTGATCGACAGGCCGACGCGGACCGCGACCGAGGATCCGGCGATCGCCGGCGAGCCGACGCTGGGGCCGGTCAGCTGGTAGGCCTGGTCGCGCAGCGGTGCGGTCGTGGGGCGGGAGCGGACCGGGGTCGCGGCAGCCGTGACCAGATCGCCCTGGAAGGATGCGAAGCGTCGAAGCGCTTCGACGCCGATCCATTCGCCCGGAAAATCGCGCGGCGCCAGCGGATCCATAAGCCAGACCCTCGCATTCGTCCGGTCGTAGCGCTCGACGTAGACCGCGTGCCTGCTGGCGCGTGAATGAGCGAAGGCCGGGTTCCAGCGTGAAAACGACGAGGGAAGGCGCGAGTACATCCCGATCAGGACGGCCCCGCCGCCGTGCTCGAGCCGGTCGAGCAGCTGCCACCAGGTCATGGAATCGCCGAAGCCGGGCGAGAAGGAGAGCCTGATCCCCGTGCTCCGGGCGACCCCCCGCGCAAGGTCGAACAGCGACGCGGCGCTGTCGCCAGTGTCCCTGGAGGCTCGACGAAGGGCCGCCTGGGAGATTCGAACCCGACCGTGGGTCCACTTGTCGAGAAGCATCTGGCCGGAGGCCCAGACGCAGGAGTTCTTGAGCTGCTGGATATGGTCCGGAGTGTAGTGGCCACTCGCCGGCCCGGGCGTCCAGGCCTCGACGCTCGACGGCGTTGTCGCGGCGAAGAGTCCCGCGAGCAGCGCGACTCCGAGGAGGAGTCGCCCTGCGCGGCGGTCGAGGGCACGGCGGGGCGACGATTGACCCTGGGGGGACATGACCCGATGGTGTCAGCCGGAGAGCCTCCGGCCTATCGCCCGACGGGCCGCAACGCGCAGTACATTCGGCCTAGCGCGGCCTACCCCGGGTTCCGCAGCCGGCAGGCGCAGCCCCGTCAGTCGATGGCCACGATCCGGTAGCGGACCTCACCTCGCGGTGTCTGAACGACCGCCACGTCGCCAATCTCACGCCCCAGTAAAGCCCGGCCGACCGGCGAGGCGTGCGAGATCCGGCCGGCCGCCGGATCCGACTCGTCGGAGCCGACGATCGTCCACGCCATTTGCTCGCCGTCCGCGTCGGCCGTCACTCGGGAGCCCATCGACACGCGCGACGAATCGCCGCTGGGGGCCACCACGACCGCGGCGCGGATGCGCGCCTCGAGCGCCTGGATTCGACCCTCGAGGAACGATTGCTCCTCGCGCGCGGCGTGATAGTCGGCGTTTTCCTTGAGATCGCCCAGCTCCTTTGCGGCGCGGATCCGGCCAACGTTCTCGGGACGTCGAACCGCGACGAGCTGGTCCAGCTCGGCCTGCAGGTTGGTGAGCCCGTCGGCCGAGATGTACACCGGCTCGGCGAGCCGGCTGACAGTCCTTGGGCGGTCGCGAACCGAACGTGGCGCCACCGGGCGCGCGTTCGCCCCGGCTCGGACAGGGGGAGAAGAGCGCGTCGAGCGCCTGACAGTACCGCTTCCGCGCGTCTCGGCACGGGCGCCGTCGGCATCGCCAGGCGCCACCACCACCACGTGGCCGGGCGGCGGCAGGGGGAGCGCCGCTTCAGCCAGGACTGAACCCGTGATGCCGTGGCGTTTCGAGCGTCCGGTCGTGGAGCGGAGGTTGGCAAAGGGCAGCACGAGCTCGGGATCGTAGAGTGCTGCCGCCTCGGCCGGCGATACACCGCCCGCAAAGGCCTCCAGCAGCGCGTCTTCGTACTCTTCGGGCGCCGCCGTGCTTGCCCACCAGACGCGCAAGCCGGCGGCGGCAAGCGTCTTGAGCCACTGGCCCGCCGCGTGGGGACGGCGGTCGCCGAGGGCCTGCGCGGCCAGGGCAGCGACGCGATTCCCGACGGAATGCTCTGAAGAACCGATATAGAGGATGGTCTGGTCCGGCAGCCAGAAGCCGGCCAGGCGAGTCGCCAGCGCCTTCGCGGTCGGGACCTCCCCGTCGAGGCGCAGGCCGGGGACCCGCTCGATCCACTTGCCGATCGTGCTGAGATCGATCCGCGGAACCGCCGTAGGAGCCGGCTGCTCGACCATGTAGACACCCGGACCCGGCGCGCGAATCGGCCTGCCCAGAAGCGCGGGCCCATCCGGCAGCAGCCCGATGGCTCGGAAGAGCTCGGCTGGCACGGCCGGGTGGCGCTCGTCGGCAGGAATGCACGAATCGTAGCCGATCGGCGTCCGACGACGGGTAGCATTGCCGCTTCATGGCCGAATCCCCGGCGAATCGCTCGTATCGAGCGCTGCTCGCCGTGCCCTCGCTGCCCCGCATCCTGCTCGGGATGCAGATCGCGCGGATCGCACAGATGATGGTTTCGATCGCGCTCGTGCTGTTCACCCTGGACACGTATCACTCGGCGCCGCTGGCCGGGCTGGTCACGTTCGCGAGTACCTTCCCGTCCGTGCTTGCGAGCCCGCTCGCTGGAGCGCTGCTGGACCGCCACGGCCGAACCTGGCTTGTCGTAGCCGACTACCTGGTCGCGTGCCTCGCGATGCTCCTGATCGGGGGTCTGGCGCTCGGCGGCATCCTCCAGCCGTGGATGCTGGTGGCGATCGGCCTCGTCTCCGCCCTGACCAATCCACTCAGCGCCGCGGGACTACGCAGCCTGTTGCCCATCCTGGTCCCGCGTCACCTGTGGGAGCGCGCGAACGCGGTCGATTCGAACGGCTACGTCATGGCGACCGTGATCGGGCCTCCGGTCGCGGGCCTCATGGTCGAAGTCTGGGGCGGGGCCGTGGGCCTGATCGTGATCGGGATCCTGTATGCAGTCGCGGCCGTCGTCCTGCTGCGAATCCACGACCCGATGACGGAAACCGCGTCCACCGGCAGCATCTTTCTTGACGCCTTCAACGGCCTTCGGTACACGCTCCTTCACCCGACGCTCAGGGGCCTGGGCATCTCCGTCTCCACGCTCAACCTGGCCGGTGGCGCGGTCAACATCCTCCTGCCACTGATCGTGCTCAACCGGCTACACCAGGGGGAGGCGGTGGTCGGCCTTTTGTTCGCCGTAAGCGGCGTGTTCGGGATGGGCGCGGCCTTCTTTTCGGGGCGGCTCAATACCATGGGTCGAGAGCGCGGCCTGCTCGTGTGGCCCATGGTCGTGTTCGGGTTGTCCCTTCTGCTGCTCCTGCCCTCCGACGGCTTGCTCTTGCCGGTCCTGGCCATGGCGATCAGCGGTTTGACCAGCGGGCCGCTCGACATCGCGTTGTTCACCGTTCGCCAGCGGCGGACGGACCCCGCCTGGATGGGCCGCGCCTTCGCGGTCTCGATGTCGATCAATTTCCTGGGCTTTCCAATCGGCTCGGCTCTGACCGGCTGGTTGGCAACCGAATCGATCGAGCTGGCGGTGCTCTTCGCGGTCGCCGCGTGCTTCGTGGCGGCCCTGCTCGCGCGGCTGCTGATCCCGCTTCGGGACGACCGGGCTGCGCACGGGCGGCCGCCCTCGAGCACGGGCTGAAAGGACGGCTATTCAGCGCGCGGAACCTGGATCGACCATTCGGAGTCTCCCAGCCAAACCGAGCGGCCCGCCCGAGGCCGCCTCACTGGGAGCGGAGTCATGCGACAGTTCACGACGGCCCATCGAGCCGCGACGGCCGCCCTCGGCGCGCTCGTGGCGTCGATCATGCTGGCCGGCCCGACATTCGCCTGTGCCGGGCTCATCGGACCCAACGGCGCGGTCAACCTCCTGCGCACCACGACGTTCGCCGGCTATCATGCAGGCGTCGAGCACTACGTCACCGCGTTCAAGTTCGCCGGCGGGGGTGGAAAGTTCGGTTCGATCGTGCCGCTGCCGGGCATTCCCAGCGACGTGGTGCGCGGCGGCGACTGGACGCTGCAGCGGCTGGTTCGCGAGACGAGCCCCATCCGGCTCTTCCCCGTCGATGCCGCGGCCGCAGCTTCAGCGCCCGGCGCCGAAGTTCTCCTGCAAACCCGCATCGACGCGCTCGACATCACCGTCCTGCGGGGCGGCGGCGCTGACGTCGGCAAGTGGGCCACCGATCACGGCTTCCGGCTCCCACCCGACGCACCGGAGGTCCTCGACTTCTACGCCAGGCGCAGCCCCATCTTCATGGCCGCCAGCTTCGATGCGGACGCGGCAAAGGCGCGTGGCCAGGACATCGGCGATGGAACTCCAGTCCACCTCACGATTCCGACGGCCAACCCGTGGGTTCCCCTGCGGATCCTGGGGCTCGGTAAGACCCCCGGCGCCAAGATCCAGGCCGACGTGTACCTGCTGACCGATGACCAGCCCGCTCTGCTTCCGGCACCGTCATCGGACGGCGAGCTCAGCCTCCAATACAGCCAGCCGGCGAGCGAGGGCCTGCTGGCCGATCTCAAGTCGGACAAGGGAATGGGCTGGGTGCCATCGAAGGCGTGGCTGACCAAGGTCGGGATCGACGCGGATGCCGATCGCCTGACCTACGACCTCGCGGTGGATGCGACGGGGAACGGCAGGCCATCCGTCGTTGCGGCCGGGTTCGTCCTGCCGGCGATCGATGGAACGCTGCCGGCCGATCCTCCGGCCGATCTGCGTGGCCTCGGGTTGGCCTTGCTCGTGTTCGCCCTGGGAGCCTCGTTCGTGATCGGGCTGACCGCGCGCAGGACGGGCCCAGTCGGACCCGCATGAAACGGCGGCTCGGGCTGTCTCTGCTCGCCGCGGGCCTGGTGGGGGGAACCGTGTGGTTCGGGGTCGGAGGGGCGCTCGCGGGATCCTCGAGCCCACTGCCGGTCGACATCACGATCCACTACTCGCACTACCAGCCGGCGGCATTCACCGTTCCGGCTGGACGGCCGATCGCGATCACCCTTCGCAACACCGATCCAATCGACCACGAGTGGATCGTCGGCGACGCGGCGACGCACCAGCGCCATCGGACCGGAACCGAGCCTTACCACGCGAGCCGGCCGACCGAGGTCACGATCCCGGCCCTCTCGACCGTGACCACCGTCGTCACGTTTGGGGCGCCGGGGGCGCTCCAGTACATCTGCCACCTGCCGGGACACGAGGCATACGGCATGGTCGGAACGGTCACCATCCGACCCTGAGCAACAGTCGTTGGAAAAGGAATCGGGCCCGCCGATAACCGGGCGGGCCCGCAGATTCCGCGGCCTGGTGAAGCCTAGACGGAGTTCCCGACGTCGCTCAGGATCGCGCTGACCTGATTGCCCAGGAAGATGAGGGCGATGATGGCCACGATTGCGATGAGGGCGAGGATCAGGGCGTATTCGGCTAAGCCCTGCCCTTCCTCGTCGCGGCGGAGCGAGCCGACGAGCGCTTGCAGTGACAGCACGGACTGTCCTCCCTCTGCAGCCGGTGTGCCCGATACATGCGAGCTCTTGTACCGGCGATGTTGCCAGTTCCCCCGGCATGCCCGCATCGCGCAGGTGCAAAGCAGTGTCCCGGAGCGTGGCGTCGCCGCCTATCACCCCCATCGGTGACAGACGGTGGCTGCGCGGTACCAATGCGACCACCCGCGATCGGTACCTTCGGACCCATACGATTGGCGGTTCACACCCAGGACCGCGGTACCCGGACCGGTCAAAAATACGCGACTTGTGCAGCCTCGGGCACACTTATCGCGATGCACGACGCCTCCTGGACCATACTCGCGGTAACCATCGCGCTACACCAACGACCCGACGGCGCCCGCCTGACGACGCTGGCCGGGGCTGTCGACAAGGTGACGAGCCGTACCGTTCAGTCCGCGCTCAGACGCTTGTCGGAGCTCGGACTCGTCGAGCGATATGGCCAGCGCCACCCTCACTATCGGCTGGTCCAGCCTCATCCTGCGGTCCCCGAATTCGTGGCCCTTGCCTTGCGCCTGCCCGAGCCCGAGCAGGCGCTGTCGGTCGTCGTTCGCTCGAGTCCCGCCGTTTGGTATGCGGCCGCGGCGGATGACGAGTTCATGATCGTCCAGTTCGACGATGCCCCCGAGCCGGCCATGGCGAAGCTCCAGCAGGCGATCGAGATCATGGGCGCCAGAGGGCGCCCGATGCCGCGGGTCGTGCGCTTCCCACGCGCCGAGTTTCTGCGATTGCTACGCGTCGCCATCGGCTTCCGCGTGAAGGCCTTGGCGCTCGCCCCGATCAAGGGCCATCTCATCGCTCGTCCGGCGGAGCTTGACGAGCCCGTGGTCGCGGATGGGACCGCCGGTGATGAGGTCATCGACGTGCTGGACGCACCCGACTGAACGATCGATGACGACCGCAGCCGAGGCGTATCTGGCGGAGATCGAGGCCGAGCGCTCGCGGCGCGAGGCGCGGCTCCGCGGGGACGCCAGCTGGTTCAACGTCGTCGGCCTGCACTGGCTCCGCGAAGGAACATCGACAGTCGGCAGTGCAGCATCCAACGACATCGTGCTGCCGGGCGGACCATCGCACGCGGGCGTTATCGAAGTACGGGACGGCATCGCAACGCTCGACGCTCACGGCGGCACGCTGACGGTCGACGGCCGCAAAGTGGACCACAGGCTGCTGGTCCCCGATACCGAGCCCGACACCACAGAGGTGGTGCTCGGCCAGGTGCGCTTCCACGCGATCTTACGGGCAGGTCGACTCGCCCTCCGGGTCGTCGACTTGGACAGCGCAGCTCGGAGGGCGTTCGCCGGGCTCGATTACTTCGCCCTCGACCCGGCCTGGCGCATCGCCGGCTGGTTGGAGCCGCCAACCTCCTCCGACCTCGACTTCCCGACCATCCTCGGGACCCACCAGCAGGAGCGACTCGTGGGCACCGTCCGCTTCGAGATTGGCGCCCAGTCGAAGCGTCTGGCCGCGATATCGGACGGCGATGGAGAGGGCCTCTTCCTGATCTTCGGCGACGGGACAAATGGCATCGACACCTACTCGTCGGGGCGCTATCTGTACACCGGCTCGCCCGCGGCCAATGGCACGGTCGCCCTCGACTTCAACCTCGCAATAAACCCGCCGTGCGCGTTTACCCACGCTGCGACGTGTTCGTTGCCGCCACCGGCGAACCAGTTGGCGATCCGCGTCACTGCCGGCGAGAAGGCCTATTCCGGTCCTGTCGCTGGACCCCCCGAACCTCCCGCGGCACCCGCGGCGTGACCGTGTAGCGGCGGAGGGGCAACGTGCGCGTCCAGCTGGGGAAAGGCGCGCGCAACTCCTATCACACCCAGCAGGCACAACAGCCCGCCTGAGATCACCGAGGCCTGTGGGCCGATCAGGCCCGCGACCGCGGCCGCCTCGATATCGCCCAATCGCGGTCCGCTTGTCACGACCAGGATGTGGATCGCGGTGACCCGACCGCGCAGGCCATCCGGCGTCTCGAGCTGGACGATCGTCGAGCGAAAGACGGCCGACAGGACATCCGCCGCGCCGGCAAGAGCGAGCAGGGTCAGGGCCAGCGGGAACGAGAACGTTGCCAGCCCGAAGCCCACGATCGCCGCGCCCCAGCCGGCCACGGCCAGGATTACGGCGCGGCCCCGCCGGCGCACACCGCTGACCCAGCCCGAAAGCGCCGCCCCGACGAACGCTCCCACCGCCGGCGCCGCGGCCAGCAGGCCGACACCTACGGCGCCGGCGCCGAACACCGTCAATCCCAGCGCCGGGAACAGACTCGTCGGCATGCCGAAGACCATTGCGGCAAAGTCGATCGCGAAGGTCGACAGGATCAACGGCCTCGAGCGCGCGAAGCGCAGGCCCTCTAGGACGGCGGACAGGCCGGGCCGGGCGGCCCCGCCGAGCGGCGGCAACGGACCGATCGCCGCGATCGCAGCCAGTGCCGCCCCGAACGAGACGAAGTCCAGGGCGTAGGCCGCCGGCAGTCCGGCGATGGCGATGATGACGCCACCGACGGCTGGTCCGACGATCGAGGCCGTCTGCAGATTGAGTTGGTTGAGCGCAATCGCGGCGGGGAGCCGCTCGGCGGGGACGAGGCGCGGGATCGCGGACGACCGGGCGGGCTGGTCGATCGAGGCAAGGCTGGCCGCGAGGAAGGCCACTCCGAAGATCGCCGGCAATGACGGCGGCGAGGTGAGGGCGAGGACGGCCAGCGCGAGGCTGCAGAACGCCATCCCGACGGAGGTGACGAGGATGAGCCGGCGCCGGTCAACGGCATCGGCGACGGCGCCGGCTCCGAGCGACAACGCCAGGATGGGGACGAGCTGGACGGCCGCGAGGAAGCCGACCGCGACGGTCGATTGGGTCAGCACATACACCTGGAACGGCAGCGCGATCCGGGTGATCTGGTTGCCCATGGAACTGACGACCTGCCCCGTCCACAGCAGCCGGTAGTCGCGGTCCAGTCGGAGCGGGGCGACGTCGAGGAGCAGGCCGCGGATCTGCCGTCGAGGACGCGGCGAAGAGGACGGACTGGTCAGGAGCGGAACGTCTCAGGGCGTCGGTGCGAGCCGGGATTCGGAGGCGTCTCGGTTAACGGTCGCGGTCGTCTCCGGCGAGGGCCGCCTGCGCCGCCGCGAGGCGTGCTACCGGGACGCGGAACGGCGAGCAGGAGACGTAGTTGAGGCCGAGGCGATGGCACGCGGCAATCGAGGCTGGATCGCCGCCGTGTTCCCCGCAGATCCCGATCTTGAGGTCTGGCCGGGCCCCCCGGCCCTTGGTGACGGCCAGCTCCATCTCCGACACGATCACCGGATCGAGCGTCTGGAACGGGTTCTCGGGCAGGATCTTGTCCTCGACATACTTGAGCAGGAACCCGCCCTCGGCATCGTCGCGGCTGTAGCCGAAGGTCATCTGCGTCAGGTCGTTCGTGCCGAAGCTGAAGAACTCGGCGTATTCCGCGATCTCGTCGGCAACCCAGCAGGCGCGCGGGATCTCGATCATCGTGCCGAACTTGTAGTCGACGTTGACGCCGGCCTTCTCCTCGACCGCCTTCGCCTCAGCGTCGAGCAGCCGGCGGGTCTCCCTGAGCTCGTTCACGTGCCCGACGAGGGGAATCATGATCTCCGCGCGGGGATCGCCGCCGGCCCGCTTGACGGCGATCTGGGCGTTCAGGATCGCGCGCGTCTGGACCTTCACGAAGTCCGGGATCATCAGGCCCAGCCGGCAGCCGCGCAGCCCCAGCATCGGGTTCTGCTCGTGGAGGGCGTTGGCCGCCGCCAGAAGTTCGCGGGCACGGGTGAACTCGGGGTCCGAATCGGGAGTGCCCACGGCCCGCAGACGAGTGACCTCCTCGATGAGCTCCTCGCGATTCGGCAGGAACTCGTGCAGCGGCGGGTCGATGAGCCGGATAACGACCGGCAGTCCGTCCATCGCCCGGAAGATGCCCTCGAAGTCGCCCTGCTGGAGGACTTCGAGCTTGGCCATCGCGCCGTCGAAGGTGGCGATGGCCGATTCCTCGTCGGGGCTCAGCTTGTCGCCCGCGTTGGCCTTGGTCTTGGCCCGGGTGGCGGCGAACGCGACGAGGATCGCGCCGCGGACGATTTCCAGCCG
>Ga0137377_10003516_pt1 | contig 12169 bp, 10 predicted proteins | sample SagtaG_22_FD_104815 | JGI IMG/M metagenome (GOLD analysis project Ga0137377, IMG submission 104815) | Vadose zone soil microbial communities from Sagehorn Ranch, Mendocino, California, USA - Sage2_L_40_16 metaG | ecosystem: Environmental > Terrestrial > Soil > Vadose zone | place: USA... | reverse complement strand
CGAGCGTCTTGCCGTGCTCGAGCAGAACCAGGTCGCGACCCGGTGCGAAGTAGCGGTCCTCGTCGAAGACGCCGTAGTTCGGCAGGAAGCGCTTGCGGTACACCGCCTTGATCTCGCCGGCCGAGCAGACGTAGCAGGCGTTGTAGAGATCGCGGTCGAAGTGAGGCGCACCGACGAGAACGGTCGCGCCTCGCGCCTCTCGGGCGATCTTCTCGACCGACTCCTCCGCGGCGCGGATGAAGCCGGGCCGAAGGAGCAGATCCTCCGGGGGATAGCCCGTCACCGCCAGTTCGGGGAAGACCACGAGATCTGCGGCGTGATCCTTCGCCTCGGCCAGCCGCTCGAGGATCAGTGCGCGGTTCCCCTCGAGGTCGCCGACGATCGGATTGATCTGGGCCAATGCGAGCCGCACGGGCTCAGTCTAGCTGTTTGCGCCTCTCAGTCGAAAACTAACGCGCGCCCGCCTCAGCGGCGCTGGCCGAACTGCATCACCCAGAGCGCGACCCCGTCGCGGCCGAACATGTGGCCGCTCTCGTAGGCGATTCCGAGATCTCGCCAGCGGCGTGCCATCAGGTTGGCGCGATGAGGCGGCGAGTTGAGCCAGAGCTGGAGCGTGTGCAGCGGCGACCCGAGTTCTCCCTGTCCCCAGGCGAGATTCTCGCCGAACGCGCGGGCCGGGAGGTAGCCGGCTTGCTTGAACGTCCGAGAGAAGGCCATGCCGCAGGGCGTGTGCGAGAAGCCGCATCGCCGCACCGCGTCGGCCTTCATCAGGGAGGAGCGGTTCAGCGGGATACTGCCCCGGACAAAACCGAGCCCGTTGACGCGCCGCACGACGTTGATGCCGCAATACATCGCTTCGAGGCGCGAGTGCTGATCGCCGCCGGCGGTTGTTGCACCGGCGCACGACGACGCTACGGCTGCCAGGGCTGCCGAATCGGAAGCATGTGCAACAGCCCCCGATGGCGCTGCCAGGCCTAGTACGAACGCGGTGAGGGTGACAGCAAGCACCATTGCGCGGTCGTCGATCAGATACCCCTTCGAGCCGAATCCTGCGCATTCCTGCCGCCGAATTTACATTCAGGTTTGTTTTTCGCACGCGTATGCGCCGAGAAACCGAAATTCAGCTGCGGCCGGCTGCCTCGGCGATCTCGTCCAGGGCTTCCGGGTTCTCCAGGGAGGATAGGTCGCCGGGCTCCTTGCCCAGGACGCGAGCGCGGACGGCCCGGCGGACGATCTTTGCGCTGCGCGTCTTCGGGAGCGCCGAGACGAAGACGATGCGCTCCGGCTTGAAGGCCTTTCCGAGCTCGTCGGTGACCGCAGCCGAGATCTCGAGCGCGCGCGCCGGCGAGGCGTCGTTCCCCGGCTTGAGCACGCAGAAGATCCACGCAACCTCGCCCTTCACGTCGTGCGGAACACCGATCGCGGCGGCTTCGGCGACCGCGTCGTGCGCGACCGCGGCAGACTCGAGCTCTGCCGGACCGATTCGCTTGCCCGCGATGTTGAGCGTGTCGTCCGAGCGGCCGTGCAGGAACCAGTAGCCGTCGTCGTCGATCGACGCCCAGTCGCCGTGCGTCCAGACTCCGGGGAAGCGTCGCCAGTACGAATCGAGGTAGCGCTCCTCGTCACCCCACACGCCGCGCGTCATCCCGGGCCAGGGTCGTTTGCACACGAGCTCGCCGACCTCGCCGCGCAACGACGCGCCGTCCGGACCGAACACGTCCATGTCCTGCCCGAGCGCCGGGAAGCCGAGCGCAACCGCCTTCACCGGTTCGGTGATGCAGGTCGTGAGGAAGCACGCACCGACCTCGGTGCCGCCGGAGCAATTCACGATCGGCGTGTTGCCACCGCCGACCTTCACGAACAGCCAGTGGTACGGATCGCGGTTCCACGGTTCGCCCGTCGTGCAGATCGCCTTCAAGCTCGACATGTCCGTCTGGGGATCGCCCTTGGGGATCAGCGCGCGGACCAGGGTCGGAGAGACGCCGAGCATCGTCACGCGCTCCGACTCGACCAGCTTCCAGATCCGGTCGGCCGGAAAGTCGGGTGCACCCTCCGCGTACACGATCGTCGCGCCGGCCGCGCCACCACCGACCACCGTCCACGGGCCCATGATCCAACCCATGTCGGTGGCGAAGTGGATGCGGTCGCCGGGCTTGACGTTCGTCTGATACGCGACCTCGCGCGCGATCGAAACGAGGAAGCCTGCCTGGACATGCAGCGCGCCCTTGGGCTTGCCGGTCGTACCCGAGGTGTATGCGAGCAGGTAGGGATGCTCCGAGTCGACCTGTCTCGGGGTCAGACCCCCGGACGTGTTCTCGACGAGCTCGTCCCAGAAGCGGTCACGCCCAAGTGTCATCGGCACGTCGTCGAGCCCGAGCCGCCGCCAGACGACCGTGTGCGTGACGGTCGGCGCCGAGCGGAGCGCCTCGTCGGCGATCTCCTTCATCGCCACCATCTGCCCGCGCCGAAGCGAGCCGTCGGCAGTGATCAGCGCCTTTGCCTTAGCGTCCGCGAGCCGAGCCGCGATCGCCGGCGGCGCGAAGCCGGAGAAGATGGGGACTTGAACGGCGCCCAGGTGTGCGCAGGCATGTGACGCAATCGCGACCTGCGGCGACATCGGCAGGAAGATTCCGACTGCGTCCCCCTCGCCGATGCCTATCGACGCAAGCCCTTCGGCGAGCCGGAAGACCTCCTGGGAGAGCTCGCGCCAGGTCAGCGCGACTCGGGTTCCGTCCTCGCCCTGCCAGACCGCGGCCTCCTGCTCCGCGAGCTCGCCGGCCGCCCACCTGTGGACGCAGTTCCAGGCGAGATTCAGCTTGCCGCCGGTGAACCACGTCGCCCATTCGGTGCCGCGCGACGTGTCCAAGACGTGTTCCCAGGGCTCGGAGAACTCGAGCCCGAGATCCTCGATCACCGCGGGCCAGAAGCGCTCCGGTTCCTCGACCGAGATCCGGTGCAGGTCGCCGTAGCCCTCCACGCCGAGTCGGCGCGCGAGCCTGGTCACGTTCGCGTTCCCGACGTCCTCGGGGCTCGGGCTCCAGATGAACTCCGTCACGCGCGAAGCGTACGGGTAGCCATACCTCGAAGGGGCGGGTGTGGTGCTCTAACCTCTCTCCCGGATGCGAGCTCGACTGTTCACGCCGGAGAACCGCAAGTGGTGGACGCTCGTTGCAGTGGCGATCGGCCTGTTCATGATCATGCTCGACAACACGGTCGTGAACGTCGCGCTGCCGTCGATCCAGCAGGACCTCGGCATCGGCATCTCCGAGCTCGAATGGGTCGTGAACGCCTACGCCCTCACGTTCGGCGTTCTCCTGCTGACCGGAGGGAAGCTCGCCGACCTGCTCGGCCGTAGAGCGATCTTCATCACAGGTCTCGTGATCTTTACCGGGGCGTCCCTGTGGTGCGGCCTCGCGAGCGGGTCGACGTCGCTCATCGCTGCGCGCACCGTGCAAGGAGTGGGCGCGGCGTTGATGAATCCGGCGACGCTGTCGATCATCACCGCCACCTTCCCGCCGCGCCAACGCGGCATGGCGATCGGCATCTGGGCCGGCGTCGCGGCGCTGGCGCTCGCGATCGGCCCCATCGTCGGCGGGTTGTTGACCGAGAAGGTGAACTGGAGCTGGATCTTCTTCATCAACGTCCCCGTCGGCGTGCTCGGCGTGCTCGCCGCGCGGGTCTTCATCGACGAGACCAAGGACACGTCGCGAGAACAGCGTCTCGATTTACCCGGGCTGGTCACGTCCGGCATCGGCCTCTTCGCACTCACGTACGGACTGATCGAGACGAACACTCATGCGTGGACGTCGACACGAGTCTTGATGCTGTTCGCGATCGCAGTGGTCGCGCTGGTCGTGTTCGTGTTGCTCGAACACCACCAGCGCCTCCCGATGCTCGATCTCTCGCTGTTCCGGAATCCGACGTTCGCAGGCGCCAATGCCGCGATGCTGCTCGTCGGGCTCGCGATGTTCGGGATCTTCTTCTACAACTCGCTCCTGCTTCAGGGCGTCCTCGGCTATAGCGCGATCGAGACCGGCGCGACGTTCCTGCCGCTGACCGTCCTGATCATTCTCGTCGCCCCGATCGCCGGGCGCTTCTCCGACCGCGTCGGCGCCCGCTGGCTCATGGGCGCGGGGATGACTCTGCTCGCCGTCTCACTGATCCTCTTCGGGACGCTCGACGCCAACTCGTCCTTCTGGAACATCCTTCCCGGCCTGCTCGTCGGCGGCTTCGGGCTGGCCACGACGATGGCTCCGACGACGGCTGCGGCGATGGGCGCGGTCCCGGTGGCGAAGGCGGGCGTGGGCTCCGCCGTCATCAACAGCATGCGCCAGGTCGGCGGCTCGCTCGGGATCGCGATCATGGGCGCCCTCGTCGCCACGCGTGTGAGCGTCCCGCAGACGAATCCGCTGTGGCGGATCGAGTTCGTCGGCGGCTATCACCGAGCAGTCCACGTCGGCGCCGCGCTCGTCCTCCTGGGCGCGATCATCTCGGTCGGAACGGTCCGCCAGGTCCGCCCCGAGGCCACGGCGGAACCTGCCGTCGGGGCTTAGCGAAACGCGCCCGAAATGAGGAAGACCCCCGGCTGCGGCTCCGGGGGTCGATTCCTGTTAGGCGACTCCGCCCTGGTGTGGCGGTCTCCCCTGGACTTGGCTCTGCGGCCCAGCCACGCCCTTTTCGGATCCCACCTGGTGAAGCGCCTCCTGCAGCCGACCCTGGCGTCTGGGTCGGATGCAAGATGGGCTCACTCTAGGAGCCTTCCGGGGGCATGTCAAGTAGCTCGGTCAAGTGATTTGTATTAGGCTTACTTGACCGGTTTACCGCCCAAACATGACCTTTTCGGGGGATGCTGAAAAGGACAGGTTGACGTTGGGTGAAGCATGTCGTCTACTACCGCTTGAGTGTCTGACCCGACCGCCATCCGTCAGCAACAGCGGGCCTCCGCCGCGCAAGCCGGGCTGAGACTCGGCGAGCGCCTGCGTCACCTCCGCGTTGCCGCCGGGATGACTCAGACGGATCTGGCGGGCAACAGGTTCTCCAAGGAGTACGTGAGTCAGATCGAGCGCGGCAAGACCCGCCCGACCCGCGAGACGATCGACTGGATCGCCGAGCGGCTCGGCGTGGACTCGGGCTTCCTGGCCAACGGTGTCTCGGCCGACGAGCGCGGACGTGTCGATGCAGCTCTTGCGCGCGCGGAGGCACTGCTGGAAGCGCGTCGGAACGAAGAAGCCCTCGAGGAGTTCGAGCGCGTCCGCCCTGCGGTTCTGGCGACGGGCATGCCGGAGCTCGAGTCGCGTGCGCTGTCCGGTGAAGCCACGGTACGGATGCGAGCCGGCGACGTTCGCGAGGCGATTGCGTTGCTCGAGCGCGCACGCGTCCTCAGCGAGGGCACATCCTTCTCGGATATCGAACGCGCCGACGTGCTCTTCCGGCTCGGCGTCGCTCGCTACAAGCTCAACAGCATCCAGACGTCTATCGGGCTCTTCGACGAGGCACTCAAGGTGGCAGAGCGCTCGGAGATTCCGTCCGACCAGCTGCGCTCCAACATCCTTGCGTGGCGCTCGCGCTGTTATCGGCGGCGACGCGACCTCGAGGCTGCGCGCGAGGACGTCGAACGCGCACTCGAGCTGGCCGAAGGCCTCAACGACAAGCGCACGGCCGCCGACGTCTACTTCCAGGCGTCGATCATCGCCGACCGCGAGGGCCACTGGGTCCTCGCGCGTTCCTACGCCGAGCGCGCCAAGGCCGTCTACGAGGAACTTTCGGATCGTTCGAATCTCGGCCGGCTACTGAACAACCTCGGCGGGATCAACTTCCTCCTGGGCCATCCCGAGGAAGCCGTCGACTTCCTCAAGGACGCAGTCGGCATCGCCCTCGAAGTCGGGAACGACGCGGAGGCCGCGCACGCAGTCAACGGCATCGCCCAGGTCCACCTGCGCACCGGCGACAGCACGCGGGCCGAGGAGCAGGCGCGGTACGCGCTCGAGCTGCTCGGCGACCGTGTCGACGAGACCGCCGAAATCGGCAACGCTCAGCTCGTCCTGGGCCGGGCGTTGCTCGAGCAGGGCCGCCTCGACGAGGCGGATGAGGCGCTCCAGGCCGGCGAGCGTGCCTACGACCAGCTTTCTTCCGGAAGTCATCGCGCATCGGCCTGGGTCGCTCAGGGCGACCTCGCCGCCCGGCGCGGCGACGATCGGGCTGCTGCCCGGCTCTATCGCCAGGCCGCCGACGCCCTGCAAGACGTCCGCTTCTAAAGCCACTCCTCGAAAGGAGGTGACCACCGTGTCCAAAGCTCGCATCATCTATTTCGCGGTCTTCGCGATCCTCATCGTGACCGCCCTGCTGCCTGCGCTCGCTTTCTTGCCTGACGGGCCGCACGACGGCGCAGAGATCTAGAGTGAGTGTGCGCGCGCTTTGCTCGTCGCCTTTGCGCTGATTGCGCGGGCGGCAGGCTGTGGCTCCACGAGGAGCCGTTCGGAGCGAGGCGCGCCCATCACCGGGTCGCTCGAGGCGGTCCGATGTTCGCCTGGCGAATGCGCGTGATCGAAGAACGTGCGAGTCTTCGCAGTGGACGGTGTCGTCTAGAGACGGAGACCCTGGGCTCGTCAGCGTTCGCGAGGTTGCGGACCAGCTCGGCGTGCACCCGGAAACGATCCGGCGCTTGATTCACGGCGGCAGACTGGATGCGGTGCGTGTCGGCCGTGTCCTCCGCGTTCATCGAGAGGCGGTCGACCACTACCTCGCGCGGCAACGCGTGAAGCCAACGCGTTTCCAAGCCTAGAGCGCCGGAGATACTGCTCGTCTCGTCCGCTCTCCTGGCGCGCGTGCACGATCTTCGCTGGCTCGCCTTCGGCGGCTTCTGCTGCGCGTTCGTGCTCGGGCTCTACCTGCTCTGGAAGATCATTCGCACTGCAGGGGGCTCTAGGGATTTCGAGCCGCCACGCTAAGCGCCTGCGCCGAAGACGGAGCCTTCGACGCTGACACGCTCGATCACGACGTGCGGGAGCCGTGCGTAAGGGCTCAGATTCAGCAGGGCACGGACGACTTCGGCACAGTCTTCCGGACGGATCATCTGCTCGGGCGGGACCGGAGCCCACGACGTCATCGGCGTGTCCACGAAGCCGGGGCTCAGCGCGGTCGCGCGCACACCGTGCTTCTCCTCTCCCTTGTTGAGGGCGCTCGTGAAGTTGATCACCGCCGCCTTCGTCGCGCCGTAGACGGGCAGCTGGTGGGATGGGGCCGTCCCCGCAATCGAGGCGAGGTTCACGATCAGTCCGTGGCTCTCGCGCAACATCGGTAGCGCCGCAGCAGTCACAAGCAGCGTTCCGCGCAGGTTGACGTTCAACTGCAAGTCGATGTGCTTCGTTTCGAGCTCGTCGATCGGCCCTGCGATCCCTACGCCGGCGGAGTTCACGAGCAGGTCGAGCCGCCTGTGCCGTGCGCGATGCTCCTCGACCAGGCGCCGGCAGTCATCCGCGTTCGCAACGTCAGCCGTGACGGCATATGCGTCGAGCGTCTCGGCCGCAGCTTCGACCTTCGTCCGGGTCCTGGCGGCGAGCGTCAGGGCGAAGCCGTTCTCGCGCAACATGCTCGCGATCGCGAAGCCGATACCCGAGGAACCCCCTGTGACGAGCGCTGCCCGTTCCATCGAGCCATCCTCTCAACTCGGGAAGGTTCGACGCCCGCCCTGCAGAATTGGAGCGCGGGGGAACCGAAAGGCTCCTCCTCTCCCCTGAAAGCCACGGGGGAACCGCCTGGTTCCTCCGTGGCCTTTTCCCCCTGGCAGGCGGGAATAGAACCGGTCACCACGTCGTAACAACGGTGAACCGACCGGAGTCTGTAGACGAAAGGCCCACAGACCCCTACATTTTGCGGTTCAACCCTCGGGAGGGCTGTTTTGGACATCGACACCGGGCGCGTCAAGTTGACAGACCTCGCCTCGTGCGGCGGCTGCGCCGCGAAGTATTCGGCGGCCCGTCTCGAGCAGTTGCTCGCGGGCTTCGTCCCCGCGGAGGCGGAGGACCTGCTCGTTGGGCTCGCCCCCGCCGACGACGCAGCCGTCTACCGGTTGGACGACGAGCGCGCGCTCATCTTCACGCTCGACTTCTTCCCGCCTGTTGTCGACGATCCCGGCGACTACGGTGCCATCGCAGCAACGAATGCGCTCAATGACGTCTTCGCGATGGGCGGCACGCCGTTGCTTGCGCTCTCGATCGCTGCGTTCCCCGAGGAGCTGCCGATGGAGATGCTCGCCGAGATCTTCGCCGCGGCGGACGCGCAGGTGCGTGCTGCCGGCGGATTGCTCGCAGGCGGTCACACCATTCGCGATGCTGAGCCGAAGTACGGGCTCGCCGTCGTCGGCACGGTTCGTCCCGACGGGATCTGGCCGAAGAACGGCGCGAAGCCGGGCGACGCGCTCTTCCTGACGAAGCCGCTCGGGACCGGTTTGATCATGACCGGCTACAAGAAGGGACGGGCCGGCGACATGCAGCTCGAGCGCGCGATCCGGTGGATGCGGACGTTGAACAAGGACGCGGCCGAGGTCCTACGCAGGCTCGAGCCGAACGCCGTCACGGACGTCACAGGTTTCGGTCTGTTCGGCCATGCCCACGAGGTGGCCGACCGCAGCGGCGTCTGCATCCGCCTCGAGTCTGAGCGGTTCCCGGCCATCGATGGAGCTCTCGACGTCGCCCGCCAGGGGGTGCGAACGAGCGGCGATCCTCGCAACCGTGACTTCGCCGCCGCGCACGTGACGACGAACGGCCTCTCGGACACGCTTGCGGCGCTCGGCTATGACCCGCAGACCGCCGGCGGCCTGCTCGTCTCCCTGCCCGCAGAACAGGGCGCCGCCCTCGAGGCCGAGTTCGCGGGGCGCAAGCTCTTCGTTCGCAGGATCGGTCGCGTGGAGGAGGGCGCCGGCGTCGTCGTCGAGTGAGCGCGGGAATGATCCACGGGCGGTTCCAGCCCTTTCACAACGGACACCTCGAATACCTGCGCGGAGCGGCCGCCCAGTCCGGCGAGGTGTTCGTCGGGATCACGAATCCCGATCCGCAGCGCATCAGGGAAGAGCCGAGCGATCCGTTCCGCCACCTGCCCGAATCGAATCCGTTCACCTACGTCGAGCGGCTGCTGATGATCGAGGCTGTCGCCGAGGATGAGGGAATTCGCGCGCACGTGATTCCCTTTCCGGTGAACGAGCCCGAGCTGTGGTCCGCGTATGTGCCCTCAGGCGTGACCCAGTACTTGCGGCTGTTCTCGGAGTGGGGCGACACGAAGCTCGAGCGGATGCGTGACGCCGGCTATCGGGTCGTCGTGCTCGACGAGGGCGTCGACAAAGAGATCTCCGGAACCGAGGTGCGCGCGGCGCTCCGCTCCGGCGCCGGCTGGGAATCACTCGTGCCGCCTGGCGTCGCTCGCGTGATCCGGTCGCTCGAGCGCGTCCCCGTCTGAATGCATCCGATCGTCGTCTTCCTGCTGGACGGGCTTGCCGACCGTGCTCACGAGTCGCTTGGTGGAAGCAGCGGGCTCGAGGCCGCTACGACGCCAAATCTCGACCGCCTCTGCTCCGGGGGTTCCTGCGGAGTCCTGTACGCGATCGGCCCTGGGCGCGCGCCTTCCAGCGAGGTCGCACACTGGTCGATGTTCGGCTACCGGTCCGACGAGTTCCCCGGCCGCGCTGTCTTCGAGGCACTCGGCCGCGGGCAGACGGTGAGCCCAGACCACGTCTTCGCCTACGCGGCACTGCGGCCGGCCGAGCGCCGGGAGGACGCCTGGTGGCTCACCGGGCGACCAGATCCGGATCGGGACGCGGCGGAGGCGGAGCGACTCGTCGAGGCATGCGACGGCATCACGATCGACGGTCTCACCTTCTCGCTCGTCCACGTGTGGCGTGGCGAAGCCGTTCTCCGGGTTGCGGGTGGGGCGGACGAGCGCGTAACCGATAGCGACGCGTTCTTCCGTGACCGCCATCCCGTGTTGCGTCCGCAGGCGCTCGCTCCTGAAGCAGAGCGAACCGCGCGTGCGGCCGAAGAGTGGACTCGTGAGGTGATGCGACGGCTCGAAGGCGAGCGCTTCAACGTGATCACGCTGAAGTGGTGGGGCAGGCCGCACGACGTCCCGACGTTCGAGCAGCGGCACGGGCTGCGTGGAACCTTCATTGCGAGCTCCGCGTTCCTCCGTGGGCTTGCGCGCGCGGTCGGCCTCGATGCGCGGGCGGAGGCCGAGACGGATGATGCGGCAGCCGATCTGCGCGGCCGCGTCGCGCTCGCACGGGAGCGGCTCGATGCGGGCGACACGTTCGTCTTCTGTCACGTCAAGAGCGCGGATGCCGCGGGGCATACGAAGGATCCTCGGCTGAAGCAGGCGATGATCGAGACGCTCGACACGGCACTCGGTGACTTGCCGGCGGACCGCGCCGTCGTTTGCCTGACCGGCGATCACGCGACCCCTGCGTCTCCGGACGTGATTCATTCGGGCGATCCGGTTCCGTTCGTCGTCGCGGGTCCGGGCGTACGTGCGGACCGCGTCCGCGAGTTCGGCGAGTCGACATGCGCGGAGGGAATCCTCGGCCAACTGCGTGGGCCGGACATGATGCCGGTGCTGCTGAACGCTGCGGACCGTCCGCTGTTCATGGGCTCGCGCCCGACCCCGTTCGACGGCGCTGACGGGTACCCGGCGATTCTCGATCCTCTCTGAATAGACTCGAGACCGTGCACGCCCAGCCCACGGCGCTCGCTCGGCTTCGGGCGCTCGCTCTCAGTCCCGCGCAGATCTATCCGCTCGTGCTCGTACAGCTCGGAGCACTGTGGCTCATCGTCGGCACCGGCGCTGCGGTGCGGCTCACCGACTCCGGACTCGGTTGCCGGCACTGGCCGGGCTGCGAAGCGGGCCATCCCCTGCCGGCCAAGAACGCGCACGCCTTCGTCGAGTTCGGCAATCGTCTGGTCGGCGGAGTGACGATCGCGGTGGCGCTGCTCGCGTGGCTCGCGGTGCGGCGGGTGCCGGGGCTCCCACGCTTCGTTCGGCGGGTCGCGCTTGCCATCTTCCTCGGCACGCTGGCGCAGGCCCCGATCGGTTTGCTCGCGATTGCGACCGACCTTCGCTGGCCGATCGTCATGGTCCATCTGCTCCTGTCGATCGCATTGCTCGCGGGCGCGACGATCCTCGTCCTCGAAATCCGTGCTGCGGCCGTCGGCCGAATCGACCCGCTCGTCCCACCGGAGCTGCGCCGGCTCGGGCTCGCGTTCGCAGCCGCCGGCTTCGTGCTCATAGTGAGCGGATCGCTCGCAACCGCCTCCGGGCCCCACTCCGGCGGCGGGGCCGCTGACAAGATCGGTCGGCTGGGACGGTTGGCGCCGTTCGTCTACGCCCACGCGATGATCGTCGGGATCTTTCTGCTGACCTTCCTCTTCAGCCTCGGTTACCTCGCCGCGCGCCGCGATCGCGCGCCGCGTCTCTTCAAGCTCGGCGCGGCAGTTTTCGTGCTGTTGCTGGTCCAGATGGGGCTGGGGGAGCTGCAGTGGCGGACGCATCTCCCCTGGGGGCTCGTACTGGCACACGTCTTCCTGGCCGCGACCGTCTGGGTCGGCACGGTCGCCCTTGCGACGCTGTTCTTCCGGCCGAACGTAGACTTCGCCGATCGCTGAAGAACTTCGCATCGTCGACCGGCCGAGCCTCCGTGAGCCGGTTCTGATCGCAGCTTTTCGCGGTTGGAACGACGGCGGCCAGGGCGCGTCGCTCGCCGGTGGCTATCTCGCCAAGATCTGGGAGGCGGACCGGTTCGCCGACATCGAGCCGGAGAGCTTCTTCGACTTCCAGGCGACCCGTCCGCACGTTTCGCTCGTCGATGGTCAGACGCGGCACATCGACTGGCCCGAGAACGCCTTCTACCATGCGCCGATCCCGGATCTCGATCGCGATGCAGTTCTGCTGCTGGGGATCGAGCCGAATCTTCGCTGGCAGACGTTCACCGGCATGATCGTCGACCTTGCGCGGGAGCTCGGCGTCGAGATGCTCATCACGCTCGGCTCGTTGCTCGCGGACGTGCCGCACACGCGGCCCTCGCCCGTAACCGGGGGTGCGACCGATCCCGAGCTGATCGAGCGCCTCGGGTTGCAGCGTTCGCGGTACGAGGGCCCGACCGGCATCGTCGGCGTGCTGCACGATGCGT